>Ga0182039_10001576_pt1 | contig 12221 bp, 12 predicted proteins | sample sta12Can44000111_FD_125975 | JGI IMG/M metagenome (GOLD analysis project Ga0182039, IMG submission 125975) | Lab enrichment of tropical soil microbial communities from Luquillo Experimental Forest, Puerto Rico - statanox.12C.anox.44.000.111 | ecosystem: Environmental > Terrestrial > Soil >...
GCCTACGGGCAGGACGCGGTGGTGCAGTCTGCGCGCTTCGACACGTTCACCGAACCGGTCGCTCTAGCCGCGCGCAGCCTCTACGCCGCGCCCAACCGGCTCACGCGGCATCGCCGCGCGCGGCTGGATTTGCCGCGCTCGGATTCGATGCGCGCGCCGGGGGACGCGATCGGGCTGTTGGCGCTCGAATGTGCGATGGACGAGCTGGCCGAGCCCCTTGCGCTCGATCCGGTCGAGCTGCGCCTGCGCAACGACACGCAGATCGAGCCCGAACTGCACAAGCCTTTCTCCTCGCGCCACCTCGCCGAGTGCTTGCGCGAAGGCGCCTCCCGCTTCGGCTGGGACAGGCGCGTCGCCAAGCCGGCGAGCGTGCGTGACGGGCCCTGGCTCGTCGGGCTCGGCGTCGCGTCGGCAATCCGCGGCGACCTCCTGAAGAACGCGAGCGCGCGGGCGCGCCTGGAGAGCGATGGCCGCTTGACGGTGGAGCTCGCCATGACCGACATCGGCACCGGCAGCTACACGATCCTGACGCAGATCGCCGCTGAGGCGATGGAGTTGCCGGTCGATCGCGTCGCCGTTCGTCTCGGCGACACGAGTTTCCCGCCGACCGACGGATCGGGCGGCTCCTGGGGGGCGGCGACATCCGGTGCGGCGGTGCTTGCGGCCTGCCGCAAGCTCAAGGCCGCGCTCGGCTCCGGAATCAGGGAAGCGGAGGGATCGGTCACCCCGGCCGAGCTCGACAACAGCTACGCGCATGACGCCTTCGGCGCGCATTTCGTGGAGGTCGGAGTGGATCGCGACACCGGCGAGGTCCGCGTTCGGCGCATGCTCGGCGTGTTTGCGGCCGGCCGCATTCTCAATCCCAAAACCGCGCGCTCGCAGATGATCGGCGGCATGATCTGGGGCATCGGCGCGGCGCTGATGGAGGAAAATCACGTCGACCTTCGCTACGGCTCTTTCATCAATCAGGACTTGGCGAGCTATCATGTCGTGGTGAACGCGGACGTCGGCGCGATCGACGCCATGTTTCTCGACGAAGACGACGCCGCTCACGGCAGCCCGCTCGGCAGCAAGGGACTGGGCGAGCTCGGCATCTGCGGGGCAGGGGCGGCGGTCATCAACGCCATATACAACGCGACCGGCGCCCGCATCCGCGATTTCCCCGCGACGCCGGACAAGCTGCTCGCCGCGCTGGAGGCGCTCGACGGTTAGCTTGGATGCCCTCTCCGAAGCGCTCGTCGATGTCTGGCAAAGGTTCAGGCTTCCCCTCAAACCGCAAGCGCTCGCAACCGAATGATCGTCTGCTCATGCAATGTCTTGAGTGACCACGAGATATGGAACGTGGTGACGGCATCGCGAGAGCAACCGCTGAGCGCACAGCAAGTCTACGATTGCCTCGGCTGCAGCGTCCAGTGCGGGCGCTGTACCCGCGGCGTCAAGCGGATCATCACCGAGGCCTCGACGGCCTGCGTTGAGCGCGCGGCTGAAGGCATGTCGGGTCTCAGGAACGGCGGCTACCTCGAGGTCACGGGGATTGGATCCGCAAGTATTTAGAAGCAAGACCGACCTGATGACGCCAATAACGGGCAAGTCATTTCTGGTCTGCAGAGTAGATTAAACAAGACGGGCGCATTCGCTGGCTTCTCGATGGCCGGCGTTTTGCGCGACTGCCCAATCATGTGAAGCCGGGAAATGGAAACCAAAGGAAAGCCAGCGGCTGACTTGCGAGATTATCTCGCCGAAGAGCGAACGTTTCTCGCGTGGATTCGCACCGGCATCGCATTGATGGCATTCGGGATTGTGTTGGCGCACTTTGGGATTTTCGCAGATGAGCCGCACCTGACACAACACGCCTCCGGCGTCCAGCCCCATGAGCTCTCACTCTGGTTTGGAGCGGCACTTATCGCGGTGGGCGTAATCGTGAATCTCTTTTCCGCACTGCGCTATACGCGCCTGGTTAACGACTTGAACCGCGGTCAATTCGTGCACCGCTCCCTCTCCAAGCAAGGCGTGGTCGTGGCCATTTTCCTGGCGCTGCTCGGCATCGCCATGGCGATTTACATCATGCTCGCCGTGGCGCAACTGCCGGACACACTGTATGCGTGATCGGCCGACATGACCGCTGGCGTTCAGAGGGAGACCGTGATGGAAGGTTCAGATAAGCGTTGCCTCGACAATACTGCTCGTTTCTCCTCGGCGGGCACGGCCGCATCCACCACCAGCGCCAGCATAAGACGTTCGACAGTCATGCGTTTAAGAGCAACCGACGGAATGAGTGCGTCCGAATGCCAAGGAAAACGGCCAGATCACGCAGTCAAACACCGCCCGGACGGTCGGGAATGTCGGGAGCCATCCACCCTCTCGCATCTGGGCTTCCAGCCAGGTCAGAGAACACGCCTGCCATCCATGTCAGTTCAGGGTTCATCTGGGGGATCCCGGTTAAGCAAAGCCGCGCAATTGCGCGCAATCGGTACAAAGCATTCTTTGGCTTAACGAACACATAATGCCTCAATCAGACTTAGGAGAGAAGACAATGCGCAAGTTACTTCTTTCGGCAGTCCTGACACTCGCCAGCTTCGCGCCCGCGTCAGCACAGCAAACAGCCACTGTCGACTCGAATATCCGCCTGACCCCAGTCTCGATGGTTAGCGTTTACGGCGACGCCGCAAGAAGGGCGCGCGTTCGCAAGTCGGCAGCTACGGATCCCCGCGTTATTGCCCGTGACCGTCGCATGAATTGCTACAACCCTTATATCGGGAATTGGAAGCACGGATATCCCCGCGACGACGACAGCTGCTAAAACGGCACCATTGTGTCAGACGGTAGCGCGCCCCGCAGCTCTCGCGCACGGCATGACCGCTGGCGTCCAAAAGGACACGATCATGGAAGGTTCAGATAACCGTTACCTCGACGTAGGTCTGATCATCCGACAAAAGGAGCCGAAAAATCTAGAGGCTCCCTTCGATCGGATCGACTCGTATCTCACTCCGACGGAGCTGTTCTACATACGCAGTTATTTTCCGATACCAAACTTGGACCGCGCCTCTTATCAGCTGCGCATCGATGGTGCGGTCAGGCATCCGTTCACTTTAAGTTACGACGAGTTGCGAAGCTTGCGATCCGAGACGCGCATCGCCACCCTCGAGTGCGCAGGCAATAGTCGGGTCTTTCTCGTTCCGCAGGTGCAAGGAGCGCAGTGGGAGCTCGGAGCAGTCAGCAATGCGGAATGGACCGGCGTGCCCCTGCGCGCGTTGTTGGAGCGGGCCGAGCTTGCAGAAGATGTTTGCGAGATCGTGCTCGAAGGAGCGGATCGCGGAATCCCCAAAGAAGAGCCCCTTCCTCCCGGCCCGATTTCGTACGTTTGGAGTCTGCCCCACGCCAAGGCCATGCAGCCGGAAGTGCTGATCGCGTACGCGATGAATGGCCGTGATCTTCCGCGCGACCACGGATTTCCGGTCCGGGCAATTGTGCCTGGTCATTACGGAATGGCTTCGGTCAAGTGGCTCACGCGTATTCGGGCGGTAAGCGACCCGTTTCATGGTTACTGGCAGACATCGGATTACGCCTATTGGGCTTTGACCGATGGAAAGCCCGTGCGGCGCGCGTTGGGAGAAATGAAGCTCAAGTCCGAGATCGCGCGACCACGTGTTTACGAAACCTTGCCCCCCAACCAGATCTACGCCATTTGCGGCGCTGCATGGGCAGGCGAGACCGACGTGACCGAGATTGCAGTGAGCACCGATGGCGGCCAAACCTGGGCCAAGGCAGAATTCCTAGACCCTGTGCGACGGCATGCGTGGCGACGTTGGAAATTCGATTGGCTTACACCGAAAAAGTCGGGACAGTACACGCTGCTGGCCCGCGCCAAGGACGCGAGCGGTATGTTGCAACCTAACGAGCACGATCAAAACAACGGCGTCTACGTGATCAATCACTCTCTCCCAATCGAAGTGTTCGTGGACGAATCTGGAGGCCCTGATCGTACGCGAGAAGTCCTCACCCGGGATACAGCAGGCCCTTAGCCACCCACTGCGTGAGCCCCAGCCTACCTCAACGGATCGCGACTCGTCGCTGTCTGGGGTCGAGATGCACACCGCTACGGCAACGGGCTTTTTCCCGAAGCAGGCAAGGTAATGTGAAGCGTGGCGCCGCGCGGCATATTTGCGCTCGCCCACATCCGTCCGCCATGCGCCTCGACGATTGAACGGCAGATCGAAAGACCTATCCCCATGCCGGTCGGTTTGGACTGCGCTTGCGCGTACATCGCGCAGATCAGCGGCAAGGCCGCCCAACTCACGGCAATTCCCGCCAAGCCAGAATCGCGCCAGCAACTATCTTTATCGGCGCGTCCGCGGACGCGCACTTAGGAGGCGGCCACGCATCGAAGCCGGACGCCAAGATGAGATGTCCCCACGGAAAGGCATATTCCCATGGCAATGATCGAAGCGATCGGCATCCCCGACACCAAGCTGTGCAAAGAAATCACCGAGCTTGTCCGTGATACCGAGCCGGAGCTGCTCTTCAACCATTCGAGTCGGGTTTATTATTTCGGGGCGCTGACCGGCCTGCGGCGCGGCCTGCGGTTTGATCGCGAGTTGCTTTACGCGGGCGCGATGTTCCACGACATGGGCTTGACACGCGAGCACAGCAGCCAAACCGAGCGCTTCGAGGTCGACGGCGCGAACGCCGCACGCGACTTCCTGAAGGCCCATAAAATCGCGCAAAGTGACATAGATCTGGTCTGGACCGCGATCGCACTGCACACGACGCCGGGCATTCCGGTGCACATGCACCCGGTTATCGCCCTTGTCACTGCGGGCGTCGAGATGGACGTGCTGGGCATCGGCTTTGACGAGTTCCCGAATGCGCAACGCGAGGCGGTGGTCGCCGCCTATCCTCGCACGCCCCATTTCAAAGAGGACATCATCCAGGCCTTCTACGACGGGATCAAACACAAGCCCGAAACCACCTTGGGCAATGTGAAGGCCGATGTTCTGGCCGACAAGGATCCTCACTTCGTGCGGGGAAATTTCTGCAGCGTGATCCGCGGCTCGCATTGGAACGGCTGAGCGAGTCCGGTTGGACAAGACCGCCGGCGCGCAAATGTCGGAGTTCCTACCACTACGTTGACGGCTTTAGCGCTCTCCGTGCTCATCGCCCGCCTCCCCAACAACGCAACTTTCGAGTTTCGCCGATCCAAGTGGGTTTGAAACCATGACGACATCATCCAGACGGGATTTCCTTGGCATCGTTGCGGTCGGCTCGGTATCGGCAGCAAGCAGCGTCTTTTCGGGCAGCACCTCGGCGGCGCCCGCCGATATGTCCCAAGCTGGCGGCCGGGCCGGGCGCTACGTGCCGCCGGTCAGGTTTGGTCTTGGCGGCGTGCCCTTGGGCAACGAGTTCGAAGCGGTCAGCGATGAGGATGCGTACCAGACGCTCGAGGCCGCCTGGAACACCGGCGTACGCTATTACGACGTGGCGCCGTGGTACGGGCTTGGGCTCGCGGAACGGCGTTACGGCAACTTCCTCCACAATAAGAACCGGGACGACTACGTCTTGTCCTCCAAGGTGGGCAAGCTGCTTAAGGCGTCTCCGCACAACGACGCAAAGTCGAACTTTCCATTCTCGCCATCTCCCAACAACGTTGTGTTCGACTACACGGCGGACGGCGTGCGCCGTTCGATCGAGGACAGCTTGCAACGCATGGGTATCAGTCGGCTTGACATCGCATTTGTGCACGACATCTCGCCCGACAACAAACTGCTGCCAACCCCCCTGGCAGGAGCAGTTCGAGATCGCGCTCGAGGGCGCCTTCCCCGCCTTGTCGAGGATGCGGGAAGAGGGAATCATCCAGGGCTGGGGCATCGGCGTGAACACACCGGAGCCCATTCTTCGCGTCATGCAGGAGGCCGATCCGGACGTGTGTCTGCTCGCCTCGCAGTATTCGCTGATCGACCATACGAACGCGCTCAACAGCATCTTTCCCGTGGCGCGTCAGCGCGACGTGAAGTTCGTGATCGGCACGGCGCTGAACGCCGGCTTCATCTCCGGCAGCCCGCGTTACAACTATGGCAAGACGTCCTGGGACATTCCCCGCCAGTACATCGAGAAGCGACAGAGGTTGCGCGCTGTGGCGACTCAGTTCGGCGCCGATCTGCGAACCGCTGCGCTCCAGTTCTCTGCGGCGCCGGACGTCGCCGCGGCGTTGATCGTCGGCGCGCATACCGAGGCGCAAGTCCTCGCCAATGTGAGCTCCATGCAGGCGACAATCCCGCCGGAGTTTTGGGCCGAGCTGAAACGGCAGAACCTCATCGAGCAGAACGCGCCCACGCCTCTGGCGGCCTGATGCCGGCCGCTGGAGGAATCCCTGTCCCACGTGCCGCAATCTAGGTCAATCTCCCGCCGAGAGCTTGTTCGATATTGCCGTTGATAGGCCGTGCTTGCGGGGTCTGCCGGCTCGATGGACCATCGACTCCAACAGTGCAGCCCGCACGGCCTCCAGGCCGAGATGCGGTTTAGGCAGGGTTATCGCGGTCGCCGCGCCCCGCCGATATTCACGCGGGAACGCTCGATCACGCATTGTCGCCGAACGAGCGCTTGCGGTGCGTCAGCACGTCATTCCCGCGACCTAAGCGGATGCGTACAACGCACGCTACTGCAACGCGTTTTTTCCCGGAGCAGGCAAGGTGACGTGAAGCGTGGCGCCGCCAGGCACATTCGCGCTGGCCCAGATCCGCCCCTCATGCGCCTCAATGATCGAGCGGCAGATCGAAAGACCTATCCCCATGCCTGTGGGTTTTGTGGAGTAGAACGCCTCGAAGAAACGGTCGAGGGACTCCCGCTGGAGTATCGGACCTGAATCGCTCACCGTAATCGAAACGTAATCCCCTCGGTCTTTATCCGTCGCGATCTGCAGCTCTCGCGTTCCCTCGCCTATGCTGCTCATGGCTTCGACAGCATTCATCACCAAATTCATAATGACCTGCTGCAGTTGAACGCGATCTCCTCGGACCGAGGGCAAGTCTCTACCGAGTTGTGTCTCCAGCACAACGCCGCTTCTGAGGATTTCGCTGCGGGCCAGCGCGACCGTCTCTACGATCACTTCGTTGATGTCCAACTCATCGGCCTGCGCAGGCGCCTTCCTCACCAAGGCACGGATGCGCTGGATGACGTCGCTGGCCCGCCGGCCGTCCTTGATGATGTCTTCGAGCGCCTCGCGCGCTTGGTTCAGATCGGGCGGCTCGGCGCCGAGCATGCGCAACGCAACATGGGCGTTGGTCACCAGCGCCCCGATGGGCTGGTTGACCTCATGTGCAATCGAGGTTGTCAGCTGGCCGATGGTCGCGACACGGTTGACATGCGCGAGCTCGATCCGCGCGTCACGAAGCCTTTCAGAGGCCAGTGTTTGCTCGGTGAGATCACGGGCGACCGCGAGTGCGGCGTCCACCCGCTCCGACTCCAGCTTTAGCGGCGAATACGTCACTATCCAGTATTTGCGACCGCCGGGATTATCGAACCATTCCGCAAAGCTGACCTCTTCTTCCGCGAAACATCGATCCAAATTCGGTTTGACCACTCGATCGAACGGTTCTCTGCCGACGACATCGCAAACATGCATCCCGACGACCTTCTCGGCCGGTATTCTCCAAACCCGCTCATAGGTTGGATTGGCCCGGCGATACCGGTAATCCCGGCCGATGATGGATACGAGGTCCGGTAAGCGCTCGGACACCTGCTCGGTCAAGTATTCCTCCCGCTTGCGATCCGTGATGTCGGTCGACGTACCCACGACTTCGACGACATCACCCGCTGGGCTGGAAATAGGATGGCCGATGGTGCGAATGAATTTGATTGCGCCGTCCGGATGAACAATCCGGTGCTCCAGCTCGTAATCCTTCCGGTCGCGGATTGTTTGCTCCATGGTCTGGATGACCGTTTCTCGGTCATCCGGATGGATTCGCCGCACCCAGTCGCCCACGTCCGGCATCCCTTCTGCGGGATCGAAACCAAACAAGCGGTGATGTTCCTCGGACGAATAGGTCACCCGTCGATTCGCGACGTCGTAGGCCCAGCTGCCGGTGTGGCTGATGCTCTGTGCCTCCGCCAAATAGGCCTCGCTGCGCTGCAGGGCCTGTTCGGCGCGCTTTCGCCCCTCGATGTCGGTTGCCGTTCCATACCACCGGACGATCTTTCCGGATTCGTCGCGCAGCGGCCTGCCATGAAGCAAGAACCAGCGATATTCACCGTCGGCAGCTCTTCTTACACGCGCTTCATTCTCGAACGACTCGCCGGCGGCCAGCGACGCGCGCCATCTTTCCATATGACTCCCGATGTCTTCGGGATGAAAGGCCCCCTGCCAACCCGAACCGGCCGAGTCCTTTGCGGAGAAACCCGTGTATTCCGACCAACGTTGATTGACGAAAGCCCAGGTTCCATCGGGTAGAGCGCTCCAAGCCATGGTGGGGATCGTATTGATAATGAGCCGAAGCCGATCCTCGGTGCTCTGTAGTGCTTCTTCCACGCGTTTGCGTTCGCCGCGTATCAGCAGCGCTCTCACGCCATGGCTCACGTCATCGGCTAAATGGCTCCTCAGCCTGCTTATGGTACAAGCCAAATACAAGGCCAGCTCGGCATAGGAATCGATTTCGCACTCGTCGAATGAATCATCTGCCCTCGCGTACAGAGCGAGCGCACCGCGCAGTTCGATCAGGCCCCCGCTCGGGGTTTCGGCGGCCAACGGGAATGCAACGCAGGAACGATAACCGAGCGCCAAGGCGTCGGTTCGCCCATGGCAAAAAATCGGGTCTGTGCGGATATCTTTGACCCGACAGCGCTTCCCGCTCCGGATAGCCTCGCCGACTGGTCCTCGTCCGGCCTGCGTAGGACCCCAGGAATGGTGAACGCGTTGCAGGTAATCTGCGCCATTCCCGGCGCTTGCCACCGGCCGCACGGTTTTTTCGGCATCATCCTCGCAATAGCCGATCCAGGCCAGATCAACCTCAGCTGTTTCGACCAAAATTCGGCAGATTGACTGCAACAGCTCCGGCTCACCACGAGCGTGGAAGAGTTCGCGGCTGCATCGACTGATCGTCCGCAGACTGCGGTTCAAACGCGCCTCGTTATCCCGAACTCGTCTCGTCTTATTGTCCATCTCTGTGCGACTTACACCATCTCTATTTACCAGGAGCATAGGACCTAACAGAACTACGCGACGCCCAGAGCCTTTGCGGCCAAAAGCGTACCCGCAACGCGTGATCGAATCTTCGCGAAGGCTGTGTCTCTGGAGCGTGATGTGTCGTCGCTGAACGGGGCGAAGCCGCAGTCGTCCGTCGTGCCCAGTTGATCGAGCGGAATGTATTTCGCGGCCTGAACAATCCTGTCTGTGATCTCTTCCGGTGTCTCCACCCGCGGATCCAGGACATCGATGACCCCCACAAAGATGCGCTGGTCCGGTTTCATGAATTTGCGGATGTTCTTCAGGACATGCTCACGATCAGGTTCGCACGCCAACTGTAGATAGAAGTTTCCTGCCTTCAATTCGAACAACCCCGGCAACAATGCCGCGTAATCGACATCCCTGCTGTGGGTCGAGCTGCGGTCTGAGCCCGCGCATGTGTGGACGCCGATTCGCTTTCGTTTTTCGGCCGAAAAGCGTTCAAGCAGCAGGTTATTCAACTCTATGAAACTGCTGAGCAGTCGCCCCGTCGGGTCGAGCCTGATCGAAAGCCGCGCCTCGGTGAAATCGATCTGCACCACGTGAGCGCCTTTCTTGAGACAGCGCCTGATTTCGCCCTCCTGCTCGCTGAGCAGGTCGTCGAAATACTGTTCCCGCGAATAACCGGGTATCTCTTCCTGCGGATAGAGAAGGCTCAACGCAGAGGGAGAGGCGACCGCTTGCTTGACCGGTACGTGGGCGTAGCGCTGGACCGTATCTAGGTAAGCGTCAGCCGGGATGCGGTATGCGAATGGTCCTTTCGTCAACCGAGGGAACTGTCGAACATGTCCATCCGCAAACAGAATCGGAATGCCGTTCTCGGCGATATTGCTCAGGCCGCGAATGGGGTAAGTGGCGAAGCTCTCCTTTCCCTGCTCGCCATCCGTCACGACGGGCGAGCCCGTGGCTTCGAACCGCGCAACGGTATCCTGCACAGCGGATTCGTAGTGCGATTGCAGCTCTGCTTGCGACATGCGTCCGGCCTGGAAGGCGCGCGCCGCTTCAATGAGGGCCAAGGGCCTTGGAATGCTTCCGATCGGTTCAGTCGGAATTGCCACGGCTGAAGCGCTCCGTGCGGCCCATGCTGCTCGCCCGGCCCCCCAACCCCGATCACGATCCTATACCTACGATACGCGCGAAGCACTAGCAGGATGAAAGAAAGGACAATCAAGCGAACGCAGCCAACCGCAAGAGGTCTTAGAACAATAAGGATCCAGTATGTGAAACAGGGGCGTCGCTCTGGCCAACCAGAGGGTGCCTTGCAACTGCCTTGAGCGGGCGTCCGATTGGCCTAGAATGTCCAGCCGTACGGGTGGGACGTTATGGTAACGCAAGGCAGTTCGTCAGCGAAATCCGTTGAGAGCCCGGACCGGCCGATCGTCTTCGTCGTCGATGACGATGCGTCGATGCGTCAGGCGCTGGCGAGGCTTTTACAATCGGTACAATTGCAGGTCGAAGTATTTGCATCGCCGCAGGAGTTCTTGCAGAGCGATCGCCCGAATGTGCCAGGCTGCCTCGTGCTCGACGTTCGGCTGCCGGGGGTAAGCGGCCTCGACTTCCAGGCCGAGCTGGCAAAGGCCGATATTCGGATTCCCATCGTGTTCATTACCGGACACGGCGATATCCCCATGACGGTGCGGGCCATGAAGGCCGGTGCCGTCGATTTCCTCGCCAAGCCGTTTCGTGATCAGGATCTTCTGGACGCCGCCACCGCCGCGATCCAGCGCGATCAGAAGCGGCGCGAATACGAGAAAGCGGTCGCGGACCTGAAGGTGCATTTCGAGGCTCTTACCGCCCGCGAGCGGGAAATCATGGCTTTGGTGGCGAGCGGGCTGATGAGCAAACAGATCGCAGCCGAAATCGGACTGAGAGAGATCACCGTGAAGGTGCATCGCAGTCATCTTATGAAAAAAATGGGGGCGAGATCGGTGGCCGATCTGGTCAGGATGGCCGAAGCGCTAGGGGTGAAACCGGAACATCGAGGCACGGGTGGCGCCTAATATTCAATTGAGAAAGGTGTGCAGATCCGGTGTCGGTCGGGAGCCGCCCGTAGCGATATTCCCCTCCAGTGGCCAAGCGTAACCAATTAACCGGCCTCGCCCTTCTCGAAACCTAAGTATAGTTCTCGGCCCGCAGTTCCCGCCCTAACTTGTGTATGAGGCGACGCTGTCAGGGCCCGCCTGTGTTGGCCCGGGCCTCAAGAAAAGGTCAGGTCGCGTGGCAGAGGTTCCGGTAATCTCGATCATTGACGACGATGCTTCGGTGCGCACCGCGACGGCACGGTTGCTGAGGTCGACGGGATTTTGCGTACACGCGTTCGCTTCGGCAAAAGAATTCTTGTCCTCGCCCCGATTGAGCGAAACGTCTTGCATCATTGCGGATGTGCAGATGCCCGGCATGAGCGGCGTCGAGCTGCAAGACCACTTGATTGCCAACGGCCACGAGACGCCGATCATTTTCATTACGGCGTTCCCGCAGGAGCGGGTGCGCCAGCGCGCCATGAAGGCCGGCGCCATCGATTTTTTGAGCAAGCCCTTCGATGAACCGCAATTCCTCCAATGTGTGGAGCGGGCTCTGATGAGGCGCCAAAAGCCGGCTCCTCCTCATGGCAGCGAGTAGTCTCGCGGCCGGTGCCGGGGCTTCGCGGCTACAGCAGTTTCACACAGAGTGTCGACGACGGTGCAACGATTTCGGTGCATCCCCGCTCCCATGGGAGAGGGAGCAGATCGAGCCGCGGCTCACGACTGGTCGCGCGGCTCAGACGCCGCCCGGCGGCACGTAGCAATAGACCTGCCCGCCCATCCCGATGAAGATGATGCCGTGACCGGTCGGATTCCCTTCGTCCCATTTGATCTTGTGGTTCGGGACGACAATCTTCTCGCCTGACTCCCGGTGCGGGCGGCCGAGCGGGCCGTCCGGGCGCTCGTCGGTGATGATGGCCACGTAGCGATCCCCGTCCACCTCGAAGCTGTCGGCCCAATAGGCGTCGGCTTCACCGCAGCACGAC
>Ga0182039_10001577_pt1 | contig 12203 bp, 10 predicted proteins | sample sta12Can44000111_FD_125975 | JGI IMG/M metagenome (GOLD analysis project Ga0182039, IMG submission 125975) | Lab enrichment of tropical soil microbial communities from Luquillo Experimental Forest, Puerto Rico - statanox.12C.anox.44.000.111 | ecosystem: Environmental > Terrestrial > Soil >...
ATGAAGAGCTTGAAGCTGGCCACGCCTTCGTCCACCATGTCGTCCATGTCTTCGAGGCCACAGGCGCCGAGATCGGTGACGATCATGTGCAGGCCGTAATCGATGCACGCTTTGCCTTCGGCCTTTTTCCACCAGGTGTCGAGGGCGTCGCGCATGCGTGTGCCGCGGGGTTGGATGGCGAAATCGACGATGGTGGTGGTGCCGCCGAAGGCAGCGGCGCGGGTGCCGGTTTCGAAATCGTCGGCGCTGGTGGTGCCGCCGAAGGGCATGTCGAGATGAGTGTGGACGTCAATGCCCCCGGGGAGGACATATTTGTTCGCAGCGTCGATCACCCTCTTGGCGTTGTCGCGGGGGAGGCCTTTGCCGATGGCTTCGATCTTGCCGGCGCTGATGGCGATCTCGCCGGGGTAGGTGTCAGTTGCGGTCACCACGCGGCCGTTGACGATGAGGGTATCGAAGCCCATTGCGGACGTCCTCCTGGGAAAGGCGAATGGGCATTTTATGCTAAACTGCGGCACCTTCGGTGGTTCTCCGTGCCTCTCGGTGTCCTCGGTGGCTTGAATAATTCTTCACCACAGGGGACACGGAGGGGCACGGGGAAGAGCCGGATCACCAGGAGCACATATGCGGTTTGGGATGACGATTAAGCCGGACATGACCGTGGATCGCATTGTCGCGCTGACGCGGCAGGCCGAAGCAGCAGGGTTCGAATATGGGTGGATCTTCGATTCGCACGTGCTGTGGCTGGAGCCGTACCCGATGCTTACATTGATGGCTGCGAATACGAACAAGATGAAGCTGGGGCCGTGCGTCACCAACCCGGCCGTGCGTGATCTGACGGTGACCGCGAGCCTGTTCGCAACTTTAAATCTGATTTCCGGTGGACGGATGCAGGTGGGCATCGGGCGCGGAGACAGCTCGCGACGCGTGCTAGGCAAGAAGCCGGTTGGGGCGGGCGATCTGGAGCGGGCGATCAAGACGCTGCGCGAGCTGATGTCAGGAAGAGAGATCGATTACGAAGGCCAGCCGACCAAGCTCACCTGGGCGAAGGTCGTGCCGCCGATCTGGGTGGCGGGCTACGGACCGAAAGTGCTCGAGATGGCGGGACGCGTCGGCGACGGCGTGATCCTGCAGTTCGCTGATCCTGACCTCATCGAGTGGTGTCTTAGCTTCGTGAAGAAAGGCGCCGAGGCGGCGGGACGCGATTACAAGAAGATTGAGGTGATGTCGGCGTCGGCGGTGTGGATGTCGAACGATCTTGAGAAAGCGCGCAAACATGTGCGCTGGTTCCCAGCCCTGGTGTCAAATCACGTGGTGGATCTGCTGTCGCGCTATAAGCCGGAGGAGTTGCCGCCTGCACTGACCTCGTACGTGAGCAACCGCGGCGCATACGACTACCTGCAGCACTGCGAAGTCGACAGCCAGAACTCGAAATTCGTGACCGACGACATCGTGGACCGCTTCTGCCTGGTAGGTCCGGCCGAGGTGCATCGTGAGAAGCTCCGGCGGCTGGCGAAGTCCGGCGTGACCCAGTTCAACTTGTACCTGATGTCGGGGGATGAGGAGCAGACCCTGGAGGACTATAAGAAGGAGATTTTGCCCGCGTTTGAGAAATCGGTTGTGTAGTCGACAGCGTGTTCCGGGCGATGCGCGGTGTTGCGCGCGGCTGCCGAAGTGATCTTCACGCTTGAATCAGGATGGCATGAAAGGCTCGGTGTGTCTGGAAGAGAGCGACGATCTGACCCGCCGGGAGCTTCTCCGCAGGTTGGGCAGTTTCGTTCTCGTTACCAGCAGTTCCTTCGCATTTCGAAACAACTCTCCCGCATCGAAGGCTCTCACTGGCAAACTGCAGGAGTTCGTACACACGCACCAGATTGCCGGTGCAGTGGCACTCGTGTCTCGCTCCGGGCGGATCGTGTACGAAGAAGCGGTGGGCAGCCAGGACCTCGGGAGCGGCAAGGTGATGCGCACCGACACCATCTTCGATATCCGATCGATGACAAAGGGTGTCACCGCGATCGCGGTGATGTGCCTGGTGGAAGACGCTAAGCTGAGCCTCGAGGATCCGGTGTCGAGATACTTACCGGAGTTTGCCGAACTCCGGGTCTCCGAGAGTGGCGGTCAGCTGCGGGCGCCAAAGCGTCCAGTCACATTGCTTGATCTGCTCACGCACACCTCGGGCATGTCAGAGATTCGGCCGCAGCCAATTGAGAACATCACGCGGGTTTTGGATCGGTCGCTGCAGGAGGTGGTGGACACTATCGCGAAGCAGCCGCTCAGCGCCGACCCGGGCGCTCCGTGGAACTACAGCAGTATGGGATACGCGGTGCTGGGCCGCGTGGTCGAAGTGCGGAGCGGCAAACCGTACCAGGATTTCGTCGCGGAGCGCATTTTACGGCCGCTCGATATGCGCGACAGCTTCTACTTTCCGCCGCGCGAGAAGGAGTCGTGGATCGCTGCCATGTACATCATGGAAAATGGCACCCTGAAGCGGGATTCCATTGATATCTATCGACGCGGAGCGAAGTATGCGGCGCCGGAATTTGGGCTGTTCTCGACCGGACGGGACATGGCGCGGCTATTCGAGACGATGCGGAACGGCGGGAGTCTGGGGAAGCATCGCATTCTGTCGCAAAAGACTGTCGCCACGATGCTCGACCCCCGCGTTTCCACGGGCATGGAGGGCGTCTCGCAAGGGCTGGGATGGTTTGTCTGCACGGAACCTGCGAGGCAGCCTGCGTTGCGTATCTCCAAAGGTAGCTTCGGCGTGGCGGGAGCTTCGGGGACGTTTGGGTGGGCAGATCCGGAGCAGCAACTTGTGAGGTTGTTTCTGATACAAAGGTTCAGCGGGTCAGACTCGGAGCGGAATGCGTTCATGTGGCTGGCGGCGGACGTGAGGTAGGGGTCTAAGACGCTCCCTCGATCGCGACTCCTCGCTCTCCCTGCAACCTCATCAGCCCGTAGTACGCCACGAACGACACCGCGAATCCTACAAACCAGGAGTAATCGTAAAGCGGCCGGAGTGACGGAACAATCAGTCCGACCAAAGCAGTTCCCGCCCCGGCGGCCAGCGCAGCCAACGCCAGCCAGTTAAAACCGCCGCGGTATTCGTATGCTCCGCCGCGCAGGTAAAGATCCTCGAGCTTTAGTTCCCTTCTGCGGAGCACGAAATAATCGCAGATCATGATGCCGGCGACGGGGCCGAGAAAGGCTGCGTATCCGCCGAGCCAGCCAAGGATAAAGGTCTTGTAGTTGGCCAGCAGCTTCCAGGGCATCAGGGCGATGCCCATGAAGCAGGTGATGATGCCTCCGGTGCGGAAGCTGATACCGCGCGGCCAGAGGTTGGAAAAATCGTTTGCCGGCGACACGACGTTAGCGCCAATGTTCACGTTGAGAGTGGCCAGCAGAATCGCAACAAGAGAGATCACGACTGCGATGGGCGAATGGAAGCGGGCTAAAAGCTGGACCGGGTCCCAGATCGCCGTGCCATAGATCACGACTGTGGCCGACGTCACCAAGATTCCAATCAGCGAGTAGAGGGTCATCGTCGTCGGGAGTGCTATGGCTTGTCCGATGGCCTGCTGGCGCTGGCTGCGGGCGAAACGGGTGAAATCAGGGATGTTGAGCGAGACGGTGGCCCAGAAGCCCACAGTCGCGTTGAGAGCTGGGACGAGAAATTTGAGGAAGTCGGCAAAGCTCGCGAACTTCGATGGAGCGGCGAGCATGGGGCCGAATCCGCCGGCGGCGGTGTAAGCCCAGCCAAGCAGTAGCAGTCCGACCGCGAGCAGCACCGGCGCGCTGATTCCTTGCAGAAAGCGGATGTACTCGATGCCTTTCAGGATGACAACGAGATTGATAAGCCAGAACAAAAAGAAACAGATGGCGGTGTTGTGTGGGACCTGGGCCCATCCGGGAAAGAGGATGGTGAGCAGGCTGCTGATGGCTTCGCCCCCGACCCAGGTCTGAATGCCGAACCACCCGCAGGCAACGAGCGCGCGGAGGACCGCAGCGACGTTCGCACCCAATACTCCGAAAGACGCGCGGGCGAGCACGGGGAACGGAACCCCGTAGCGCGCGCCAGGGTGCGAATTGAGCAGCATGGGAACAAGAACGATCGAGTTGCCGAGGAAGACGGTGAAGACAGCCTGCTTCCAGTCCATGCCTCCCTGGATCAGGCTGGCCGCGAGCATGTAGGTCAGGATATTGACCGACATCGACACCCAGAGCGCGGCGTAGTTGTAGGTTCCCCAGTGGCGCTGCTCGGGCGTGGCGGGGGCGAGGTCATGGTTGTAGAGGGGGCTGGATTGGATTCGGGAGAGATTCATAGTTCAGGTGTTAGGTCTTAGGGCTCAGGGCTCGGGAAAAACTCATGCTCGCGAGTGGAACTGTCAATCCTTCGAGAGCCAATTAAAAGCCAACCGGAGCAGCCAACACCACCCCAGTGTTCCGAGAACTCCAAACCAAAATAGTGGGTGACCGACACACCAAGCCATCGCTACTAGGAGGATGCCGAGTGGTGATTCGCTAACGGCCACCGGAACCATTCAAAATTCTTCACAGCGGTCGCGATGCACCCAGCAAGATGCACGATGGCAGGATGTAGACCCAGTGAGGGTCTAACAAAATCCTCGCGAACCTTTTCGACGCCTTCACTGGCGTTCTCAGTCTGCTGCCGCGGCCCTTCCCGTCTGCTCGGTCAGGGGCGCATACGTCTCTGGCCGGCGGTCCCGGAAGAACTGCCAGACGCGGCGGACTTCTTCGATCATGTCGAGGTCGAGGTCGGCGACGACGACTTCGTCTTTATCTCGGCTGGCCTGCGCAATGATCTTGCCGCGCGGGTTGCAAAAGTAGCTCTTGCCATAGAACTCGCCGATGCTCCAGGGCTTCTCGGTGCCGACGCGGTTGATGGCTCCGACAAAGTAGCCGTTCGCGACGGCGTGAGCAGGCTGCTCGAGCTCCCACAGATATTCCGACAGACCGGCAACGGTGGCCGACGGATTGAAGACAATTTCTGCGCCATTCAATCCGAGAATGCGAGCGCCCTCGGGGAAGTGGCGGTCATAGCAGATGTAGACACCGACGCGGGCGTAGCGCGTTTCAAACACGCTGTATCCCAGGTCACCGGGCGTGAAGTAAAACTTCTCCCAGAAGCCGGGGTGGACATGCGGGATGTGGTGCTTGCGGTATTTCCCCAGATACTTTCCATCCGCATCGATAACCGCTGCCGTGTTGAAGTACAACCCCGGCATCTGCTCTTCATAAATCGGCGCGACGATTACCATGCGGTGCTTGGCAGCAAGCTTCTGCATGAGCTTGGTCGTCGGACCCTCGGGGACGCGCTCGGTGAGTTCGTACCAGCGCGTGTCCTGTTCGGCGCAGAAATAGGGACCGTAGAAGAGCTCTTGCAGGCACAAGACCTTGACCTTCTTCTTGGCGGCCTGCTCGATCATCTTGAGGTGCTTGTCGATCATCGCCTTTTTGATTGCGGATAAAGGCTGGCGGCCGTCGAGGGGGGACTTCGCCTGAATGAGGCCGCAGCGCACGATTCGAGACATGGGGCACCTCCGGTTGGAGTGACACTATAGCACTTGCTCGTTTGCTATCATACGCGGCGTGCCACGCCCCTTTCTGATCGATACCGATACTGCTTCCGATGATGCCGTCGCGTTGATCATGGCGCTGCGCGCGCCGGATGTTGAGGTGAAGGCCATCACGATCGTCGCCGGCAACGTACCGGTCGAGCAATCAACGAAGAACGCGCTCTATGTCGCCGAACTATGCGGAGGTGACGTCCCCGTGTAGGGGGGGGCGGACAAACCCCGGCTGCGGACCTATCAGAATGCCACCTGGTTTCATGGGCGCGACGGGCTGGGAGATCACGGATATCCGGCTCCACGCAAGACGGTCGGTCGACTGCACGCGGCCGATGCGATCATCGAAACGGTCGAGGCGAATCCCGGCCTCGTGATTGTGACGCTCGCGCCGCTCACCAACCTAGCGCTGGCGTTGGCCAAGAAGCCTTCGATCGCTTCCAAGGTTGGCCTCTGCGTGATCATGGGTGGAGCACCGTGCTGCGAAGGCAACGTAACTCCGGCAGCGGAGTACAACATCTGGGTCGATCCTGAGGCGGCGCAGATGGTCGTGCGCAGCGGGCTACCGGTCGACCTGGTCGGGTGGCATCTCTCGCGAGGAGGCGCGGTCTTGAACGATCGCGACATCGCAGCGGTCGAAGCGTTGAAAACTTCCCTTGCGCACTTTGCCATCGAGTGCAACAGCCATGCCCGTTCTGCTTACAAGGTGCAGACCGGAGAGGACGGGATCTCGTTGCCCGACCCGGTGGCGATGTGTCTGGCCATTGATCCCTCAGTAGGGACGTCGTGGAGCGAGCACTACCTGGATGTCGAGGTCCAGAGTGAGTTGACGCGTGGCATGACGGTAGTCGACCGGCTGAATGTCGCGCAGGATGAGCGGAATCGGGACGTCTGGAAGCCGGTGGTGAAGGGGCGCAAGGCGAAAGTCTACTGGACGATGGATACCGCGCGATGGAAGAAGGCTCTGTTTGCAGCATTGCGCTGAGTGAAACGTCTTAAACCGCAAAAGGACGTAAAGGGTGCGCCAAGAGAGTAAAGATCAGAGGTCAGGCTGTGAGTTTCTTTCGCGAAGCGATGGTGGGCAAGAAGGTAAGGAGCGATCTTTGAACAGGCGACATAAGGATTCGACCGAAAGTGACAGCAGCCGCAGAACGTTTCTTCAAACTGGACTTGTCGCCAGCGCGGCGGCGGTGTACCCGGCACTTGGCGCTGCGCGGGTCATAGCAGAAAACGCGCACGCGAATGAATTCCCCGCGGCTGAGGTCAAAGCATTTGAACTGGAAGAAGCGACCATCGATGACCTCCAAGCCGGAATGAAGTCCGGTAAGTACACCTCACGCTCCATCACGGAAAAATATCTCACGCGCATTCAGGACATCGACAAGCAGGGACCCGTGGTCAACAGCCTAATCGAGGTGAATCCCGATGCGCTCGAGATTGCCGAATCGCTCGATCGCGAGCGCAGGGAGAAAAGCGAGCGAGGGCCGCTACACGGGATTCCGATCCTGATCAAGGACAACATCGACACGGCCGACAAGATGATGACGACCGCGGGCTCGTTGGCGCTGGTAGGCGCGCCCAAGCCGCCGCGGGATTCGTTCGTCGCGCAACAACTGCGCAAAGCCGGAGCGGTCATCCTGGGAAAGACTAATCTCAGTGAGTGGGCAAACATTCGCTCCAGTCACTCTACCAGCGGCTGGAGCGGGCGTGGCGGGCTCACAAAGAATCCCTATGCGCTCGACCGTAATCCGTGCGGCTCAAGTTCGGGTACGGGCGCGGGCGTATCGGCGAATTTTGCGACAGGCGGAATTGGCACCGAAACCGACGGGTCGGTGGTGTGCCCGTCCTCGGCCAACGGTCTGGCCGGGATCAAGCCCACCGTGGGGCTGGTGAGCCGAGCGGGAATCATCCCCATTTCTCACAGCCAGGACAGCGCAGGGCCAATGTGTCGCACCCTGCGCGATGCAGCGATCCTGCTGGGTGCGCTCACTGGAGTTGACCCGGACGACATCGCTACCAGCGAGAGCCGCGGACACTCCTACACCGACTACACGCAGTTCCTCGATGCAAATGGCTTGAAGGGAGCGCGAATCGGGGTAGTGCGAAAGTATTTTGGATTTAGCGAAAGTGTCGACGGGATCATGGCCGAGGCAATCGATGTCATGAAGAAGCAGGGCGCCACGGTCGTCGACCCTGCTGATATCGAGACCTTTGGCAAATTCGATGACACCGAACTCGTGGTGTTCCAGTATGAGCTGAAAGCCGACCTCGAAAAGTATCTCGCGCGGCTCGGGCCGTCGTCTCTCATGAGAAATCTCGAGGACCTGATCAACTTCAATAACCAGAATGCGGCGCGCGAGATGCCGTATTTCGGGCAAGATATGTTCCTGAAGGCGCAGGCTAAGGGGCCTTTAACAGAGCGGGACTACATCGACGCACTGGAGAAAAATCACCGGCTCACGCGCATCGAAGGAATCGACGCAGTGATGGACAAGAATAAGCTGGATGCGTTGATCGCGCCCACGGGCGGCCCGGCCTGGGTGACGGACCTGGTCACGGGTGATCATTTCGGAGGGGGCAGCTCGAACGCTGCTGCCGTGGCGGGTTACCCTAACATCAACGTAACAGCAGGATCTATATTTGGATTGCCCGTAGGCATCTCGTTCTTCGGACGCGCGTGGAGCGAACCCAAGCTGCTTTCGATCGCCTATGCCTTCGAGCAAGCGACTCAGGCGCGCAAGGCTCCCAGGTTTCTGTCGAGGGCCGATCTCAAACAACAGGCATAGGCCGCTTGGACGGAATTGCTATTGGAATCGGACGCTCTTGATGGTCTCGGACAACTCGACCAGCTCCCGCTCCGACTCAGCCAAGAAATCAAAACCAACCAGATACTCCCCGATCTCGGTGATGTAGCGAGACTGATACTGGCCGCCGGGCGTAATGAGCTGCACACGGGTGAACGTGTGCCCGTTGTAGGTGACTTCCTGCGGCGCCACTAGCACGTTGCTGTGCTTGCCACCGATCGCCGACCGGGCATGCTCCATAGGGCTGTCGAAGGGCGGGACTCGGCGATGGGCCCAGATATTGATGCGAGGTAAAACAGGAGCAGCGAGGGAATTCAACCCATTCGGGCTTGCCGCCATCAAGCTGTAGCGCTCGGCCACGGGCGAAACGGCAGGTGCGTTACTGGGAGACTTGCTTCCGCCCTTGGTGGACGCCTTTTTCTGTGCAGCGGCGGCCGCAGCCATTTTTGAAGTCTCGGCATCCTCCGCCAGGACGTCGTGATTCGACTTCATGCGCACGGAGTCGTCCAGCGCCTTCCACCCCGCGGGCAACTCGTAGGTAAACTTGAAGTAGTCCGACTGGAAAGTCGATCCCTTTACGCTGGCAGCGTCAACTGCCGGACTAGTACTGGGAGCTGGCGTGGATGCCTGATCTCTTGTTGCAGCGGGCTGCGCCGCTGCCGGTGAGGCGTCGGTCTTGGCGGCGGGCTGGTCCTGGGTAGCGCCCCAAGTCGTAAGGGCAAGAAAAGCAAAGCCTAGACGGGAAAATCGCATCGTGCTCCTTCCTAAGAAAATTGAGCATAGCGAGGGGGGAAAGCGGCTGTCAATCGGCCGAGAGTAATCACCCGGGTAAGCGGAGGTTTGCTGGGGCCCGAACCCCGGCCAGACTGAACCTGCGGCGGGTCGTTAGTGAGATTACCTCTGTTGCCTTAGTCGTAATACTCCAAGCCAAGATGCGTGATCAGTTCTTCGCCACGCAAATGACGAAGCGTGTTCTTCAGCTTCATGAGCTGGATGAACAGGTCGTGCTCCGGATAGAGGCCTGGCGCAGTCATCGGGCTCTTGAAGTAAAAGCTGAGCCACTCCTGAATGCCAAGTCCTTTGAGTTCAGGGGTGCGCTGAGCGAGGTCGAGGAAGAGCACCAGGTCGAGCACGATCGGAGCAGCGAGAATCGAGTCGCGGCACAGGAAGTCGACCTTGATTTGCATGGGATAGCCGAGCCATCCGAAGATGTCGATGTTGTCCCAACCTTCTTTGTTGTCACCGCGAGGCGGGTAGTAGTTAATGCGAACCTTGTGGGTAAAGTCGCCGTAGAGCTCGGGGTATAACTCGGGCTGCAGAATATGCTCGAGCACGGAGAGCTTGGACTCTTCCTTGGTTTTGAACGAGCCGGGATCATCGAGTACTTCGCCGTCACGGTTGCCCAAGATATTGGTCGAGAACCATCCGGCCAGCCCCAACATCCGCGACTTGAAGCCGGGGGCCAGGATGGTTTTGATCAGCGTCTGTCCGGTCTTGAAGTCCTTGCCGCAGATGGGGGCTTCGTGCTCGCGCGAAAGCTCGTGCATGGCCGGGATATCAACCGTGAGGTTGCGAGCGCCGTTAGCGAAGGGCACGCTTTCCATCAACGAGGCATAGGCGTAAACCATCGAGGGCGCGATACTCTCGTCGTTCTGCTGCAGAGCTTTCTCAAAGGCCTTCACTGACTGGTGGACTGCCGTGGGCTGAATGAAGGTCTCCGTCGATCCGCACCAGATCGTGATCAGACGTGACGCTCCCGAAGACTTGCGGAACTCGCGTATGTCGCCGCGCACCTGCTCGGCCAACTCCATTTTGTTCTTGCCCTTCTTGACGTTGGGCCCGTCGATCTTCTTGACGTAGTTGTGATCGAAGACGGCAGTGCGGGGCGCGATCTTCTGCAGAAAAGGTTTGATCTGCTCGAGCAGGTAACGGTCGAGGACGCCCGCGTTGGTGGCAGAGTCGAACATGTTGTCCTCGAAGATGTCCCAGCCGGTGAAGACCAGGTCGTCGAGCCCGGCGAGGGGGACAAACTCCTTGATCTTGGGCGAACGGCCCTCGGTACGCTTCCCCAGGCGGATCGTGCTCATCTGGGTGAGCGAGCCGATGGGCTTCGCGATGCCCTTGCGGACCGCTTCCACACCGGCCACGAACGTCGTGGCGACGGCCCCCATCCCGGGGATCATGACCCCGAGTTTCCCCCTCGGGGAAGGGAGCTCCCCCAAAGACGCTTTCTTTTCACTGCGCGGCCCTTTCACTCCGGCGCGCGCTTTGGCAGACTTCGAGCGTGTGGCCATAAGTCGGACACTTCCTTGTCAGGACTGAAGTATGTAAGGCAAACGGATATGTTCTCGTATTGTTGCGGAGTTTGGCAACAGAGTGGACCCGAGTGGAAGCAGACGGGGGCTCACACGCGCAATACGGCAGCGAAGTGCATTGGGTGATGGCGAGTTCCCGCCCGCGCGCCACCTAAGGGAACCACTAGAATCGGGTCAACGCCCAAACGCCATCAACAGAGCAACGACGATTAACCCCGCTAGCGTTACGCTGGCGACGATCGCGAATGTGGCTTGCATCGGATCGGATGGAAGTAGTGATCTTCGCGATGCTTGACCTTCATGAGGGGGCCGCATAGGAACCTCCCGCGAGCTTCGAGCGCTTCCGGTTCTCGCCGATTGCGGGCCGAGTCGACGCCCTGGCTCGCGCATCCAATCCATTCAGATTAGAGCGTGTTTCAAAAATACTTGCGTTGCATTCCAGTAGCCGCCAAAGGCCTTGAAATAAGGGGGCGGAGGCGCTGGAGAATCAAGATCGTCAATATTTGAAACACGCTCTAGACACCTATGGCTAACAAAGTTGCAGTGATCACCGGCACATCGAGCGGTTTCGGGCTGTTGACGGCAGTGGAACTGGCGCGCCACGGCTTCGCGGTCGTAGCTACCATGCGTGACTTGGCTCGGCGAACTTATCTTGAGGAGGCCGCCGCAAGGGCGGGTGTTGAGCGGATCGACATCCGGCAACTTGACGTTACCGATTTCGAACACATAACTACATTTGTCAATGAAATCCTGCGCGACCATGAACGGATCGATGTCCTCGTCAACAATGCCGGCTTCGCCATGGCCGGTTTCATCGAAGACATCAAGCTGGAGGAGATTCGTCTGCAGTTCGAGACCAACTTCTTCGGCGGTGTCGCCATGACAAAGGCGGTCCTGCCGACCATGCGCCAGCAGCACTCGGGGCACATCATCATGATCTCGTCCGTCGGCGGGCTACACGGCTCGCCGATTATCAGCAGCTACTCGGCATCCAAGCACGCTCTCGAGGGCTGGACCGAGACCCTGCGCCTCGAAGTTCGGCATCTTGGAATCAACGTCGTGCTCGTCGAGCCGGGAGCGTTCGCCACCGACATCTGGACCCGCAACGCCAAGCTGGGGGTAAACGTCGACGACGCTGCCTCTCCCAACTTGTCGCGCTCGGAGCGCATGCGCGAGACCGTCAACAAGATGCCGAAGCGCAATCCCATGGAAGTGGCACGACTGATTGCCCGAGTTGTCGAGGACCCCAATCCCAAGCTTCGCTACCTGGTTGGCGCCGACGCGCGCATCCAGATGTGGCTGAAGCGGATGCTGCCCTGGAAATGGCATGAAAAGTTGGTGGCGCGTGCTGTGGGGTTGTGATGCAGATCTTACCCTATGGTCAGCGGGGGCGACGCTGATTGCACCACTGTAAGACCATGGTCCGTGATAAGGAACAGTCGATTGCCGGCATCATCCATATCCATTGAATTCTGTACGTGCTGAATTTGCTC
>Ga0182039_10001579_pt1 | contig 12199 bp, 8 predicted proteins | sample sta12Can44000111_FD_125975 | JGI IMG/M metagenome (GOLD analysis project Ga0182039, IMG submission 125975) | Lab enrichment of tropical soil microbial communities from Luquillo Experimental Forest, Puerto Rico - statanox.12C.anox.44.000.111 | ecosystem: Environmental > Terrestrial > Soil >...
ACGGCTACCTCGCTGACGTTCCTCCGACCGAGTTCGAAGCCGAGTTCTACGATGCACAACGGACCGACCAACCCCTGGTCGGAATCCAATAGCGCGAGCCTCCGGCAGAGTCAGGGCGATTCACACAATGACGGCTGAGCATTTGAGCGCGATGATTGTCTCGCCAAGACCGGTACCGACAGCCAGAGGGAACTCATGACACACGCGTGTATCAGCAAAAGGTTGCCCCGATGATCCCTTACTCCGACGGAATTCCCGCGCGCCGATTCCCGGTCGTCAACACTGCGCTCATCGCGGCCAATTTCGCGGTGTGGCTGTTCTACGAACTGCTGAACGGGGACGAGGCGGTCAACCGAGCGTCGTTCTATCCGTGCAACGTCGACAATGCCTGCCACATCGGCATTCCCTGGGGAGTCAGCTGGATCACCGCCATGTTCATGCATGCGAGCTGGGATCACATCCTCGGCAACATGCTGTTCCTGTTCATCTTCGGCAAGAACGTCGAGGACGCGTTTGGGCACCTCGGTTACCTGCTCTTGTACTTCGCCGCGGGTTTCGCCCCCACGATGCCGCAAACTGCGATGACCTTGCGCTTCGGGTCGGCATCCGATGCGCAGGTGCCGACCCTCGGCGCCAGCGGCGCGATCGCCGCCGTGCTGGGCGCGTATCTGGTGCTCTATCCCGGTTCACGGATCAGCACGTTCGTGCTGTGGTTCCCGATCGCCATCCCCGCGTGGGTATTCCTGGGCGGCTGGTTCCTGTACCAGTTCTTCGAAAGCAACTACTCGCTGGTGCACGGGAACAGCGGTGGCAGCGGTATCGCGTTCTTCGCCCACGTCGGCGGATTCGTGTTCGGTTTCCTCGTCGCGAGAGTGCTGGTCGCAACTGACCGAATCGCCCCGCAGCGGGCCTGACGGAGTGCTGACACCGGAGGACTGATGACACTTAAAATCGTGCCCGGGCGGCCGGACACCCTTGGCGCCACGCCCGACGCCGGGGGCACGAACTTCGCGGTGGCCTCGGGCGGTGACGAGGTGAGGCTCTGCCTGTTCGACGCCGACGGAGCGGAGACGCAGCTGGTGCTGCCGGACCGCGACGGCGACATTTGGCACGGCTTCGTGCCGGGGGTTGGGCCCGGGCAGGCCTACGGATTTCGGGTCAGCGGTCCATTCGACCCCGGGCGCGGATTGCGGTACAACCCGGCGAAGCTGCTCCTGGACCCCTATGCGCGCGCAATCGCAGGCGATGTGCGCTTCGGGCCAGAGCTTCTCGGTCACTCGGTGGAAAACCCCTCCGCGCCAAGCTCTCTGGACTCGGCCGCACATGTGCCGCGCAGCCTTGTGGCTCCGGTCATGCCGCCCATCGTGGTAGCCAAACCGCGGCATCCGCTTGCCGACACCATCCTCTACGAGGTCCACGTTCGCGGGTTCACCGCGACCCATCCGCGGGTACCGAAAGAGCTGCGCGGCACCTACGCGGGACTCGCGCACGAAGCGGCGCTGCAACACCTGGTCGACCTCGGCGTGACAGCAGTGGAGCTGCTGCCCGTCCACCGCAGCGTGCCCGAGCAATTCCTCGTCGACCGCGGTCTGACCAACTATTGGGGATACAACACGATCGGATTCTTCGCCCCCCACGCGAACTACTCGGCCGCGGCGCGTGCGGGCCAATCGTGTGGCGAAATCGCGGAATTCCGCGCGATGGTCGACGCCCTGCACGCCGCCGGCTTGGAGGTGATCCTCGACGTCGTGTTCAACCACACCGCCGAGGGCGGAGCGGGGGGACCGACGTTGTGTTTCCGTGGGCTCTACAACACCGCCTACTACCGGCTCGTTGCGGCCGACCCGGGCAGCTACTTCGACACGACCGGAACCGGGAACTCGTTGAACACCGACCATCCCACGACGCTGCGGCTGATCATGGACTCCCTCCGATATTGGTTGTCGCAGATGGGTGTCGACGGCTTTCGTTTCGACTTGGCGGCGACCCTCGGCCGAGAGGCCGGCGCCTTCGAGGCGTTCTCCGCGTTCTTCGACCTTGTCGCTCAAGACCCGGTGATTTCGGAGGCAAAGTTGATCGCGGAACCGTGGGACGTGGGTCAGATGGACAGCTACGAGGTCGGCCGGTTTCCCCCGCTGTGGAGCGAATGGAACGGCCGTTTCCGCGACACCGTCCGCGACTGGTGGCGCAGTCAGGACGGGCGCCTCGCGGAGTTCGCGTCGCGGCTGTGCGGGTCGTCGGACATCTACGGCGATCGCTCCGAGGGGCGCCGCCCGAGCGCGTCGATCAACTTCGTGACCGTGCACGACGGGTTCACGCTGAATGACCTTGTCTCCTATGACCAAAAGCACAACGAGGCGAACGCGGAAAACAACCGCGACGGCACCGACGACAACCGGTCATGGAACTGCGGGGTGGAGGGGCCGACCGATGATCCCGACGTGCTGGCGCTTCGAGCACGACAGGAACGCGCCTTCCTGCTGACGCTGTTGCTGTCCGGCGGCGTCCCGATGATGCTTGGTGGTGACGAACTGGGCCGCACCCAGCGGGGAAACAACAACGCCTACTGCCAGGACAACGACATCACGTGGTTTGACTGGTCGGCGGCCGACGATACGTTAATCAAGTTCACCACCGACCTCGTCGCGCTGCGCCGCCGTCACCCGGTGTTCCGCAGGCGTCGCTTCCTCACCGGGGCGGCGGCCGCGGACCTGCGCTGGTTCACGCCGTCAGGCGCCGAAATGACGCCCCAGGACTGGGCGGATCCCTTGGCGCGCAGCATTGCGTTGTTCATCGACGGCTCAACGGATCCCGACATCGACGCCGACGGCACGCCGTTGACCGACGATGACTTTCTGGTGTTCGTCAACGCGTGGTGGGAGCGGTTGACGTTCTCCATTCCCGGCAGTTTTGCGCCGGAGTCCTGGGAGATCGTGTGTGACTCGTTCGACCCCGCGCGGACGGGTCGCGCCGGGCAACGGTTAGAGCTCGGGCCGCGCTCCGCGGTGGTGATGCGATCAGCTCGTCAGCCCACTGGCGCGCCGTAACGGTGTTTGGCCGCAAGGCTTCCTAATATTGCCGGGTGACGGATCGTTACGGAACCGATGTCCTCGCCGCGGGTCGGCGCAAGCCTCGCTCGACCGAGCACCCCGCCGAGCTCGGCATGGTGGTCGAGGACGTTGAGACCGGCTACGTCGGCGCAGTGGTGCGAGTGGAATACGGCCGCGTCGAGCTGGAAGACCGGCACGGCCGCACCCGCGGGTTTCCCCTCGGCCCCGGGTATCTGCTCGAAGGCCGCCCGGTGATCCTTACCGCGCCGCGGCGCCCGGCGCCTACCGCCGCGAGCAGGACCGCGTCCGGCTCGGTCGCGGTCCCAGGCGCCCGCGCCCGGGTAGCCCGGGCCAGCCGAATCTATGTCGAGGGCCGCCATGATGCCGAACTCATCGCGCAAGTATGGGGCGAGGACCTGCGAGTCGAGGGTGTCGTCGTCGAGCACCTCGGTGGCGTCGACGATTTGGGGGACATCGTGGCGGAGTTCGCACCCGGTCCGGGGCGCAGGCTGGGCGTGCTGGTGGACCACCTCGTCGCCGGTTCGAAGGAGGCGCGGATCGCCGACGCGGTGCGACGGGGACGGGGCGGCGCAGACACCTTGGTCGTCGGCCACCCCTACGTCGACATTTGGCAGGCCGTAAAGCCGCAGCGGCTCGGCCTGGCGGCGTGGCCGAAGGTGCCGCGGCACATCGAGTGGAAGCACGGCGCGTGTGCGGCGCTCGGCTTGCCGCATGCTGACCAGGCGGACATCGCCAGGGCCTGGCGGCGCATCCGTGCGAGGGTGCGGGACTGGAACGATCTGGAACCGGCACTCATCGGCCGGGTCGAAGAACTCATCGACTTTGTGACGCAACCGGGCCCGGCGAAAAACGCCGCTGACGGCGGCCATAGTTAGGGTAGGCTAAGTCGAAGTCTTGATCCGCGGGACAGGAATGGGTGCATGCAGGGCGTGTTCGGCATTTTCATAGGCACGTTCCTCATCGGCCTGCGCGAAGGCCTCGAGGCGACGCTCATCGTCAGCATCGTCGGTGCCTTCCTCAAGCGAAATGGCCAGACCACACGTCCGATGTTTGCCGGCGTCGCCGTGGCCGTGCTGATCAGCATTGGGGTCGGCGTCGGCCTGGACCTGCTGTCGGCCACCCTGCCGCAGGCCCGGCAAGAGATGATGGAGACGGTCATCAACGCCGTCGCCGTGGTGTTTGTCACCTGGATGATCATCTGGATGAACCGCAATGCCGCGCGGCTCAAGGGCGATCTCGAACGCGACGCCCAACACGCGCTCAACCGCGGCGGCGCGCTCGCTTTGGCCGCGATGGCGTTTCTCGCCGTCCTCAAGGAGGGCTTTGAGACGTCGGTGTTCCTGCTGGCCGCCGCGGAGACGTCGCACGGCAACCGATGGTTCGCCGTGCTGGGCGGCGCGCTGGGGATCGCGGCGTCGATCGCGTTGGGCGTCGGCCTTTACTTCGGCGGCTTGAAACTCAACCTCGGCCGGTTCTTCCGTATTACCGGGGTGTTTTTGGTGCTGATCGCCGCCGGGCTGGTGATGGGCGCGCTGCGCACGGCGCACGAGGCGGGCTGGGTGAGCATCGGCCAGCAACAGGTGCTCGACTTCTCGGCATGGATACCAAGCCGGTCGGTGCTGGGCGCGTTGGTCACCGGCGTGTTCGGCATACCGGCCGACCCGCGCCTCATCGAGGTGCTGGGCTGGCTGCTCTACGCGGTGCCCGTGCTCGTCGTCTTTCTGTGGCCCGCTCGACTTGCCGCTGCGCCGCGCATCCGGTCGCGGCTGCTGGCCGCCGCCTCGGCGGTGTTGCTCATTGTCGCCGCATTACTCGCGATCATGGTGCCGTCGGGTACCCCCGCATCCGGCGCGCAGACGCGCACCGTGACCGACCGGGCCGGCCACACCGCCGCGGTGTCGCTGGCCTCCGGGCAGCGGGGGAGCACGCTGGCCGTCATCCCCGACGGCACCGCGAACGTCCGCAGCATTCCGCTCGCCGCGGTCGGCGACCAACCCGTGGACGGCGTGTGGGTGCGTGTGTGGCAGGCGACGGTGACCCCGGAGGGTGCTGCCGCCGGCGATGGCGCGCCGACGGTCACGCTGGAGCAATTGCTGAGCATGACGGGGGGCAGGCTGCCGGTGGGCCTCTCCGTTGCCCGCACTCCGGGTCCGTTCCAGGCGCAGTGGGCGACCACGACCTCGTACACGGTGCTCGCCCAAGGTGATCTGGTGGTGAGCGCCCAAGCCGCCAGCAACCGCACCGCCGTCCTGACCGGCGGTGGGCTCACCACGGCCAAAACCGTCAGCCTGGGCGGCCTGCCCACGGATTGGTCGACGGCCAGCGCCGACGACCGCTCGGCCGCCGCGCAGATCGCCGCGGGCGACCGGAATCGCGCGGAGGCGCAGCTGTGGAAAGTGTGGCTTCCGTTGGTCTTGGCCGCCTTTGCGCTGGCCTGCGGCCTTGGCGCCATAATCGCGGTGCGCGGCGACACGCGCGCCGAACACGAGAGGAAAACGATTGACAGCGAATCGTACCGACCGCGCAAGGTGCCGGTCCCGTGAACTCTGGCCGACCGCAATGGCTTTGGTCACAGTAACGGTATTGTCTGCGACCGCTTGCGGCCATTCCAGCGGCAACTCGAGCCCCGCAAAACCCGGGCAACCGGGCGGTACCAACGCGGTCAAGGTCACGATGGCCAACAACGGTGGAAAAGACGGCTGCGCGCTGGACACCGGCAGCGTGCCGGCCGGCCCAGTGACCTTCACGGTCGTCAACACCAGCGCGCCAGGCATCACCGAAATGGAGCTGCTCAAGGACCAGCGGATCGTCGGCGAGAAGGAAAATCTCGCGCCCGGACTGGATCCCGTGTCGTTTACCGTCACCTTGGACGGCGGCTCTTATCAGCTGTACTGCCCCGGCGCCAGCACCGAATACCAAACCCTGACGGTGACGGGTCGAGCATCGGCGGCGCCGACGGGCACAGTGGCGAGCATTCTCAGCCAGGGCACCAAGGACTACGCGGCCTACATCGTCAACCAAATCCATCAACTTGGTGATGGCGTTAAGGCTCTCGACGCCGCTGTGCAGGCGGGCAACCTCGACGCCGCGAAGGCGGCCTACGCCAAAGCGCGGCTGTTCTGGGAGCGTTCGGAGGCGAGTGTGGAGGGCTTTGTCCTGCCGGGATTTTCGGTCGGGGACAATGCCGGCAGCCTCGACTACCTGATCGATATGCGTGCGTCCAGCCCGGTTGACGCCAAGGTCGGGTGGAAGGGCTTCCACGCCATCGAACGCGATCTGTGGCAGGGCGGCGCGATCACCCCCGGCACGAAGGCGTTGAGCACCGAATTGGTTGCCAACGTAGCCAAATTGAACGACGTCGTCGCCAACCTGCAATACAAGCCAGAGGATTTGGCCAACGGTGCCAGCGATCTCATCGAAGAGGTGCAAAACACCAAGATCACCGGTGAGGAGGAGGCCTTCAGCCACATCGATCTGGTCGACTTTTCGGGCAACGTCGAAGGCGCTCAACAGGCCTACGCCGCGCTGCGGCCGGGGCTGGAGAAGATCGACGGCAACCTGGTGAACCAGATCGATCAGCAGTTCCAGGCCGTCCTTAAGGTGCTGGACGGCTACCGCGACCCGTCGGCGCTGGGCGGCTATCGGCTCTACACGCCTGAGCTGAGGGCCACTGACGCAACAAAACTGACCGCGGTTATCCAGCCGCTCCATCAGAGCCTGTCGACGGTCGCCCAAAAAGTGGTCTCGGCCAACTGACATGTCGGACGACGATCTAACTCCGGAAGACGTTGAGGCGCAGATGGATACCGCCGCCGTTTCACGCCGGCGCATGCTCGGCGGCGCCGTTTTGGCCGGACTCACCGGCACCGCGGTCGGTGCCGTCGGTGGCGGGCTCGCCGGCCACGCGGTGGCGGCCGAGCAGCGTGGCGACGATAACGACACCGTCGACCTGCACCGAAGCTACTCCTTTTACGGTCAGGTCCACCAAGGCGGAATCGCCACGCCGCCACAGCGTTACGCCGTGTTCATGTCCTTTTCGCTGGCCGCCGGCGCCGGCCGTGCCGATCTACAGTCCCTCCTGGCGCGCTGGTCGGCCGCGGCCGCAATCCTGCAGCAGGGCAAGCCCGTTGGCACCGTGCAGCCGCAGGTCGATGTTCAGCCGCCCACTGATACCGGGGAGGCCTACGGGCTGAGCCCCGCCAGCCTGACCGCCACGATTGGGTTGGGCCCGTCGCTGTTCGGTGATCGTTTCGGACTCGGCGCGCGGCGACCCGCCGTGTTCACCGACCTGCCTCCGCTCAACGGCGACAACCTGGATCCTCGGCTGCACGGTGGCGACTTGTCGGTGCAGGCCTGCGCCGACGATCCGCAGGTCTGCTACCACGCCGTCCGCAACCTGGCCCGCATCGGCCGCAATATCGTGTCACCGTTCTGGGCGGTGCTGGGATTCGGACGCGCGTCGGCCGGGCCCGGCCAGCTCACCCCGCGAAACTTGCTGGGCTTCAAGGACGGTACCCGCAATATCAGCACCGAGGCGGAGTACAACCGTTTCGTATGGGTCGACAACAGCGACCAGGCCTGGATGAACGGGGGAACGTATCAAGTCGTCCGCAAAATCCGGATGCTGCTGGAGACATGGGATGTCGATCGGATTGGCAATCAGCAGAAGATCTTTGGCCGCACCAAAGAGGAAGGGGCGCCGCTGAGCGGCAAGGCCGAATTCGATACGCCGAATTTCGCCGCAAAAGACGCCGATGGCAATCCGCTGATCGATCCGTTGTCCCACGTCGGCATGGCTGCCAGGGAAAACAATGACGGCATCATGATCCGTCGACGCTCCTACAACTACACGGACGGCCTCGACGCCAACGGCCAACTCAACGCAGGTTTGTTGTTCATCTCGTATCAAAACGATCCGCAGAATTTTGTTCGCCTGCAGAACCGCCTCGGCGCCAACGACCTGCTCAACGAGTACATCCGTCACATCGGGTCAGCTATTTTCGCGGTGCCGCCCGCGCCGGCCGAGGGTCACTACGTCGGGCAAAGTCTGTTCAGCTGAGTCGGCCCGTGCGCCCGCTAGATTCCTGGTGAATGGCTAGTGACAACGCCGTTAAACCTCGTCGACGCCTGTTGGTTGATTGGCGCCAAAGGGATCCAATTTTCGTAACCGGGTTCCGGCAAAGGTCCTCTGCACAGATGTTGAGGACTAAAGGCTCACGACCGATCACCCCACAGGTTATAGCGTCGGTTGTGGTGGAAGGAGACCGAATGTCAACGTCCAAAAAGCTAGGCATCGTCGTCGCGGCCGATGGCTCGCCAGCATCGAATTTCGCCGCATCTTGGGCAGCTCGCACCGCGGCCATGAGGAACGTTCCCCTGACTGTCGTCCACGCGGTGGCGACCCCCACCGCCACCTGGCCGCCGGTTGCATACCCCGATTCGCTAGCGGTGCGGCTAGAAGACGAGGGCAAGAAGGCCATCATGCACGCGATGAAGATCGCCGAAGATGCGATGCCGGCAGACCGGAAGGTCGCAATCGGCAGGGAGCTGGTGTATTCCGCCCCGGCGCTGGCCCTGATCAAAATGTCAGATGACGCAGAGATGATCGTTGTTGGCACCTCCGGGCGAGGATTGCTGGCGCGGGGAGTGCTCGGTTCGGTCAGTTCGACCGTGGTGCGGCAGGCGAATTGTCCGGTCGCAGTCATTCATGACGAAGACCTACCGGACCCGGGTGCTCCCGTCCTGGTGGGAATCGACGGCTCGCCGGTTTCTGAACTCGCGACGGAGATCGCGTTCGACGAAGCGTCTCGTCGCGGCGTCGACCTCCTGGCCTTGTACGCATGGAGTGACGTCACGGTGAACGACATTCTGGATGTTCTGGAATTAGATTGGGCGACCGTAGAACCCGAAGCGGAACTCAGGCTCGCCGAAAGTCTGGCAGGCTATCAAGAGCGCTATCCCGACGTGACGGTGCACCGACTCGTGGTATGTGATCGGCCGGCGCGACAGCTCGCCGAAAAGTCAGAATCCGCGCAGCTTGTCGTCGTGGGCAGTCACGGCCGAGGCGGTTTAGCCGGCACGGTGCTGGGCTCGGTCAGCAACGCAGTCATGCACTCCGTCAAGGTACCGGTGATCGTCGCCCGGCCGACGTGAGCGTCTGGGAAATACCCACTCACCGGCGATGAAGGACGGTGAGTGTCCACGCACATAGTGCCGCCGCGTCGCGTCCGGTGCGCATGACGGTCCGGTCCGGTCGCACCAGCGCGGCATTGGCGCTTCCCCGGCGCAGCCATGTCTGAAGTGCACTGCCCGGTTGGGCAACCAGTACCACGACTCCGGCGCGCCGCAGCGATGCTTCGTCGGCATCGTCGGGACGACTCGTCGTGATCAACGCGAATCCGGCGCCGACCACATCGTCGAGCCGTTGGCCGTTGGGCAGCAACGGATTCGGGCACAGGGTACCCGCGAGCTGGCGTGGCCGACGGGGTTTCCGGACCATCGCGGAAGCATGCAGGGCCGGCGTGGTGGAGTCGACGACCTTGTCGCGCAGACCGGGGATCAGTCTCACGCGGGGGAGCACCGCGCGCCGGGCCAAGCTGCCCACCCGGCCGCCGCCGGTCATCGCCCACCCGACGGCCAGGGCCAGCCGGATCATGTGCCGGGCGTGCGGCTTGCGTTCCCGCTCGTAGGTGTCCAGAACGTCTGCGGCCAGCGTGCCGTCATGGACTGCGGCGATCTTCCACGCGAGATTGGCCGCATCCCGGACTCCGGCTCCCATACCCTGACCGACGAACGGGGGAGTGAGGTGTGCCGCATCGCCGAGGATGAAAATGTTCCCGCGGCGCCATCGATCCGCGACTTGCGCGCGGAATGTGTATTCGGTGACGCGCAGCAGCGTCAGTTCGGCGTCGGCGACATCGGCGGTCCAGGGCGCGATCAGTGATCGCAACGCATCGATGGTGCCGAAGTCGTCCGCGGTTTCGTCGGCCAGTAGCTGGAATTCCCAGCGGTAGCGGGCCGATCCGATGCGCATGTAGGTTCCCGCGCGCACCGGGTCGCACACCTGATGCACGCCCTCCCATTGACGTAGGTCGGCATCGCTGGCGACATCGACGACCAGCCAGCGCTGCTGGAAGTTCAAATCCCGTATGGCTGAGCCGATCTGGGCGCGCACCAGGCTGTTGGCGCCGTCGCATCCCAGGAGGTAGTCGGCGTCGACCTGGTGAACCTCGCCGTCGGAACGGTCGGTAAAAGTGACGCGCACGCGTCTTCCGGTATCAGTCACCTCGGTGACCTCGGCGTCGCCACGCAGTTGGGCGTTCGGATACCGCTTGAGGTTCGCGCGGAGCAGCGCCTCCAACTCCGGTTGGTCGAACATGTTGGCCTGCGGAAAACCGTTCGGGCTTCGGGAGGGGTCCCGGTTGAACTCGGCGAGCACCCGGAATCGCTGAGATCGGTTGTCGAGCAGCCGCAAACCAAGCGTGGGCCGCGAAATCGCCGCGAACTCATCGGCAATGCCCAGGCGGGCGATGACACGGTAGATCTCGTCGTCCAGATGCACTGCGCGTGGCTGGGGGTACACGCCCGGCCAGCGGTCGAGGACCAGACAATCCAGCCCGTACTGCGCCAACAGCGTGGCGGCGGTGATGCCGGTCGGTCCGGCCCCGACGATGACGACGGGAACGTGCCGAATAGCGTTCTCGGTCACGCGAATCGGACTGACGCGCGCTGCGTTCCGAGATCAATGGCCCCGTCGTCGGTGGCCACCGACGCCTCGACGATGTCGTCGTGCTGCAGGTACTTGCGGTTGCCCGCCTGGCGTGAGAAGAACATCTTCCACTTGACGGCCGGCGGCAACAGGTTTCCGATGACCTGCATTGGCTTGGGCGGTGCGCTCAGCGCGGTGCCGACCGGGGTGCCGGTGAGTATGAGGTCACCCGGAGCGAGCTCCTGGAATTGGCTGAGTGATTGCAGTGCCTCCAGTGGCCGATACAGCATGTCCCCGTCGACGAGCGCGTTTTGCCGCTCTTCGCCATTGACGGTCAGGCGCAGCCGCAGATCGCCGAACCGCTTGAGCTCGTCGGCCGTCAGCAGAACCAGCTCCGGCCCGACCGGGGTGAACGTCGGATAGGACTTCGCCTCGTAGAACTGCGTCTGTGGAAGTTGGATATCACGTGCGGAAACATCGTTGGTGACGACCAGTCCCGCGATGAACTCGGCAAGGTTCGCGTCGGAAATGGTTGTCCCCACTGGGATTGCGCGCCCGATTACCAGCCCGATCTCCACCTCGTAATCGAGTAGCTTGACGTGCGGGGGCTTGACGATGTCCTCGAACGGACCATTGATTGAAGCGGACGCCTTGCGGAAGAAGGTCAGCGGAACCGATGCCGGGTCCATGCCCGCGTCCCTGACATGCGATTCAAAGTTGGTCATTTGGGCCACCACTCGGCACGGCCGGGTGACCGGCGAAACCAATTTGAGACTGTCGATGGCGACGGTGTCCGCGCGGTCGGCGGCGGCCTCGATCGCGGCTTCGAACGCGCTTCGGTCGGCCAGCAGCTGAGCGGTCGTGGTTGCGGCGGTGTCGATCTTCGCGGCGCCGTTTGGGGTTTTGCGCCACCAGGCGTGGCCGGTTTCAGAGGCGGTGCGCAGCACGGAAACGGTCATGAGGTGGGCACTTTCAGTAGGCCGACGAGGCGGCTGATATCGAACTCATTGCTTGCGCGTAGGCCAGTGATTATTGAAACCAATTCGTGGCGAGCGGATTTCAGATCGGTGCCGAGGAAGTCTTTGGTCGCCGGCGGTCCCCACTGCGCCAGCCCGGACGCGGTGAAGGGCGCCCAGCCGGGTTCCACGGTGTTGTCGAACAGGTCCCCGTCGGCGAAGTGCTCGACCAGGAAACCATCGGGATCGCGCCAGTAGTCGAAGATCTGACTGCCCTGGATGTGCCTGCCGATTCACCAGGATCGGAACTATCCCCGCTACCTGAGGTATTCGCCACCGGCGGCCAGGGGGTGGAGGTCGCTGACCTGATACGCCGAGTGGACGTAGCGGTTGGCCGGCCCCAGTGCCATCGCCAACGTGTGATGGTCGGCCGGCGTCGATCCCCGATCGCAGCGGATGAAGCT
>Ga0182039_10001582_pt1 | contig 12192 bp, 10 predicted proteins | sample sta12Can44000111_FD_125975 | JGI IMG/M metagenome (GOLD analysis project Ga0182039, IMG submission 125975) | Lab enrichment of tropical soil microbial communities from Luquillo Experimental Forest, Puerto Rico - statanox.12C.anox.44.000.111 | ecosystem: Environmental > Terrestrial > Soil >...
GTCGGGAGCAAAACAGGCCGCGACAAGTGGGCCAGCGTTTCCGGATCCGTCACCAAGAGATATCGCGAACTGGCGCTCGACTACGCCGCGCTGACCACGGCCAACCCCTCTAACAACCCGTCCGAAGCCTTCGAAAGGCGTGGCTAGCTCGAGGATATCCGCCTGCCCCCACCAGAAAGCGTCCCCTTGCGCCCCAAGAGGGCGCAACGGATCGATCGAGGCGTGGACGAACAGCAGGGCGCCTCCTTCGGTAAAAGCAGCGTGGCGCAAGGCCGAGAACAACGCTGTGTGGCCAGGTCTGGCGTTCATCGCACTGCGCAGCGCCCCCGTCCACCGAGTGATCGTACGCGGGCCGTCACGACAAGCCGCAATGCCTTGCTTTAGATCGCCGCTATAGGCCCGAATAGTCGGTTCCATGCCCACCGCGACCATCCATTGCAATACCTCACCCGGGTTAGGAGCAAATTGCAGTTGGAGCAGCTTCTGCCACATTTCTTCTTGCGCGCCGCGCAGGAAGATCACGTCACAGGCAAACCCGTGTCGGCGTCCTAGACCACGGCGACGGAAATCGAGAAGCTCGTCGACCGTGGCCAGGACCGTATCACCGCGCCCGACATAGTTGCCGAGATAGACGATGCGGTCGCCATCCTCGAATTTTTCACTGATCGCGTCGTGCAACCAGACGAGATGCTGTGCGGCAGCATCGATTGAAGCGATCGCCCAAATCCGTCGGGCACGCCGTAGCTGTGCAAACTTCCCGTCCGGGTTCCTATGCAAGCGGGATAGGACCTCACGCCTTTGTGAGCTTAGGCTGTCAGCAATTGTTCGACCCGCTGGGTGGCGGTCGTCTCGTCAATCCGCTCGACTGCCGCAAACTCGCGCACAAGCCGGTCCAGGGCGGCCTGGTAGATCTGCCGCTCGCTATAGGATTGTTCGGGCTGGCCAACATTGCGGTAAAGGTCGCGGACGACTTCCGCGATGGAACCAGGATCGCCTGAGGCAATCTTCGCTTGGTACTCTTGTGCGCGGCGGCTCCACATCGTGCGCTTGGCCCGGGATCGACCTCGTAATTTTGCGAGCGCCGCATCCATTTCCTTGTGGCTCGAGAGCTTGCGCAAACCTGATCCCTTCGCCTTGGCAAGCGGCACCCGCAATGTCATGCGGTCCCTATCGAAAAGTACCACGAACACGCTCAAGGTATCACCAGCGATCTCTTGCGTCTCGATGCCAACGATCTTGCCGACCCCGTGGCTTGGATAGACGACGAGATCACCGGTGGCAAATGGAAGCTTGTCGGAATTCATTTCCGTCTCACACAATCGACCCGCTTGGCGGTGCCAGGGCGCTTCGGGTGGCCGCTGAGCCGGACGGCAAAGACCGACCATAGCTCACTTGGGAAGGCGGACCGGAAAGGAAGTCGACAACCGCACCATCATTACGATACCACGATATTGCTAGATAAGGCCAGCCGATCGCGCATATGTGCTCGGCCCATCCCGTCCTGACCGTGTTCAAAGCGTCAGCGGTTCGAGGTCTCAGGACCCGCCGGGTTTTGGGCTGAAATATTTCTGATACTTGTCGGCAACGTCCTTGAATTCATCAGCATCGGGAGGATAGGGCTTCTTGCGGGTAATATTCGGCCAGGCCTCTGCGTATTCGCGGTTGACCTCTAGCCATTGCTCCGCCGGCGGCTCGCTGTCGGGAATGATTGCCTCAACCGGACATTCCGGCTCGCATACCCCACAATCGATGCATTCGTCGGGATGGATCACGAGCATGTTCTCCCCCTCGTAAAAGCAGTCGACGGGGCACACCTCCACGCAATCCATGTATTTACAACGGATGCAGGCTTCTGTGACAACGTAGGTCATGGTCCTCAGTTCTTCTCCTGGGCTCTTGGCGGGCCTTCGGTGCGGGTCAGGATTCCTGATCGAGGCCCAGCCGCCTCAACACGCGCTGACGCGCGATGCCGCGCTCGGGATCCGGCACGTAAATCAGCCCGCCGACGCGGCGCAGCAGGCTGTCCTCGTACTCGTCGAGCACCCGGTCCGCATAAGCAACTTCCCACATCATCTCGATGAGTTCGACCCGCTCCTCGTAGGAGAGTCGCTCGTTGATGATCCTTGTAAAGTGGAACAGCTCGACAGATTCGGTTGCCGCAGCCTCTCCGGTGGCGAGCAGCGTGCGGACATCGGAAGGCAAAAGGTTGAAGCGGCGCTCAATCAGTCGGGCGATAACTGCGCGTTCGGGTCCGTCGAAATGATCGTCGCTATATGCCGCTTCGATCAGCAAAGCGGTTAGGGCGAGTTGAAGCTCGCTCTGCGCCGGATCAGAGGTATTTCGACTGTTGGGCCCGCTCCTCGAAATCCATGCTCGGATGCTGTCGATCATTGCTTTGCCTAGCACGGGGGTCGTACGGGGGCAACCCCATGTCGGCTAGGGGTTTTCCTCAATATTGCCAGTTGGGTTATATTTATATAATTCTCTCTTTGATTGCTCTCCCACTTGTTTCGCTCTAATGGAAATTACATGTCGTGCCCACCGTTATCGCAAGCAATCCACCATCCTGGACGGCTTCAGCTGTGAAAACGCGTGGCGATATCATTCTGCTTCATTTCGCCGGTCAGATGCCGCTCGCCGGCATCGCGTGGCAGGCGATGCACTATCTCGTCGGTCTCGAGCAACTCGGTTATAAGGCTTGGTATATTGAGGACAGTGGGACCAACCCCTTCGATCCCCGCCGCAACAGTGTTGTCATGGAGTGCGACTACAATCTCCGCTACTTGCGCCAAGCAATGGAGCGATATGGATTTGGCGAGCGCTGGGCGTATTGGGATGCAATTCACGACGTCTATTACGGACTGTCGCGAGACCGAGTGCACGATCTCTACCGCGAAGCGGCCGCGCTGATAAATCTGTGTGGCGCGACACAACTACGTGAAGAGCACCTGGCCTGCCCGGTGCGCATCATGATCGATACCGACCCCGTCTACGAGCAGATCAAATACGCTACCGCTGATCCGGCGTCGCGCGCCTATCTCGATGCGCATACGCACTTTTTCACTTACGGCGAGAACCTCGGGGCCAAGGACTGTCCCGTTCCGTTATGCGAAGTGCCGTGGCGACCAACCCGTCCTCCGGTAGACCCTCGGCTTTGGCCGGATATGACGGATTCGATCGGCTGCTTCACGACCGTCGGCACATGGGAGAACAAAGGCAAGAACATCGAATTCAACGGCTCACGCTATGTTTGGTCGAAACACGTCAACTTTTTGCGATATCTCGATCTTCCACGGCGTCGGCCGGAAATCGGTTTTCGCATGGCGATGCTGCCGCCGAGCGATGAGGTACGCTTAGCCATGACGGCTGGCGGCTGGGGACTGGTCGACCCTCGTCCCATCTCCGCGGACATGTCCAGCTACCGCGATTTCATTTCCTATTCGCACGGTGAATTCACGGTAGCAAAAGATATCTATGTTAGGCCTAACAGCGGTTGGTTTAGCGATCGTAGCGTGTGTTACCTCGCATCAGGCCGGCCGGTGGTGACCATGGGCACCGGGTTCAGCAAGTTCTATCCTGTTGGGCGTGGCCTGTTCGAATATTCAACCCAGGATGAAGCGCTTGCCGGCATCGATGCCATCGCCACCAACTACCGCCGACACAGCCGCGCGGCGCGCGAACTCGCCAGGGAGTATTTCGCGTCCGATCGTGTTCTTTCGGCGCTCCTGGTACAGTGCGGTCTCTAAGCGAACGGCTCTTCGCTTGATAGGCGATGCCGACTAAAGCCCAGATCCTTGCGGCCCTGGCGGGAATGCGCAGAACCGGCCTAGTAGCTTTGATCTTCAGGATCGGCAGCGTGGCTGAATTCGCAAGCTCGTTCGCGACCAATCCCGCCACTTTGGCCGGCTGTGAGAGCCGGGCGCGCCGGGCGCAACCGTCCGATCGAGCGACATTCTGGGATCGGATGTCCTCCAGTATCGTCATTGCCAGCGCACTAGTCGTGCTCTTTACCTTCCGAGACTACGGCGTTACCTGGGACGAGGATGTCCACAACTGGTATGGCAACTTCGTCCTTGATTACTATTTGTCGCTCGCTGCCGACAAGACGGCACTGCACTGGCAAGATCTGTACAATTACGGTGCTATCTTTGACACCATCGCGGCGGTGCTGAACCGCATGTCGCCTATTGGGGTCTACGAAACTCGGCATCTGCTGAACGGCCTCGTCGGGATCCTCGGATTGATCGGTTGCTGCAAGCTTGGCCGCTGCGTGGCGGGTGCACGTGCCGGCTTTATCGCAGCGCTTTTCCTGGTTTTAACGCCCAATTACTACGGGCAAATGTTTAATAACCCAAAAGACATCCCGTTCGCGGTGGGTGTGGTCTGGGCGATTTACTACATGGTTCGGATCGTGCCCGCTCTGCCGCGGCCTCCGATGCAACTGGTCACCAAGCTCGGTGTGGCGATCGGCATGTCGATGGGTGTGCGGATCGGGGGCTTGCTGCTGCTGTGCTATCTCGGCCTCCTCCTCGCAGTCGATGGCGTCTGGCGGGCGGTCGCCGCCCGCGGAGCAGTTCAGTTGGCGAACAATGCATGGGCGAGCTTCTGGCGAATCCTCGTTCCAGTCGTGCTCGTGGCGTATCCGGTCATGCTGCTGTTTTGGCCATGGGCGCAGACCGACCCGATTGACAATCCGTTGCGCGCCCTTGAGTTCTTCTCGCATCAGACATTCCCGTTCAACACGTTATTTGACGGACGGTTTATTCCCGCCACCGACTTGCCCTGGACTTATCTGCCCGGCTACATCGTCATTGCTCTGCCGGAGCTGATTCTTGTCCTGTTGCTGTTCGCTCCGATTGTGACTGCGGTGGCAGTCGTACGAAGTGGTTGGCGCGTTAAACGGGAGGAGGCGCTGACGGGTTTGGCGGTCGGGATTGGCATCGTTTTTCCGATCGCGTATGCAATCACGATCAAGGCCGTCTTATTCGATGGAATGCGCCATTTTCTTTTTGTGCTCCCTCCCATCGCGGTGGCCGCCGCGGTGGTCGCCGATAAGGGGTTACGCTGGTTGAGTAGCTTTCCCTACGGACGGCCGGTTTGGGCGCTTCTCGCACTCTACGGCTTCGCGCATGTTGCGATCATGGCGATGCTGCACCCGGATCAGTACGTTTACTACAATGCCTTCGTGGGCGGAGTCGAGGGCGCCCAGCACAAGTTCAAGCTCGACTATTGGGCCAATTCCTATTCGGAAGCGGTGCACGGCTTGGAAGACTATCTGCGCACTGAATATGGCGCAGATTTTGAGGACCGCGAGTTTACTGTGGCGGTTTGCGGGCCGCCGATCTCTGCCGATTATTACTTTCCGCCGAATTTTCGCTTCACGCGCCGAGTGACGGAGGCAGATTTTTTTATCGCCTTCACCAAAGATAATTGCGACCGGTCGTTACCCGGACGGCCAGTTTATCGGGTCGAGCGAATGGGCGCGTTGCTCTCGGTCGTGCTCGATCGCCGTGCCGTTCTCGCCGAACGCCGGGCTGGGTGGCAAGCCGCGGCAATCCCGCCACCCGGTGCGGGTCTTCGCAGGGCGGTGCACACAAATTTGACCCCACATCCGTAGCGAAGATAGCCTGTGGAACGCTCCGAATACGAAAAGCTTGACCGGGTTGAAGACGCGATGTGGTGGTTCGCCGCGCTGCACAGAAAACTTCTGATGCTGGCAAGCCGACTGCCGCTCGAAAGAACAGATCTCCCCGTCCTCGACGCGGGCTGCGGAACCGGTGGGCTTCTCGCACAGCTGGCACAACGCTACCCCAAGAAGGCTGCGCTCGGACTCGATGCCGACTGGTTGGCCTGCGCACGTGCTGCAGTCAAGAGCGCCCGGCCGGCCTGTGCCGGATCGATCAACGAGCTGCCGTTTGCCGACGGTGTTTTTGCTGCGATTTTCAGCGCCGACGTGCTATGCCATGGGGGCGTGGACGAGCATAGCGCTCTGCGGCAATTCCATCGCTGCTTGGCCGAAGACGGTTACCTCGTCCTCAACTTGCCAGCATATCGTTGGATGCTGTCGCGACATGACGTGGCCGTCAGCAATATCCGGCGCTATACCGCATCAGGCCTCCGCCGCCTGCTGCACGCCACCGGCTTTCGCCCAGTCTATGTCTCTTATTGGAATTTGGTGCTCTTTCCGTTGATGGTGATTACCCGTAAGCTTTTCCCCGGAAATCCGGTCGCCGCGCTCAGCGATGTCAAGGTGTATCCTCGCGCGATCGACATGTTTTGCCGCGCGGCGACAGAGACCGAACTCGCATTACTGAGAGCCGGATTGAGATTCCCCTTTGGCGGCTCGGTCCTCGCGATCGCGGTCAGAAACCGCGTGGCAAATGGTTGATACAGACAAGAAGTGAGGGATTACCCGGCATCTGGCAACGGGAAGCCCAATCGGTGTGAGAGAGGTCCGCCACAGCCGCGCCACTGTCCCGACGCAGGACGCTCGATGGTCGGAATGCAGAGGCGCGCGCGAGACTTTTCGCGGTGAACCTCGACCTGTCTTCTCGTTAAGTGAAGAAGGCGCGGATCTCGGCGATGACGCGATCGACCGCCTCATCCATAAGCTGCGGGTAGATGGGCAAGCTCAAAATTTGCGACGCTGCGCGCTCGGTCACGCCGAGGCCAGAGGGACCGCAGGTGAGCCGACCGCTATAGGCCGGCTGGCGATGAACTGGAACCGGATAGTGGATCCCGGTACCAACGCCACTGGCCCCTAGCCGATTGCGTAGCGCGTCGCGGTCAGCAAGCCGGATCACATATTGATGGAAGACATGGGTCGCGTTGGGTCGACGCACTGGAAGGGCTAGTGGCAGACCCGCCAGACCAGCGTCATAACGGGCTGCGATGGTTTGACGGCGCGCGTTGTCGGCCGTGAGGGTCCTGAGCTTGACCCCGAGGATCGCCGCTTGTATCGCATCGAGACGAGAATTGATGCCGATGCGGGCACTGACATACCGGTCTCGCCAGCCATATTCGCGGATCTCGCGCAGCGCCACAGCGAGAGTGGGATCGCTGGTAACCACCATACCGCCATCGCCCAGCGCACCAAGATTCTTTGTCGGGTAGAAGCTGAAGCACGCAACATCGCCAAATGATCCAGTCGGCTCCCCACAGTAGAGCGCGCCGTGACTTTGTGCGCAATCCTCGATCAGCCGCAAATCGTGCACCCGGGCAATCTCGGCCAGTTCAGACAATTCGGCCGGCTGGCCATAGATGTGCACCGGCAGCACTGCGGCGGGTCGTCCGGGTCTCGTCATCCTCAACGCTCGGGAAAGTTCATGTGGAGCCATTGTGTAGGTCCCTGGCTCCACATCCACCAAAACCGCCGTCGCACCGGCCCGTTCGATCGCCGCGACGGTCGCGACCGCGGTATGGGAGACTGTGAAGACAAGATCGCCGGCGCCAATATTGCTTGCGCGCAATGCAAGCTCAATTGCATCTGTGCCGCTGCCGACACCTATCGCATGGCTGACGCCGATATAATCTGCGAAGGCTGCTTCGAACATCTCGACCTCTCTGCCGAGAATGTACACCCCGCCTTCGAAAACCCTGGTGAGCGCGGCGTCTATCGCAGTCCGCTGCACGAGATAGCCCGCACGGGGATCGGCCTGGGGGATCGCGGTCGGAAAATCTTTTGGCGTCATGAGATTGTCTATAAGTAGCTTATGAGATGCTCGCGATAGTATTTGAGGGATTGGCGCAGGCCATCAGCGAGGCAAAATCGCGGACGCCAGCCTGAAAGCGCCCGAAAACGTCGGTCGTCGGTTAGAAAATCGCCGATATCGATGCGCTTGCGCTCGGGCGGGAACTCGCGGACGTTGTATTCTCCGCCGCCATTCGCGGTGACGACGTGCTTGGCGAGAGCCGCTAAACCGACCGGCTCGTCGCCTCCGACATTGAGCGCCAGGCCCTCGGCCTCCTCCGTTATCGCGGCATAAAGAAATGCCTCCGCGGCATCATCGACATAGAGCAGATCACGGCGTTGTTCTCCACCCCAGACCTCGAAAGGATCGCCCTCAAGAACCCGCCGTACCCAAATGCCGAGAAAGGTCTGACGGGCATCCTTGATGCGCATCCCCGGTCCGTAGACGTTCGTCAGCCGCAAGGAGCGTGTCTTGATTCCGTAAACGTCGTGGTACAAGAGGTGATATGCTTCCCCGGCCATCTTGTTGACGCCGTTTACGTCCACCGGGCGGAGCGGATGCCGCTCATCGACCGGCAGGTATTGCGGCCGGCCATAGATCTGCCGTGTCCCGGCATGCACAATCCTGATCCCGGGATTTACTGCCCGGCATGCTTCAAGCAGCTGCAATTGCGCCGTGCAGTTGATGGCCAGATCGTCCTCGGGCGCTGACATCGAATCCAAATGGCTGGTCTGCGCCGCCAAGTTAAAAAGGAAATCTTGTCCTGACAAAAGATGCCGCAAGGCATAGCCACCTCGGATATCGGCGATGTTGACGCTGACCCGATCTCGAATGTCCGCTATATTTTTAAGGTTCCCGCCATATTCGGGGATCATGCTATCGACTAGCAGAACTTCTGCGCCGAGGTCGAGGAGGCGTCGCGCGAGTGCGGAGCCGATGAGGCCCAGACCGCCTGTAATTATCGCCCGGGCGCTGGCGTAGGCACGCAGAGGCAAACCCGATGCAGACGTCATTGTTGCCCCGTTATGGAGAGATAGATCCGACCGCCTTTGTCTCTCCCGTCCGTGTCATCGTAGCGGCAATAAGCTTCCGCTTCGAGATCTTGCTGCGGAACCGTTCGAGTACAAATCCGGGCGCGCTGCGGAGAGAACGCGGCAAGCGCGCTGCCCATTCCAAGCCAACTGCTGCCTCCTTCCTGACTACACGCATTTCGATTTTTTTGAATCTGGCCCACCCGCTATGGCCATCTCCGACCTTCCACCAATCGTGCGGCTAATTCTCCTTACAAAGCACCAAGCTACTCGCCAAGGTTGTATCAGAGGATTGGATCGATGTTTATCGCATTTTGGCCCGCGGGAACATCTATCTTTTGTTTGCTTATCCCATCGCAGGCCGATGCGACGGCGCATCTGGGCCTCTCTAGGCGGTACCGAGGCTCCGCAGCACCTACTTGCGAATCTCAATGATCGCCGTTCAGCTCACCGTCACTGACTAGCAGTGGGATCCAGGCCGGGGCGAGTTCGAAGAGGCTCGCCGGCGCACCGGCCTCCTCATAAAGTGACCGAGCCTCGGATGCCGGACCTCGCCGCGTGCCGAGCGCCACCACGCGGACGATGCGTCGCACACCACCGTGCGGCAAGCCAATCGTGTCGCCGATCCGAATAGCCTGATTGGCCTTTCCGACCGTGACTCCGTTGACGGTAACCGCTCCGGCGGCACAGAGGCGCGCAGCCCGTGAGCGGCTCTTGGCAAGGCGCGCAAACCAGAGCCACTGATCGACGCGTCGGCTCGCCAAGCCGGGGGAGACGCTGGCGGCCCTCAAGCGAGCTTTAGCTCCCGCAACTTCGCAAAGGGGTGCCCCTCCCCGCCCCCGAGCCTGTGCCTTCGGGGGCTCTTGTCAACCGGACGCTGCCGTCGCGGGCGCGCGACAAAGGTTTCTTCACCGACGGCAATCACCGCCCGATAGCCGATCGCCATGAGAAGCCGTCGCAATACCCCAGACTTGACACCCGCGATTGCCGCAAGTTCGTCGGTGGCCGTGAATGGGCCGGCGCGTGCAAGGCGACGGGTGGCCGCAGCGAACCGCTCCAGCCGATCGGGACGCATGGCTAAATCAGCGAGCACACGAAGGCCGATCGCGGGATAGAATGAGGGCGGGAGATCCGGATCGAGCTCTATCGGCCCGCCAAGACGGCGAGGAGACGGTAGCAGCGGGACCGGTCGACCGCAGTGAACCGCCCAGAGTAGAGCCCGAAAGCGGACCGCATCCGCGCGCAAAAGCGGTTCGACGTAGATGCTCTCCGTGCCAAATCGGACGCCCACTCTGCTCAAAGCCTTCCGCTCCCGTGGGCTCAGGGCGGCAACCTGACGTCCGACCTCGATAACGGGGAGACATCCGAGTGCATCGATGAGCTGAAAGACGAGCCCGCGCCCAACACCTGCCAGCGGCAATGCTTGTGCGGCAAACAAAGGCGCGAGCCGTCGTTCGATTTCTGTGTGCAAAAACTCCTGAAGCCGGCGGCGCACCTTTTCGCGCGCCTCACCCTCGACGAACTCCCCGGTCAGCACCTCAGCCTTCGGTGTCAACAACCGCTCGCCGGCGGTCATGCGTCCAACAACTTCACCCTGCCAGCGCAACTCTCCATCCGCTGCGAGTGTGAAGGAATCGTCAGCGTCGGCGGCTAGGCGCCGCATCCGGGCAGCGATTTCGGTGCGCAGCACGCGGCTTGCGGCGGTGATCAGAGTCCGAGCATCGACGCCGTCGACCGAATCGGGAACAAACCGCAAACCCTGGATCCGGCCGACACAGACGCCTTCGAGCAGAACTTCGCCACTTTTCGAGACGGCAGCCATAAGCTCGCCCTCGGAGGCCATTTGGCGAATGAGGAAGGACGACCGCCGATCGACAAAACGCTCTGTGATGCTTTCGTGCAGTGCATCCGAAAGCCGATCCTCGATGCCGCGGGCGCGCTCCTGCCAAGCCGGTGCGTCTTCGACCCAGTCTCCGCGATGGGTGATGTAAGTCCAAGTGCGGATGTGCGCGATGCGCGCCATCAGAGTATCGATGTCGCCATCGACGCGATCGAGATGTCCTATCTGCTCGGCGATCCAATCGAGCGGCAGCCGCTCCTGGGGTCCGGCCAAATGGAGAAAGCAATGGGCGAGCAGGCGCGTATGGCTCTCGGTCATTACCTTGCGGAAATCAGGTATTTGACACACCTCCCAAAGGAGCCGCACTGCGCCGGGATGCGTGACGAGCTGTGTGATATCCTGGTTACGTGACAATGCCTGTAAGGCGCGTTGGTCGTCGGCTTCACGGGCCAGGACGAGGCCGGGGACCGACGGCCTCTCGTCGAGGCTCTTCAGCAGAGCGGAAATCGACTCGAAACGCAGCTTGCTGTTGCGCCAATTCAAGCGCATCACGGGATCGAAATGATGTGTGTCGATCGCCTCGACAATTTCCGAATCCAGCGGTCCATGCTCGGCGGTGGTGCCGAACGTGCCGTTGCTCATATGCCGGCCGGCCCGGCCGGCGATCTGCGCAACCTCGGCAGCGCTCAGCCGACGGGGGCCGCGGCCATCGAATTTGACGGTTCGGGCGAAGGCGACATGGTCGAGATCCATGTTCAACCCCATCCCGATCGCATCAGTCGCCACCAGGTAGTCGACCTCGCCGGCTTGGAACATCCCGACCTGGGCATTCCGCGCACGCGGGCTCAGCGCCCCCATAACCACGGCCGTGCCGCCTCTTTGACGGCGGATGAGTTCGGCTAGCGAAAACACATCCGCGATGGCAAAGGCGACGACGGCACTGCGTGGCGGCAGCCGCGTGACTTTTTTATAGCCGGTATAGGACAGCGTAGAAAAACGCGGCCGGCTCACATGTTCGGCCTCGGGCACCAGCCGGCGCATCAGCGGCTTGATCGTATCGGCGCCGAGTAGCATGGTTTCTTGCTGGCCGCGCGCATGCAAAAGGCGTGCGGTGAAAACGTGGCCACGCTCAGAATCCGCGCAAAGCTGGATCTCGTCGACCCCCAGGAAATCGACTTGCCGGTCGAGCGGCATCGATTCAACTGTGCAAATAAAATAGCACGGATTCGGCGGCAGGATCTTTTCTTCGCCGGTGATCAGGGCGACGGAGCGCGCTCCTTTGCGCTTGACAATCCGGTCATAATTTTCCCTGGCCAGCAATCGCAGTGGGAAGCCGATCATACCACTGCGATAGCCGAGCATGCGCTCGATGGCGAGATGGGTCTTGCCGGTGTTCGTCGGCCCAAGGACCGCGACGAGCCGCGGAGCGGGGCGGAAGATAGCCATACCGTATAGGTATCGGGTGAAACCCGCATCAGAGCAAGAGCAAACCGACCGAAATCGATCGAGCGATGTTGCGCCTGCGTGGATGGAGTTCCGCCGGTCTCGATTAACCTGAGTTTAGGGCAATCCTGTCATGGTCGTCACGTCGCGACAGAGAACCGGGAGCGCCGCGACAGCCATCAGGAAA
>Ga0182039_10001584_pt1 | contig 12179 bp, 19 predicted proteins | sample sta12Can44000111_FD_125975 | JGI IMG/M metagenome (GOLD analysis project Ga0182039, IMG submission 125975) | Lab enrichment of tropical soil microbial communities from Luquillo Experimental Forest, Puerto Rico - statanox.12C.anox.44.000.111 | ecosystem: Environmental > Terrestrial > Soil >...
CTCGCAGATATGTGAAGCGACTGCGTTCCTCGGACTCCGACGAAACCAACACGAAACCATTTCCCCGCTCAAGTGAAGATGCGCGGAAACGACTCGCGATCATTATGGGATCGTCGCCTCAACCGAGGTCAACACTGGTGGCCGATCCCAAATGATACCGCTCAAAATCGTTGGCGTTGTTCTCGGCGCTGGTCTGCTCCTCTCGTGTTCCTTCTCGACCTTTGGCACGGAGGAAGCATTTGTCCTGCTCGCAGCGGTCTTTGCATAAGGTCATTGGGCCCAGTCTGCATTTTGTCAACGAGTCGAGCGATGATCGCTAACGGGAACGAGAAGCAATTGCCGCAGCCTAAGACGCTGGATCGGGAACAACGCTGCCCGAATTGTGGCGCCACCCCACGTCTCCGGCATAAGCTCCTGGACGTCCACACGGGCAGAACAGTCCGCCTGTTTGAGTGCCGATGCGGCAAACTTGTCTGGGATGATTCCGGCTACGATGCTTGACCTGCGTTAACTGCCGTCAGCGGTTTGCCGTCTGGCAAGGCGCATTTGCTTGCGTCTTGGCAGTTGCGTGATGGCCTTAGAGGTCGCGCTTCGCAGGTTCCGGAACTGGCAGGCAACACTGCCAAACAATGGTCTTTCCTGGTCGCACGCTGCACCCGTGTTCCCGCAACCGATATTGTGTCGTCAAATACCTCCGCGAGCATCTCAGAAGCCAAAGCGGGAGGCCGGCCTCGGGCACAACAGGCCAAAGAGCAATCGCAGAAGGAATCGACCGCATCCACGTCTATAAGGGTGTCCGCTGACAGCGAGACCGTCATCAAGAAAGAAGACGAACCCGGTAATTGTGTAGAAGACCGCCATTCACCACGAACGGGATCAGAAAGCGGGCTTTTCCCTTCCCTGGAGATAACCCGCTCCGTTTCACAACGGGGCGGGCTTTTTGTGAGTTCGTGCGGCGTTCCCAACACAACGCCGTACCGCGGTCAGGTGTGGTCGCGATCTAACAAGCCACGAGTACGCGTCGATCAGTGTTTGGTTTCGCTAAAGACGACAGTCATGCCCGTTGGTTCAGGTTCATGCGGCCTCAAACTGGTGAGTGTCGCATCGCTCCAGTCCGCGAGACTTACAACCTCGCCGGATCGGAGTTCCATTTCAGGCACTTCACCAGGCTCCAGAATTTTGAGGCCGCTGCCGTCGAGAAAGAATGTGTGATCCCCAAACATTTTGGTGAGTTGTGCGACCGCCGGATGGTCATCAGCAAGGACCTCAGCGTTCAATTTGCTCAACGTTTGTTCTACCTGGGTTGAGTTCAGTTTCATCGGTTACTCCTGATTTTCGCCCGCATCTCCGTGCGCGCACACTCCTGCGGCTCCGCCAATCAAGCCGCACGTTGCTGCTGCTCTTGCTGTTCGACCTCGGCGCCAGATCCTTTTTCGTACTTATGCGCGAACGCCTCAATGCTATCGGCCCAGAGCCTCAACAGGGCGACCTGGAACTGCAGTAGCGGCCTAACTGCGTTGAGCCCGATGGCTGTAGCGGCGCTGACACGACGCTCTTGATCGCGAACCATGCGGCGTGTGTCGAAACTTTGTTCGGCCATGTCTTGATCCTTTCGCGTTCAGGGGTTCGGACCAACGTTAGGAGCCAGGGCGAGTTTCGGGGGAACTGCTGCTCTTACCAATTTTTTAACTGAGTAGTTCCGATATCCATAAGCTGTTCCCTTAGGGGCGGGCCCAGCGAGCAAGCGTTGATTTGATCTGTTCGAGCGAGCTGGTTCCCGCCCGGAACAAGGGCCTCATTCTCCAGTTGGAAACAAAAAGCAGTGTGCGTCTGGAGGAGCATGAGATGAAGAAGGCAATTATGGTGGCCGCAATGATCGCAACGATCATCGCGCCCGCTTTTGCAGCGGGCGAGTACTACGTAGTCCAGGACATCAAGACCAAAAAGTGCACGGTAATCGATAAGAAGCCGACCGACTCGTCGAAGGCATTCGTGAATGCTGCCGGAACCGTTTACAGGACACGCTCGGAAGCGGAGAGCGGCATGAAGTCGGTAATGGTCTGCAAGTCGGACTCAAAGGCGCAGTAGTGCTGTGCCCTGCCGTCGCTTGGTTTGAAACATGGGGTTACCCCGGTTAGGCCGAACAACAGTCAAACAAGCGCTCTACCTTAGAGGGCATGAGTGACATGGCATTCGCGTTTATTGCAATCGCGCTTGGTACAATGTCGATCGCGCTGGTCGCTCTGCTGGTTTTCGGCGGCTTTTAGAGAGCAGTCCCGAACGGTCACGATCACCTTTGTCAGCAGCCACGCCGCGCGAAAGGAGGAGCGCGGTGTAGCTGGCGCAGAGCGAAGACGCGCGCAATACTGAACCGGCTTCAAACTCCCCGGGGCAATCCCATGAAGAAGGTTTTTGCGCTCGCCGCGGTCATCGCCATACTCGTTGCGGGCGCAGCCTTGTTTGCGGAATCGCATGCGGCGAACGCGCCTACGCCTCGATGGCATCAACAGTAGCCGGCCTCTGCAGCGTTGGAAGCGAGCCATGGTGAACTGACCGAGGCCGGATCGCGCGTAATAGTCGTCGCGCTCGTTGATGTGCATCGCCTCGGAGATCTCGCCGACGCTGAAGGCAAAGCGGGTCGCCACGGCTCGCACGGGGGTGTCGGGGCGTGGGTTGGTAGTCGCTGCCACCAATGTTCGAGACGATGACGGCGAAGAGGATCACGCCTTGGAACAGAAACCACATGCTGTTCCCTGAGTTAAAAGGGTTTACGAAGGACGCAAGCGTTCCATGCCCGGTGTCACGCATTTCAACGACCCAGACCACTGGCATCAGCGAGCCGAAGAATGTCGCGTCTTGGCCGAGGAGATGAGTAACGAACGGACCAAGAAGACGATGCTCAGGATCGCGGACGATTACGACAAGCTTGCCACCAGAGCATTTGTCCGCCTCATCGACGAGATAAAAGGGAGCTGAAGCCTCTCCTTTCCCGAGCAGCAGGCCGTGCCTGTGACATAAGAGGCGTCAATCATTGGTCATTCGACGTACTTGAGGCTGCTTAGCCCCCGCGGCGGCCTCTTGTTTGCCGTTTGCTGGGGCGGCCGAGATCAGGCTGGAACAGAAACCACATGCCGTCTTCTGAGTTAAAGGGGATTACGGCACGAGGAACCATCGTTCCATGCCCACTGCGCCGCGGTTCAACGACCCCGAATATTGGCACCAGCGAGCGGAAGAAGCCCGCGCCTTGGCCGAGTTGATGAACGGCGAAACGGCCAAGCAGACGATGCTGCGGATCGCCGAGGATTGCGACGAGTTTGCCGTCAGGGCGACGATACGCGCTTTGGAAGAGCTTACCGTCAGACGCTTCATCAGTGAGACGAAGGGGAGCTGATGCAAAGCCGTTTGCTGGGGCAGAAACCACATGCTGCTGTGTTTAAGGTTTCGGCTCGATAGACAGATGGAACTTGGAGTGTGCCGCCTGACGGCCTGTTTGGATGAGGGCAGGGACAGCCCTGACGCCGGCCTTACGCAAACATGGCCAGGATTGTTGCCCCGAGCAAAACGAGAACCCACGCGATTGAAATCGCGAACCATAGATCATCGTACTGCATTGTGTGTCCCCGAGCCGCGCCAACCCGGGGCTTAAGTTACAAAGTGCTCCCTTGTTCCTATTTCAGCGTCCTTGGAATTTAGGACACTTCCAAATTCAACTTAGGCACAAGGATGTAAGGCACCAACAAAACGGTGGCGGCACGATGAGAAAGCTAGGACTGCGAATGCTCGGGGCGGATCGCCCAACTAGCCTTAGTCGAATCCCTCTTTCGCAATCTAAAAATCGCCACTCTGCGGTCGCCTTGCCAAAGTTCGACATCATGGCCGCTCGGGAGATTTGCCGTTTGCCGCTTCGCATCGTCATCATCCACGCAAGTCAGATCGAGGGCCGTCCAGACGTGCCCATTCTCCATCAGGTATGCACGATAAAGCAGCATCACGGTTCCCGCACGGAACACGCGCTCCCAATCGCGAAAGGCCAAGGAAAGTTCCCATTGAGTGCTGCAATCCACTCATGGCGGGCATGCGCGCAGCGTCAAGTGACGCTACGCAGGTTTGGTTGGTCGATGCGACGTGGAGCGGCTGCGCGCAAGAATGAAAATCGGGTTAGCACCCGCTCGACCCTTGCCCACAGCTACGCGCGAGTTCCCGCCAGTAAGGGCCACTCCATACACATTTATCTTACAGCCTTGCTTTGGTCACAACGCGGGAAGGGAATCTACTCAGCGGAAATCAGAGATCATCTGACTGGGAGAGCGATCCATGCATCCCACGACGGACGCGAAACAAACTAATCCACACCACGTCTTGAGTTCGCACGCGGATGAAGAGCTCGCGCGAATACAGCAACAGCTTTCCAGGCTGAAGCGCGATGCCGCGCGTCATCCTGCCCGGCGGTCGCGAGACAGACCGTGGCTACGCGGCCTGATCGGTTTGTTCATTGCTGCGTGCATCGCTGCCGCCGCCTTCGTTTCGCAGTCGTCCTATCGTGATGCTGTTGCCCGCCGGGCGCCGCAGCTCATTTCGGCCTCGTCGCTGCCCCCGGAAAAACTGGCGGCTATCAACGCCCGAGCGAGAACGACGCAGGCGCAGGTGACCGCCGCCACTGCCGTCGCCGAGCGCGTAACGGCCGCTACAGCAGTTGTCATTCTCATGGCTCGCTCGGAAATCAAATCATTGTCCGATCTAGCCGGTAGGAACATTGCAATTGACGACAAGCATTCCGCCGCTAGCGGCAATGTCCGTGTGGCAATGGCGGCCGCGGGAGCAGCGGAAGTCCAACTGACTGCAAATCAAACGAAGGCGATCGACCGGGTGATCGACGAAGAGGTGCGGGCCGCAGTTCTGATGTTGGCATCTCCGGAAGCTGCAGAAGGGTTTCCTGAAATCGCTGGCTTCAAGATTTTTCGAATCCCGCTATCTGAGCGCTCCACATCGCCCAACGCACCGGACCATGTGACACGGGAGCGCAGGTCATAGCCTGCGTGACTCAGAGTTCGCCGTTGGTCAATTGGAGCGCTAGGGTAGGGTAGCGGCCGACCAGTCGCTGACCGCGAAAGCGACTAGTAATTGTCGTCTTCGTAGTATGGAGGCGGCGGGGCGCCTGGGCGCATGGCATACGGTGGCGGAGGCCCAGCGTACGGCTGCGACCGTACGATCCGACCGTTTGGACCGGCAGGCGGCGGAGCAGCGCCGGTCTCGAATACGGCTCGACAGCCCGGAGAGAGCTGGGGTGTATTCTGTCGCAGGCAGGCAACAATCCGGTTCACATTCGGGATCTGGTCGCTGCAGAGGCGCCAGACGTCCGGCGTACAGGCCATTTGCTGTTGGGCGGTGCCGCGATATTCTTGAGCGGATGCCGGGCTGTGAATGATCCAGCCGCCGATCAACAACGCAAGCCCCAGCACAGTTCGCTGCTCTCGCATGTCGGCGCCCTCCATGAGACCCGTTGGTGCCGTGTGCGGCTCTTGGCTTTCCAATCGATGGGGCAGCCGAAAGGTTCTTCCCTACAACAAAACGTGAAGCGCACGTTCCGAGGTGTTTTTGATGCGAAACCTTGTCCTCCAAGAGAGGACGAACGCAGTGAAGAAACTGACTCGCGGCGTCGCTTCCTCAATGCTTGAGGGAGAATGTCGGTTTGAAGCACATTGCCATGCGGTCACTTGTTCGGTGCTCTATTCCATTGGCACCGTGAATTCGACAGGACCGTCCTGGTTCGCTTCTGGGGGAAGCACGACGCCGCCCGTCTGCAGATCGCGCCAGTGCAGCGGGCCATCGACGCCGTAGAGGGTGAGAACGACACGTCTTTTCGACCGTTCGACCCGAACCTGCATGAAACTCTGGAAGAACGGGGCGTGATTAAAATCGAACAGGCCCGACAGTGCCTCGACGCTGGCCGGCCAGCCCTTGAACCACTTGATCCATTGCCAGAACGGTTGTTTCCATAGTGGCATCTCGGCGTCGAGCTTGGCTCGCAGTCGGTCGGTCCTGGGATAGAATGCCCAGTCGGTCACAGCAGGTGGCTCTGGAAAATCAAGGGCTGTACCAATGCTGAGGTAGGCGCCGCCTCCGCCGTTGACGAAGTGGTGCATGACATTTTTGCCGTCGTCGCCGCCGATCTCCTTGTAGTACTCGAAATCATGCGTATCGCCGGCCATGGCAATCCTGACATTGTGCTTTGCAAGGAGCTGATAGAGCGCAGCAAATTTCTCTGAAGATTCGGAAACGTCGTGGCCTTCGGCGATGTGCGGAATATCATGGCCGCCGGCGATGCGTGGGTGCCCCACGATCGCCATGATGAATTTACCGCGGCTTCTCTCAAGCGCCCGTTCAATCCATGCCCATTGCCGTTCGTCGACCGTGCGCAGGATTCCTGTATCAATCGCCAGCAGAGCAAATCCTTCGGTTTGCAGCTCAAAGAACGCGCTTCGCTGGCTGCCCACACTCACTCCGTAGAGACGACGCAAACGGGCCGCTTCGGTAATGAGTCGCTCAATGCGATGTTCATTGGTGCTAGTCAATCCAAGATCGGTATTAACGCGGGCTTCCATTGTTGCGCGCGCAGCCTTGGGTTCGAGGAAGTTCGCATTGAACCCTTCAAGCGCGTCGAACCAGTCGTGGTTACCAGGAATCGCATAGATCGGCTTCGCGAACCCTTGAAAGGGAAGATAGAAATTCGTCTCGTAGTCATGCATGGATCCTGCCGGATAGATGACGTCGGAAGAGACGACCAGAAACTTCACGTCATCATGAAGTCCAAGCTTCAGATAGCTCGACACCAGGGAATATTGTGAGGCATCGCCCTCGCCGGGGTCTCCAATGACCAGAAAACTGAAATCTTCGTCCCCATCGACGCCGTTGGGGCGGATGCGAAAGAGCTCGTCGCCGCCGCCATAAACCCTGGTCACTGCGTCGATCATGCTGACGCGCCAAGGATCAACGCGTAGCTCTGTCAACTTCTGATAAGCGCCACTCGCCCAGCTTTCCGTGTTGAAGTACCAGCTAAAGCCCCAGATCGGATTAAAGGCCACGAAAAAGGCAGTCACCGGCAGTCCAAGGTGCAGAAGAAGAATGAGCGCGGACGACAGCGAGTTGCGCGCTTGGCGCAGCCGCATCGTAAAGCCAAAGCGGCTTGCGAGCCAATTGTCGATCAGCCAGGCGGCCGCGCGGTTTACTCGTGCGCCGTCGGATTTTCTGCTCAGGTTCAACGACCACGCCAGCCTCTCGATCGGTCTGGTGAAGCGTCTCCACAGCAGACGACAGGGGAGGACAACCGCCGTCGCAAATACCAGTGTCATGAGGATGTCGCCAGCGGTGGCGACGAAAGGTGAGGCGATACCAAGCACGGAATCCGACGTTGGCATGCGTCCAATGTGGATTGCGAGAAACACGCCGCCCAAGGTCAAGATCCACAGGAGGTCGGTTGCGCGTACCGCCGATGCAGCGCCGTCGTTTTCAGCGTGCAGGCGCGCAAAGGCTTCGTTCGGGGAAAGGCCGAGCCCAGGGTCGGGGTGAACCGTTGGATCGCTGCTGGAAGTCTGGGAGATAGCGGTCTCGACCGGCGCCACGAGCAATCGCCAGCCCGCGGCAAGAATGAAGATACCGATGATGATGCCGACCGCACGCTCGGCCCCTATGATCCTATTCAGGTACCAAAGCAGCGCCGCAGATGCGAAATCGATCAGCCCGTTCACAAAGGTTGGAAACCGTGCTGACGATGATCGACGCCTGACCGCGAAAATCTTGCTGAGACCGTCAAACAACAGAATTGCAGACAGCAAGAACACCAATCCATTGAGCACGAGCGTAGAGCTGAGCAGCAGCAGATTTCCTGCAAGCATGGCCAGCACGCTTGGCAGATAGGCAGCTATCTCGGTTCGCCGCGGCGACGTGAAAGCCGTATAGGCCTCCGCAACGCTCAATGCCACCAGTGGGATACCCAACAGCGCAAGTGACCATTGGCCGACGGCCAACGGCGCTGTTAAAGCGAGTACTCCCAGCGTCGTCAGAAGAAGACCAACGGCGCGTCGCTTCAATGGTGCCGTAGACAGCCGCACAGTAACCCTCCCAAGTCGCTAGTATTACCTGAAGTCTTGGGTTGTCGCGACGGTCGAGCCAACGGGCGTGCTCTTAAAGCTCAGCGGAAAGCGGACCCAAGGCGTGTCGGTGAGTAGCAAACTTTCAAGGCATTCTTGACACTGAACCCGAGCATCTTCGCCGCGATCGTGCCGGCCAATCGGATGCACGTGAGGAGGTCGGCAGCGAGAGGTAGCAATTCCTTTCTTGCTGTACCGTGATACTGCGTCAGGGTTTCGATGATTTTGTGAGCTGTGACCACAGTGCTACAGACACCGTTGCGAGTATCGGCTTAACTTGAGGATGCGGATACTTTCCTCCCGTGACTTGGACCCGTCGCAAATGGCGGGTCTTTTTATGTGACGGCTATCAAGCCAGGACACGTCAACCTGTACGCCATGCGGCGCAATCGGCGATCGCGGCTTGGGCTGATTGTGGTGCACTAGCAACACCAATGATGTTCCGTTTTGCGGATCGGCGATTTTGACTCCACAACGATAAGGAAGCGAGCCACACTGCGAAAGCAAGGTGCCGGGGGCTGGAGCACATTGCATTTTCCGAGAGAGGGCCGCTGAGGGTGGGCAGCGGCCTTCTTCGGGTTACGAGAACGACTTTCAGCAAAAAAGCCCCGATTGCGATCGCCGCGCGTTTCGTTTCCGCCGCACCCGCGAGTTTGGTCGGGAAGATATCCTCATGGCTCTCATCGAGCGTGTTTTCATCGCGATGGCGCTCACCGGATTTATGGGGCTGATTGCGACCATCGCCTGGCTGATGGTCAGTTGAGCGCGATTGAAGTCGGCTAGCGGTTCTTAAACCTTGAATGGGTGAAGACAATAGCGCGCTGTGAAATAACGCGTGATGGAATCCGACTGATCTGATTTGGCGGCCCTATCCGTAAATAATCAAGTAAGCCGCGATCAGCACCAGAACGACTAGCCATACGTACCAAAGGACAAGAAACCGCTCGTCGCGCTTCATGCGACAACGGCTGTCTCCCATCGATCGGGATCAGCTTGATTTAAGTCAACGGGCCGAGTCGCACGCCGACCTGCGGGACCTTGGCTGCATTTGTCGGCAGGCAGAACTCTCTAAACATGCGCCAAAGATAGGTTCATAAGCACAGCCCCGCCGATGGGCGCAAAGGCGAGGCCGTGCCCGGATCACTCACTGATGGGGGCAGGAGTTTGTGACCCATCATTCAACTGTGGGAAATGGGGGACGGTTTCTATGACGGAACGCAAAACGGCCCCGAACGCTCGCGGAGACGCGCCGGGGCCGCCAACCTCGCACTGAGGCTGCTCCCCGGATTGGAGGTTGGGGCATTCCGGGGAGTGAAGAGTCGATGCCTGAAGCGTCCGTGTCGTTCCTAAGTGGGGCGGCGCTTAAGAGGAACTCCCACGTGAATTATCGCCACACCCCTGAAGGAGGGGAGTCCGACTTGGCTCCGGCTCCAGCATCCCCTGGCTTTTTTTATCTAAACGGCGCCACATCGGCGGCGTTGTAGGAACCATCCGCTCACGGCACGGGATGCGCACAGTGCAAAATTGCAGCACGAGAACGATCTGCCATTGGCAGGAGCGACGACCAGCTTAGGCTACCAACGGACCATTTGCCCTGAAACAACCACAACAAGAAGCCCCAGCACATCAGTCCAGGGCTGGGTTTTCTTCGGGAACGCGGTGGGCCGCCAGGCTTTCCCCAGCGGCCCGATTGCCAAAGTCCAATCCCACAAAGCAGCAATTGGCTCGGCAGAAAAGATATCAGCGGCGACGTAAAATATTCGCCGTGCTTCGGTTCGAGCTCACAGTGTTGGCGCAGGCCTGATGCCCGCTGGCTTAAGCCGGTGAGTTTTTCTTTTGCCCTTGCCAGGCTCGGTCTGCTGTTGCTGCCTTTCAGGCCCAGGCTTTTTAGGCGTGATTGGATCCGGTCGGAAGAATCTGGCGGCCCACCGCTGTTCGCACCTTTTCTGAAGGTCGAGGGGGATACTGGCCATGTCAAAACTCCGGGCTTGCCGCCCCTTCATAGGGGAACATACAACGCTCGAGGTCTCTTAAAGGTCCGCCGCGACGGCTTTTGCTGTAGAGTCGCTGCATGTTCGTCCGAGTCGTTTTTGATCAATCTTTGCCGATGGAGATATCGACGTGGCAATGGGGACCGTGAAGTGGTTCAACCCCACGAAGGGTTATGGTTTCATCAAGCCGGAGGGCGGCGGCACGGATGTGTTTGTGCACATTTCGGCCGTTGAGAAGGCAGGCTACAGCAACCTGGTCGAGGGTGCCCGCATTACCTACGAACTCGTCACGGGCCGCTCTGGCAAATCGTCTGCCGAGAACTTGCGCCTGGGCTGAGACCGGGCACCAGTCAAGTGCCTGGGCGCCTCAAAGATTGAGGTCGTCAACCGAGCCAGCAAGTGACAGCACGGATCAAGCATCCGGTCTGCCATGGGGGCTGGAAGGCTTCGGTCCCGTGTTCTCGGCTTGATAGGCGTCGATCGCATGCGCCAGGAAAATGCCAGCGCTAGCCAGACCCACGACGGCCACTACTAATTCGACCATCGAGTTCATCCTCACGGCAGTTCCCGCGCTGGTCATGCCGCCGCTTTGACTACAACCCCTCGGTTTCAGGATGGTTTCGTGGGTTTCGGAAAAAAAGTGAAAAAGTGGAGCGGAGTGGGCCGCCCGTTGTCCTTCAAGTGGGGGCCCTGCCAATCACTTGAAGTGCCCTGCCCACAACCAACAGCGGCTGCAGCCCGGTATGCGCCGGTCATAAACGGGAAACGCGACTATGAAGTCCGGGAGTCCCGGATTTTCATCTCTTTCCTTGCGGCCTTTAATGCGAGCCAAAGCAGAACAGCCATCACCAGAAGCCCGACCAACACGAGTGCGTTGATTGTCTGCAAGACCAGAATGAAAGTAGCCACGCAGCCGCCCCGCCTCTAGTCCCGCCAGAAACGGATCATCTCGCCCCGGATCGTCAGGTCTTGCTCCCCGTCTTCGATCTGCAATGCAAGCCAGAGCAGAACCTCGATCGCCAGGATGCCGATCAGCACCAGTACGTCGATGGTCTGCAATATCAGGGCAAACGTGCTCATGAGCTGCGAGCATTGCCCGGCCCCCGCAACCGCTCAATCAACATTATCGAATGCGAAGACGTCGCAGAATGCAGCAACGCTGTTCTTGATTGTGGTCGTTAAGACCTAAACCGCTGGCTTGCACTCAATGCAGGCCCGATCTACGATCACCTCCGCGCGGACTGCCTCGAAATGCATCCGCGCGGAAGGGAAAAGGCAGCAGAGGCAATACAGGTTCGATTCCCTTCACCCGCTTCAATTCCTCGACGCAGAGCCGCAGGGAGCAATGACCGGCACGATTGATCCCATCACGCGGTCCGTCGTCCAGCATCGCCTGAGCGGAATCGTGACCGAGATGGGCGAAGCCATGCTTCGCACCTCCTATTCGCAGATCCTCAATTCAAGCCGCGATTTCTCGCTCGCGATCTGCGACGTCAAGAGCCGGCTGATTGCGCAGGCCGATCACATTCCGGTTCATGTCGGCGCGCTGACCTGGGCCGCGCGCGCCGTCGACGAGCGCTTTGCGCAAGTGGCGCCGGGCGACGTGATCCTCATGAACGATCCCTATCATGGCGGCAGCCATTTGCCTGACGTCACCGTGTTCGTGCCGGTCTCCGACGGCGCAAGGCGGCTGTTCTGGACGATTGCGCGCGCCCATCAAAGCGATATCGGCGGCGCGACGCATGGCGCCTACAACCCCGATGCCACCGAGATCTGGCAGGAGGGGCTGCGCATTCCCCCCATAAAGCTCTACGAGGCCGGCCGCCTGCGCGACGACATTCTGGACATGCTCGCGCTCAATGTCCGCAACGCGCACGATTTTCGCGGCGATCTCTTTGCGATGATCGGGGCTGCGCATCTCGGCGAGCGGCGGATGCAAAAGCTGTTTGCCGAACTTACCGCGCCCGTCGTGGAAGCCGCGATCGAAGGCGTGCTGGATGCGGCGGAAACCCAGGCCCGCAGCGTGGTTGCGACCTGGAAG
>Ga0182039_10001594_pt1 | contig 12156 bp, 17 predicted proteins | sample sta12Can44000111_FD_125975 | JGI IMG/M metagenome (GOLD analysis project Ga0182039, IMG submission 125975) | Lab enrichment of tropical soil microbial communities from Luquillo Experimental Forest, Puerto Rico - statanox.12C.anox.44.000.111 | ecosystem: Environmental > Terrestrial > Soil >...
AGCGGCTGCACCTCGAAGGGGCGGATGTCGTCGTGGTCGGTGACCGGCCACTTGAACCGCGGCCGGAGCTCCAGCGCGTCCACGTCGATGATGCCACCCTCGCGGTAGGTGATGCCCCGCTGCACGGTCAGGAGCAGGTTGTCCATGCGCAGGTTCTGCACCGTCCACAGGGCCTGCTGGAGATGGTCGACGAGCTCCGTCTCCGGGATCCCCTGCATCTCCATCACGTCCGGCCTGGTCTGCGACAACACGATCGGCTTCTTCCCGTGCCAGTGCGGGTTGGGCTCGTCGCGCATGAGGATGCGCCGGTTGCCGATCACCGTCACCCGGTCATCGCGCCAGAACTCCAAGAGCTCGTACTTGTCCTTGCGCAGAAGCCGCTGCTGCTGCATCAGGAACCGCTCCTGCGCGGTCGTGTCCATCCGCCGCGTGGTGCCGGTCTTGATCAGCTCCTCCACGTTGTGGTAGATGCCGGTGCACTCGGCACGCTCATGCTCGTGCGGGACGTCGCACGCGTGCTGGTACAGGTCGGCCTTCGACAGCCAGCTGCGGAGACACACGTAGGAGACCGAGTCGATGTCCCGGCCCTCCGGGTCCCACCAGGCGTCGTACACGTTCCAAGGCTCAAAAGAGGGGCCGTCCCGGAGCGTGGCATTCACGCTCTGCTGCGTCCGCTGCCCCGTCAGCGGGTCGTAGTTGACAACGATCTTCTCGCCCTCTTGGTAGAGCCAGTGCGTCTTGCCAACTGTGACCCCGTAGATCAAGCCCTGCTGCATGATCATCGGGATCTTCTCCACCAGGTGATCGCGCTCCGTGTAGTAGTCCACGACCATCTGGAACGCCTTCGCGTTCTCGACGTGGTCGGGGGAGCGCGGGTGCACCTCGCAGTGCGGCTTGCCGGACACCATGTTCACGAGCGCGGTGTCGATCACCTGCATCGCGTAGGGGACCCGGAGCCGCGACTGCCAGGGCGAGAAGTTCCTCTTCCGGAAACCGACGTCCACGCCGGTTGCCCGGTACACGTCGTAGGCGCGGTCGAAGCGCTTGATCCTGCGACGATGCTCCTCCTCGCCCTGTTTCTGCTCGCGCAGGATGTCGACGACGAGCGGGTCGACCGGCCCGGTGCGGTCGACGTTATCCGTGTAGTTCGACAACTACAGCGTCTGCCTGGGGACCGGCACCTCGTCCTTGCCGCCGGCCGCAACATCGGTTCCGTCCGGCCACTCGCCGGACGCGAACCCCACCTTGGAGGCGGCGTAGTGGTCAAGGCACTGTCCGATCTGTCCCGGCTCCTGCTCGATGTAGGGCGGGTCCTGGACGTCGTCGTCCGACCACCAGCCCATAGAGCCTGTCGCGTTGTCTCTCGCCATCAGTTACCTCCTCAGCCGTGCGAGCACGGCGTTCGCCTTGGTGTTGACGCGCTTCTCAAGCTTCGGCCCCGCGTGCCGGGACGCCATCTGCTTGGCGAACACGGCGTGGCTTCTGTCGGGGACCGGGTAGGTGCGGTTGGGGCCGGCGAAGGCCGAGTCGGGCAGCGCGTTGCGTGCGGCTGCAGTCAGGCGCGCCATCTACTTCTTGCCCTTGGCGCCGAGCTGGGCGAAGCGCTTGGAGCCGTACTTCTTCCTGCCGATATAGGCGGCGAGAGCCCCAGGGTTACGAGCCCCGGTGTTCGCCAGCTTGCTCTTCAGCTGGCTGAAGCGCTCACCGGATCCGAGTGGAGGTTTCGCGGCCATGTCAGTACGCGTTCAGGGGCAGGCCGCGCAGGTAGTTCACGAGCGCGGGCACATGGAGGGGCGGGATCCCCCACGGGTTCGGGCCGAAGCCCGGGAACCTGTCCGGGGGCATGATGTGGGGAAGGCCGGTGACGGGGTTGACAGGCGTCGTCACCGGGTTTTGCAGCTGGTTCAGGATCGCCTGCCCGACGAGATGCATCCCGCCGCCGGGCGTGACCGAGAAACCCTGGCCGTGCACGACCGGCTGGGGCGTACGGTTGAGCAGCGCCGCAGGTGGCGTGGTGGTGACGAGCGCCCTGTCCTGCAACGCGTCAATATCAGTCGGCATGCGGTTCACCGGGCCGAATGGGTCACCGAGCGCCAAGTGGAACACCTCCTCCCGGAGGTCCGCCAGGCCCGCCGCCTGGCCCTCCTCCCTGCATCAGCTGCTGCTGAATCCCCGTCATCGCCTTCAGGCAGGTGGCGATGATCTGCACATGGCCGGGGTCGGGCATGATCCGCATCAGGTCATGGAGGTCCTGGATGACCGACTGGACAGCCTGTAACGGGGAGAGCCCCCGGCCGTTCTGTGGAGGCGGACCGCCGCCGCCTGGCCCTCCGCCCGGGCCTCCCGGCCCGAGCATCTGCTGCAACAAGGCAGCGTGGATCGGGTCCATCCCTGCCATCATGCTCATGAAGTCCTCCTAGCCGCCGACGCCGAGCAGCGTCAATGTGCGTGGTGTCAAGGCCCCCGGAACGGTGTGCGTGTAGGTGGCGCCCGCAGCCGTTCCCATCACCGCGGCACCGGCCCTGTTGAACGTGCCGACACGGACTCCGGAGAGCTCGGTGCCGGCAAAAACACTCCCGGCCTTCGTGTACACCGTCCCCGACAGAGTGACGTGGATCGCGACACCGCTCGCATACGTCCCGGCGAACGCGGCCCCCGACCGGAAGCGGTCAACCTCGCGGACGGCGCTGACGAGCGTGCCACCGGTCGCGGTGCCGGTCTTCGCGCGATCGACCTCGCGGGCGGCGAATACATTTGTGCCGGTGAGTGCGGTTCCCGACCGTGAGCGGTCGACCTCACGAACGGCGGAGACGAGCGTGCCGGCTACCGGCACACCAGTCCGGCCCAGGGTTTTCGTCTCGACGCCTACGACGCTCGTGCCCGCGAACGCGCTGCCGGACTTGACCCAGATCATGCCGGCAGCGACACCGGCGTTGTAGTGGGCCGTGACCTGCGCCGCCGTCAGTACATGACCGTAGACGGCGACCTCGTCCAGCCAGCCCTGCCACGAGTTCGAGTGGTCGTGCGTGTTCGTCCCGATCTGCAGCGGCGTCGTGTTGTCGACCATCGCCGCCGAGCTGGCAATCGGCCCGGTGTCGTCGACGCCGTCGACGTACAGGTGGATGGCGGCGCCGTTCTTGGTGCAGACGACGTGGTGCCAGTTGCCGTCTACCGGCACCGCATGGGCAGTCGCGACCTCCTCCGACACCCATTGTTTAGTGAGGAACAGGCGCCCGTCTCCGGGGCCTGCGACCTTGAGCTGGTAGTTCGCGTCGCCCTTGCTGACAATCGTCTTGGTGTTCGCGTTCGGGCTGGCGGGAAGCTTGACCCACGCCTCCAGCGTGAACACGTCGCCGATGTTGAGCAGGGCGTTGTGCGGGACGTTCGCGTACGTGGTGGAGGCGCCGTCGAACTGACACGAGGTGCTGCCGATCCCCGGCTGGCCCTCCGTGATACCGGTGGCGGTATACGTCCCGTCCAGGCCGTTCCCCGACGAGTCACGGCAGGTGCTGTCCATGTCGTCGAGCTTCCAATAACCGACCGGCGTGTCAGCCAGGACCGTGGACGGGTAGTCCTTGACGGGTTTGACCGCGACGCCGACCGCGCTCGTGCCGGCGAACGCCGCCCCGGCCTTGGCACGGTCGACCTCCCGCAGCGCAGACACCAGCGTGCCCGACGTCGCCACCCCGGCCTTGGCGCGATCAACCTCACGAACGGCCGACACGAGCGTGCCGGCGGACGCGGCCCCGGACTTCCCGAGGACACCACCCTTAACACCGGTCGCGCTCGTGCCCGCGAACGCCGACCCAGAGCGTGACCGGTCAACCTCCCGAACCGCCGACACCAACGTGCCGGCCGACGCCCCTGAGGTCTTGTCGACCTCCTTGCTCGCCTGAACGGCGGTGCCGGCCCAGGCCCACGGGGACTTATCGACCTCCTTGCTGGCCCCTACCTCTGTCCCCGCAACCGCGGACGGGGACTTGTCCACCTCCTTGCTTGTAGAGACGACCGTCCCCTCGGAAGCGGCCCCCGACTTCGAGTAGACGTTCCCCGACGGCGGCTTGTACGCCCCGATAGCCAGCGCCGGGGAGGTCGTCGTCGCGCACGTGCCGGTCGCGTTCTGCGCCCCCGACGGACACGACAGCAGGTACTGGCCGATGATCTCGGGGGCGGCGTTCCGGGGCGTTCCCGCCTGGACGTAGCTTCCGCCCGGGGTGAACGACGACTGGGCGTTCCCGCCCCCCGCCAGGCCGGCGAAGATCAGCTCGCCCGCCGCGGCCGGCGTGATCGTCGGCCAGGTGGGCGTGAACGTCGCCGCCGGGGTCGACGAGGCACCAACGTCGAAATAGCCCGTGGAGGCGAGACCCGAGAACTCCTCCACCTTGAAGGCACAGGTGACCGCCGACGCCCCGGCGTTGTTGAAGGTGAGCGTGACCTGGGTCGGGGCGGCGCCCATGTGGGCGCTCAGCAGCGCCACCCCCATGGTCGAGCTGGTCGAGGGGAGGGAGACGTCGAGGGTGTAGGTGTTGCCGGCGTTGTCGGAGGCGCTGACGGGCGTGATCACGGCGCCGGCCGCGCCACCCCGGAGAGACACCAGGATGATCAGGTGGTTGCCGACACTGATGCCGGACACACCCAGGGTGTTGGTGACGCCGTTTCCCGGCTGGACCGCTGCCGCGTTCTTGTACCGCTCGGCGACGAACGCGATCGCCACAGCGGGTTAGTGCAAAAGGCCGAGTGTGGGCGACAGCTTGATGATGTCGTTCGTCGCCAGCGTCACCGGGTTCAAGTCGCTGAAGTTGGCGTGGCACAACAGAGTCGTGGCGGCACCGTTGGTCATGAAGAACCCCGTGATCGTCGCCCCCGTCGCACCCACGGCCGGGAACGCGACCGGGCTACCCGTGTACTGCTGCTGCTGCCCCGGCGGCGTCGACTCCGAGAACGCGGCCGACGCCCAGTTCGCCGTCGTCATCGCCTGCTTCAGGTAGTTCGTGTACGCCGTCTCGGTGACCGCGGCCAGGACAGCGTTGTGCGCCACCGTCGCGTTCGCGGCCGGGGCCGTGCACAGATGCAGGTTGATGGTCGTCTCCCGGGCTGTGGTGCCCGGGTACTGGCCCATCCACACCTGCATGCCCGCGTCGGGGAACATGTACGCCATCACACACCAGCCTTCTTGCCCTTGACACCACAGTTCGGGCAGATCCCCTCGCCGAAGTCCACGCCCTCCTTCGGCTCCCGGCTATGGTCGAGTGGCTTCCGAAGCCAGGCAATCTCCTCCGTCCGCCCGCCCGTGAACTGGCCGACGTCCGCCGTGCCGCCAAGGTCGCACTCAGGGTTGTGGCACTCGTACTCCTGGGTCACGTCGCTCCTTTCCACACCGGCCGCTCCCGGCAGGTCTCACACAACGTCCTCTGCTCGTCGGCGAACACGTGCACGTAGATGTTCTCGCAGCACTCGCACACCCGAGGTTCGTGCCCGAGCGGGTCGACGTCCATCTGAAGCGTCAGGGTCTTGCGTTTCTCCCGGTCGTGGACGCAGACGACGACCACCGTCGCGTCGACCCGGAAACCGAGGCTGCTCACAGCCAGAGCAGGTTCACGACAGCCTGGTTGGCCGCGACCGCGGTCGTGTCCGCGTCCGCGGGGGCGCCGGTGAGCGCAAACCCGATCCCGGTGGAAAACGACGCCCCCTGATCCACCGTCAGGTTGGCGCCACCACCAGGAGGGACACCCACCGTCAACTGAGGGACGTCGGTGCCGGGGACGGGCGCGGTCGCCTTGTTGTACAGCTTCAGGTAACACCAGCTCGTGCCGTTGTTGAACACCATGTACGTGTACACCGTCCCGGCCGAGGCCTTCACCAGCGTCGGGTTGGTGGACGCCGCCGACACCCAGTGGTTCGTCGACAGCGGGATCGCCTGCAAGCCAGGGGCCGGAGCCCCGGCGCCGGCGCCCCCGTAGGCGACGACGTCCCAGTCGGGCGACTTCGTGCCCGGCACCAGGATCAGGTGGCACCCGTAGCCGGTCGTGCCCTTCGCCCCCGCGTCCTTCTGGCCCTGCGCCAACGAGCAGTAAACAGGAGCAGACGCGAACAGGCCCGCCTGCTCATACCAGGGCATGTAGTTATTCCCGACCAGCGTCACCTGCACCTGCACGCGCAGGACGGCACCGGCCGCCACCAGGAGCGGCGTGATGTTCATCCACTGCAGCCCGGACACGTCCGGGGTGAACGTGACCGTGTCCTTGGTCGTGCCACCCACCTGCAGCGTCGCCGCGTGCTGGGCACCCAGGTTTCCCTGCAGGACGTCCACGCCGTACTGGTCGATCCAGCCGGCCTGGCTGATCGTCCACTCGTTCGCGACCGTGTACGTCGCCCGCGCCTGGTTCGTCGCGGGAGTCCACGCGGGCAGCAGGTCCTCCTCCGTCCCCGTCTGCTGCGGCGCGGGACGGTCGGAGGTGTCCTTGTTCGCCACCATCGTCCAGTCGCCGTCCCTGGTCAAGTCCTGGGCCAGGAACGACTGTGGCGGCCCCGTGTACGGCACCCAGCGCATGTACCGCTCGTCCGCCTGCGCCTTCGTGATCCCGGCAGCGGGGAAAGAAAGGACTCTCGCCACCTAGTTGACCGCCAGCATCGTCACGCCCTCGTTCGCGACGGCCGCGTCGATCCACAACCGGTTCACGTTGTCGATGTCGACCGACACCGAGTCGCCGGGGGAGAGCTGGAAACCGTTCCCGGAGGTGACGGAGCCGTCGCCGACGTAGACCAGGCCCGTGTTCTGGGCCCTGGCCTTCACCGTCACCGACTTACAAGCAACAGACGGCAGCTGCACACGCACACCGGGGGTGGAGACGCTCACGTTCGAGGGGACGACCTGTGTCGGCGTCGGCGTCCCCGTCGCGACCAGCGCCCCGGACGGGTCGACCAGAAGCTTCGTGAACGTGCCCGACGAGGAGCTCCACCCGTACATCAGGGCGGCCATCCCCTCCGCGATCGTGCCGTCCGTCTGCGCCACGCGTGTGACGCGCTCGCCGTCCGACCAGCCCTTCCCCTTCCAGATCTTGTCCAGGGCCTCGATGTTCGCCATCTACTGCTCCGTGTTCGAGATCACGTACAGCTCCGCACGGAACGTGCAGCCCGTGTTCGCCGACACCACCACCCGGTACTTCGTGTACATCCTGGAGAACGACGCGGTGTCCAGCCACTGGATCTGGGAACCAACCGCGGTCATCGTCCTCGCCGCCTGAGACGACGCGTTCGTCGCCTCCGTGTCGTAGAACACGTCGTACCAGTTCACCCCGTCCATCGACCCCTGGAACTTGTACGTCACCGTCGTCCCCACGGCCTCGACCACGAACTGGAAGCAGCACGCCCCCGACGCCTGGCCGGCGTCGACCGACGGGCCGGTCAGGTTCCCCACGGAGCCGGTAGGGGCGAGCATGTACTTGTTAGCTCCCGCCATCAGACCCTCCCTGGAACAGCCTCTCCAGCTGCGTGGAGATCGTCGACTCGGCCGCAAACCGGCTGTGCAACGCCCCGAGCAACACCCGGGTCGGCTCCAGCTCGGCCAGGAGATCCTGCCGCTGCGCCACCGTCCACGAAAGCTGCTCCCTCACCTCATGAAGCTTCGCCTTCTGACGCTCGAACGTATCGGTCAACTGCTTCAGCTTCTGCGTGACGTCCCTCGCCTCCGTGCGGGCGTCCGACACCTGGGATTCCAGCTGCGAGATGCGCAGGTTCTCGTTCCGGACCTGGCGCAGCTGAAAGCGCATCTGCTTCAGCTCCTCCTCGCGCTCCGCCGCCAGGCGCTCCGCCACCTCCGCCCGGTTGCGCTCCCGGTGGTACAGGTCCGAGAAGCGGTCCTGCTCACGCTCCGCGTGGCGCGCCATCGACTGCGCGTCCGCCAGCTCCGTGCGGAGCTTGTCCAGCTCCTCCGAGAACATCACCGACATAAAGGCCTCCTAGTAGCCAGGGACAGCCTGCAGGTCGCCCATCGGGCGCTCCGGCTTCGGACGGCGCAGCTCCTTCGGCTGCTTCAACGTCACAGCCACCGCCATCGCCAGCGTGATCACCAGGTCGTCGTTCGCGCCCGCCTGCGCCTTCGGGGACAGCTCGAACTCGCCCCTCCCGCGCTTCTTCGGGTACACGAACGACGCCAGCTCCGACAAGCACCTGGGGCTCACGAGGCCGAACTCCCTTTCCCTGAGCACCTCTTCCAGCTTGTCGGTCATGTAGGAGCGGGAGGCGTTCGTGGTGTCCCAGCCCAACACGTCCGTGAACTTCTTGGCTAGCCGGTCCTCGACACGCCGCGTATAGATCCGCCGGTACTTGAGCTGTTCGAGCTTACGTACGACAGAGGCTCCCCAGCCACCGGTGATCTCAGGCGCAACAAGGGCGTCGTTGTAGATGAGCCCAACCCGGGCAGCCTCAACAGCGAGAAGGTCAGGATCCAGCAGGCCCTGAAACTCGGCCACCTGAGCAAAAGCATCCACGTCGACAACCTGGATGGCCGAGAAGTCGTTCGCGGTCCCAGAAGAGACGTCGACCGCTGCCACGTAACGATGGGCAGGAAGCTTCTCACCCTCTTTCCCCTCCCGTTCCCTGACCGGCGCGGCCCACACCCACCAGCTGCCGTCCCGGTGCGCCCTGAGACGGGCCTTGTCCTTGCGGTTCTTGCCGGTCGGGTCGCCCTCCGTGACGCCGATCTTCCACGGCGGCTTGACACGGTGCGAGTACTCCTCCAGCGCGTCGATGTCGAAGAACGACTGCCCCGACACGTACAGCCACTGGCCCTCCAGATACCGCTTCCGGAGCAGCGGCTTCAGCCCCCCGAGCTCCTGCTCGATGTAGGTCGCCGGCAGATACGTGTTGTCGGTCGCCTTCGAGAAGATGAACTCCGCGTCCCCCAACGGCCGGTCGCCGTCGGTCGCGTACAGCTCACGCTTGTGGTAGCCCCGGAGGCGGCCGTCCGGCCACACATCCATGTTCGCGCCCTGGATAAACCACTGGTACAGCCAGTGCCCCGGGTTCTCCGGGTTGAAGCCGAGCGCGATCCGGCGCGGATAGTGCGTGCACTCCCTGACGCGCGCCTTGATACAGGCGGGGCAACGCTGCCTGAGACGTGTCCTGATCAGGAGAACGTCGTCCTCCTCGATCTGGTGGGCCTCGTCGAACGCGGCCAGGCCGATCTCGGTCGAGAACTGCTTGCCCGGGTCGTCCAGGCCGATGAAGTGGATGGTGGAACCGTTCGGGAGCTGGATGAAGTCCTTCCCCGACGACTCCACCGACTTCGACACGGACAGCATCTCGGGCGGGATCACCTGCTGCAGCATGATCTTCTTCGTCGACTCCACAATCGACACGTGCGACTGGCGGGCAACCACCGCCGTCAAACCGGGAAACCCCAGGCAGTTGTCGAACACCCACTCGCACAAACACCGGCTCTTGCCGCCACCCATGGCGCCGCCGTAGCCCAACACCTTCGCCTCACTGAGGAAGAACGCCCACTGCGACGGCAGCGGCTCGAAGCTCGTGTCGACGTCCTTCATCGCCGCAGGTAATAGGCGAACACGCGGCGACGGCGGAGACCGCCCCTATACGCCAGGGCACCCCGGACATACCAGCCGTGAGCGTGCGTGTAGAAGATCACCGGCTCGCGGCCCCCAGGCGTCCCGATCCTAGTCAAGGTCCGGCGATGGTGAGTCCCAATGCTCCGACAGCTCCTCCGGGCTCACATCCCCCAACAACAGACGGACGAAAAACCACTTCTCCTCGTCCGACATCGTCGGCCAGACCTTCCTCACCAACGCAAAAAACGGCCTGTCATCAGGCTCCAGGTCGACCCGCTGCGACATGTCAACCACACGCTGCGACTCGGCGATGATGTCCACCGCCAGATCGCCAGACGTCAACCGCTTGTCATGTGCCACGGCTTCGCCCCCTGGATCTCCCCCACCGACGGGAAGTTCTGGCCCGTGAACCGCCAGGCCCGGTCGTCCACGTAGATCAGGGCAGGAACCTTCTCCGCCGTCGCCCTGATCCCACCAAACGGGCCGTGCGCGACCAGCCAGCGCTCGATCGCCTCCTGGCCCCCCAGCGAGCGGGCCCGAGACGAGAGCACCACAACCTCATACCGATCCTGCACCGCCTCCAGCCAGCGGAAACAACCCCGGACAGGATCCCCGTCGACCCGCTCCGCCACGAACGGCCCGTCAGCGTGATGAAGAACGCCGTCGAAGTCGACGGCGACGGTGTACCGCATCTTCCACCGGCCTCGCGTCCAGCTCCAAGATCAAGTCGTACACCAGCTGCGCCTCAGACGGATGCTTCCGGCGCAGCCTTCTCAACCACATCTGATCCTTCTTCGGCCACCGAGACAGCCGGTACGCGATCAAAAGGTCGTCGAAGCGCACACTCAGTACCAGTTCAGGTTCAAGCCTGTCTGGGTAGGGGGAACCCTGGCGGCAGTCTGAGCAACCGGTGTCTGCTGCCCGAACATCTGCTGCACCCACGGCAACGTCCCCGCCGGCAGCCCCGACGACAAAATATGCTGCTCACGCGCCTGCCTTGCAGTCGCATCACCCATCCCCAACGCCTGCTGCACGATCTGCTGAAGCCACGCAGGCGTCCCCTTCGGGGCCTGCGTCCCCACGCCAACCTGCAAACCAGGACCGCCCGTACCCGGGGCGCCCGCCCAAGCAGGCTGGGTAGAAGGAGAAGGCCCCGAAAACGCCTCCTGCCCGTAGAAAAACGGGTCGCCCGTCGGCGTATACGCAATCGGCACCTACACCACCCCCTGCCTGGGAGGACGCGTCTTCCCCGGCACAAACGGCTGCTCAGAAATCCGGAGCGCCCTGACCCGCGCCCGGACAGGCGCACCCGGCGCCTGAACCCTCGGACCCACCCGACCCTGCCCCATCGGCTGAGACGGAACACCACGAAGCTGACGAATGATCGCCTGACTCACAGGAGGAGCGAGCGCCACCTACCCCCCAATCGTCGTCTTCTGAACACCCTCCGGCGCGATGATCGTCCGGTGCACAACCATCCCCCGACCATCATCTTCATCCGGCCGCGGCTTCCCGAACCCCATCTCCTGCAACCGCGCCAACGCGTCACTCCTCGCCCTCAGATCCACCCGATCCGCCTGGATCTTCCTCCGGCAATTCGGACACCACACCCAATCCGGCTTCGTCCCCTGCGTCGCGATCGACCACAGAGACTCCACCGCCTCCTTCCACTCATCCTCATCAATCAGACGGCGAACGACCTCCTGCGCGAGATTTCGCCCGCTGGCCTTCCTTGCGGGAGACAACCGACTCCCCCTCACCCAGCCCGTGAGCCCGACGACAACACCCCGTCGAACAAAACGGGTCGTGATGCACCCGCGCCAACAACGGCAGCGGCCTCCGACACACCTTGCACTTCGTCCGGCGCGACAACCTCACCCTCCTCGTCCTCTCTGACGTCATACGGCTCAGGCACCTCCTCCGGCACGATCGCAGGATCAGCCGCCACCTCCGGGGTCTCGGCCAACACCTCCCTCATCTCCCTCACCGCCCGCGTCATCTCAGCCAGGTGAAACCGCAAAGACCCCAGCTCCTCCTGCACGAGCTCCCGAACCCGCTGCTCCTGCTCCTCCGAGAACACCACGACCGGAACCATCACTCCCACCCCCTCACACGGCGCTCATACCTCCACGCCCGCTGACGCATCCACAACCAGTGCTGCTGGGTAGGTGAAGGAGCCTCGGCCTTCTCCTCCTCTTCAGCCCTGACGAGCTGAAGAACCTCCTCCACCGTCAACTGACCAGGGATGACCTCTGGGTCAGAGCGAGCTGATCTGTCCGGCACCGAAACCATCCCAGCGCCACTTGGCGTAGTCGACCGCACGCTCAACCCTCCTCTCCGCCTGCTCCGGAGTCTCACCCCTATCCACAGACAACAGGCGCGCAGACTCCCCCGCCTGCCACAGGTAACCCACCAACCCCTCCCTATCCGGGTCAGTCAAGAACCTCGCCCTCGCCCGAATCCGATCCGCCGCCGCCCGCCGCTCAGCCTCAGACCGAGTCTCCGACGCCGAATAGCCGAACCTGTCCCTGACAGCCTGCTCGTGGGACATCCCCTCCAACGCCTCCTGAGCTCGGAGACGCTCCCGATA
>Ga0182039_10001597_pt1 | contig 12143 bp, 12 predicted proteins | sample sta12Can44000111_FD_125975 | JGI IMG/M metagenome (GOLD analysis project Ga0182039, IMG submission 125975) | Lab enrichment of tropical soil microbial communities from Luquillo Experimental Forest, Puerto Rico - statanox.12C.anox.44.000.111 | ecosystem: Environmental > Terrestrial > Soil >...
CGCGCTCGAAGCGGTCGCGCAGAAACACGGCTTCCGCCTCATCGTGCCGCCGCCTGCGCTTTGCACCGACAATGCAGTCATGATCGCCTGGGCAGGCGCGGAGCGTCTCGCGCGCGGTCTTGCCGACGATCTTTCGGCGCCCGCTCGTGCCCGCTGGCCGCTCGATCCAGATGCGCCGCCGGCGCTCGGTGCCGGCGTTAAGGCTTGAATTCTCTCGCTTCGCGCTCGGACAAGAAATCTGGCATATGGAGAGCGGCGAGGCGGGCATGGCACTCCAATCTGTCGGCATTGTGGGAGCGGGCGCATGGGGAACCGCGCTCGCCGTCACCGCGCACCGCGCCCGCCGTGACGTGCTGGTCTGGGCGTATGAGCCCAAGACCGCCGCCGACATCAACGAGAAGCACCTGAACGAAGTCTACCTACCCGGGATCAAGCTCGACCCGGCGATCAAGGCAACCACGCGGCTTGCCGAGGTTGCCGCTCGCGACATGGTCCTGCTGGTGACGCCGACGCAAAACCTCCGCGAGATCGCAAGCGAGGTTGCGCCCCACGTGAAATCCGAGAAGCCCGTGGTGATCTGCTCCAAGGGCATCGAGCAGGCAACCGGCAAGCTTCCCTCAGAGATTGTTGCCGAGCTCATGCCGGATGTCGTGGTCGCAGTCCTCTCAGGCCCGAGCTTCGCCGCAGAGATCGCCAAGAAGTTTCCCGCAGCGGTGACTCTGGCCACGGCAGAAGAGCCGCAGGGCCGCACGCTTGCACATGCCCTGAGCCACCCGCCCTTCCGCTGCTATTGGAGCGACGACGTGGTCGGCGCCGAGATTGGCGGCGCGGTGAAGAACGTCTATGCCATCGCCGCAGGCATCGTCGCCGGCAAGAAACTCGGCTGGAGCGCGCACGCGGCGCTCGTCACGCGCGGCTTTGCCGAGATGACGCGCTTCGGCACCGCGCTTGGCGCGCGGCGCGAAACCCTGATCGGCCTCTCTAACCTCGGCGATCTCGTGCTGACCTGCGGCAGCCCACAATCGCGCAACATGTCGCTCGGCATCGAGCTCGGCAAGGGACGAAGCGTCAAGGAAGTGCTCGACAACCGCCTGACCGTCACCGAGGGCGTCTATACCGCAAGCGCCGTCGTGGAACTGGCGGCAGCGCGCGGCATCGATATGCCGATCGCGCAAGCCGTGCATGCAGTGATCTCGGGGCTCGCCACCGTTGACGAGGCCATCGAGGCGCTGCTCGCCCGCCCCCTCCGTTCTGAGGTTTGACCGTGGACAGTCACGCAGACGCGCAATAGCTTCGGGCAGGGGAAAGCGATGCTGTATGCGGTGATCTGTACCGACAAGCCGAACAGCCTGCCCTTGCGCATAGCGAACCGGCCGGAGCATCTCGCTTACCTGCAGAGCCTCGGGGAAACGCTCGTCTTCGCTGGCCCGTTCACCGCGGAAGACGGCGTGACCATGAACGGTAGCCTGGTCGTGGTCCAGGCCGCCACGCTCGACGCCGCGCGCAAGATCGCGGCAGGAGATCCCTTTGCCAAGGCCGGCGTGTTCGCCACCATCGACATCCGCCCGTGGCTGTGGACCATCAACAATCCTGAAGAAGAGGAGGAGTGAGCGCAACGCCGCTCGCCCGTCATGGCCTATTGGTTGCTGAAATCGGAACCCGAGGAATGGTCTTGGGATCAGCAGAAGAAGTCAGGCCGCAGGGGCGCCGAGTGGGACGGCGTGCGCAACTTCCAGGCCCGCGCCAATCTGCGGAAGATGAAGAAGGGCGATCTCGGCTTTTTCTACCACACCGGCGACGAGAAGCAGGTCGTCGGGATCGTCGAGGTGATGAAAGAGGCGCACCCGGACTCGACCGACGGCACCGGCCAATGGGACGCCGTTGACGTCGCGGCGGTGACGGACGTGCCGAGACCCGTAACCCTCGCCGAGATCAAGGCCAACCCGAAGCTCAAGGACATGGTGCTCGCGAAAGTGCCGCGCCTCTCCGTGCAGCCCGTTTCGCCGCAAGAATGGAGTATGATCTCAAAGCTCGGCGGTCTACCCAAGCCGCCGCAGACTTGAACGAGGGAGGGAGCGCCATGCACATCAACTATCGTGGTGGTCGCGGCCGTTGCGGCATTTCTTCTTGGCTGGCGCTGGTACACCGTCTTCGGCAAGGTCTGGATGTCGGCCCTCGGCAAGAGCAAGGAGGAGTGCGATAAGACCCAGCACTCGCCGACGCCCTTAATCATCGCCGCCGTCTCATGCTTCTTGATGGCCTGGATGCTCGCAGGTCTGATGGGCCACCTTTCCGACGTAACCATCAAGGGCGGCGTCGTCAGCGCCATCTTCGTATGGATCGGCTTCGTGCTGACCACCGTCGCCACCAACCATGCCTTCGAGGGCTTGCGTCCGCTGGTCACCGCAATCGACGCCGGCCACTGGCTCGCCGTGCTCATCCTCATGGGAGCCATCATCGGGGCTTTCGGAGCCTAGCCTGAAGCGCGTAGGCCATTCCCCGGCAACGCTTCCGGTCATACTATCGAACACAAGAAGAGTGGCGCGAGAACACTTGCGCTTGCGTTGGAAGGAGGAGATCGATGCTGGAGCAAGTCCAAAAGGTCAAAACCTACAAGGTCCCGAAAAAGTGGAAGGACCGCGCGTTCTTCGAGAAGGACGAATACGAGAAGGTCTACCGGAAGAGCATCGAGAAGCCCGACAAGTTCTGGGGCAAGGAAGGCAAGCGCATCGACTGGATCAAGCCGTACACCATCGTTAAGAACACCTCCTTCGAATATCCCGACGTCTTCATCAAATGGTTCGAGGACGGCATGCTCAACGTCTCGGCCAACTGCATCGACCGGCATCTCAAGAAGCGCGGTAAGCAGGTCGCCATCATCTGGGAGCCCGACGACCCCTCCGCGCAACCGCGCTACATCACCTATCGCGAGCTGCACAAGGAGGTGTGCCGTTTCGCCAATGTGCTGAAAGCGCAAGGGGTCAAGCGTGGAGACCGCGTCACGATCTATCTGCCGATGATCCCCGAGACAGCTTACTCCATGCTCGCCTGCGCCCGCATCGGCGCCATCCACTCGGTCGTATTCGGCGGCTTCTCGCCGGACTCGCTTGCCGGCCGCATTCAGGACGCCCAATCGAAGGTGGTCATCACCGCCGACGAGGGTCTGCGCGGCGGCCGCAAGGTCCCGCTCAAGGTCAACGCCGATGATGCGCTGAGGAAGGTCGCCGGCGTCGAGAAAGTGCTCGTGGTCGGGCGCACCGGCGCAGAAGTACCGTGGACGCCGGGCCGTGATCTCTGGCTGCACGAGGAGCTTGCCAAGGTAAGCGACGAATGCCCTCCAGAGGAGATGAACGCCGAGGACCCCCTCTTCATCCTCTACACCTCTGGCTCGACCGGGCAGCCCAAAGGTGTCCTGCACACCTCGGGCGGTTATCTCGTGTTCGCCGCCATGACGCACCAATACGTGTTTGATTACCACGACGGCGATGTCTATTGGTGCACGGCCGATGTCGGTTGGGTCACCGGGCACTCCTATATCGTGTACGGCCCGCTCGCCAACGGCGCCACCACGCTGATGTTCGAGGGCGTACCGAGCTATCCCGACGCGTCGCGCTTCTGGCAGGTGGTCGACAAGCACAAGGTGAACATCTTCTACACCGCGCCGACCGCGATCAGGGCGCTGATGGGCGCGGGCGACGACTTCGTGAAGCAGACCAAGCGGAAATCGCTCGAGCTGCTCGGCACCGTCGGCGAGCCGATCAACCCCGAAGCGTGGGAATGGTATTACCGCGTGGTGGGAGATGAGCATTGCCCGATCGTGGATACCTGGTGGCAGACCGAGACAGGCGGCATTCTGATTACGCCCCTTCCTGGCGCGACCAAGCTCAAGCCTGGCTCGGCGACCCTGCCGTTCTTTGGCGTGCAGCCGGCGATCGTCGACACCGAGGGAAAAACTGTCGAGGGCGAGGGCTCCGGCAACCTCGTGATCCTCGACGCCTGGCCGGGGCTTGCTCGCACCGTCTTCGGCGACCATCGCCGCTTCGTCGACACTTACTTCTCGGCCTATAAGGGCAAGTACTTTACCGGCGACGGCTGACGACGCGATGAGGACGGCTATTACTGGATCACCGGCCGCGTCGACGACGTGATCAACGTCGCCGGCCACCGCATGGGAACGGCTGAGGTCGAGTCCGCGCTCGTCGCCCACCCTAAGGTCTCCGAAGCCGCCGTGGTTGGCTATCCCCACGACCTCAAAGGCCAGGGCATCTATTGCTATGTCACCTTGATGGCCGGCGAGCAGTGGTCCGACGGGCTGAGGGTCGAGCTTCGCGATTGGGTCCGCAAGGAGATCGGCCCGATTGCCTCGCCTGACCTCATCCAGTTCGCGCTTGGTTTGCCCAAGACGAGGTCGGGGAAGATCATGCGCCGCATCCTGCGTAAGATCGCCGAGGACGACTTTTCCAATCTTGGCGACATCTCGACGCTTGCCGATCCGAACGTGGTCGACGATCTCATTCAGCACCGCCAGAACAAAAAATCGGCTTGACCGCGCTGGCGGGTGAGCGCCGTTAGCGCAAGGAAACGGGCAAGGGAAATATCATGTCGCTGAAACAAGTTCTGATCGGGCTCGGCATCGCCCTCGCCCTCATCGTCGCCATCGTGCTCGTGGTGGGCCATTGGTCTCCAGGCGAGCAGCCGGAAGTCGCCAAGGCTATGTCGATCGAGGTAGGCGATCACACCGTCACGGTCACGGGCAACTATAAGAACCTGACGCAGGAATCGATGGCCGATGGTATGGATATCAAAGTCGACGGCCACGAGATCGCCATTAACGCCGATCAGCTCTCCGTCGACGGCAAGACCCAGGTGCTCCAGGCCGGGCAGGACATCGAGGTCGCGGTGGACGACAACGGCGCTATCAACATCAAGCTCCTGTCGGACGCGGGAAGCGCCGGTCAAACCTCGCAATAGCCGACTGCAGCTCTCTAGGCGGATAACTTCCGCATGGCCTGACCAAGGAACGCGTTCCACGCGTCCTTGGTCTCGCGCGTGAAGCTCTCCTCCAGTGATTGCTCGAGCGTCCACATAAGCGCCCGCGTCATCGAGCGGTAATGGTGGCTCCTGATGCCGAGCTGGCGGTGGCGCGCGCCGAGCAGCTTGAGCACCGAGCCCAAACCATCGTCGTGCTTTAGCGAGAGCATGGCGAGCTTGATCGCGGCGGCGAATTTGCGTGCCTGCGCCCCGGCCGGGCCGTCGAACCGCGCGCGTAAGGAAGGATCGATGCGGAACAGCCTCAGGTAGAACAGCTGCCCGACCAGCTCGAGCGCTGGCTCCACTCTGCGGAAGCTCTCGAGAATCCGCCGCTTCTGGATCGTCGTGAGCGGGATCTCGGCGGGAGCCGCCGCTCTCTTAATCCGCAGGCGCGTTGTGGTTCTGCTTGGACGAAGTTGGATGACGGCCGACATGGCGAGCACTCCCCACTGAAAGAACGCTGGCGAGGAGCATGAAGGGGCAGCTATTGAAGAAGCGTTAAGGTAACCGAAACGGAAACCATTTGCTGTCGCGCGCCAGGCAAAGGGCCGATCCTGCGCCGTTTCCCACCACCTTGTCCCCAGTGCTGCGGCCTCCATATCTAAACAGGCGGGCGGCGGGGCGCCGCGCCGCGTGGAGGCCTAAATGAGCTATTTCCGCACCGCGATCCTGCTTGCGGCCTTGACCGCGCTGTGCATGGGGATCGGATTTTTGATCGGCGGCCAGAGCGGCATGGTCGTGGCTCTATTGATCGCCGGCGCGATGAACCTGTTCACCTATTGGAACGCAGACAAGATGGTGTTGTCGATGTACGGCGCGCGCGAGGTGGACGAGCGCTCCGAACCAGAACTTTACGTCCTGGTCAGGCAGCTTGCCGCAAGCGCAGGCCTGCCGATGCCCCGCGTCTACATCATGGAGAACCCGCAGCCGAACGCCTTCGCCACGGGGCGTAACCCCGAGCATGCCGCGGTCGCCGTGACTACAGGCCTGATGCAGATGGTGAATCGCGAGGAGCTTGCCGGCGTGCTGTCGCATGAGCTCGGCCACATCAAGCATCACGACACGCTGCTGATGACGCTGACCGCGACGATCGCCGGCGCCATCTCCATGCTTGCCAATTTCGGCTTCTATTTCGGCGGCCGCAGCAACAATAACGGTAATGTCGGCCTGGTTGGCTCGTTGTTGCTGCTTATCCTCGGCCCGCTTGCGGCAGGCCTCGTGCAGATGGCGATCAGCCGCACGCGTGAATATGAGGCCGACCGAGAGGGCGCCGAGATCTCTAGGCGTCCCCTGTCGCTCGCCTCGGCGCTGAGAAAGATCGCAGGTGTCGCCGAACAGATTCCTAACATTCCGGCCGAGCGCAATCCCGCCTCGGCGCATCTCTTCATCGTCAACCCGCTCTCCGGCGCGCGTATGGACAATCTGTTCTCAACCCATCCCAACGTCGAGAACCGCATCGCGCGGCTGAACGAGATGGCCCGCGAGATGGGCGAGACTGCTGCGGCACTTGTCGATTCCGGCGACTGTGGTCCGTGGGCTCGGCCGCGGCGCGTTGCCGGGCGCGGTCCTTGGGGCTAGGCTTTAGTTCGCAAAACTTAATCTTATGCAACCCCCTGGCAAAAAGGCACGGGAGCGAGCCCACGCGCGCGATATGCAGGTCGGCCTGCCGGCGCGACGCGCCGCGGTCGAGTTGCTCGCCGCCGTGCTGGAGAAGAAGCAGGCACTCGACGATGTCCTCGGCCGCTCGCTCGAACGAGGCGCGATGTTCGATCTGCCAGTGCGCGACCGTGCGCTCGCCCGCGCCATTATTGCCGCGAGCCTCAGGCGCAAGGGTCAGCTTGACCACGTGCTCTTCACCTTCCTCGAGCGCGGGCTCCCCGACAGATCTGGCACGCTCTATCCAATCCTGCTCTCCGGCGCCGCCCAGCTCATCTTTCTCAAGACGCCGCCGCACGCGGCCATAGACCTTGCCGTGACGCTCGCCCAATACGACCCGAAGGCCAAGCGCTACGACAAGCTGGTCAACGCCGTGCTGCGGCGTGTGGCAAATGACGGCGAGGCGATCGCCGCGAGCCTCGACGCAGCGCGCGTCAACACGCCCGACTGGCTGTGGTCGCGCTGGGTCGCTTATTGGGGCGAGGCGCGTGCCCATGCCGTCGCCGAAGCCAATCTCGTCGAGCCGCCGCTCGACCTTACGGTAAAGAGCAATCCGGAACTGTGGGCTGAGCGGCTCTCGGGCCGCGTGCTTCCCACCGGGAGCGTGCGCCTGCTGCCCAAAGGGCGCATCGAGTCGCTCCCCGGCTATGACGATGGCGCGTGGTGGGTGCAGGACGTCGCTGCCTCTCTTCCCGCTAAGCTCCTCGGCAATGTGGCGGGGGAGCGCGTGGCTGATCTTTGTGCGGCGCCTGGCGGCAAGACGGCGCAGCTTGTCCTTGGCGGCGCCTCGGTCATCGCCGTCGACGACTCGAAGACTCGGCTCAAGTTGCTTGCCGAGAATCTCAAGCGGCTTCACCTCGAGCCGGAGTTCATCGAAGCCGATGTCACGAGGTGGCAGCCCAAGGGGCTGTTCGACGCCGTCCTGCTCGATGCCCCCTGCTCATCGACCGGCACCATTCGGCGGCATCCCGACATCCCCTACGTGAAGTCGGCGAAGGACATCGAGGCGCTTGCCGCGCTCCAGGCGCGCTTCCTCGACAATGCCGCGCAGCTAGTCAAACCTGGCGGCAAGCTTGTCTATTCGGCGTGCTCATTAGAGCCTGAGGAGGGCGAAGCGCAGATCGCGGCGTTCCTGACCCGCAATAACGGCTTCAGCCTCGTTCCCATCACCCCCGATGAGCTTTACGGCCTGGCGAACTGGATCGAGCCGTCAGGCTGCCTCAGGACCTTCCCCTACGAGCTCAAGCTCGATGTGTCAGAATGGAGCGGGATGGACGGGTTTTTCGCGGCCCGCCTCGTCCGCGGCAGTTAAGCCCGGCCCGCGCATCGCACTTGATCCAAAACCTCCGCCGCCCGACAATATGGGGCCTTGAGCATGCGCGCGGGGAGGCCTTGCATTTGCCAGAAGCGGGGGCGGCAGCTTGGAGATAAACCACAATGGCGGCTGATCCTCAGCCCTACGAGCGGGGGCACCGTGTAGACCCGGGGCGCCTTAGCGGCCCCAGTCCGCTCCGCCGCTTCATGCTCGCCGGCATGGCGAGCCTGAGCTACCCCGGCACGCGTGCCGAGCAATTGCTGCTCGCCCCGCAGGAGCTCAGGACGGCTGACCCGAGTTTCGCCTCCGAGCTTTACAACGGCCATTTCGGCCTCGCCGGCAAGCTCGCCGAGGTCGACACGGAGTCGCCCTTCGAGATCGACCCTCCATCTGAGGGCTGGGCTCGCGAGCTTTACGGCTTCGGCTGGCTCCGACACCTCCGCGCCGCAGGCAGCGAGCTGTCGCGCGAGCAGGCCAAGGTTCTGGTCAACGATTTCATCGCGCTCAAGCGCTCGCTGCCCGGACTTGCCTGGCAGCCCGAGATCGTCGGCCGCAGAGTCGTCTCCTGGCTGTCGAACTCCGTGCTCGTGCTCGATTCGGGCGAGCCGCAGGCCTACGAGACCTTCCTCAGGGCGCTCACCTCGCAGCTCCGCTATCTCTCGGCGAGCTATCGCGACGCGCCTGACGGCGTGCCGCGCCTCGTCGCGCTGATGGCCCTCGTCTATGCGGGACTTTGCATCGCAGAGCAGCAGGCGGTGGTCGAGCGCTATGCGCGGCCTCTGTGCAAGGAGCTGGAGCGGCAGATCCTGCCCGACGGCGGCCACATCTCGCGCAACCCCGAGGCGCTGGTCGAGCTTCTGCTCGACCTTCTGCCCCTCAAGCAATGTTTCGTGGCCCGCGACCGCCCGCCGCCCAAGGAGCTGACCGACGCGATCGAGCGCATCATGCCCATGCTCCGCTTTTTCAGGACCTGCGATGGCACGATGACGCGCTTCAACGGCGCAGGCCCAACGCCGACCGACGCGCTTGCCACCGTGCTCGCCTATGACGACGTGAAAGGCGCGCCGGTGCGCTACGCGGCGAATTCGGCCTATGCGCGGCTCGAATGCGGCTCGACCATGTTCATCTGCGATATCGGCCCGACGCCTGCACCCTCGCTCAGCATGACGGCGAATGCAGGCTTCCTCTCCTTCGAGATGAGTTCCGGCAATTCGCCGATGATCGTCAATTGCGGCACGCCGCCGGTCGATCACGACGAGTGGCGGCCATTCGCCCGCTCGACGCCTGCCCATTCGACCCTGACCTTCGAGGACGTGTCCTCAGGCGAATTCGGCGCGCCAGGGAGCACCAACGGCGCGCAGCCAGCCATCGACGCGCCGCTCATCGGGCCCGCCAATGCACAAGCCTCGCGGAGCGATCAGGGCGACAATACCGGGGGCATACGCATCAAAGGCTCGCACGACGGCTATCTCGAGCGCTTCGGGGTGACGCATGCGCGGCAAATCCTGATCGCGCCGAAGGGGCTCCTCATCTCGGCCGAAGACAAGCTCTATGCTCCGCAAGGGCTCAAGAACCCGCCCGAGGGCCTGATCGCCGGCGACTACGCCATTCGCTTCCACCTGCACCCGAGCGTGCGTGCAGCCGCCGCTGCCGACGGACAAAGCGTCGAGCTCGCGCTCAAGAACGGAGAGGTCTGGCGCATTACCTCGAACGCGCCCGAGACCATGATCGAGGAGAGCTTCTTCCTCGCCGACGCGCGTGGGCCGCAGCCCACTTCTCAGGTCGTGCTTGGCGGGGTGATGGGCGAGTCCACCGAAGTCAGGATCGTGTGGAACATCGAGCGCAAGGGCGAGAAGGGCGGAAGCGGCACTCTTGTCGACCCGAACGATTCTGGACCGCAGGCAGTCGAGCCGAACGACGCCGGACCACAGCCAGCCGACCCCAACGACGCCGGCCCCGACGCAGCGTGACCTCATGCCGATGCCAAAGATTGTCCGCGCGCTGCTCTCGGTCAGCGACAAGACCGGTCTTGTCGATTTCGCCAAGGGGCTCGCCAATTACGGCGTCGAGATCGTTTCGACCGGCGGCACTGCCAAGCTGCTGCGCGAAGCCGGACTTGAAGTGACCGACATCGCCGACATCACGCAGAGCCCCGAGATGATGGGCGGCAGGGTCAAGACGCTGCATCCCAGGATCCACGGCGGCTTGCTGGCTGTGCGTGGCAACGCGACGCACGAGAAGGCCCTTGCCGATCACGCGATCCCCGCCATCGATCTGCTCGCGGTCAATCTCTACCCGTTCGAGGCAACGGTCGCGGCAGGCAGAGATTTTGCGAACTGCATCGAGAACATCGACATCGGAGGTCCTGCACTGATCCGCGCCGGCGCCAAGAACCACGCAAGCGTCACCGTCGTGGTCGAGCCTGCCGACTATCCCCTCCTGCTCGCCGAGATGGAGAAGAACCGCGGCGCAACCACGCCCGAGCTGCGCAAGTCGCTCGCCGCCAAGGCCTTCGCCCGGACCGCCGCATATGACGCCGCGATCTCCTCATGGTTCGCCGAGACGCTTGGCGAGCGCATGCCGAAAATGAAGGTGATCGCCGGCACGGTTGTCGAGGCGCTGCGCTATGGCGAGAACCCGCATCAACGGGCCGCGTTCTATCGCACCGCCGAGCGACGCTTCGGCGTCGCGACCGCCGCGCAAGTCCAGGGCAAGGAGCTCTCCTACAACAATCTCAACGACACCGACGCGGCCTACGAGCTTGTCGCCGAGTTCGATCCACAAGCTTCCGCCGCGGTCGCCATCATCAAGCACGCCAACCCTTGCGGTGTCGCGCTCGGCGACACTCAAGCCGAGGCCTACCGCAAGGCATTCGCCTGCGATCCGGTCAGCGCCTTCGGCGGCATCGTGGCGCTGAACCGCGCGCTCGATGCAGAGGCCGCGCGCGAAATCGTCAAGATCTTTACCGAGGTCATCATCGCGCCGGATGCGAGCGACGAGGCCAAGGCGATCATCGCCGAGAAGAAGAACCTCAGGCTCCTGCTTGCCGGCGGGGTTCCCGACCCAAAGGCGCAAGGCCTGTCGTTCCGGTCCCTGTCCGGCGGGTTTCTCCTGCAAGCGCGCGACAACGCCGTTGTCTCAGACCTCGACCTCAAGGTCGTGACCAAGCGCAAGCCAACCAACGAGGAATTCGCCGATCTCATTTTTGCATTCACCGTGGCGAAGCACGTGAAGTCGAACGCCATCGTCTATGCACGCGACGGCGCTACCGTCGGCATCGGCGCGGGCCAGATGTCGCGTATCGATGCGGCGCGCATGGCGGCGTGGAAAGCTGACGAGGCTGCGAACGCGCAAGGGGTCAAGAGCCTGACCGAAGGCTCGGTGGCTGCGTCGGACGCCTTCTTCCCATTCCCCGATGGATTGCAGGTGATCGCCGAAGCCGGCGGCAGTGCCGTGATTCAACCTGGCGGCTCGATGCGCGATGACGAGGTCATCGCCGCCGCTGACGGCGCAGGCCTCGCCATGGTCTTCACCGGGCTGCGCCACTTCCGGCATTAGCCCGCCACGCAAAAGCCCCACTGCTCAATCTGCCTTCGGTCTCTTAACGATGTCGTAAATCGCATTGACGGCGTCGCCCAAATTGTCCGTGCCGTTGGTCTGTACCGTGATCATCAGATCCTGGGTCGGGGATCCACACATAGATCGTCCGATAACCGAGGCCTCGTAGAATCATTGCGTGCCGAGAGGCCTGAGAATCCGCTCCGCCAAGCTGAGAGAAGCCGCCCGGGGTCGCCCTGCGACACCCCCTCGATCGGCTCGCCGCTCTTGGTCGAGACAAGCTCCATCCATTCTTTCTGCTGCTTCGATCCAGCGATCAACGTCGCGGGCGCTCGAGACGGCGCCGCCCGCCGGCTTGCACTTTCTCGGCTGTTGTCTGCTCGCCAGCCGAAGCGGTCGTCGCAAGCACGCCCAATGCCGGTCCAGCCGCAGTGCACGCCTGCGGGCCGAGTGACGCACAGTCAGGCTCTTGAGCGGTTGCCGGGGCTCCCCCCGGACCCACCATGAGGTCCTGTTAGGAGCTAACTGACGCTCTGACGCAGCGAACCCCCGACCTCAGGAGAAAGCGGGGCCTGGCGCCGAC
>Ga0182039_10001599_pt1 | contig 12139 bp, 12 predicted proteins | sample sta12Can44000111_FD_125975 | JGI IMG/M metagenome (GOLD analysis project Ga0182039, IMG submission 125975) | Lab enrichment of tropical soil microbial communities from Luquillo Experimental Forest, Puerto Rico - statanox.12C.anox.44.000.111 | ecosystem: Environmental > Terrestrial > Soil >...
ACGATCCCGAACCCGCCGCGCCCGAGCTCGCGGACGAGCTCGAACCGGCCCACGACGAGGCCGGGCCGGAGGACCCGTTCCCATCCCGCGCCCTGCGCCTGCGCGTCAGCCTCGACGAGCTCCCGGAGCAAGGCCGAGAGCTCCCCGGGCACGCCCGGTGCCGCCGCTGCCTCGTGCTCGCCGCTCGTCACGCCGAGATCACCCTCGGACGTGGAGCGTAACGGCGATCCTCCCGCGATGTCGCGCGTCACCCGCGAGGGTGCGCCTGCCCGCCGCGCCGGTGGCGGTGGATCAGACCTTGTTCTCGGCCCCCTGCAGCAGCCGCGCGATGTTGCCGCGGTGCCGCAGGACGATGAGGGCGGTCACGGAGATCGCCGCCCACGGCACCGGGCTGGCGAAGGCCGCGCTCACGCTGCCCCGCTCGATCAGCGTCTGGATGATGGCGCCCAGGCAGCAGACCGCGGTGCCGGAGAGCGACCCCACCGCCGCCACCCTCGTCGCGCCGTAGGCGGCGCCGAACGTGACGAGTGCGAGCAGGGACGGGATCGGCGCGAGCACGACGAACACGCCGAGCGCGGTGGCGACGCCCTTGCCTCCCTTGAACCCGAGCCAGACCGGGTAGAGGTGGCCGAGGAACGCCGCCACCCCGACCAGCACCATCCACAGCTCGGCGCTGGCCCTGCCCTCCCCCGCCAGGAGCCGCAGCGTGAGGAGCATGGGGAGCGACGCCTTGGCGGCGTCGAGCACGAGCGTGAGCACGCCCACCTTCTTCCCGGCGGCGCGCGCGACGTTCGAGGCGCCGATGTTGCCCGAGCCGACGGCGCGCACGTCCTTGCCGGTGAAGATCCGCGTCAGCACCAGGCCGAACGGGACCGCGCCGAGGAGGTAAGCCGCGACGACGAGCAGCGCCTTCGACGCAGGGTTCATGGACGACTCGCTACCACGAGGAAGACCCAGTTTGCGAGGAGAGCGACGAGGGCCGCGACGGCGAGCCGCCGCGGCGCGCCGGGCGGGAGCACGGGCCAGCGCCACCCCAGCGCGAACCGGGCCAGCGCCGCGGCGGCGAAGAGCCAGCAACCCCCGGCGAGGAGCGCGCCGAACGGGCTCGCCCCGAACGCCGCGCCGACCTCCCCGTGCGCCAGGTGGACGAACGCGCGCGTCATCCCGCAGGTGGCGCAGGGCACGCCGGTGAAGGCGCGGAAGGGGCAGCCGTGCCCGAGCGCCAGCCAGGGCGCGAAGCGCGCCACCCCGAAGGCGAGCGCGAACACGACGCCGTAGACCTCGGCGTGGCCGAACGTGCGGCCGCCGCTGCCCACGTCAGATCCCGGTGCCCTGGGGCGGCGTCCCTCCGTCGAGGCCGGGGATACCGCCGAGGCCGCCCATCCCCGCCACCCCGGCCACGAGGCCCGCCAGGCACGCGCACAGGCACAGCAGCGCGAGGGGCCCGAGCACGGCGAACGCCGCCTTGCCGCTCCCGCACCGCTGCGCCTCCGACAGGCCGTGCACCGCCGCGACGATGAACCACACCAGCGCGACGATGCCGCCGCACACCGGCAGCGCGCGCAGGAGCAGGATCCCGCTCGCGTACCCGACGACGGTGAGCGTGGCGGGGAAGCCGCGCCCGGCCCCCCGCACCACCAGCAAGAGCAGGTGGAACAGCCCGGCGGTGAGGTAGAGGCCGACGACGGCCATGATCGGCGTCGCGATGACCTGCGCCACGAGCGACTTCAGCGTGAGCCCGCCCACCGCCTCCAGCAGGGGGAGCGTGTCGACGCGGCCGTGCATCCGGCGGGTGAGCTGGGCCACGAAGCTCATGGTGGCGTTGGCGCTGAGGTAGCTCAGCACGAGCGCGACCCAGTTGCCGATCGTCACCGCGATGGCGCCGAAGAGCACCGCCGAGCCGGCGTCGTCGACGCGCACCTGGCGGAAGAAGCGGATGGGATCGACGGCGGCGAGCTTCCAGGTCTGGACGTACGACGCCAGGAAGCCGCGCCGGCGGCGCTCGGCGAAGGGCGCCGGCTGCTGGGCAGGCGGCGGCACCGCGCCGGGCGGGACGGGGCCCCAGCCCGGCGGAGGCGAGGGCGGCGGGCTCCAGCCAGGCGGCGGCGCGCCCCACCCCGGACCTCCGGCGACGATGGGCGGAAGCGACGGAGGCTGAGGTGGCTGCGGCGCGGCGGCACCCGGCGCGGGGGCATTCGGGTCCGGCAGGTACACCTCCGCGCCGCAGTGCGGGCACGTCTGCGTCCCGAAGCGGTCGGTGTCGAAGGTCTCCTGGCAGCGGAAGCAGCGGGCGCGCATGGCGGGTGAGCTTACCCCGCCCGCTCGCAGCGCCGCCGTGAAAACACGACCGCCGCCTGGCCGGGGCGCGCGGGGTGAGCGGCAGGCGGGCCCATGGCCTGCGGCCGCGCCTCGGCGAAGGCACGGCCGCGGGGAGGTTCCTGCGTCGGAAAAGGGGTCTCGCGCGGCGCGGCCGCGCGAGACCGGCGGTCAAAGGGTTGTTCAAAATGCCCGGGACCGAGCCAGGCGAGCGAGACGCAAGCAGCGCGAGGCGCGACGACCGAGCATAGCCGGAGGCTATGTGAGGGAGGAGCAACGAAGCGATGCGCCGCGGATCGCTCGCCGCGGCGACGGGACGGGCGTTTTGGACAGCCCGCTCAGTTCTTGAGCGCCGCGACCTCGTCCACGTTGAGCGTGCCGCGGGTGCGGAACACGGCGATGACGATGGCGAGGCCCACCGCCGCCTCGGCGGCCGCGACCGCCATGACGAAGAAGGCGATGGCGTGGCCGTTCAGGCTCCCGCTCTGCCGCGCGAAGGCGAGGAAGGTCAGGTTCGCCGCGTTGAGCATGAGCTCGATGCACATGAACACGACGAGCATGTTGCGCTTCACCACCACGCCGCCGAGGCCGATGGCGAAGAGGACCGCGCCCAGGGCGAGGTAATAGTTGGCCGGGACCATGGTCAGATCCTCTGCTTCGCGACCACCACCGCCCCCACGATGGAGACGAGGAGGAGCAGCGAGGTCGCCTCGAAGGGGAGCAGGTACTGCGTGTAGAGGAGCCGCCCCACCGCCTTGACGGTCCCGAACTCCGGGCCGACGAGCCTCATCGGCATCGGGCCGAGATCGCTCACCGCCTTCACCACCACCACCAGCACGCCCAGCGCGCCCAGGACCCCGCCCACGTGCATCACGTTCATGCGGGCGCGGGCGAACTCCTCGTCCTTGGTGGTGAGGAGCATGATGACGAACAGGAACAGCACCATGATGGCGCCGGCGTAGACGAGCACCTGCAGGAACGCGAGCAGGTGCGCGGTCAGCAGGACGTAGATGCCGGCCAGGAAGAAGAACGAGACCACCAGGCTGATGGCGGCGTTGACGGGGTTGCGTGCCACCACCACGCCGGCGGCGCCGGCGATGAGCGGCACGGAGAAGATCCAGAACACCACCATCTCGGCGCGGTCGGACATGCGCTAGGCCCTCATGCCGCCGACGACGGCGTCGCGGCTCTCCTGCGTCTTGCCCCAGGCGTGCTCGCCGAACGGACAGCGCCGCTCGTGGATGTGCTGCTCGAACTCGGCCCGGAACTTCTTCACGAAGCTCTGCACCGGCATGGCGGCGGCGTCGCCGAGCGCGCAGATGGTCTGCCCGCCGATGCTGTTCGCCATCTGCGCCAGCTTGTCGACGTCACCGGGGTGCCCGTGCCCGTGCTCGATCTTGTGGATGAGCGCCTCCATCCACGGCGTGCCTTCGCGGCACGGCGTGCACTGGCCGCAGCTCTCCTCCGCGTAGAACTTGGCGATGCGCGAGAGCGCCCGGACCATGCACGTCGAGTCGTCCATGACGATGACGCCGCCCGAGCCGGACATGCTGCCGGCCGCCTTGAGCGCGTCGAACTCCATCGACACGTCGATCTCGTCGCCGGCGAGCACCGGGGCGGAGCTGCCGCCGGGGATGACGGCCTTCACCTTGCGGCCGCCCACCACCCCGCCGCAGTCCTCCATGATGAGCTTCTTCAGGTTGTAGTGGACCGGCTTCTCGTACACACCCGGGCGGTTCACGTGGCCCGAGACGCAGAAGAGGCGCGTGCCGCCGGACTTGCCCATGCCGAGCGCCGCGAAGGCCGCGCCGCCGTTCGTCACGATCCAGGGGATGTTGGCGATGGTCTCGACGTTGTTGATGATGGTGGGCTTGCCGTACAGGCCCACCACCGCCGGGAACGGCGGCTTGAGGCGGGGGTAGCCCTTCTTGCCCTCGAGCGACTCGAGCAGCGCGCTCTCCTCGCCGCAGATGTAGGCGCCGGCGCCGCGGTGCACGAAGATGTCGAGCGGGAAGTCGGCCTTGCCGAGCAGCTTCGGGCCGATGATGCCCGCCTGGTAGGCCTCCGCGATCGCCGCCTCGAGGATGCGCGCCTGCCGCGCGAACTCGCCACGGATGTACACGTACGCGGTGTGGATGTCGTTCGCCCAGCAGGTGAGGGCGATGCCCTCGATGAGCTGGTGCGGGTCGTGCTCGATGATGTAGCGGTCCTTGAACGTCCCCGGCTCGGACTCGTCGGCGTTCACCGTGAGATAACGGGGCCGCACGTCCTTGGGGAGGAAGGTCCACTTGAGCCCGGTGGCGAACCCGGCGCCGCCGCGGCCGCGCAGGTTCGAGGTCTTCACCTCGTCGACGATGGCGGACGGCGCCATCCCGAGGCCCTTCTCCAGCGACGAGTAGCCGCCGGCGCTCCGGTAGGAGGCGAGGGTGGCGCTGTCCTTCGTGCCCCAGCGCTTGGTCAGGATGAGGGTCTCGCTCACTTGAGCTCCTCCACGATGCGCTCGGCCTTCTCGAGCGTGACCCGCTCCACCATCTCCTCGTCGATCAGCATCGCGGGAGCGGTGCCGCACGAGCCGAGGCACTCCACCTCGCGGAAGGTGATGCGCCCGTCGTCGGTGGTGCCGCCGTTCTCGACGCCCAGCTTCCGCTTCAGCGCCTCGAAGATGCGGTCGGCGCCGGTGAGCGAGCACCCGATGTTGGTGCAGAGCTCGACGAGGTGCCGCCCCTTCGGCTTCGTGAAGAACATCACGTAGAAGGTGGCCACCTCCTCGGCGCGGGCGGGCGAGACCCCGAGCCGGTCGGCGGCGAGCGCCATCACCTCGGGCGTGAGGTGCCCGAACAGGTGCTCGCCGATGCGGAGCGCCGGAATCATCGCCGAGGCCTTACGGTCGTCGGGGTAACGCTTCAGGATGGGGGCGAGCTCGGCGTCGAAGCGCTGGACGCGCTCGGCGGGCAAGTCCCGCCACGCGCCCGGAGAGCGGAGGTCGGAATTGGGCATAAGTGTCCGAGATGCCGCGAGAAACAGTGACGCAGGCTAGGAGCCGCATCCCCGGTTGTCAAGAAGAAGTCGCCGACGTAGGGGCGTAGGCGCGCGCGAGGTCGTTGGCGGTGGCGGCGATTCTCAAAGCCCTCTCCCCGCTAGCGTGGGGCGAGGGTGCCGAAACCCGCGGGTGACCGACCCTCTCCCCCACCGGGGGAGAGGGGATATTTCAGCGCGTGAAAGGACGCGAGCCCACCGGCGCCTCGTCGGCGCGGGTGGGCTCGCGGTGCGACAGACGTCCGGGAAGGCTACTTCTTGCCCTTCTTGTTGAACGTGTCCTTGAGCGCCTTGGCCGGGGTGATCTTGATGGCCGTGCGCGCCGGGATCTTGATCTGCTCGCCGGTGGCCGGGTTGCGGCCGATGCGAGCCTTGCGGTCCACGAGCTTCACGGCGCCCAGGCCGCCGAGCGGGATCTTCCCCTCGGCCTTGAGGCGCTTCGAGACGATCTCCTCCACCGCCTGGAACACCGCACGCACCTGCGTCTTGCCGACCTGCGAGGCCTCGGCCACCGCCTGGAAGAACTGGGCCTGCGTCATTCTTTGGAACCTCCGGAGCTCGCGGCCGGACCCTCCGGCCGTGAAATTCCTGCCGTGATATCGCTTCACGATCTCCCCGTCAACATTGTCGACGCGCGATCAGCCTGAAAAATGGGCCTTCCACGCGATCGGCCTCCGGAAAGACCTGGAAATACGCGCTCCCGCGAGCCCCCGGGACCGCCCCCGGGTGGCCTGGATCGCGCATTTTCTTAGGGATCCAAGGGGTCCCGCTCGCGGGCCGTCACCCATGGCGGAAGAGCGCGTAGAGGATCTCCCAGGTGATGAGCAGGATGACGGTCAGCTCGAGCAGCTCGCCCCGGCGGCGGTCGGCGGTGCTCTTCATGAGCTCGTTCACGCCGGAGAGGAGCCGCTCCTTCCGGAGCACGGACTCCTGCCAGGCGGGGAGCCGGAAGCGCCGTACGCTGCTCTGGTACAGGCGCGCGAGGTAGAAGTCGCCCACGATCTTGATCGCGTTCTCGAGGCGCTCGGTCATCTCCGACAGCTCGAGCAGGAGCGCGGCGGTGCGCCGCTGCAGGCGAGCTTGACGCAACGTGAAGAGGTCCGCGAACCCGCCCTTGGCGCCGAGCTCGTCGTAGATGGCGTGCAGCTCGCGGTCGAGCAGCGCGTCGTAGTAGCGCAGCTCGAGCAGGTGCGCGGTGGCGAACTCGAGCAGGTCGGGGATGTCGCCCACGCCCGAGGGCTCGAGCAGGAAGGCGCTGTTCCAGTCCACCACCGCCAGGTCGTCGGCGAGGTAGCTGTAGGCGTGGCCGAGCACGTCGTTCCGCTCGTCGCGCGAGAGCGGCACCTCGCTCGTCTCGCCGAGGAGGAGCTCGGCGATGGGCGCGCCCGCCAGCACCTCGGCCGCGCTCGCCGGCTGCTCGAGCGCGCGCACGAAGAAGACCTGGTACGTCTCGAGCCCCTCCCAGCGGTGCGGACGCTCCAGCGTCGGCGCCAGCGCGCGCGCCAGCTCCTCCGCCTCGGCGCGCGCCGCCTGGTCGACGGCGGGGGTGGCCGCGGCCGACAGCTCCTCCGCGAGCGGGATGAGCTCGGCGAGCTCCGTGCCAGGAGGGATGACGAGCCGGTAGACGACGCTCACCACGCCGTAGTCGAAGAGGCGCGCGCTCGCCTCGGCCGGGCGCGGGCCGCCCGCGAGCGGCAGCTGACGGCGCCCGAGCGCGACCTGCAGCGGCGGGCGTGGGATGTCGAGGGCGGTGTCGGTCTGCGCGCCCACGAGCTTGAGGCGCGAGCGCGGCGCCGAGAGCAGCACCTCGGCGCGGGAGAGATCGAGGGCGTCGGCGACGTCGAAGAGGCGGTAGACGAGGAGGGTGCCGTCGGCGACGCGCCAGGACCTGCGGGCGAGCTCCTGCACGCGCCAAGCTTAGCCGCGCGTTCGCCCTTCGACTACGGCCGCTGTGCGGCCTACGCTCAGGGCGAACGGTTCACTTCACCGCCCCGCGCACGTGACGCAGGGTTCAGGCGCCGACGAGGCGCAGCGGCGCGGCGGGGCGGCTGTGCGGGAACTCGAGCACGTACTCGCCGGTGAAGCACGCGTCGCAGAAGCCCTGGCGGGCCTCGCCGAGCGCCGTGTACACGCCGTCGATGGAGAGGTACCCGAGCGAGTCGGCCGTCACGTACTCGGCGATCTCGGAGAGCGTGTGGGTCGCCGCGATGAGCTCCTGGCGGGTGGGCGTGTCGATCCCGTAGTAGCAGGGCCAGGCGGTGGGCGGAGAGCTGATCCGCAGGTGGACCTCCCTCGCGCCCGCGTCCCGGATCATCTTCACGATCTTGCGGCTCGTCGTGCCGCGGACGATCGAGTCGTCCACCACCACCACCCGCTTGCCCGCGAGCACGCTGCGCACGGCGTTGAGCTTGAGCTTGACGCCGAAGTGCCGGATCGACTGCTGCGGCTCGATGAAGGTGCGGCCGATGTAGTGCGAGCGGACGAGGCCGACGTCGTACGGGATGCCGCTCTGGCGGGCGTAGCCGACCGCCGCCGGGACGCCGGAGTCGGGGACCGCGATGACGACGTCCGCCTCCACCGGGTGATCCTTCGCGAGCTGCGCGCCGAAGCTGGAGCGCACCTCGTGCACCGAGCGTCCGAACAGGATCGAGTCCGGGCGGGCGAAGTAGATGTGCTCGAAGACGCAGCGGGCGAAGCGCCGCGGCCCGCCGGTGGGCTCGAGCCGCTCCGAGCGGAGGCCCTTCTCGTCCACCACCACGACCTCGCCCGGCGCGATCTCGCGCACGTACTCGGCCTCGATGAGGTCGAGGGCGGTGGTCTCGCTGGCGAGGACCCAGTTGCCCTTGAGCTTGCCCAGCACCAGCGGGCGGAAGCCCTGCGGATCGCGGGCGCCGATCATGGCGTGCTCGGTGAGGAAGAGCAGCGAGTAGGCGCCGGAGACGCGCTGCAGCGCGGAGCGGATGGCGGCCAGGTGGTGCTCGGTGGAGCCGGGGACGGCCGGACCGGGCCGCACCCGCGCCATGAGGTGGAGGATCACCTCGGTGTCGCTGGTCGTCTGGAAGATGGAGCCGGCCGCCTCGAGCTCGGCGCGCAGCGCCTCGGCGTTGACGAGGTTGCCGTTGTGGGCGACCGCCACCGCGCCGCCGGTGTACTGGATGGCGATGGGCTGCGCGTTCTTGAGGTGGCTCGCGCCGGCGGTGGAGTAGCGGACGTGTCCGATCGCGGCCCCGCCGGGGAGCTTCGCCAGCTCGTCGGCGGTGAAGATGTCGGCAACCAGCCCCATCCCGCGGTGGACGTGGAGCGCGGTCCCGTCGGTGGAGACGATGCCGGCCGACTCCTGCCCGCGGTGCTGCAGCGCGTGGAGTCCCAGGTAGGTGAAGTTGGCGGCCTCGATGCTCTGCCCGAGCGCCCAGACGCCGAAGACGCCGCACTCGTCCTTCATCTTGTCGTACACGGCGTCGTATCCCATGGCGGCCGCGCAGTATAACGATCGGGACTTGAAAAAGCTTCTCGCCGCCTTCGCCTTCCTGCTCGCGCTGCTCGCAGCTGCCTACGGGCTCGGCTCGCTGCGCTGGCGCCCGGCCTTTCGGGCGGGGTCGCTCCAGCTGGAGTCGGTCGCGCGCGGCGCCGGACCGCTGCTGGCGGGCGCGGCGGTGGTCCCGCTCTCGCCGCCGCGCGCGGTGCCGGTCGCCGGCTATCCACGCCTCAAGTGGATGGAGGAGGGGCGGCGCGATCCGATCGCGGTGCGGGCACTCGCCCTGCGCGAGCCAGGCTGCACGGTCGTCCTCGTCTCGGCCGAGATCCTGCTCGTCCCTGGGCAACTCGAGCGAGCGGTCGAGCAGCGGGTGGGCGACCTCGGGCTCGATCACCTCGTGATCGCCGCCACGCACACGCACGCCGGCCCGGGCGGCTTCTGGAAGGATGCGCTCGGGGAGCGCCTCGCCACCGGGCCCTACGACGCGGTGGTCTTCGATCACCTCGTGGCGCAGACGGAGGCCGCGATCCGCGGCGCGGTGAAGGCACTCGAGCCGGCCTATTTCTCCGTCGCGACGACCACCACCTCCGAGCTGGCGCGCAACCGCGCCGGAGGAGCCGAGGTCGACGGCCACCTCGTCGCGCTCCGGCTCACCGCGCTCGCCGGGCACGAGGTGGCGCGGGTGGTGCTCTACCCGGCGCACGCGACGCTGCTCGGCCTCGAGAACCACCTCGTCTCGGGCGACTGGCCGGGCGCGCTCATGCGGGGGCAGCCGGCGCCCCTGCTGTTCTTCCAGGGCGCGCTCGGGGATCAGACGACGCGCCTCCCGCCGCGGACGCCGGCCCAGCCCGAGGCGTACGCGCGCGCGCTGCGCACCCACGTCGACGCGCTCGAGCTCTCGACCCCCGACCCCTGGCCCGCCCTGGCCGTGGCGACCGCGACGGCCGTGCTCCCGCCGGCCGACCTGGGCGCCTCGCCCCCTGCGCTCCGGCGCATCACGCACAACCTGCTCTACGACTGGCTGCCCGACCGCGCGCGCCTCACCGCCATCCGGCTCGGGCCGCTCACGCTGGTGGCGGTGCCCGGCGAGCCAGTGGCCGAGGTGGGGCGCCGCTGGCGCGAGGCGGCCGGGGCTGGCGCCGAGGTGCTGGCGCTCGCCGGCGACTACCTCGGCTACGTCGAGACCAGCGAGCGGATGGCGGAGGCCTCTGGAGAGACGGTGCGCACCTACTACGGACCGGAGCTGGCGGACCGGCTCGCCGGCGCGGTGAGGCTCGCGGCGCAGGCGGTGCGGGATCCGGCGCCGCCCGAGGCGCCCGCCGTCGAACCGGCGCCCGCGCCTCCGCAGGCGCCGGCCGCCGCCAGCCGCCCGGCCGTCCCGACCGCTTCCGCCGTTCAGAAGCGGACCACGGGCGCGCCGGCGTCGTCCCAGGAGAGGTAGCCGAGGGCGCCCGCGGTGGCGGCGAAGACGAGCGTGCCGCCGGCGGCCAGGTACGCGGTGCGCTTGGCCGCGTCGGCCGAGGCGCGCTTGTCGTCGTAGGCCTGTTGCGTGGTGCCGGGCGCGAGGACGCCGTCGGAGCGGAGCATCGCGTCGGCTTCCTGGTAGCGGTCGTGTGCGGCGAGGCCTTGCCAGGTCGCGAGGCCCGCCAGCCCGAGGGCCAGCGCTCCGGCGCCGTAGGCAGCGGGCCGGAACCACGGGTGGCGCGGTTGCGCCGCCGCCGCCGTCGAAGGCGAAGGCGCAGGCGGTCGCACCAGATCGCCGACGGCTCCGGGCGGGCGCGCCGCCGCCCTGCGCTCGGCTTCCGCGGTGGCGACGGCGAGGTCGACCGGCGCGACGTCGCGCGCAGGCTGGCCTGTGAGGAGGAACGCCGCCAGCGCCCCGAGCTGCGGCGCGGCCACCGCGCCCGCCGCCATGCGGACGCGCCCCTCGCGCAGGAGCGCCCCGCGCTCGAGGTCGTAGATGGCTCCGTCGAGGAAGCGCGCCTCGCCGTCCGCCACCTCGCTCACCGCGACGAGGCGCGACGCTCCCAGGCAGGCCCCGGCACGCACTAGGGCTCCCGCCCGCTGTGGCGCCGCCACCGCCAGCCCAGGCCCCGCGTCGAGCCGGAGCGCCTCGGCGAGCGCCACGTCGAGCTCGACCGTGCCATCGGTGTCGTCGAGCTGCACCGCGACGGGCGGTACGTGCACGTCGCCGAGCGCGGCGCTCACGCGGTACCGGCCCGGCGGCAGCGCGAGGGTCGCCGGGGTCGGGCCGAGGGGCTTCCCGTTCACGAAGGCCGCTACCGGCCGCCCCGCGGAGACGGTGAGGCGCGCCCGCGGCCGCGTCGCGACGCGGCGCCGGACGTCGGCCGCCTCCCGGCGGAACGACGGCGGGTAGTCGCGGTCGTCGACCGCGAACGCCGGCTCCAGCGCAGCAAGCCGCTCCAGCGCCTGGGTCGCCGCCGCGGTCCGGCCGAGCTGCCGCTCGAAGAAGGCGAGCCGGACCATCGTCCGCACCCAGGCCGCATGCGCCTCCGCCGAGGCCGGGAGCTTCTCCAGGCCGTCGGCGACGGCCCGGAGCGTGCTGGCGGCGCCCTGGAAGTCCTCGGCGTCGAAGGCCGCCAGCGCACCGGCGTGGGCGCGCTCCAGCTCGGCCAGGGTCGCGGGCGCGCCCTGGCCGAGCAGGCGCACCCGCATCTCGGGGACGTCGAGCACGCCGCCGGTGCGGTCCCGGCAGGCGGCGCGGAGCTGGTGCGTGAGCTCGGCCAGCTCGCCCCCTGGCCCCTGCGGCGGATCGGCCACGGCGACGACGGCGAGCCGCTCGGCGCCGAGCGCCGGCGCGGCGGAGAGAAGCAGGACGGCGAGCGCGGCGGTTCTCACGGGTAGACCGGGGCGTCGGCGTTGCCGGTGTTGCGGACGTCGTGGTGCGATTTGGGCCACGGCGAACGGGGGTCGAGTGTGGAGTCGACCACCACCGCGTAGAGGTGACCGTCATCCGAGCCGACGTACAGCGTCGGGAGCTGGCTGGCGGAGGCGGCGGGGGCGATGGTGGGGAAGGTGAGCGGTGAGATCCCGAGCGGGCTCGTCGTCTCGCCGGTGGTGGACCACCTCGCGTGGCCGTCGGCGTCGAGCGCGTGCAGCTGGCCGTCGCCGGTGACGGCATAGGCGACGACGCCGTCGCCGTCCTGCGCCGCCACGAGCACTCCAAGCACCGAGGAGCTGAGGGCTGGCAGCGCGGACCAGAGATCGGTCCACGCGCCCGAGCCGGAAGTGGGCGGGGTGAGGCGGTGCAGCTTGCCGTCGTTCGTGCCGAGGAGGAGGTCCCCATTCGCG
>Ga0182039_10001603_pt1 | contig 12122 bp, 7 predicted proteins | sample sta12Can44000111_FD_125975 | JGI IMG/M metagenome (GOLD analysis project Ga0182039, IMG submission 125975) | Lab enrichment of tropical soil microbial communities from Luquillo Experimental Forest, Puerto Rico - statanox.12C.anox.44.000.111 | ecosystem: Environmental > Terrestrial > Soil >...
ATGATGCTGATGTTGCTCATGAGGTGTCCTGTCTTGATTGACGATCGAAAAGGTTGACTACTCCACCTTAAGGATTGTTTGTTGATGCGTCAACCAATCCGGTAGCATGGGATTGATGGAACCGAAGTGGCTCAGCCCTCGTGAAGACCGCGCCTGGCGGGCCTTCCAGCACGCGCATCATCAGCTCGGCGTGCACCTGAACCGGGGCCTGCAGGAATCGGGCCTGTCCGGGGCCGACTACCAGGTCCTGGCGGCGCTCTCGGAACAGGACGGTGACCGCATGCCCGCGCTCGACCTGTGCAACGCACTGGGCTGGGAGAAGAGCCGGCTCTCCCACCAGGTGCGGCGCATGCAGAACGACGGGCTGATCTGCCGCGAGCCCAACCCCAACGACGCCCGCAGCACCATGGTCTGCCTGCTGCCGGCTGGTCGCGCCGCCATCGAGAAGGCGGCGAGCGGGCACGTGGAGGACGTGCGCCGGAACTTCATCGACCTGCTCACCCCGGCTGAGCTCGACATGCTCGCCGCCCTCAACGAACGAGTCCTGCGCCACCTGGCCAAAGACGACGACTCCCGCGCAGAAGACGAGCCCTCATAGCCTTCGAATAACAGACAAAGACCGACCGTCAGATCCGGTGTTCGTGCTGACGCCGGTGAACTGAAACCCCAATCTGGATGGCATGGCACCATTGATCGGTGTCCGCTGAATTGAGCCAGAGCCCGAGCGCTCGAAACTCCGGGCTGCTGTCCGCGGCCGACATTGACGCCGCGGCCCAGCGGATCGCCCCGGTGGTCACGCCCACCCCGCTGCAGTCGAGCGAGCGGCTGTCGGCGATCACCGGCGCGCAGGTCTACCTCAAGCGCGAAGACCTGCAGGTGGTGCGCTCCTACAAGCTGCGCGGCGCCTACAACCTGCTGGTGCAGCTGTCCGAGGAGGAGCTGGCAGCGGGGGTGGTGTGTTCTTCGGCGGGCAACCACGCGCAAGGCTTCGCGTATGCGTGCCGGACGCTGGGCGTGCACGGCCGTGTGTACGTGCCCGCCAAGACGCCCAAACAGAAGCGCGACCGGATCCGCTACCACGGCCGGGAGTTCATCGAGCTGATCGTCGGGGGATCGACCTACGACCTCGCCGCCGAGGCTGCGCTGGCCGACGTCCAACGCACGGGCGCCACGCTGGTGCCGCCGTACGACGACCTGCGCACGATCGCCGGCCAGGGCACAATCGCCGTGGAAGTGCTTGATCAACTGGACGCCGAGTCCGTTGGGGAGCCTGACCTGGTGGTGGTCCCGGTAGGCGGCGGCGGCTGCGTCGCCGGCATCACCACCTACCTGGCCGAGCGGACCATGAACACCGCGGTGCTGGGTATCGAGCCGGCCGGCGCGGCAGCGATGATGGCCGCGCTCGCGGCCGGCGAGCCGGTGACGCTGGACGACGTCGACCAGTTCGTCGACGGCGCCGCGGTGAGAAGGGCGGGCACGTTGCCCTACACCGCGCTGGCCGCCGCGGGCGACATGGTGTCGATCACCACGGTCGACGAGGGGGCGGTCTGCACCGCGATGCTGGACCTGTACCAAAACGAGGGCATCATCGCCGAACCTGCGGGCGCGCTGTCGGTCGCGGGCCTGCTGGAAGCCGACATCGAGCCCGGGTCCTCGGTGGTTTGCCTCATCTCGGGCGGCAACAACGACGTGTCGCGCTACGGCGAAGTGCTGGAGCGCTCGCTGGTGCACCTCGGCCTCAAGCATTACTTCCTGGTGGACTTCCCCCAGGAGCCCGGCTCGTTGCGCCGGTTCCTCTTCGACGTGCTCGGACCTAACGACGACGTGACCTTGTTCGAGTACGTCAAGCGCAACAACCGGGAAACCGGTGAGGCGCTGGTCGGCATCGAGCTGGGATCGGCAGCCGATCTGGACGGCCTGCTGGCCCGCATGCGGGCAACGGAGCTCCATGTCGAGACCCTGCAGCCCGGTTCGCCGGCATACCGGTATTTGTTGTAGCCGCTCGCGGGGCGCTGAAAAGCGTGGGCTAACGCAGGTATGACGGCAGCGGGGTAGCGGGATCGAGGTCGAGGGCCGGCACCGGTGTTCCGGCCGTCAGGCTCAGCGGTACCACACCGGCCCAGTGCGGCAGCGTGCTGTCTTGGGGATCGTCAGCCGGAGCGCCGGTGCGCACCTTGGCCGAGACTTCGACGAGGTCAAGGGCCAGCACCCCGGTTGCCGCGAGTTCGCGCGCGTTCGGGGTCCTGCAGTCCGCCGCTCGCCCGGGTCTGATGTGGTCGAGCAGGCCGTGCATGGCCCGCAATTTCTCCTCAGGGTCGTCCACCACGCGTGCGGTGCCCAGCACGACCACCGAGCGGAAGTTCACCGAATGGTGCATGGCTGCGCGCGCCAGCACCAGCCCGTCGACGAGGGTGGCGGTGACGCACACGGGCAGGCCCGATGGCGCCGCCTTGGCTGCCAGCATCGGCCCACTGCCGGTGGAACCGTGCAGGTAGAGGGTCTCGCCGAGGCGCGCGTGCGTCGTCGGTAATACCACCGGCCCGCCGGCGCTGAGATAGCCCAGGTGACAGATCAGGGCCTCGTCCATGATGGCTTGGACGGTCTTGCGGTCGTAGTCGGCTCGCTCCCGATAGCGGGTGGGCGTGGTGCGGGGCGTGGGGCGGTATGCGGTTTCCAATGCCTTGCCTTTGAGATTTGTTCTAGTACATAATAGGTCTCGTGCCAGTACAATATACCGGGACGGGCGCGGAATCCATAGCCGTCAACGTCGAGGAGGCCATATCCCACGGCACGTTGGCGCCCGGCGACGTGCTGCCGCCGATCCGCGAACTGGCCTGCCGGTTGGGCGTCAACGCGAACACCGTCGCCGCGGCGTATCGCCTGTTGCGCGACCGCGGGGCCGTCGAGACGGCCGGGCGGCGCGGCACTCGAGTGCGGCACCGCCCGGCGACCACCCCCCGCTCGCTGCTCGGGCTGGACGTCCCCGCCGGTGTTCGCGACCTGTCGACCGGCAACCCCGACCCGGCGCTGTTGCCGATCGCGTTCGCCCTGGTCCCGCAGGCCAGGCCGCTGCTATATGGCGAGCCGGCGATGTCGCCCGAGTTGGTCGACTACACCCGTGCGGACCTCGCCGCGGATGGCGTCCCCGCCGACCATCTGGCGGTGACCAGCGGTGCGCTGGACGGCATCGAGCGGGTCCTCACCGCGCATCTGCGCCCGGGTGACCGGGTGGCCGTCGAGGACCCCGGTTGGGCCAACCTGCTGGATCTCCTTGCTGCGCTTGGCTTTTCGGCTGAACCGGTGCGGGTCGACGACAACGGGCCCCTGGTCGCCGACATGGCTTGGGCGCTGAATCGCGGCGTGCGCGCGGTGGTCATCACGAATCGCGCGCAAAACCCGACCGGTGCGGCCCTGTCCGCGGATCGGGCGCACGCGCTACGTGGATTGCTGGCTGGCAGCGACGATGCACTGGTAGTGGAAGACGACCACTGCGCGGGCATTGCCGGCGCACCCTTGCACACCCTGGCCGGATCGACCGGCCATTGGGCCTTCGTGCGGACGGCATCCAAGGCCTACGGTCCCGACCTGCGCGTCGCCGTGCTCGCCGGAGACCGCCGCACCGTCGAGCGCGTGCACGGCCGCCTGCGGCTCGGGGCGGGCTGGGTGAGCCATCTCTTGCAGGATCTCGCGGTCAATCTGTGGTCGGACCAGGCGGCGACGCGCCTGGTGGGCGAGGCCGAGGGGCGGTACACCGGCACCCGCACCCGGTTGTGCGCCGCATTGGCGGAGCGCGGCGTCTCGGCTCACGGACGGTCCGGGCTCAACGTCTGGATCCCGGTGCCCGACGAGACGGTCGCTATCACCCGGCTGCTCAACGCGGGTTGGGCCGCGGCGCCGGGAACCCGGTTCCGGATTCGCACGCCTGCGGGGATCCGCGTCACGGTCTCGGACCTGACCGCAGACGAGATCGATCCGCTGGCCGACGCCGTGGCCGCGGCGGTGCGCCGCACCGGACGCGGCAGCGTGTGAGTCAGCTGCCCGCGCGCAAAACGACGAACGAATGACCTTCCAGCACGGTGCTGTCGGCATCGACCGCCGGCTCGCCCCATGCCAGCAACACGTCGCCGGTGACGGGCACCTTCACCGGCTCGGTGCTCAGGTTGCACACGATGCGTAAACCGCCGCGGCACAAGGTGATCCAGCGCTCGCCTTCGTCGTAGTCGACAGCGAGGTGATCCAGCCACGGGTCGGCCATGGCGGGCTCCTCGCGCCGCAGGGAGATCAGATCCCGATACGCGCGGTTCAGGCGGGCGTGCTCGCCGGCGTCGACCTCGGCCCAGTCCAGTTTTGAGCGCAGAAATGTCTGGATGTCCTGTGGGTCGGGGATGTCGTCGGCGTTCCAGCCGTGGTCGGCGAATTCGGCCCTGCGGCCCTCGGCGGTGGCCCGGGCCAGCTCCGGTTCGGGATGCGAGCTGAAGAATTGGAACGGGGTCGATGCCCCCCATTCCTCGCCCATGAAAAGCATTGCGGTGTAAGGCGACCCGAGCGCAAGAGCGGCCTTGACCGCCAATTGGCCGCAGGTCAGGTACTGCGACGGGCGATCCCCGAGGGCGCGGTTGCCCACCTGGTCGTGAGTGCAGGTATAGGCGACCAGCCTGGTGGCCGGAATGCCGGACTTTTCCGTGGTGTCCAGAGGTCGCCCGTGGCGGCGGTGCCGGAACGACGAATAGGTGCCGGCGTGGAAGTAGCCGTGGCGCAGAGTCTCAGCAAGTGTGGCCAGTGAACCGAAGTCGGCGTAATACCCTTGGCGCTCGCCGGATACGGCGGTATGAATGGCGTGATGGACGTCGTCGGCCCATTGCGCGGTCATCCCGTAACCGCTCCGATCGCGCAGGGTGATCAGCCGCGGGTCGTTGAGGTCGCTCTCGGCGATCAGGGACAGCAGACGGCCCAGTTGGGTTGACAGCCAGTAGGTTTCGGTGGCGAGCTCCTCCAGAATGTGAATGGCGGTCGTGTCCACCAACGCGTGCACGGCGTCCAGTCGCAGGCCGTCGGCGTGGAAGTCGCGCATCCAGCGCAGTGCGCACCCGATGATGTAGCGCCGCACCTCGTCGGAGTCGGCGTCGGCGATGTTGATGCCTTCCCCCCACGGGTTGCTCGCCGACGACAGGTAGGGGCCGAACCGGGGCAGGTAGTTGCCCGACGGGCCGAGGTGGTTGAACACCGCGTCGATCAGCACCCCCAGGCCACGTGTGTGGCAGGCGTCGACGAACCGGACCAGGCCGTCGGGGCCGCCGTAGGGTTCGTGCACGCTGTACCACAGCACACCGTCGTACCCCCAGCCGTGGGTGCCGGCGAAGGAGTTGACGGGCATCAGCTCGACGAAGTCGATTCCGAGATCGACCAGGTAGTCCAGCTTTTCGATGGCGGCATCGAACGTGCCGGCACCCGTGAAGGTGCCGACGTGCAATTCGTAGATCACGGCGCCTTCGACCGACCGGCCGGCCCAGCCGCCGGTGGTCCAGGTCGCGTGGTCCGGATCCCACAACTGCGAGCGGGCGTGCACGCCGTCGGGCTGTCGCGGTGATCGCGGGTCGGGCAGCACGGTGGGGTCGTCGTCGAGCAGGTATCCGTACCGAGCGCCCGGCGCCGCCTCGACGTTTGCGTGCCACCAACCGTCGTCCGAGCGCGTCATCGCGTGCACCGCGCCGTCGACGTCGAGTCGCACCAGCGCGGGTTTGGGTGCCCAGACCCGGAATTCAGTCATGCTCGCACCAGCAGCGCGACGGGCAGCTCCGCGAACAGTTCGGCGGCCGACGTCGGCCCGCTTGCGATGGCGCCGGTGAGCGTATCGGTCCACGGGGCTTCCGGAAGCGGCACCACGGTGTTACCCCAGCCTGTTTCGGCTAGCCGCACGGTCCACCGTGTCACCGCGACCAGGATGTCTCCGCCATTTGAGCCGCGGCGGAATGCCACCACATGATCGCCGGCCTCTCCGCTGGCCAGCACCGGAACGTGGTCGCCGCCCACGAAGCTGTCCGGATGGGAGCGCCGCAGCCGAAGGGCCGCGGTGACGACGCGAAATTTAGGGTGCTGCAACTCTTTCAGAAACATCCTGCGCACCGCGAAGTCGACCGGACGGCGGTTGTCGGGGTCGACCAGGCTGTCGTCCCACAGCTCGGTGCCCTGGTAGACATCGGGTATCCCGGGCACGGTCAGCGCGAGTAGCTTCTGGCCCAGCGCATCACTTGCGGCGTGCGGATTGAGTTGGGCGACAAGCCCGGTCAGCTGGCCGGCCACCGGGCCGTCGAGGACGGTATCCAGCCAATGATGCACCGCGTCTTCGAAATCGGCGTCCGGGTCGGTCCATGAGGTGTGCCAGGCGGCTTCCCGGATTGCCTTCTCGGTGTATCCGTGCAGCCGGTCGCGCAACTCTTGGGTGACTTTCCCATTTTCGGGGCCGCTGACCGGCCACACACCGAAGATGTTCTGCCAAAGGAATCGTCCGGTCGCGGGATCGGGGGAGGGGGCCGCGATTTCCCAGCGAGCGACGAACTCGGTCCATAGCGAGGGCACCTGGGACAGCACGCCGATCCGGGCTCGCACGTCTTCGCCGCGTTTGGTGTCGTGGGTGGTCAGCGTTGTCATCGTCTGCGGCCACAACCGGGCGCGGGTGGCGGCCCGGTGGTGAAACTCCGCGATGCCGACACCGAAACGCTGCGGTTCGCCGCCCACCTCGTTGAGCGAGACCAGCCGGGCATCGCGGTAGAACAAGCAGTCCTCGACGGCCTTGGCGGTCACCGCGCCGCAGAGCTGCTGCAACCGGGTGGCCGGCTCGCCACCACGAGCCAGCGCCGCGACGATCACTCGCAGTGCGGGTCCCAATTGCGGTGCAGCGGACTCGGTTTCCGCCAAGGCGTTGGGCATCATCGCGACGAGGCCGGGATAGTCGCAGCGGTAGACATCGACGTGGGTGAGCAGCGCTGCTATCGCTTCGGACAGCAGCGGGTCATCGGCGCCCGCCGCCGCCACGATGGCCCGTCGCAGCCGGGCCAGCTCACTGGCCAAAGTCTCGGTAGCCGCAAGGATCTTGAGGTCGGCGAGCAGCTTTGGCATCGCGCGGTAGTCGAATCCGGCGGAGTCGACGAGTTCGGTCAGCGCTTCTTCGCCCGCCGGGTCGACGAAGACCCCACCCACCTCCCGGAGCGCGTCGTAGCCGGTGGTGCCGGCCACCGGCAGGGTGGGCTCCAGCGCCTCGTCGACGGCCAGGATCTTCTCGATGACGATCCAGGCGTCCGGGCCAACCACCTCGCGCAGCCGGGCCAAATACCCGCAGGGATCGGGCAATCCGTCGGGATGGTCGACGCGCACTCCGTCCACCAGTCCCTCGCTGAACCAGCGCGCGACCTCGGCGTGGCTGGTGTCGAAAACCGCGCGGTCTTCCTGCCGCAGTCCGGCCAGCGAGGTGATTGAGAAGAAGCGGCGATAACCGCAGATCCCGTTGCGCCAGCCCACCAACCGGTAGTGCTGACGGTCGTGGACTTGCGCGCCGGTTCCGTCCCCGGTGCCGGGGGCGATGGGCAGCGCAAGATCGCCCAGGCGCAGCACGTCGGCGTCGAGTTTCAGGTCGGCCACGTCGTCGTCGGAACCCAATATCGGCAGCACAATTCGGCCGTCCTCGTCGAGATCCCAGTCGATGTCGAAGAACGCCGCATGCGGCGAGGCTCGGCCGTGCCGCAACACGTCCCACCACCACGCGTTCTGCTGCGGCTTGTCGATGCCGACGTGGTTGGGGACGATGTCGACTATCAGGCCCATACCTCTCGCGCGCGCCGCCGCGGACAACCGTGCCAGACCGTCGCGACCGCCCAGCTCCGGCGAGACCGTGGTCGGGTCGGTCACGTCATATCCGTGGGTCGACCCGGCGGCCGCGGTCAGGATGGGGGACAGGTACAGGTGCGACACGCCGAGGGCGTCGAGGTAGTCCAGGAGATCCTCGGCGTCGGCCAAGGTGAACGCGAACCCGCTGGACTCCCCACGCAGCTGCAGCCGATAGGTGGACAGGACGGGTAAGGCCATGCGTCACTGAGTCTTACGAAGTACCAGCAGCGACCGTGAGGACAGCGAAACCTTCTCTCCGGCATTAACCACCTGATCGGCGTCGCCGGTGGGATGGTTCGTGTCGAGCTCCACGGTCCACTCCTCGGCATAGTCGCCGGGCGGCATCACGAACTCCACCGGTTTGTCGCCGGCGTTGAAGCACAACAGGAATGAGTCGTCGACCACCCGCTCGCCGCGGGCGTTCGGCGCGGTGATGGCGTCGCCGTTGAGAAACACGGCCACACACTTGTGAATGCTTTCGTCCCAATCCTCATGCGTCATCTCCCGGCTACTTGGGTTCAGCCAGGCGATGTCGCGGACCTCGTCGCCGGTCCGGATCGGCTCACCCTCGAAGAACCGGCGCCGGCGAAACACCGGATGGTTCTTGCGCAGGGCGGTCATCTTGCGCGCGAATTTCAGCAGATCCGAGTTCGTGTCGACCAATGACCAGTCCATCCAAGACAATTCAGAGTCCTGGCAGTAGACGTTGTTGTTGCCGTTCTGGGTGCGCCCGATCTCGTCGCCGTGGGCGATCATCGGCGTGCCCTGGCTGATCATCAGGGTCGCCCAGAAATTGCGCATCTGCCTGGAGCGCAGGGCCGCGATGTCGGGGTCGTCGGTGGGGCCTTCGACGCCGCAGTTCCATGATCGGTTGTGGCTTTCCCCGTCGCGGTTGTCTTCCCCGTTGGCCTCGTTGTGTTTGTCGTTGTAGGAGACCAGGTCGTTGAGCGTGAATCCGTCGTGGGCGGTGATGAAGTTGATGCTGGCGCTGGGCCGTCGACCGGTCACCTCATACAGGTCTGACGACCCGGTCAGCCGGGACGCGAACTCGCCCAGGGTCGCGGGTTGCCCCCGCCAATAGTCACGCACGGTATCGCGATACTTCCCGTTCCACTCGGTCCACAAACCCGGGAAATTTCCCACCTGGTAGCCGCCCTCGCCGACGTCCCACGGCTCGGCGATCAGCTTGACCTGGCTGACCACCGGATCCTGCTGCACGAGATCGAAAAACGCGCTCAATCGGTCGACGTCGTGCAGCTCGCGGGCCAGGGTGGCGGCCAGGTCGAAGCGGAATCCGTCAACGTGCATTTCGAGCACCCAGTAGCGCAGCGAGTCCATGATCAGCTGCAGCACATGCGGGTGGCGAGGGTTGAGGCTGTTGCCGGTGCCGGTGTAGTCCTTGTACAGCCGCAGATCCTCGTCGACGAGCCGGTAGTAGGCGACGTTGTCGATGCCGCGGAAGTTGATCGTCGGACCGAGGTGGTTGCCCTCGGCGGTGTGGTTGTACACGACATCGAGAATTACCTCGATTCCGGCTTCGTGAAGGCTGCGCACCATGGACTTGAACTCGGCGACGCTGGCCCGGCGGTTGGCCGCGTATTGATTGTGCGGGGCCAAGAAGCCAAATGTGTTGTAACCCCAGTAATTTCGCAATCCCAGGTCCAACAGCCGCGCGTCGTGCATGAACTGGTGAACCGGCATCAATTCGATGGCGGTGACGCTGAGCGACTTGAGGTGATCGATGACGACCGGATGGGCCAGCCCGGCATACGTGCCCCGAAGTTCCTCGGGCACGCCGGGATGGGTCTCCGTCATGCCCTTCACGTGAGCCTCGTAGATGACCGTCTCGTGGTACGGGGTGAGCGGCGCCCGGTCGGATCCCCAGTCGAAGAACGGGTTGATCACCACGCTGGTCATCGTGTGGTCGAGCGAGTCCACCATGGGCGGAGTTCCGGGGTCGGCTCCACTGTTGGGGTCGTTTGGGTCCCGTCCCATAGTGGCTTTCATGTCGTAGGAGTACAGCGCCTGGCTGAAGTCGAAATCGCCGTAAAAAGCCTTCCCGTACGGGTCCAACAGCAGCTTGCTCGGGTCACACCGGTTGCCGGCCGCCGGATCGAAGGGGCCGTGGACACGAAATCCGTAGCGCTGCCCGGGAATTATGTTCGGCAGATAGGCATGCCAGACGTATCCGTCGACCTCTTCGAGGGGGATCCGCGATTCGCCGCCGTCGTCGTCGATCAGGCACAACTCGACCGTCTCGGCGATCTCGGAAAACACCGAAAAGTTAGTGCCTGCGCCGTCATAGGTGGCACCGAGCGGATAAGGGTCCCCCGGCCAGACGGTGGCCAGTCTGGGCTCGGCTCTTCCGGCTTTGGCCGTTTCCGAGCCTGTTTCCCGGCCAGTTTTCGAGCCCGTTTCTGAGGCTGGTTGGTTGGTCGGCATTACTCGACCTTATCCGCGCTCACCGCGGCCGCGAGGTCGATGCCCCTACCACCAGCCGGTGTTGGCCGCGATTTGGCGGCCCAGCTCATTGGTCATGGTCCGAACGTAGGTGGGGTCCAGGTGATGAGCGCCGTGGTAGATCAGCACGTTTCCTTCGACCGGGCGGCAAACGTCGGCGCGGCATATCGCGTTCGACATGTCGAGGACCTTCAGCAGCGGGAACTGCGCGACGAAGTCGAGGGTCTGATTGTGATCGGAGAGCACGTCGGAGCGCTTGACCGCGCACGACTGCGCGTTGCCGCCCTTGGCCAGGCAGTCCGCGGGGTCAAACGGTTTGCCGTTTTTGACCAGCCACGGGGTGTCTCGCATCCCGAGAATCGCAATGTTGTTGTCGGATAACGTTTGCCAGATGCCGATGTAGGTTGCCGGCATGACGTCGCCGCTCTTGATGTTCCATGGGCGGGTCGTCGTGGTGAACACGTAGTCGGGACGGTCGACGATCAGCTTGTTCACGGTCCGTTGCACCCACTCACGGCACTGCGGGTACGGGGCGTTGTTGCCCATGATCAGCGGGACTTCCTCGGTGGACAACGGGCAGCCCATCTTGAGATACGTCACCACTTTGAAGTGGTGCAGCTGGCCAAGCAGGTCCAGCGCGGGCAGCCAGTGCTCCGCGTGCGACCCGCCGGCCAGGGCGATGGTGCGGGTGGCGGCCAGGTCGCCGTAGCTGCAGTTGACCACCGCCGGGTTGACGAAGTCACTGATGCAGCCGTCCCTGGTCGAAGCCGGGAGGTCCTCCTTGACCTCCAGGACGGTGGGCCGCATCGGCAGCGTGGGTACCCGCACGTTTTCTGTGAGGGCACGCGCGCCGGGATAGTCCTGCGGGTTGAGCACGCTGAGCTCCTTGCCCGCGGCGCGCAACACCGTGACGTGCTGACGCCAGGTGAACGAGGTTGCGGTCAGGGTGACACCGAGCAGCACCACCATCGATCCCAGCGCCATCGTCGGCCTGCGCAGGCTGGACCACACGGAGGCTGAGGGGGTGGCCGGGACGGCCGCTTGGGATGCGGCGTCGGCGGCTGCCGGGTAGCGCAGAGGATCCTCGACGAGCCGGGTGGTCAGGTACGCCAGCAGTCCGGACACCAGCAGCACCGCCGTACCTTCGAAGAAGTTGGCCCGCCGATGCCCGGTGTAGGACAGCCAGAAGATGAGCAGCGGCCAGTGCCACAGATACAGCGAATACGCCATCGCGCCCAGCGCCACCAGCGGCCTGGCGGCGAGCAGTCGATTCGGCAGCGGCATTCGGTCGGTGTCGCCGGGATGACGTTGCACGTTGGCCCCGGCAAGGATCATCAGCATGGTGGCCCCGACGGGCACCAATGCCCACGGGCCGGGGAATTCCTTGACGCCGTCGATCAGCGCTCCGCACGACACGACCGCCGCCAGCGCGATGGTGGCGGCGGCGGTGCGGAGCCGCATCGGCCACCGGATGTGGGCCACCAACGCGCCGACGAGCGCACCCAGGAGCAACTCCCAGGCCCGCGCGAAACTGTCGTAATAGGCGGTCGCCTGGTTGTCCTGATGCGCGACGATCGCGTAGACGAACGACGCCACCGTCAGCGCGCTCAGCAGGACCACGAACATGGTCCGCAGGTGTTTGCTCCGCGGGCGCCGGAACAGGTAGGCGCACGCGACCACCAGCAGCAGGAAACCCAGGTAGAACTGACCCTGCACCGACATGGACCAGATGTGCTGCAACGGGCTGACGGCTTCGCCCGCCCGCAGGTAGTCGGACGCGG
>Ga0182039_10001606_pt1 | contig 12103 bp, 5 predicted proteins | sample sta12Can44000111_FD_125975 | JGI IMG/M metagenome (GOLD analysis project Ga0182039, IMG submission 125975) | Lab enrichment of tropical soil microbial communities from Luquillo Experimental Forest, Puerto Rico - statanox.12C.anox.44.000.111 | ecosystem: Environmental > Terrestrial > Soil >...
CACGATTGTTGGGGTCCTACCGCGAGATTTCAAGCTGCTGTTTCCCGATGCCAGCGGCGTGGTGGCCGACGTGCAGGTGTTCGTTCCCTTTCTGGATGACCTGGAGAAACGGAACCGCGACCTAGGCTTTCTAAGAATGATTGGCAGGTTGCGGCAGGGCGTCACGCTGGGGCAGGCGCAAAGCGAGGCGGAAACGATTGCCACCGAGCTTCGCAGCGAGGCGAAGGAGTATGCCGACCAATCGCTGCATCTCACCGTGGCGTCGCTGCAAGCCGACGACGTAAGGCTGGTGCGCCCCGCGCTGCTTTCGCTGTTCGCCGCGGTTGGACTGGTTTTGCTGGTGACTTGCGCGAATGTCGCCAATTTGCTGCTGGCCCGCTCGGGAAGCCGAAGACACGAAACCGCCCTTCGCGCTGCAATGGGCGCGGAGAGAAAGCGCATCGTGCGCCAGCTCCTGACGGAAAACCTGCTGCTGGGGTGCCTTGGCGGAGCGGCCGCGCTCGGAATTGGATGGGCGGCGCTCGAATGGATTCTCGCGTTGCAGCCGGAAGGAATTTCACGGCTCATTGCGGTGCGACTCGACGGTTGGGTCCTGGCGTTCACCCTGGTGCTTGCGATCGTAACGGGCATTTTGTTTGGCTTGGCGCCCGCCCTGTCCGTCGCCCGCGGAGATTTGGTTGAAGTTTTGAAGGAGGGCGGAAAAACCACCGCGACCGGAAAGCCGTGGCTGCGCCAACTCCTGATCGTTAGCGAAGTGGCGCTCGGTTCGATCCTTTTGGTGGGCACGGGCTTGATGGTACGAACGTTTACAAGCCTGCTGCGCGTGGACCCTGGTTTTCATCCGGAAAACGTCATGACCTTTCAATTGGCATTTTCCGGCTCGCGATATCAAACGGTCGACTCGGTGACCAATTTTCTCAAGGAATTGCGGAGCAGTCTTGCGGCGCTGCCCGGGACGGAGGCGGTTGGCGGCGTTTCTCATCTGCCGCTCGATGAGGGGAAGGGGAATTGGTACAGCTACTATTGGGCGGATGGCGCGCCCGCAGACAAGCAAAACACGGTCATGGCGGACCATCGGTCGACGCTGCCGGGGTATTTCCGCAGCCTTGGCGCGACGATGCTGGCGGGCCGGGAATTTGACGATACCGACGACGCCAGGCACACCCATGTGGCTATCGTTGACGATACCGTCGCCGAGCAGCTTTGGCCGTCCGAGGAAGCCCTTGGCAGGAAAATAAGTGTGGAGGATTCCCCCGCTGGTCCCTTCCAGTTTGAACGCGAGTCCGTCGTCGTGGTTGGTGTGGTGAAGCACATTCAATCGCACACGCTGACCAGCAAAGGGCGCGGACAGATCTATCTGCCCGTGCCGCTCGCGCCGCGGCCGATCTATTCCATCGTTGTTCGAACCACCGAGCCGATCGAGACGTTTAGCGCCTACGTGCGGCAGACGGTGAGGAAGCTCGACAAGGCCATGCCCGTTTCGAATCTGCATCCGCAGATGGACTACGTCGACAATGCCCGCGCACAAACGCGGTTTGTCACCGTGCTTTCGGGAGCCCTGGGATCGTTGGCGCTTTTCCTGGCATGTATTGGCATATACGGGGTGACCTCCCACACGGTGGCGGAGCGGAAAAGAGAAATTGCGATTCGCATCGCCGTTGGCGCGGATTCGTCGGACGTGGGGAAGATGGTGCTGGGGCAAAGCGGGACGCCGGTCATTGCGGGCGTGATCGCGGGTTTGGGGTTGGCGGCGGCCCTAACGCCTCTGCTGTCGGGGATGCTTTTCGGAGTGCGCCCGAGCGATCCGTTGACCTATGTCTTCATCGCTTTTGTCCTGGGGGCGGTCGGCCTTCTTGCCTGTTACGTTCCCGCCCGCCGAGCAACAAGAGTCGATCCGATGATCGCGCTGCGCTGTGAATGACTCCGGCGGTCAGGCGGAGGAACTATGAAACTCATCTCCTCGATCCGTTCTGACGCAGGATGAGTGTCCGGCCACTGCCTGTTTCGTTCGCGTCCGCTCAAGCGTGGAGGCCATTGGAGTCCGCGATGAAACGAAAACTTGGGGCAGGCCTGCTGTTGCTAGCCTCGCTACGCTTGGCCGTGCAGACCGGCAATCTGCCTTTCGGCTCATGGTCTCGCGCGTCGCCAGGGCCTATTCTCTCTCCGCAAGGTTTGGGTTGGGAATCGGCTGGCACGTTTAATCCGGCGGTTGTATTTCACGACGGCAAGTTCATCATGCTGTACCGCGCGCAAGACGGCGCCGGGACTTCTCGTTTGGGCTTTGCGGAGAGTACCGATGGGACTCACTTCACGCGCAGGCCGGAACCGGTTCTGGCTCCCGAAGCGGACTACGAAAAAGACGGCGGTGTGGAAGATCCGCGCCTGCAGAAATTCGGCGACACCTACTACCTCACCTACACCGGCTACAACAGAAAGGATGCCCAGCTTTGCCTCGCCACCTCCGGCGACCTGATCCGCTGGGAACGCAAAGGGGTGATCCTGGCCGCCTATAAAGGGAACTGGAACAAGGGCTGGACCAAGTCCGGCGCAATCGTCCCGGAGAAAATCGGCGGTAAGTATTGGATGTATTGGCTGGGAACCGCCGCCGACAAAAGTGACCAGATGGGGTTATCGTGGTCTGCGGACCTGCTTCACTGGACCGAGGCAACAGACACCCCCGTGCTCGCAAAGCGTCCCGGCAAGTTTGACTCCCGGGTGGTCGAGCCCGGCCCGCCGCCGATTCTTACCAAGGAAGGCATCGTGCTGATTTATAATGGCGCCGACGACAAACTTGTGTATCGTGCGGGCGCGGCCATCTTCGATTTGCACGACCCGCGAAGGGTCACTTATCGCTCGGACACGCCGATTTTCTCACCGGAAAAAGAGTGGGAAAAAGTCGGCCAGGTGCCCAACGTCGTGTTTGTCGAAGGCCTGGTCCGTCAAAAGGATCGCTGGCTATTTTATTACGGCGGCGCGGATAGGTATGTGGGAGTTGCGGAAGCGCCAACGCAATAATCCGGTCGGAACTCTTGCCGTGATGCGGGGGCTACGGCTTGTGCGCCGTCGAGTTCACAGGGGTGCCAGAGCCCTCTCGCAGTAGCTGCGTCGAGTCGCCAGGCAGGTTTTCAAAGCGTTCGACGAAGCCACTCGGCCAGCGCACTTCGACCCAGTCCACCTTGGTGGCCGAGCCCAATCCAAAATGCACGCGCATATCGCTATTCGAAATGTAGCTCGAGCCGCTGCGCACCTCGTCAACGAGGATGCGCCCGCCGACTTTTGCGTTAATCTTCGCTCCGATGCCATCACGGTTGGATTTGTATTTTTGCGAAGCCGAAGACGAAAACGACGTGCCCACGGTTGCGAGGGCCATCCAGTGGTTCCCGTTGCGCACATCGTTGACCAACAGCGTGGGAGGAGCATTCATGTTGCTGATCACTGCCGACATGCGCCCGTCGTTCCACAAGTCGCCGACGGCCAGCCCGCGCGATGAGCTTGCCGCCGTGATCCCCGGGCCGGCGCTGGCCGAAATATCGGCAAACGTTCCGTTGCCGTTGTTATGATAGAGAATCTTCGGCTCACGGAAATTGCTGCCAAGATGCTGGCTGTCGACTTCCGGGTAGACGTGGCCATTCGCCAGTAACAGATCCGGCCAGCCGTCGTTGTCCACGTCGAGGAACATCGTGCCCCAGCCCAGATACTGGGTGTTTAGTCCGAAGCCCGCGGGAAAGGTCTTATCGTCAAACGTGCCGTCGCCGTTGTTGTGGTAAAGCGTCGCGGTGTCGTCTGAGAAATTGGTTTTGAAAAGGTCGAGCTTCCCGTCGCCATCGTAGTCCGCAACCGTCGAGCCCATGCCCGCCTGTTCGCGCCCATCGTCGTTGAAAGCCGCTCCGGAAATGACCGCCACGTCCGTGAATGTGCCGTCATGATTGTTGTGGTAGAGAATGCTCGCGGTGCTGTCGCAGGCAACATAGATATCCGGCCAGCCGTCGTCATCGTAATCGAGCGTAGATACGCTGAAGCCGTAATGCCCGTTGGTCTGATCGATTTTGGCTTTCTTGGTCACATCCTCAAACGTGCCGTTGCCGAGATTGTGATACAAACTGTTTTTCGACCAGGGCAATCCCCGCGGGCCGCACATCACGGGAACACCTTTCCACATGCAGGAAGGCCGCTCCCCGGGCGCGAGAGCGGTGGCCGAGTCATAGTCCACATAATTCGCGACCATCAAATCCAGCTTTCCGTCTCGGTCGTAATCAACGAACGCGCAGCCCGTTCCCCAGGTCTTGCCGTTCCCCGCAACACCCGCTTTTTCGCTGACGTCGGTGAACGTGCCATTCCCGTTGTTGTGGTACAGGATGTTTTTCCCGTAGTAGGTCACGTAAAGATCTTCGAACCCATCGTTGTCATAGTCGCCCGCGCACACCCCCTGGCCCCAGCCTGTATGCACCAGGCCCGCCTTGGCCGTGACGTCGGTGAAGCTGCCGTCGTGGTTGTTGTGATAGAGATGGTTTGTCGGAGCTTGGCCGGCAGCAAAACCTTCCAGCTTCGTGCCGTTTACGATGAAAATGTCAGGCCATCCGTCGTTGTCATAATCAAAGATGGCGACTCCCGTGCCCGTGGTTTCGATGATGTATTTCTTCGTGTTTTCGCCGCCGAAGATGACCGGCGCGGCCAGCCCGGCCTTTTGAGCGATGTCCGTGAAATGCGCGACCGGAGCGGCGGCTTTCGCTTGAGCGGCTCCGGTTCCCTGAGCTGTGGACGCGGCACGGTGGACGGAAAACCAGGCACAGAGTCCCAACAGAAGGAGCGTCCGAAGAGGAGAGCAATGAAGAGTCATCAAACCCCAAGAATAGTAAGGTGGCGGTCGGCGGGGGTCAACCCGCAGTGCAAAATGGCAGAATGGCGCGGTCCGGCGCGCCGCGGAATGGCACTGGTGTCAGACGTGCTAAAATTTGGCGTTCGATCAAGGGATCCCCTCGCGTGAGACTCAGTTTTGCTGGTCTTGGCATCCGTTTCTTTTCATGCTGCGCAGCTTGTGCGCTGTGTATTTTTGTTGCCGCGGGGACGTCGAGTGGTCAGTCCGCGGACTCCGCGGCTGCATCCTCCCGATCGAAAGCAACGGCGATCTACAAGCAGGGTTTGGCGGACCTTCAAAAACGCGACTTGGATTCCGCGCGGGCGGCGTTTGAAAAGGTCGTTCGGCTTGCGCCACAAAGCCCCGAGGGACACAACTCGCTTGGCTGGGTGTTGCTCGCCGAGGACGAAGTGGAGGCCGCCATCAAGCAATTTCAAAACGCCCTGAAACTGAGGCCGGATTTCGTCGAAGCGCACATCAACTTCGCGAATGCCCTCCTCCGCAAAGGGGATCTGTCTGGAGCGCTAGGCGAGTCACGGCAGGCCGTGCAGTTGGCGCCAAACGATTCGGAGACCCATCGCACGCTGGGACGGGCGCTAGGTTTCTCGAAAGACTTTGACGGAGCGATCGACGAATTCCGGCGCGCGATTGAGCTGGAGCCGGCAAGGGCGGAATTGCACGACGACTTGGGAACTGTGCTGGTGCAGAAATCGGACGCACAAAGCGCAGAGGCGGAATTTTCCGAAGCGGTCCGGCTCCAACCCAATTTTGCAAAAGCCCATTTCCACCTCGGCGTCTTGCTGTATCAAAGGCAGGCGACGAAGGAAGGGGTGGAGCATTTGCAAACAGCTGTCCAGCTGGATCCTTCCGACCCGGGCGCCCACTACTACCTCGCACAACTCCTGAAGTCACAGGACCAAACCAGCGCGGCGATCGACGAGCTCGAGGCCTGCGTAAGGTTAAACCCGGATTATCCCGGCGCTCAAAACAGCCTGGGGCTGTTGCTTGAGGGCAGCGGCGACACCGATCAAGCCATCGCCGCTTTTCGCAGAGCGCTGAAATTGCAGCCGGACGACCCCGACGTCCATAACAATTTGGGGCTCGCGTCCTTGCAAAGTGGGGACGCGCAAGGAGCAATCACCGAGTTCCAGGCAGCAATTCGCCTGCGCCCCGAGGACAGTGGGTACATCGGGAATCTCGGAGTGGCATATCTACAGGTGGCGAATTTCGATTCGGCGATGGCCCATTTCCAAGAAGCCCTGAAGCTCGCTCCCGAAGACGCCACGCTGCACTATGACCTCGGCTTGGCGCTCAAGCTGATGGACAAACTGCCTGAGGCCATCGCGGAGTTGCGCAAAGCCGCCGAACTCGATCCCGGGCAAGCGGATGCCCACTACACTTTGGGCGTAACGCTCTGGCAGCAAGGCGACTTTGCGGCTGCCGCCGAGGAGCTGAGAGCCGCTATTTCCTCTAAACCGGATTATGCGGAGGCCTACTACACGCTAGGTACAGTGCTGAAACAAAAGGGCGACTTGGCGGACGCGGCCAAAGCGTTGCGCGAAGCGATTCGGCTCCAGCCGGAGTTCGCCGGGGCGCACACGACGCTCGGAACCGTGTTGCGCCAGCTTGGTGACGCCGAGGGTGCCGCCGAGCAGAACCACCTAGGAGCGGAAATTGCAAAGCAGAAAACCAACGAGCAAGCCGCGCTCTTCGCAACCAATTCGGGACGTCGCCTGCTCAATGCCGGAGACATCGATGGCGCAATTTCGCAATTCCGCACGGCAATCCAAGCCGCGCCGCGTTACGCTCCCGCACATTACCAGCTTGGTTTAGCTCTACAGCGAAAGGGCGACAAAGCCGGCGCGGCTCAGGAATTCAAGGCGGCCCGAGAACTCGATCCTCGGCTGAAGCCTCCCGCACTGTGAAGCACGTTTGAGCTGCAGAAATTAACCAGGCTCTTTTCGCAGGGCGACCAACTCCGACGCTACCGGCACTCCCCGGGCCACTTTCACGCGTATGACTGCTTCGAACGGTTTGAGTTCGCCGGAGTTCGAAACAGAGAGACGAAGGAGCAACTCCTCCAAAGAATTTTGCTGGCAGACGTACTCAACGGCAGCCTGCGTGCCGATCGTCGTGTCACCCGCCAGAATCAGCACCGAATGTGCCGGATTTAATCCTCGCTTTAGCGCTATGATTGAATAATCTTCCGCCAGCGTCTGGTCAGGTGCAGTTGGAAGAAACTCCTTCGGCTCGCCCGATTCCGGATGAGCATTGATAATCTCCATCGTGCCCATGCGGGAACCGGAAGTGATCTGCTTGAAGACGAATTGCTGAGTGTTGGGCAACTCCAAAAGAGTCAAATTCTCCGAAGGCGAACCGATGAAAATCAAATCGTTGTTTTTGGCGTCGTCCAGGGAGAACAAGCTGCCCCGCTTGACCCGAATTTGCTGACGGAGTTTTTCGAAAACTCCGTCCAGGGCGTGCACCGCCAGAACTTCTCCGACGCCGGTATAGTGATCCAGGGTCACCGCGCCGGGATCTTTGGCCCGATTGTAATAGCGCATTCCCGTGTACGGCCGGCCGACAAAGGCGGCATTGCTGAAGATGACCCACGGCTCTTGAGGTCCGGTCAGAAACCCCCTCCAAAAGACATGGAAAGCTACCGGCACATCCGCCCTATCGCCGGTTAACCGGGCCTCCGCTGTCCGCCGGTTTAAGAAGCGGTCCGTGGCAACCGCCACGACAGCAGACAAGACAACGGACAGCAGGATGACCGTGGCAAACCATTTTCGGGGGGGTTGTGCTGTCTCAGTCAGCCATTCGTGCAGCGTGCTGCCGTGGTTCCGACCCGCGCCGGACAGACGCTCGTGGAAGGTGAGTGCATAGGTTCCCCGCGGCAGATCGACCAGGATCTGATCGTCAACACCTTCGGATGCATAATATTCAGCCAGCTTTCCACGAAGCCTTCCTGCCTGGACGCGAACTGTGGAATCAACATGAGGGTCGAAATGACTCGGGCGCCCAAAGACCTCCGTAGCAATTTGATACTCCTTGGGAGCCGCTCCGGAGTGTTCCAGCGCATGATCAACCAGATAGCGCAGCAGCTTGCACAGGGACTCGGAGCCGTGCAAAGCATGACTACTGAGGAGCTTTTCGATCTGGCCCCGGTAATGAGCCTTGTCAGTCACTTCTCCCACCCGTGGTTCGCCATTGTAACACCAACGGTAACCCTATTCGCAGCTCATTGAAAATCTTAGAACTTACACCAGGTAACCGTATCAGACCCCAAGAGACTATACGATGCAGGCAAAAAACTGATAGAAGCCATCACAATTATTGGTCGGCCCGGTTTAGGGTGCACGCTTGGAGTGTATCCGGTTCTTGACCGGGGAGACGCCAGCGGTCGCTATTCAGGCCGACAAAGCTTATTGTTGAGTTCGAGGAGTTTGGGGGCCACTCACTGCGAACGCACAAGTTCGACAGCCGTTGAAATCATTTTCGAATTTGAGCTGCTCTGGCGGGCGAGGCGCAGCTGGGTCGCGGCTACGCCTTCATTTTTTGCGTTCGAACAGGTCCAACGCAAGTGGATAAGTTCCTCTGAGGCTGACAATTGCATGCAATCTCGAAAATCTGGACGGGAAGGCACAGAGTTCAGGAGGGGTCTAATGAGAAAGCGAGTTCGTTTGGCGTGGATTCTGGTGGGTTGTTTGGCATTCGTGTTGTGCACCGGCACAGCTTCGGGCCAGGCGGTGTATGGCGGTATTGTTGGCACGGTGACCGATCCGCAGGGTAACGCCGTGGCCGGTGCCAAGGTCACGGTGACTAACCTGACGAAGGGCACTGCAGAGGAAGCCGTGACCAACGAGGTCGGCACCTACTCGGTGACCCACCTCATTCCGGACAATTACAAAGTGCATATCGAAGCAACTGGGTTCAAGGCCTACGATGTGGCCAGTACACGCGTTAACGTCGACACGGTAACTCGCGTCGACGCGCAATTACAAGTAGGTGCAGTCACACAGAGCGTCGAAGTCACCGGCGAAGTTCCACAACTCCAGACCGAAAAAGCCGATGTCGCCACCGTCTTCGAGTCGCGCACGGTAGAGGACTTGCCCATCTACAACCGGAATTTTACCACCTTCCAACTGCTGTCACCGGGCGCGCAACGACTTAACTGGGGCCACGCCGCAAGCGAAAACCCTCAGGGATCGCAACAGATCGAGACCAACGGCCAACACTTCGCTGGCACCGCCTTTGAGTTGGATGGCACGGACAACCAAGATCCGATTCTTGGCATTATCGTGATCAATCCAAACCTCGACGCCATCGAGGAGGCGAAGATTATTCATCAAGATTATGACGCTGAGTTTGGGAAAGCGATTGGCGCCATCGTAACAACTCAGACCAAATCAGGCACAAACGAGATCCACGGCGCCCTGTTCGATTTCGAGCGCTCCAACTCCAACTTTGCCCGCAATCCGTTCACGCAGCCGCTGGGTGTTCCGAGCGGCAACTGGAATCAATTTGGCGCGGCTGTGGGCGGCCCCATAAAGCAGAACAAGCTCTTTTGGTTTGGGGATTACCAAGGTCAACGCAGCCATGTCGGCGGCAGCTTCCGTAGTCGCGTGCCTACGGCCGCAGAGAGAGGCGATATCGCTTCGGGTAAGGCGGCTGACCTAAGCAACCTTCTGCCGAACATTCAAATCTTTGATCCCTGCACCACCAGTGCTGGAGTCTTTGTGCCGGCCTGCAACGTTGCTCCGGGAAACCGAGCGCCGTTTGCCGGGAATATGATCCCGGCGAACCGCCTGTCGCAGCAGGCGCAAAACCTGTTGAAGTCGATACCGCTTCCCAATATCACGCCCCCGACCGTATTGGGTGACAACTTCGTCGCTTCTGGCAATAACACCCTTGATTCCGACGGATTCGACGTTCGCTCCGACTTTGTGGCTACGACCAAGATGAGTGTGTTTGGGCGTTATAGCTTCCAAAATTTCAAGCGATCGGGTCCCGGGCTGTTCGGTGTTGCTCTCGGTGGTCACGCCCTGCCAAGCGATCCCTCGGTCGGCGATTTTGCAGGAGACTCGTCTACACGGAACCAAAGCCTTGCTGTGGGTTTTGATTACGCCCTCAGCACACGTTGGCTGACGGACTTTCGTTTTGGCTACATGCGTTACCATGTCCATGTGACTCCCGGCGGGTTCGGTACTACACCGGCAAAAGACGCGGGCATACCAGGCATCAACCTAGACCCCACTACCTCAGCTATGCCGGCATTCACGATTCACGATCCTGGAGCTTCCGACTTTCAGTTTGGATATTCCCTGGGGGTAAACCAATGCAACTGCCCGCTGACGGAAAGCGAGCACCAATATCAATTCGTGAACAACTGGACGACTATTCGAGGCAAGCACAACATTAAGTTTGGAGCAGACATTCGCTACGCGTACAATCTGCGCATCCCCAGCGACTCTCATCGAGCAGGACAACTTGACTTTAATAACGACGTAACGCAGGGTCCCGGAGGTGCCGGTGGCGCCGGCCTCGCTGGCTTTTTGCTTGGCCAAGTGAGTCACTTTGAGCGCTACGTAAGCAACTCTCTCGACGCCTATGAAACACAACCTCGCCTATTCTTCTACGGCCAGGACACCATTCACTTGTCATCAAAGCTTACAGTAAATGCCGGGCTAAGATGGGAGATCTATCGACCGGAATCGGCGGCTCGCACGGGCGGAGGCGGCTGGGTGGACCTGGCCACGGGCGAAATGCGAGTTGCCGGTGAAAACGGCGTAGACCTGCGCGGAAATACTTCTACGAGTTACAAACATTTCGCACCCCGCGTGGGCGTCGCCTATCAGGCGAATCCCAAAACCGTGGTTCGCCTGGGCTATGGGCGCAGCTATGACATCGGCGTGTTCGGCTCCATATTCGGCCACGCGATCACGCAGAACCTGCCCGTGCTTGGCGCTCAACAGATGAACGCCAACACCGGTGGCTTCGTCTTCGACTTGTCAGCCGGGCCTCCTTCGTTTGACCCGGCTACCAAGCTGGCGAACAATTGCAATTCCATTACGGATCCAACAGGCACCAAGACGCAGTGCCTTGGAGTCAATGGCCGGCCGTTTGTGCCCGACGGAGTCTTCTCTCGCGCGCGGCCCTTTAACAACCGCTTGCCGACCGTCGACCAGTGGAACGCAACCGTGCAGCGGCAGGTTACACCTACACTGAGCGCAACACTGGCCTATGTTGGCAACAAGGGAACACACCAGTTTGCCGGCGGGGGTCCAGCCTATGGCGGGAACGAGCCGACCGTAGTTGGTTTCGGTTCAGGTGTGCCGAGGAACAATCGCAGGCCATACTACCTGAAGTATGGATGGACTCAAGGTATCGACTACTTCGGGAGCGATGCGGACAACCATTACAACTCCCTGCAAGCGAGTGTCGAGAAGCGCTTCTCACAGGGGTTATCGTTTCAGGGAAGCTATACTTTCCAGCACTCCACCAACTACGACAGCAACTACTACAACATAGACAGGAAAATAGATTACGGGCCAAACGACGATTATCGCAACCATCTGTTCATCTTCACGCAGGTCTATGACTTGCCATTTGGCCAGGGAAAAAAGTGGGCTTCCAATGTTGGGAAAGCGGAAGACCTGCTCATCGGTGGCTGGTCCATAAACAGTGCGACAACGATCGGAAGTGGGTTGCCTTTCACCCCTGGCCTTAACAATTGCGGCCCCGAAATCGATGTTGGCCCTTGCAGGGCGAACATAGCCGGCTCGGTGAAGAACGGGCCTCGTTCAGGCAATCCCCAGGCTCCGGGCTACTGGTTTCAAACCACAGGGGGCGTACCGCTGGCTGCAAACGTCTGCGCGGGTGCCACCGCAGCCACCGCCGGTCCTTGGGGTCAGCCTGGCTGCGAAGCCTTTGGAAACGTCGGACGCAACAGCTTCCGGGGCCCCAAACTGTGGGATACCGACCTCTCTTTGTTTAAAACCTTCAGCGTTACGGAAAGATTCAGGGCTCAGTTCCAGTTTACGGCGTATAACTTCTTCAACCATGTAAATTATGATCGGCCGAACGGCACCGTCGATCAGGGAAATGCCGGGAGTATAAACGGTTTGGCCTTCGGCTCGACCATGCGCCGCCTGCAATTCGGACTGAAAGTGAATTTCTAATCAAGGACACCCCACCACCCCGACGGGGAGCCCCATTCGGGCTCCCCGTTTTTGTTCTGACTTTGTA
>Ga0182039_10001618_pt1 | contig 12082 bp, 11 predicted proteins | sample sta12Can44000111_FD_125975 | JGI IMG/M metagenome (GOLD analysis project Ga0182039, IMG submission 125975) | Lab enrichment of tropical soil microbial communities from Luquillo Experimental Forest, Puerto Rico - statanox.12C.anox.44.000.111 | ecosystem: Environmental > Terrestrial > Soil >...
AGCTTGAATATGGAATACAACGACTTCGTTTTCGAAAACTACCGTTATCACCCTCTAGCGTCCGTCCTCTCTCTATATTATCGGTTAAGCAATGGGCCAAGCTGCGAAGAAAGGCTATTTTTTGATTTTCCATCCCAACAAACTAGCCAAGCAACAACTGACGTGCTTGACCGTGTGCATCGTCTGATTTTCTTATTGTCCGGGGTAAGCTATTACAAAGCGTTCATGCCAAAACTGCTGATTTGCGAGGCGTTTGAGCTCGACGAAAAGACTGCTGAGTTTCTGCACAAATTTTACAATAAAGGGCTCGCCGAGTTTGCGTTTAGAAACGAGCTCTCTTTGGAGGGTCATTTTCGCTTTCAGTCGTATTCGGTGTCGGCGGCCCCGCCGATCCCCCTCGATCTTCCACGTAAGACCCTCGTTCCGATTGGCGGTGGCAAAGATTCGATCGTGACGGTCGAATGTCTCAAGCAGAGCGGCGATCCGCTACTCCTATTTTCGCTGGGTGATGCCGAACCGATCAATGCTTGCATCGCCGCGGCAAACTTGCCGTTCATCAGGGTTAGGCGACAGCTGGATGAGACTCTTCTGGAGCTCAACCGGGCGGGAGCGCTGAACGGTCACGTCCCGATCACCGGGATCCTGAGTGCGATCGCGCTGGCCGGCGCCGTGATGTCCGGCTGTGATGCCATCGCAATGTCCAACGAGCACTCGGCAAATATTCCAAATCTGAAATTCAACGGCGTCGAGATCAATCATCAATTCAGCAAATCATTGGAGTTCGAGCAGGATTTTGCTGAATATATTCAATATTTCATTACCCCGAGCATTCGCTATTTCTCGCTGTTGCGGCCATTGTCGGAGGTTGAGATCGCCCGAAGGTTCACAAAATATCCGCAATATTTCGGGAAATTCCGGAGTTGTAATACAGCTTTCAGACAATCGCGGGCCGCTCGCGGGAAGCACTGGTGCGGCAATTGTCCGAAATGCCGTTTTGTGTTCCTGGCCCTCGCTCCGTTCATTCCAAAGCGTGATTTGATCGGGATCTTCGGCCGCAACCTGCTCGACGATCCAATGCAATCCGACGGTTTTGCCGCGTTGTGTGGCTTGCAGGAGCATAAGCCTTTTGAATGCGTCGGAGAAACCTCCGAAAGCGCAGCGGTAATGTCGAATCTCCGAGATCGGCCGGACTGGCGCGGCGACTACGTCGTCCGGCAGTTGAGTGACACGTTTCCAGAGCTGCGGCGCCGAGACCCGGCCGAGTATCGGACGCTATTCGAGCTCAGACACCCGCACCGGGTTCCGGCTTCGTATATGGCAATGCTCGATGCATGCGGCTGAGCTCGGGTCGCTGCGCGTCGCGGTATGGGGACTTGGCCGCGAGGGGCGAGCGGCGATTACGCTCTTGCGCAAACATCATCCGCGACTGCCACTGCTAGTATTGATTGATGCCGCAGACAGTCGGCCGCCGGACGAGGCCATCCGCGGTATCCAATACGCCTTTGGGGCGGACGAGATCTTGCGTGCGGTGCAGCATGCCGATGTCATCGTCAAATCGCCGGGCGTCAGCCTCTATCGGGACGAAATCCGATCGGCCCAGGAACGGGGGCTGCGGGTCACATCGCTGCTGAACCTGTGGTTCGCCGAGCAATTCGATCTGACGACGATCTGTGTGACCGGGACCAAAGGGAAGAGCACGACCGCTTCGTTGATCGCGCACCTATTGGAGAAACTCGGCCGGAGGGTGGCCCTAGTCGGGAACATCGGTGTGCCGATAACCAAAATCGATAGCGCGGCAGCCGATTTTGCAGTGATCGAGGTCTCCAGCTACCAAGCCGCTGATTTCGACGGCCTCTGCGACATCGCGGTGCTGACGTCCCTCTACCCAGAGCACATCGACTGGCACGTCACTGTCGAAAATTACTATCGCGATAAAGTTAATCTTCTGGAGCATAGTCGATGCCAAATTATCAACCGCGACGCAGCCGCAGCTGTGCAGCGCGTAGCCAGCGGTTCGGCGTCGCAAAGATGTTTATTCAACGATGAAGCCGGGCTGCACTTTCGCGGCACCCGAATTTGCGATGGGAGTGAGGCGATCGGCGAGGTTTTCAACCCTTACCTCGCCAGGCGGCACAATGCATCCAATCTGTGCGCCGCGCTGGCCGTGGCGAAGGCACTTGATATCGATACGGCACAGGCCCTTGCCGCAACCGTCGGATTTCGGGGATTGCCACACCGCCAGCAGGAATTGGGCGAGATTGACGGCGTCTTGTTTGTCGACGACAGCATCTCCACGATCCCGGAATCGACGATTGCAGCCCTGGCCGTTTACGCCGGTCGCGACATCACTGTAATCGTCGGCGGCTACGACCGCGGAATCGAATATGACAAATTAGTCGAAACATTAGCCGGCGGAGCCGCGAAGACAGTCATTTGCCTCGGTGATAGCGGACAGCGAATTTTTTCCCTTTCTCAAGCGATCAGCAGCCGGAAGCGCCATCACACCCACATCCTGCGAGCACAATCGATGGAGGACGCGGTGTTGCTCGCGCAACGAGCAACACCGCCAGGAGGCGTGGTCCTGCTGTCACCGGCCGCCCCGAGTTATGGGGACTATCGTGACTATATCGAGCGCGGTCGGGATTTCGCCGCGAAAGCCGGCCTGCACTCGCGGGTCTGAAGCCTCAGCCATTCCCATCGGAGATAGCAGCCATCGGTGGAAAGTTGGGAACGCCCCGCCGCAAGGTTGCGTAAATATCTCGCGGAGAGTTGGGCGATGGAGCGCCTAACGTGGAGTGGCCCGTAATGAATCCGCGATCGCAGCTGCGGGATCCTTTCGCGAGCCTGCAGAAGCATGGAACCTTTTCCGCTTGGGCAATGGCGATCGCCTTTGCGACTGTTGCCGTGGTCAGTTTTGCTATCGATCAGAGCGTGAGCCTCTCACCAAATCCGCAGGAAGAAAGCGCCGCCTCGTGGCTACATCCGGTTCAGCTGATCGAATCGGTCGTAGATGCCGTGTTGGAGTAAACTCGGACACCCCCTCAGCGCTTGCCATTTGTGCAGGGTAGCGTAGCCTCCACAGCGTGGGGGTTCGGTGGACATCTCTCATCATCATGGCCGTGATCGGGAACGCGGCCTGCACTGGACCAAAGCCTTTCTTGCTCCAGGGTGACGCCGGCACTGCCCAAGTTGGCTATTCCGGCAGCCTCGAAGATGCCACGCTCGTCGCGAAGCATCATTGCGCCCAATATGAGCGCGTCCCCCGGTTCCTGGAGGCCGGCGAGAACATCGCGTATTTTGACTGTGTCCGGCCCTAGCGTTGCTCGCGGGGCTGGCGGCGACGCGAGACAACTTGCCGATAGGAAAGGCTGGTCGTGATGAGCATCGAACTTCACACTTGGAATACCCCGAACGGGCGCAAGATCAGCGTGGCGCTCGAAGAAATGGGCCTGCCGTACACCGTGAAAACCGTGAATATCTCCAAAGCCGAGCAATTCGCGCCCGCCTTCGTCAAGATTAGCCCCAACAGCAAAATCCCGGCAATCGTAGATCCCGAGGGCCCCGGAGGCGAGCCGATCAGCATCTTCGAATCTGGCGCGATCCTCATCTATCTCGGCGAGAAAACCGGTAAATTCTGGCCAGTCGATTTGCGCCGACAAGTGCCGGTGCTGGAGTGGCTGATGTGGCAGATGGGGGGCTTCGGTCCAATGCCGGGCCAAGTGCACCATTTCCTGCAGGTCGCCAATGAGCAGGACCGGCGCTACGGCCTCGAGCGCTATTCCAAGGAGACCCTGCGCCTGTATGGGGTCCTAGACAAGCGGCTCGGCGAGGTCGAGTTCGCTGGGGGCAATATCTCGGTTGCCGACTTCGCCATCCTCGGTTGGGCATGGCGGCACGAGCGCCACCAAGTCGATCTGGCCGATTTCCCCAATGTCAAGCGTTGGTACGAAACGATGATGGCCCGTCCGGGGACCAGGCGCGGGTTCGAGGTTGCGCTGAGCTAACGGCTCAAGCCCGCCCCGACCACTGCGCACGCATCGGGCGGAACGACAAGGGAGGAGGCACGATGGGGTTCAGGTTCACCAACCCTTGGTGGGCTGTCTTCGGCGCAGTGACCGGTTTGTTCGTCTGCAACGGCCCGGTCCTGGGGTTTACCTTTGGTGTGTTCCTGAAGCCCATTATGGCCGATACCGGGTGGCAGCGCAGCAGCGTGTCATTCGCACTCTCGGTGGGTGGGATCTTCTCCGCCCTTGCGGTACCGGTCCTCGGGCGCATGATGGATCGCTGGGGCATTCGCTGCGTGATGCTGCCCGGCCTCGTTGTGTACGCAATCTGCCTCAGCCTCGTGGGGGCGATTTCCGCCTCGTTCTGGATATTCACGCTAGTCTTCGCGGTTGCCGAGATGACGAGCGCCATCCAGACACCCCTCGGCTATGCAAAGGCGATCTCGGCTTGGTTCGATCGACGGCGCGGGCTCGCTCTCGGCATTGCAATGGCGGGGGTAGGGCTTGGTGGCTCCGTCATACCGCAGCTTGCTAACACCCTGATCGAGCGCATCGGGTGGCGGGGTGCATATGCCAGCCTCGCGCTGCTGACTTTCCTGATCGCGTTCCCGGCGGTAGCCCTGTGGATACGCGAGCCGCGACCCGGTGAGGGCGAGCAGCACGTCACCTTTTCGGCGGCGGAACTTTCGGGGATCACCTCACGCGAAGCGGTTGGTTTGTCGCGTTTCTGGGTTCTGGCAGCGGTATTCTTCCTGGTCGCGCTCGCGATCAACGGCACCGTCGCCCACGTGATCCCGCTGCTGACCGATCGCGGTTTCTCGCACGACACCGCAACGGCGATTTTTGGCCTCTTCGGTCTCGCGACGCTGGCTGGGCGGCTGCTTGCCGGCTACATGGTCGACCGGATCTTCGCCCCTCATGTCGCCTCGGTGTTTTTCCTGGTACCGATCGCCGGTTTTGTGTTTCTCGCGAGCGCCGCAGGCCCATTGCCGGCGGTTGGAGTAGTGCTGTTCGGCCTGGGACTGGGCACAGAGATCGACCTGATCGCCTTCATGGTTTCGCGCTATTTCGGACAGCGTTCTTTTGGGGAGCTTTACGGCTATTTCTTTATGGTCTTCGGTTTGGGCTCGAGCTTCGGCCGGTTTCTTGGCGGCTACATCTTCGACCTGACGGGGTCCTACAAGGCCGCCTTTATTGGCGCAGGTGTCGCCCTCGTCATCGGAATCCTTCTAGTAAACCGCCTGGGCGCCTATGCTTATCCGGTGCGCCACATCACGCCGCAACTGGCCGCGGAGGCGGCCACCTGAGCACCTGCTTTAGCTGTCGATGGTGGAGCCGAGGGGGATCGAACCCCTGACCTTCGCATTGCGAACGCGACGCTCTCCCAGCTGAGCTACGGCCCCATCGCGTCAGTGACCCCCGTCTGCGCAGCCGGCGGACTATGGTGTCGACATTGTTAGCTGTCAAGCGCAGCCGCGACGCTTCGCCGAAACTTGCGGACCCAGGCGGCTGACGCTACGGTTCGCGCGCCCCTTGCTGCCGAGGTGTCCGGTTAAATGTATGCCTTTATCCACCTCGTCGACACGGTCATCACGATTTTTATATGGTTGCTGATCGCCCAGGCCGTTCTCAGCTGGCTTGTCGCATTCGGCATCGTCAACCGCTACAACCGCGTCGTCACCACGATCGGGGACTTTTTGTGGCGAGTGACGGAACCGTTGCTGGGCCCGATCCGGCGCGTTCTACCGGATCTTGGCGGGATCGACATTTCGCCGGTGATCTTGATCCTGATCTTATGGTTCTTGCGCGACCTGATGTTCGAATACCTTGTCTGACGGCCCGCTGAGAGTAGCGCATGACGGCCTGCGCGTGACAATCCGCCTGTCGCCGCGGGCCAATGTCGATGGTCTGCTCGCCATCGTTGCTACTCCAGCTGGGCGCGTTCTCAAGGCTTCGGTTACCGCACCGCCGTATGCCGGGCGGGCCAATGAGGCGCTGTTGCGGCTGCTTGCCCGGACTTGGCACCTTCCGCACCGGAACCTCGCGACCATTGCCGGACGCACAAGCCGTGACAAGGTGGTGCGCGTCGGCGGCGACCCGCGGCAGCTGATTGACAAGATCACCTCCGAAATCGCCAGCTTGCCAGGCTGGTGATATGTCGCCGCGGTGAGCCATCTCCTCCTCTCGCTGGTGATCGCCGCGATCGCTTTCTGCGGCAGCCACATCATGCTCTCAAGCACCCGGTTGCGGGGATCGCTGCGCGACCAGTTGGGGGAGCATGGCTATCTCGCGGTATACTCTCTGACCGCGTTGGTGACCTTCGCATGGTTTCTGATGGCCTACTCGCGAGCGCCCACCATTGAATTATGGCCGAGGCAAGAGTTGCTGGCCTTTATTCCAGTAGTCGTGATGCCGTTCGCGACGGTCCTCTTAATATCCGGTTATACGACCCCCAATCCGACCGCGGTCGGGATGGAGCGGTCGGCCCGAGCGGACGACCCCTCCCCAGGCGTCCTGCGCGTAACGCGTCATCCGGTGATGTGGGCAATAGGGTTATGGGCAGTCAGCCATGTAATCGCAAATGGCGATCTGCGCTCCTTGATTTTTTTCGGGTCATTCGCCGGCCTCTCGCTCGGCGGCACCATATTGATCGACCACAAAAAGCGGCTCGCCCTCGGCAGCGACTGGTCACGGCTCGCCGCGCTCACCTCGAATCTGCCCTTTGCTGCGATCGTTATGGGCCGTGCCCGGATACGCTGGCGTGACATCAGCCTGTTGCGAGTTGTCGCCGGGTTGTTACTCTACGCGGTCCTTTACCGCGGCCATGCGATCATTACGGGCGTGCCAGTGGTGATTCATTAGAGACGGCGCCCCGCGTTCAGGCAGAACCGATCTTATGGGAGCCCAGCGCCCGGTAGATCATTAGAGAAACAAACCAACACACAACAAAGGCCCCGATCGCGAGATAACCGAGCAGGTAAAATTGCCCGCCGCGAGGACGGCGGTATCCCATAAACCTCCAACAAGACCGAGCTTTTGCGCCACAAGCCCCAGCGCCTCAATCGCGCCGACGACGACAGCGACCACAACAGAGGTGCTCGTTATCGTCAGATTGTAATACAGCTTGCGAATCGGGTTGTGGAACGCCCAGCCATAGACGCCGACCATCAACACTCCGTCACTGGTGTCGACGAGCGACATCGCGGTGGTGAATAGCGCGGGGAACATCAGGATCGACCATATCGAGAGCCCCTTGGCAGCCTCGGCGGCCGAGATGCCGAGCAGACCAATTTCGGTCGCGGTATCAAATCCGAGCCCGAACAAGAGGCCGAGTGGGTACATATGCCAGCCGCGGGAAACCAACCGAAACAACGCGCGTAGAAGTCGGCCAAGCGCGCCGCGTTGGGCAAGAAGGACATTGAGCTTCTCATCGGCATAGGCTTGGCCGGCCTTCACTTGCCGGAAGAGCCGGTAGACGCCGGTGAGCACGACAATGTTGATTATCGCGATCGCAAACAAAAACAGCACCGAAACAGACGTCCCGATCACTCCCCCCAGCTCGATCAAGCCGGGAAAACGCTGTTGCAGGCTGCTCGCTGTCACGGCTATGAGCAGAGAAGCGGCAATGACGATGCTCGAATGACCGAGCGGGGAAAAAACCGACTGCGATTGGACGCTTGCCCTCTTGCATCAGTTTGCGCGTGACATTATCGATCGCTGCGATGTGATCGGCATCGACCGCATGCCGCAGCCCGAAGCCGTACGCGATGAACGCCGTCGCCAACAACAGCGGATGGCTGCAGAACACGGCAAAAGCCCAGGTCCAGGCCAACAGATTGACCGCGATGAGGACGGTGTAAAGCCCAATCACTTTGGGTCTAATATCGCTGGCTCCGTCGTCGAAGATGCCGAACCCCGGCAAGGCAGCAGTCTCCGTCAGATGCAAAGCGCTTGATATAACCGGCGAGTTGGCCCGGACCAATCTCCGCCGAGATCGAGATGTCGCACCCGACTTCACACGAAGGTGAAAACCTCGCCGCCGGCGAGGCGATAGCATCCCTCAGATGTCTGGCGAACGTGTGATTTCTGCGCGGGCTCTGATCCCGCTAGGCGCCCTTGCTGTAGCCGGGATCGCATTCGTTGCCGCGGGCGGGCACCAATATTTGAGTTTCGCTGCCCTTGCCGAGAACCGAGACTGGCTGTGCAGCCTTGTCGAGCGCTGGGGGGTCATCGCGGCGTTGGGCTATATCGTGGTTTACAGTTTGCTGGTCGCCCTCTCGGTCCCCGGCGCTGCGGTGCTCACGATTGCTGGCGGATTTCTTTTTGGCACTTGGCTCGGCGCGCTGTGCGCGGTGATTGGTGCCACTTTCGGGGCGACGGCGATTTTTCTCGCCGCCCGTCTCGGTCTTGGTAGTCTTGCACAGCGCGCTGGACGATTTATAGGCAGCTTCGAGGCCGGCTTTCGCGCCGACGCGTTCAACTATCTTCTGGTTCTGCGGTTGGTGCCGATCTTTCCGTTTTGGCTCGTCAACCTGGTCCCGGCACTGGTCGGCGTCACATTGCCGACTTATGTGCTCGCTACGTTCCTTGGCATCATTCCCGGCACTTTCGTCTATGCCAGCCTCGGCAATGGGCTCGGCAGCGTGGTTGAGGAACCCGATCTGGCGATCTTGTTCAAGCCGAGCTTGCTCGTTCCGATCGTCGGCCTCGCGCTCCTCGCGCTGATCCCGGTGGGATACAAACGCTGGCGCGCCAAGAAAGCGGCATGACCCAGCCACTCGCGCCGGATCTCTGCATCATCGGAGCGGGGTCGGGCGGGTTATCGGTGGCTGCCGGCGCAGCTCAGATGGGTGCCGAGGTCGTGCTCATCGAGCGCGGACTGATGGGCGGCGATTGCCTGAATTTCGGCTGTGTTCCGTCAAAGTCGTTACTCGCCGCGGCGCGCCTTGCCGAAATCGCGCGGAGAGGGAAGGCGCTCGGCGTCGCCGCGAACCCAGGACATGTCGACTTCGCCGCGATCATGGACAGCGTTCACAAGGTCATTGCGGCGATTGCGCCCAACGATTCGGTGGAACGCTTCGAACGGCTCGGTGTCCGGGTCCTGCGCGCGGAAGCGCGTTTTACGAGGCCAGATACGGTTCGAGCCGGCGAAATCGAGATCCGCCCGCGACGCTTTGTCATCGCGACCGGCTCACATCCAGCCGTCCCAGCGATCCCCGGACTCGATCGAGTTCCATATCTGACGAACGAAACGATCTTCGCCAACCGCGAGCGACCGGAACATCTGTTGGTCATCGGCGGTGGGCCGATCGGCATCGAAATGGCGCAGGCGCACCGCCGTCTTGGCGCGCAGGTGACCGTTTTCGATTTCGGGCCGTTGCTACCTCGCGACGATCCTGAGCTCGTCACCCTCCTTGCGCGGCGGCTTACCAGCGAAGGCATCACCACCCGTCCAAAAAGCGAGATCATTGGTATCGAGCGTGAGGGCGAAGGCGTCGTCGTCCACCTCGCGAGCAAAGAGCGGATAATGGGGTCCCATTTGCTGATCGCCGCCGGCCGGCGCCCGAGCATCGAGCCGCTCGACCTCCCTGCAGCCGGCATCGAGGCGGGCGCGAAGGGGATAACCGTCGATGCGCGCCTGCGCACCACCAACCGGCGCGCCTTTGCCGTCGGTGACGTCGCCGGCGGCCCACAATTCACGCATATCGCCAATTACCACGCGGGGATCGTGATCCGGAACGCACTCTTCCGGTTGCCTGCGAGGGTCGACTACCGCGCACTTCCCTGGGTCACCTACACCGACCCCGAGCTCGCTCAGGTCGGGTCGACAGAGGCCGCCGTGCGCGCGGATGGTGAGGATGTGCGTGTACTGCGCTGGCCCTTTGTTGAGAACGACCGCGCTCAGACCGAGCGTGACACCGAAGGCCTGGTCAAAATCGTGCTCCAGCGCAACGGCCGCGTACTCGGCGCTTCGATCCTCAGCGCCGGGGCCGGCGATCTGATCCTGCCTTGGGCGCTGGCAATTTCTCAAAAGCTCAAGATCGGCGCCCTCGCCAATCTGATCGTGCCCTATCCGACGCGCAGCGAAGCGAGCAAACGCGCCGCGGCGTGCTACTATACGCCGACATTATTCTCGCCGCGCACCCGTCGGGTCGTGCGTTTCCTGGCGCATTTCGGTTGAGGCAGCAGTCATTGTGCTGTTGACGAGTCTCTCCGCCCGTCTCCTGATCTTGACCATCTTCTTTGTGATGGTAGGCGAGGTGCTGATCTTTGTGCCGTCGGTCGCGCGCTTTCGCATGACCTATTTCGAAAACCGCCTCGCCGCCGGATATCTTGCGACCTTGGCACTTGAGGCCAGCCCGAGCGGACGGCTCGACCAGACCCTCACCGACAAGCTTCTCGCACGGGTCGGGGCGCAAAGCGTCGGGCTCTATCGCCCCGACGGTACGATGCTAAGGCTCGATCGCACCGTTCCACCCAAGCCCGATTTGACGATCAACCTCACGCGGCCGAATGTTCTGCTGGCGATCCAAGGTTCGTTCCGTACGCTGCTCAGCCAAGACAACCGAGTCCTGCGGGTACTCGGTCCCGAGGGGCCCGACAATCAAGATACCGCCGAGGTGTTGCTCGACGAAGCGCCATTGCGTGCCGAACTGTGGGATTTTGGCATCCGCATCCTCGAGCTTTCGCTGGTGCTTTCGCTGATCACCGCAGCGCTCGTCTATGTCAGCCTCAATTGGCTCTTGGTGCGACCGATGCGACGGATAACCGCGAGCATGATGGAGTTTCGCGATGATCCCGAGGACGCCTCACGAGTCATCGCGGCAAGTGGTGGGCGGGACGAGATTGGCCTTGCCGAACGCGAACTCGCGGTGTTGCAGAAGACGGTGCAGCAGGCTCTGGGGCAGCGGGCGCGACTTGCTGCGCTCGGGACGGCGGTGAGCAAGATCAACCACGACCTGCGCAATATCTTGGCGACGGCGCGTCTCGTGACCGACGGCCTGACGGCGAGTGCGGCACCGGAAGTGCGGCGGGTGGCGCCGCGGCTCCTCGACGCGATCGACCGCGCCGTCGTGCTGTGCACCAAGACCCTCGACTTTTCGCGCGAGGGCACACCGCCACTCGCGCGCAGTCGCTTCTTACTGGCACCGCTGATCGACGAGATCGCGCCAGGCCTCGCCATCTCAGAGGAGGATCTCGTTATCGAAGACGCGATCCCGCCCGACCTCGCCATCCAGGCCGACCGCGATCAGCTTTACCGGGTCTTCATGAACCTTGCGCGCAATGCGGTAGAGGCAGGCGCGCACCGGCTGCACTTTTCCGCCGCGCGCGATGGCGGAACACTTATCATCGAAGTAGCCGATGACGGTCCGGGATTGCCGCCCAAGGCTCGAGAAAACCTGTTCCGCCCATTTTACGGCTCGGCCCGTCCCGGTGGCAGCGGGCTCGGCCTCTCGATCGCCCGCGAGCTCATACGGGCTCATGGCGGTGAGCTGACCCTCGCCTCTAGCACCGGGGCCGGCACCGTCTTTCGTCTCGCGCTGCCCGCCTCCGCCACCCGGAAAGTCAGTCGAGAGCGAGCGTCAATGTCTTGAGATACGCCGTCTCTGGCAGCGCCGGATGGATCGGGTGGTCGGCATCGGCGCCCGCGGCCCGTAGGATCCGAGCGGCGCGCCCGGCATCACCAACCCCGCGCCGCACCACCTCGGCAAACTCCGCCTCACCGACATTGAAGGAGCAGGAAGCGACAAACAGGATGCCGCCGATTGCGGTGACGGAGGCGGCAAGCCTGGCGAGCTTGCGATAGCCTTGCAATGCAGTCGGCACTTCCTTGCGCGACTTGGCAAAGGCGGGGGGATCCGCGATGACGATGTCGAAGCGCTCGCCGGCAGCGGCGAGCTGGGCCGTTTCCGCAAAGGCTTCACCGCGGTTAAACACGCAGGTTTGAGCGACCCCATTGAGCTCCGCCGCCTTGCCGGCGAGAGCCAGTGCGGGCTCTGAACGGTCGATGCCGAGCACCGCAACGGCACCGGCGCGTGCCGCCTGCAAGGCAAAGCCGCCGACATTGCAATAGAGAT
>Ga0182039_10001624_pt1 | contig 12068 bp, 11 predicted proteins | sample sta12Can44000111_FD_125975 | JGI IMG/M metagenome (GOLD analysis project Ga0182039, IMG submission 125975) | Lab enrichment of tropical soil microbial communities from Luquillo Experimental Forest, Puerto Rico - statanox.12C.anox.44.000.111 | ecosystem: Environmental > Terrestrial > Soil >...
AATACCGAGGTCGCCAATTCCGCCAATTTCTTAGCCTGGAATCTTAGCCGGAAACGGAGTCACATTGTTTCCATGCGCTTAGGATTAATGGCGGAGAGGGGGGGATTCGAACCCCCGGTACACGTTTTAGCGCGTACAACGGTTTAGCAAATCTAGTCCGTACTGGTCCTGTTGCACGGAATCAATCACTTAGCCTCAGCATAGGTCTTCCTGTTCGGGGCAAATCATGCCATTCGCGGCCGAACATGCACCAAAATACAAATCATTCCTTCAGCGCGTCGTAGACCCGACGGACGCTCATCCGCTCCCCTTGCATCTCCGCTCCCACGGTCACAATCAGTTGCCGGCCGTCAGGCGACCGCTCGTAGCTCTCGACGAGCTTCGCATCCCCGATTGTGGTCTCTGATATGAGGCGGTTGTTCTGCCACTTTGTCCGGACGTCTCGCCCATCTATTTGCACCTTGCGGTTGTTCGTAGGCAGCGTTCGGACATGTCCGTCGGCATCGGTCAGCACGACCTTCTGATCGTCCTGTGCCACAACCAAGCGAGTTGGCGCGTTGAGCAGCCGGTCACGGATCTCCTCCATCCCTTGTCCCTGAGCACCCGGCTGTCCGCCGCCGTGGTGCCCGCCTCCGCCTCCCATGCTTGCGAACTTCGCCTGGGCGTCTTCACTGAGGTCGCGGTTCAACTGCCACTGCCCCGACAGATCCAGCCGGCCTGCCGCACCGGCCTGAGCGGCAACAGAGATACCTGCTACAGCCCAGGCACTGACGACGGCTGCCACGCACGCCACAAGAGCGAAGGTCAATCTTTTCTGGATCATCTGTATCCTCCTGTCATGAGGCTGGATTACGCGATAGATTTGTACGCAGGCGCAGTTGAACGGAGCCTGAACAAGCCGTTCAGGTCCCGTTCAGCTTCGAAGGCGCTATAAATGGATTGAAGCAGCATGCGAATACTAATCGTTGAGGATGAGGCGTCGCTCGCGAAACAACTCGCATCGTCCATCGCAGAGGGCGGCTATGCCGTGGATCACGCCGCCGATGGTGAACAAGCGGATTTTCTGGCCCTGACGGAGCAATACGACGTGATAATCCTCGATCTTGGGTTGCCAAAGATTGACGGCCTCACACTATTGCGGAACTGGCGCGACGCAGGTCTCGCGACACCGGTGCTCGTGCTTACGGCCCGAGGTAGCTGGCACGAGAAAGTGCGCGGGATCGACAGTGGCGCGGACGATTACCTGTCGAAGCCGTTCCGCATCGAGGAAGTTCTCGCACGACTGCGGGGGCTGATACGGCGGGCAAGCGGCCAAGTCACGACGGAGCTTCACGCGGGCAGCATCACCCTGGATTCGCGACTCTCGCGTGTCACGCGGGACGGCACGCCTGTGAAGCTCACGAGCCATGAGTTCCGCGTTCTCTCATACCTGATGCACCATCGCGGACGGGTCATCTCGCAGGGTGAACTCACCGAGCACATTTACGCTCAGGACTGGGATCGTGACTCGAATACGGTTGAGGTATTCATTGCGCGTCTGCGCCGCAAGCTGGGCGGGTCGTTCATTGAAACGGTGCGCGGTCTCGGCTATCGAATCCAATGAGTCTGCTCTCGCTCAAAGCCCATATTCTGCTCGGCGCCGTCCTATGGACGGTCGGCCTGTTCGCGATTACGGGCGCTTTCCTGCACCTCGTGGCGTTCGATCATTCCTCCGCTCATGTCGTCACTCATTCAACCGTTCAGGCCGTGGCTTACTGGACGTTCTCCCGCCATGGTCTAGTGGCGGCGCTGGTCGGGGTGCTCTGCATGTTCCTTGGATTTCTGCATGTCCGGCGAGGCATGTCGCCAATCAACGAACTGCGCCTCCGCCTCGCAACTGTGCACGGAGGCGTGGACGCACGAGTCACCGGCAGCTATCCGGCAGAGGTGCAGCCGCTCGTCGATGACTTGAACGCGCTGCTCGACGAGCGCGAGCGGCGCGTGGCGCACGCCGTTGCAAAGGCCAGCGACCTCGCGCATGGTCTGAAGACCCCGCTGGCGGTGCTGGCGCACGAGGCGCAGCAAGTGCGAGCGGCAGGACATGCGCAGCTTGCTGCAGAAATCGATCAGCAGATTGATCGCATGCGACGGCAAATCGACTATCACTTGGCGCACGCCCGATCCGCCGCTTCGTCGGCATCTCCTGCTGCGCGCGCACCGGTCGCCGCATCTGCTGAAGGAATTGCCCGCGCGCTTCGGCGGCTGCACGCCGAACGGGGCCTCTCGATCGAGATCGATGTGCCCCCATCGGAGGCGTTTCGGGGACAGCGAGAAGATCTGGAAGAGATGCTCGGCAACCTGCTCGACAACGCCTGCAAGTGGGCTCACACGCAGGCCAAACTCACCTCGTGGAAGGAAGGCAAACAGATCGTGATTGCGGTCGATGACGACGGCCCTGGAATCGAGCCATCGATGCGTGAGTCGGTCATGCGGCGTGGTGTTGCGGCAGACGAGGCGGCGCCGGGCTCCGGCCTCGGTCTCGCCATCGTTCGCGACCTCGCCGAGATTTATGGCGGATCGATTTCGCTTGAGGTCTCTCCGATGGGAGGGACGCGCGCGCGACTAACCCTGCCAGCTCAAGACGTGGTGAATGTTGGCTGATTTTGTCCACTCCATTCTCAGCAAGACTGCAACTTTTGGAGCGGTTTGGGGCGGGACACGAGCGGTGGAAAGATCGATGAAGAAACCTGTTTGGGCCGCTGCAATCATCGGCATCCTCTCCTTTGCATCTGTGTTGCTCCTACGTGTTTTGGCTAAACGCTCCGCCAACGACCCTCCGGGAGCGGAGGTGATCCGAGTCGCACGGCGAGATGTCGGTCCCGTCGTCAAGGCCACTGGCGTGATTAAGCCCATGGTTGGCGCCGAAGTGCGCGTCGGATCTAGTGCGTCCGGGGTCGTTACTCACCTCTACGTCCGTGTTGGGGATAGTGTGACAAAGGGGGCAGTGCTCGCCGACGTGGACTCGCGTGAGTTAGACGCCCGAAGGGAGGCGGCGGAGGCGGCGGTGAGGCTTGCGAAAGCGAATCTTGACTATGCGCAGGCGGATCTCCGCCGAAAACAGGAGCTTTTCACTTCGGGGGTGATCCCTCGAGCCGAACTCGATCTTGCACAACAAGCTTATGCAGTGGCAGAACAGCAGTCTAAGCAGGCGCAGGCGAACTTGGCCGATGCCGTCACGCAGCTTGGCTATACAAAGATCATCGCGCCGATTTCAGGGACGGTCGAATCGGTGACGACCCAAGAAGGCGAAACAGTTGCTTCGAGCTTCGCCGCGCCTACGTTCGTCACGCTCCTTGATCTGTCGCGTCTTGAGGTCTGGGCCTACGTTGATGAGACCGACATCGGGAGAATCCGGGTCGGGCAGAAGGCGACGTTCACCGTTGATACCTACGGAGACTACCGATTTCCTGGCCAAGTCACGGCGATCTATCCTCAAGCGCAAATTCGTAGCAACGTTGTGGATTACGTAGCAGTAATTCGCTTTCAACGACCACGTGATCGCATTCTGCGGCCGGAAATGACAACCACTGTGATGATCGCTCAGCAGCAACGCAGGAACGTACTTTCGCTTCCGATCAGCGCCGTACATCGCGAAGGTGGGCGCCAATACGTCACCGTACGCAATGGCCCTTCCACGGAACGCCGATGGATCACTACCGGGCTGAGGGAGGACAGCAACTGGGAAATCACGGACGGCGTACGTGAGGGTGAAGAAGTGTTGCTCGGCAATCCGCCCAAACAATGAAAGGTATATCCAATGATCGAACTACAAAAAGTGGCGAAGACCTACCGGCGATCTGCCAACGATGAAGTTCCGGCGCTGGTCGATGTCTCACTCCATATCGGTCGCGGCGAATTTGTGGCGATCGTGGGCGAATCCGGCTCCGGCAAATCCACGCTCATGAATATCATCGGATTGCTCGATGCTCCAACTCAGGGGAGATACCGTCTGGATGGCGTCGATGTGACCGAGTTCAATCCAAACGATCAGGCAAATATGCGCAATCGCAAGATCGGGTTTGTCTTCCAGGCTTTCCATCTTTTGCCGAGAACGACTGCGCTTGAGAACGTCGAATTGCCGCTTCTCTACTCCAATCGCAAATCGATCTCCGGACTCGCTCGCAAAGCTCTTGAAGCGGTACGCCTTGCCGATCGTGTCCAACACAGGCCGTCCGAGCTCTCGGGTGGTCAACAGCAGCGTGTCGCAATTGCGCGAGCTCTCGTCAACGAGCCGGATCTTCTTCTTGCTGATGAACCGACCGGCAATCTAGACCGCCGTTCAGCAATGGAAATCATTGCGATCTTGCAATGTTTGAGCCGTGATGGCCGCACCATCGTGCTTGTCACCCACGATCAGGAAATCGCCCAGTACACAAACCGGATCGTCAGCCTCGAACGCGGCCGGATCGTCGCCGATGAGACGGTCGAGGATTCGAAAGTCGCGTTCGTGCAGGAGGCACTATGAAAATCCCTCGCCTGATCCATCACAGCCTTTTGATGATGGGCCGCTACATGCTGCGAACATCCTTCATGATGCTCGGCAGCCTCATCGGCATTGCCGCATTGACCTTCGTGCTTTCGATTGGCCAATTAGCGCAGCAGAAGATTCTCGAAATGGTTGGCCGCGTATTCAGCGACTCAACCATTGTTATTCACGCCGGCGGAGGAGTGATGATGGGTGGGCCGCGCGGCGCAGCTACACGGCTCACTGCTGATGACATCCAAGCCGTAGCCAAAGAAGTTCCCGGTGTAGCGGATTGGGACACGCAACAGAGCGTTACATTGCCCGTGCGTCGCGGCGATGCCACGGATAATGCGCAGATTCTGGGCGAGTCCGAACGTTGGCAACGCGTTTGGAATCGATCGGCTTCGCGAGGCGATTATTTTGACGAAACCGCGGTACGAGGCTCAGCCCGAGTTGCTGTAATCGGTGGGACCGTCGCCCAGGACTTATTCGGCAACGACGATCCGATCGGAGCGGATATTCAGATCGGGTCGGTGCCGTTCAAGGTAATCGGAATTCTTGAAACCTGGGGCACCGATCCACATGGAATGGACGAAGACAATGTTGTCGTCGTGCCTGTCACCACACTCATGCGCCGGCTCTCCAACCTCGATAAGATCGGGATGGCAAAATTGCTCATCAACGACCCCGGACAAGCCGAGCAAATGAAGGTCCAAATCGCGGAAGTGCTCCGTCAACGCCATGGGCTTTCTCGCGACCAGCCCGACGATTTCAGTATCCTCACGGCCACTGAAGTTCACCGCGTGATTGGCGAGATTCAGCGGGTCATCTTTCTTTACTTGCCGTTGGTGGCGGCCGTTTCGCTCGTCGTGGGCGGAATCGTTTCGGCGAGTCTAATGCTTTCGTCGGTCAATGACCGCATCGGCGAGATCGGCTTGCGACGCGCAGTGGGTGCGCATTCCACCGATATCCGGCTTCAATTCCTGCTGGAGACTGCCACCACAATCGTGGTTGGTGGCCTTGTGGGAATCGCCCTCGGCTATGCGGTGGCCGAGATAGCAGCCAATCGGATGCATCTGGGTTCTGCCAATCCATGGCTTGCCGCCGCGCTCGGCATTGCTGCGTCGGGTGTGGTCGGTCTGCTGGCGGGCGTTATGCCGGCGCTTCGCGCCGCACGTCTCGAACCCGCAGAAGCCTTGCGATGAAGACGCTTCGCACTTTGCGGATCTCGGTGAGAGGGCTCTTTGCCCACAGAGTGAAGGCGACACTTGCCCTCGCCAGCATCGCCGGTGGCGTAGCAGCGGTGATCGTTACAGGAGCGATTGGCACCGGCGCAAAAGAACGGGTGATGCGAGAAACCGAGGCCATGGGAACCAACTTGCTGGTCGTGCGGCCAAACGAGGTTACGACCTCCGCTGCACGGAGCGAATACCAGGGAGTAGTGACGACCCTCACTCTCGACGACTATCGCGCGGTCGCCCAGCTACCGTCGATCGCAGCTGCTGTGCCCGGATTTGAGAATTCGGAGACGGTGAAAGCAGGCGATACGGCGGTCTCCGCCATGATCTTGGGGACAATGTCGCGCTACCTGGACGTTTGCCGATTCAGCCTGCGGTTCGGCCGCTTTCTGACCGACGACGATAACCTGGCTTCGCTACGGGTAGCTGTGTTGGGTGCCCGGATCAATGAGATGCTCTTCGGCGAACAGAACAGTGTTGGGCAACAAATCCTGATTCGCGGTATTCCCTTTGAAGTAGTTGGTGTGTTGAATGCCAAGGGAGTTCTTGCCGACGGTTCCGATGAGGACGACCGTGTTGTGATTCCGATCCGCACAGCCTTGCGGCGCGTTTTCAACGACACTTGGCTGAACCCGATTTTCATAAGCGTTACAAATGTTGCCCAAATGGATCAGGTCCGCATAGAAATTGCGGAATTGCTAAGAGAGCGCCACGGATTGAACCAACGGGACGAGTCCGACGACTTTTCGATTCAGGACAAGACCAAGGTGCTCGCGACCCAAGAGAACCTGGCCCAGATGCTCACTCTTCTCGCAACTGGACTCGCAATGGCCTCACTGGTTGTTGGAGGGGTCGGTGTTCTGGCGCTGATGGTCATGTCGGTGAAAGAACGCACGACCGAGATCGGCCTTCGCATCGCGGTCGGCGCCAGATCGAAAGACATCCTGGTCCAATTCCTTTTGGAGTCGGTTGGCCTGTCTGCCGGAGGATGGTTCGTCGGAGCCATTCTGGGAACAGCGGCAGCCGCGATCATCGCGCGGACCACGGCGTGGAGGGTTACGATTCCACCAGAGCTGCTATTTATAACATTAGGAATGATGGCCGCGAGTGGACTCATCTTCGGCGCATACCCTGCCCGCAAGGCGTCGTTGATGCCACCCATTGTGGCATTGAGGACGGAGTGAACTGGTGCACGGGAAGCTTGTCAATCCAGACTCTGAAAGGGAGATTCTCCAGTGAAAGAAAAGGCTACCTGGACCAGAAACTCCAGTTATTCGCCGACTATTTTGCGCCCAAAACGATTGGCGAATTCAACGGGCATTACATGATGCTCACAGAACTCAAGGGTCAGTTTATCTGGCGCAAACACGATGATACCGACGACTTCTTCCTGGTGCTGCTCGGAACACTGGGAATCGAACTGCGAGACTGTACCGTCACCCTCGGGCCTGGTGAGATGTATATCGTCCCGAAAGGAGTCGAGCACCATCCAGTTGCTCGTGAAGAGGTGCACGTGCTGCTCATCGAGCCGAGCGGCACAGACGTGGTCAGGAGGCGTTCGAGAGGTTCCTTCATCGCCTCCGAAATACGAGCACCAGGAGGATTCGGATCAAACCGTCAAGGTTTGGGGTGATACCGCTGTGGTTATAGCAAAGCTGTGGACGAAAGGATATCGACCAGGGGAAGCCGTTCGACTTTCACGTTTGGTTCAGCGATACCCGCGTGCGGATTCCTGCCGGATGGCGATACGTCCACGGCCAGGCGTCTCTGCCTCTGCCCAACGCGACGAATTGAACAAGGTCTTCGCGCCATCTGCTCACCTCAAAGAGGTTTTGCACCATCTCTGGCTGGTTCACCAAATTTGTTCTTCTGCTTGCAGCATCGTTCTGCTTCTTCACGGCTGTAAGCAGTGGAATGTTTCCTCAACAATTCGCGGCCCAATTAGGGTTAGCGATCTTGGGCCCTAGCGGTCACAACGAAATCAGAGCTCAGTATGCGACCTTCTTCCGGGTGGTCGGCGCGATTCGTGTCGCTGCACTCGTGGGCTACATCTGCCAACGTTCGGCCTACACGTGCGCCAAGTGATAGTCGACTTGCCGCCGCATGCGAACAATCTACTGATCAATTTTCGAAGCAAGCTGCCGATGTCCTGCCGCTCGCGCCTGCTGCGCCTCATACGCCAGCAGCGCCAGCGGCGTTTTCGGCCTGCCTCCCGCCAGTTCCGCAACAGTGTAAGACCGTCGATCTTTGGTAGCCCCAGATCGAGGATTATCGCGTCGTACTGCTCTGTTTGGGCCAGGAAATCCGCGCGCTCGCCATCGCCGGCGCAATCCACGGCATATCCAGCCTCCGAGATTGACGATGTCAGCTGTTTTGCAAGCGACGCCTCGTCCTCAGCGATAAGAACTCGCATCTTCGCCTCGCCCCGTTTATAGCGCATTCCGAGCTTAATGGCACCTGAACGGCGCGTTCAGGTTCTGTTCAGTCCCGCCTGCTTAGACTCTTGCTTGAAGAATGGAGGACAAAAGTTGCGAAGAATAGCCAGACAGCTTTCGCTTTTGTTGGCCTGCGCTCCCCCAGTATGTGCCCAAATCTGTCTCCATCCGAGCGCGTCCGAGTATTCCGGTCGGGTGGAGCAGTCGGCGAGGCCCGTCGATGTCTTATGCAATGCTGCATCTGCCGTCGCTTACAACCAAACGAACGGCCAAGCGCAAGGAGATGACAAAACAAAGACACCGCAAACCAAGACTGAATCCCAGCAATCGGAGCCGGCGGTCCAACCGACAGTAGTGGACCAATTTAGCTTCGGACATCTGCCCATGAGCGTCCAGAAAGGTCCCATGACCGTCGGCCAGAAATTTGCCTTCTTTGAAAAACCGGTGTTTGGCCCTCGGACGTTGGTCACGACTGCCTTCGGGGCTGGGCTGATCATGGCGAGCACACCAAGCGGCTATCCTCACGAATGGCGCGCCGGGGCGGCTGCCTTCGGACGCAACTATGGCAATCTCTATGCCCGCCGCGCAGCCATGAGCTTTGGGCGTTTTTCAGCTGACGCACTACTTCACGAAGATCCACGTTATTTCCGGTCTGACAAGAAATCATTCTTCGGAAGATCAGCGCATGCCCTCGGCTACACGTTCATTGACAAAAGCGATAGCGGGCATCGAACCATTGCATTCGGAAACTTCGTAGGAGCCGCAGCGGCCGGTTTTGTGGGCAACGCCTATCTGCCGAATGGGTGGAATAATTCCACCCATGCCGGTCAGCGCAGTCTGGCAGCTTTTGGAGAATTTGGAGTCCAGAATTTCGTTCAGGAGTTCTCCCCGGAAATTGGACGCGCCTTCAGGCGGCTTCATCTACCCAAACTGCCCTTGCCTCCGATCTGGTGGGCGGGTGGATCCCACTAGTGCTTTGACGGGCGAGGCGAATCCAACCGGGGCTGTTCGTCAAGACATTGAAGCTAGCAGGAGCTGGGTGTAACGCCCACGCGGATGAATTAGGCGGCTACCGCGTCGGCAGGCGCCTTTGGTTCCGATGGCAGCGCACGCCAGAAGACACGGGGCGCGAAGAACCCAAGCGAACACAAAGAGTCTTCACCGTCTCGGAGTTGCCGACAAGGGGATCCAGGCGATACTCCGGCATTCGAATGTAGCCGTCACACAAGCGTGCTACATCAAGACTGCCGGCGCTGATGCAATCGAGGCTACGCGCTCACTGGAGGATGCAGCGACGCAAACGTGCACCAAATATGCACCACTTTCCACTTTTGACGCAGCGGATTATGTAGTTGAGCGGAAAAAGCGGGAACGGTAAGTCCTTATGCTGAGGCAGGTTGAAGGATTCTGGCGGAGAGGGGGGGATTCGAACCCCCGGTACACGTTTTAGCGCGTACAACGGTTTAGCAAACCGCCGCATTCAGCCACTCTGCCACCTCTCCGCGGTTTGCTTTCAACAGCTTAGCACAAATGCCCTAGTTTATCTGGTGCACTATTGGTGCACTCTGGCTTATGGCGTCCAAAGATGTCTCTAGCTTTCTCATCGCCGCAAGAACCGCGGGATCGAAGGCCTTGATATAGCGATCTTTGGTCACGTGCGACTTTGCATGGCGCAAGATGCGTTGAACGACTTTCTCATCCGCACCCAGCTCATACAAATTTGACGCAATGCCACGCCGGAACCCATGCCAGCCATACCATTCCAGCCCGGTGCTTTTTACGAGCGGACGAATGACTTGCTGAGCCTGCTTGTCCAAGTCCATGGGTTTGCCATCCCCGGAGTGGAATATCACCCCAGTTGAAGGATTTCCCATGGAGACCCGATATGCGTTGAGGATTTCCGCCAACTGACGGATAACCGGCACAGCCTTCGCGCTCGCTCGTGTCTTCGGTTTGTTCACAAATGTTTTCCAAATGGACCGATTCACAGAGAGAGATTCGCGAGTGTAGTCCGGCCATTCGAGCCCCCGCAGTTCGCCTTCCCGAAGTCCAGCAAAGGACGCAGTAGCGACAACTGCTTTGGGCAACAGCGGCAGGGTTTCCAAAATGCAACGAATCTGGGTCAGATTGTACGCATAAGTCTCGCCGGGTTCGCGTGCGTTCCTTGGGATTCGGGCATCCCGAACAGGATTGACTCCGTCGAACGCTCCTTCATTCTTCGCATGCGTGAAAACGCCACTTAGCACACTCTTGATGTGCTGAAGCGTTGTTTTGCTGAAATCATTCTCGTCGGCAATTGCCTTCAGCATCTTGCTGGCATCCACCGTTCTGAACTCACGCATACGAATATGCCCTACACGTTCGCAGATGTGATTGTTCCAGATTTCCCGATATCCCTTTTTCGTGGACTCGCGCAACTCTTGTATATAAGGAAGATAGATTTTGTCGACGAACTCTTTCAGAACCATGCCGCTCTCCGGCGTAAACCTGCTTGCATTTAGCCGGTGCATGAATTCTGTTTTCAGAGGCATGATCTGGGATTCGAGCGGATAATCTGCGATACTTCCCAGCTTTTTTGCCTTCTGCTCAAGTTTGGTCGATCCATCCTCCCGCCGCACGCGTACACGGTATCGGACGAACCACGCTCCATGATGAACGTACAACTGCCCATCTTGATAGCGAACAGATTTGGTCATTATGTCCTCCTTAATGACCTACCCTGTTCGCACTCACCAGCTGGCGTTCAACCCATTTGCATAGTTCCTCGCTGCCCCAACGAAATCGCACGTAGCGGCCAAATCTCAAATGAGGGATAGGATCGTTCGTGCGCTTGGAATTGGTTCGCGAGCGTACCCAGGTTTCGGGTACGTTGAGCCTCTTCGCCAGCTCGGTTGAGTCTATCACTTCATTTTCGTTCATGCGAATCACCATCCTTTTTTCAAATGAACGAAGGGAATGGGAATCAGAAAGTGGCTAAGGGGAAATGGATAAGGGGCGGAAGGGCTAAGGGAATGGATTCCGCCCTGTCGTGATTCAAAGGGAAAGGAGTCGCCGTAACGCGGCGGCAAGCTTGCCGCCGCGTTACGGCGCTGAGGGCTCTCGTGTTTGCAGTTGCTCGGGTTCATTTTATTTGTTGGAGGAATTCGCGAAATAGCGGGTGGTATAGCCTGTATTGTCCGCGCCCTGTTCGGGTGAGCAGTCCTTTATCGGTGAGTCTGCTGAAATAGACGCGTTCGTATTCGCTAAATTGCTTGATGCCGACTTCATGATCTTCGCTTCGCGCTAACGACCGAAGCAGTTGGACCTCACGATCCGTCACCTGAGCAAGGTCAGTGGAAAACTTCTCCTTTTCGAGCCGACCGAAGATTTCCTCCCAATGCCGCGCGGGTTCAAGTTTGCCGTCCTCGCCGGTCAGCCGTGCTAACTGGCGGCAGATGAAAGCCATGAAGTACGGGTGACCGCCAGTCTTGGAGTGCAGCCACTGAGCAAACTCGGCGTGGTTCGCTGCGCGCTCGAAGATCGCTCCGACGTATTCCACCGTTTCAGCCAGAGAAAACGGGCCGAGATAAACTTTGTCGTAAAAGCGAACGGCGGGTTCAGCCAAGGTCCTGATGTTGGAGAAATAGCTTGGAGGCGCGGAGAAGCAAACACTGCAGTTGATGTTATCGACGCCGAACGACTGAAATTGGTCGCGCAATGCAAGCGCGACTGCATACTGGCTCGGCGTATTGAGGTTGTGAAGATCGTCGAGAAAAAACATGACGCCGTTCAGTTGGGCAGGGTGGATGAACCAACGCCAAGCGTCTTGAATTGCGTGCCTGAGAATCGCGGTTCCAGAGGTGAGAAATAATTGGGGTGTTTCCCTCTGTAATGCGAGCGGGCCTACGTTTA
>Ga0182039_10001627_pt1 | contig 12056 bp, 8 predicted proteins | sample sta12Can44000111_FD_125975 | JGI IMG/M metagenome (GOLD analysis project Ga0182039, IMG submission 125975) | Lab enrichment of tropical soil microbial communities from Luquillo Experimental Forest, Puerto Rico - statanox.12C.anox.44.000.111 | ecosystem: Environmental > Terrestrial > Soil >...
AAAGAGCTGCAGGTGCGGGGTAAGCTGGTAGCTCGTGTGCAGGTTCAATACGAAATAAGCGGGCGTCTTCGGGGTCAGATTGGCCTCATCGCCAAACAGGAATTGACCACTCGCAGCGACACCCGTCCCTCCGACCGTCCAGGCGTCAGTCATCTTGTAGTCGACACCGAGCTTCCAGAGGTTGCTAGGTATGCCCGGCAGGTGGTTGCCCGGCTGGACCTGGATATTGCCGATCGCGTCGGTGCCTGGGTTGTTCTCACTGGACGCGGTAAACCCGGTCTGGAAGGTCGCGTCAATATAGGAATAGGCGAACCAAGCGAGCAAACGATCGGTCTTCGCCTGGAGACTGAGATCGACGCCGTGACGCAGTGTCGTGCCGACATTCTGAAAAAACGCGCGCCCTTGCATCGGGCTGTTCACGAACAAGATGTCGTTGTTCAGCGTGCTGCGGTAGTAGGCAATGTTCGATGTGACGGTAGTACCTTCCAACGGGCGGAACTGGCTGCGAACACCCGCTTCGATCGTGTGCGACACGACTTGCTGCAGATTCGGGTCGCCGGTGAAGAAATTGGCGAGACTGCACGGGCTCGCGGCATTGGAGCAGGTCAGCTCTGCCGGGGTTGGGGCCCGATTGGCGTCGGCATAGCTGGCATAGACTGTTAGACCGGGAAGGAGCTTGTAGGTCACGCCGCCGGACGGGTTGAAGCGGCTGTAGGCATGACCACCCGTTAATGCGCTGCCCAGCTGATCGCTGAGATCAATGTGTGCGAGATTGTAGCGGCCCGCTACATTGGCCGAGAGCTGCGGGGTGAAGTCGAGGGTATCGGTAAAAAACGCCCCGTAATAAGCATCGGAAATGGCGACCCGCACCGGTGCGATCGAACCGTCGGTCTGATCTATGGTGATCCCGGGGCCGGCGAAGACACGGTCGGACAACGATAATCCGCCGATTTGAGTGCTTGCGCCGAACAGGGTTTGCGCGCCGTCGAAGCTAAAACCGGCGATCAGCTGGTTGGGTCTTCCAAACAACTCGTTACGATTGGTCGCCTGCAGCGAAACCCCATAGCCATTGGTGTTGGTCGATTGCTGATCGAGGTCCGAATAGGGGCCGCCATTTAGAAAATCCGGGATCGGCTCGCCATTGATCCCGGTCCCAACAACACCGGGGGATTCGCAAAGAAGCCCCGAACCGTCATTGCAAGGCGAGAGATTGGGAACATTGCCATTATAGACCTTCTGCAGGAAATAGGTGTAGTAGGCCAGCCCCTGTAGCGAGGTTGTATCGTTGATATCGTAGGATTCCGTAAGATTCACCTGAGTGTATTTGTTGGTTATCAGGTTGGGGGCAGTGAACTGCGCGCTGGGATCGACCCCCAGCAGCTCGACCGGGGAGGTTCCCGGTCCGTTGAGCCGGGTCTGCGCGGCGGTAACATTGATGTGGGCTTCGCCGCCATTGCCGCGCCAGCCGAGATCGCCATAAAAATTACCTAGGCTGGAGGATTGTAGATCGCGCCAGCCGCCTTCGTGTAGTCCGGTCACTGCGACATACGCGGCCACATTGTCTCTCTGGACGCCGTATTGCAGATTGCCCTGATAATGGGCGAACGAGCCGCCGAGCAGGTCGATCTCCGCGCCGTGATAAATGAACCCGTCTTTCATCCTCACCGATAGGGCGCCGCCCAGTGCATTCAGCCCAAACACCGGGTTCGAGCCGACCAGCTCCATCCGCTCGATCGCAAGGTCTGGGATCAGGTCCCAGTTGACCGTGTCACCGAATGGTTGGTTGAACCTCGCGCCGTTGAGGTAGACGGCGAGGCCTTGCGGGTTGCCCTGCAGTGGCGAGGCCAGAAAGCCGTGGTAGAGCAGGTTGGGTTGAAACGGGTTGCCGGCGGCGGCATCGAGAGTGACCCCGGGCACGTCCTCGTTCAGCGCTCGCAACGCCCGCGGATAGCCGTTGCGGCTGATATCCTGGTCGGTCAGAATGTGGGTTTCGGCTGGCACCTTGTTGCGATCGACCCCTGATCCGAGCAATGGCGTGGCGCCGACTACGTCGACGGTGGGAAGGGTCAGCTCCGGTAACGCCTCGCCGACCGAGTGGTCTTGTGCCCCAGCCGAGACACCCGACAGAACCAACACCAACGCCGCTCCAGACAAGATCTGCCTGAGGTCGGCCATTTGACCTCCCAGCATTGCTCTTCGCTGAAGATCATTAAGACCCAGAACGCAGCCGGGTGTTTTCCCGATTTTCCCTAGAAATCTTCCCGCGGTGCTTGGGAAAACCTCCTCTAGGCGGTATGCAGCGCGGTTTGGCCGTGGCATCGTGGCAGGATCGACGCGATCGATGGACCGGAGGGCCCCGATGTCGCTGCGGTTTCGCCTGATCGGCCTGGTCGGCTGCGCCCTCGTTGTCAGCCTTGTGTTGGGCGGCGCCACCGCGTGGGTCAACGCCTCGCGCTCGGTGCGGACCGAGATGCGCTCAGCCTTTCTGGTCGGCCGACAAACGGTCGAGAATGCGGTTGAACGACTGCAAAACGCCACCGACCCGTCGCTGGGTGTGGATGAGCTGGTCGCCTCGTTCAAGGGCAACCGACATCTTCGCATCCGCCTGATTGGGGAGGCGCAGGCCCTCGCAGCACCGGTCGTCGAAAGCCCGCCATTCGGCGCGGTGCCGGGCTGGTTTGTCCGTGCAATCGGGGTCAAACCGATTACTGGTCGCGTGCGGATCGCCTTCGGCGGGCGCGATTACGGCACGATGGCGCTCGAGACCGACCCACACAACGAGATCCTCGAGGTCTGGAACGAATTCACCGACAGCCTGGTAACTCCGGCGGTGTTCTCCAGCCTGACGGTCCTGCTGATTTATCTGTTTATCGGGCAAGCGTTGCAGCCGCTGCAGACGCTCGCAGCGGCGCTGGAGCAGGTCGGCGACGGCCGCTACCGGACGCGGATCGGCGGGAGGCTGACGCCCGAATTGGGGCGCCTGCGCGACAGCTTCAACCTGATGGCCACACGCTTGGCCGCTGCCGACGCAGAGAATCGACGCTTGAACGAGCAGCTGCTGACGCTGCAGGAGCAGGAGCGCTGCGAATTCGCCCGCGATCTGCACGACGAGGTGAGCCCCTTCCTGTTCGCCATCAACATCGACGCCGCGTCCGTGTCGCGACTGCTGAGAGGAGGGCGTGTGGCCGAAGCGCAAAACCACGTTCAGTCGATTGCCGACGCCGTCCGACCGCTGCAGCGGCATATCCGCGGCATGCTCGGACGCTTGCGCCCAATCGGGCTCGATGAATTCGGCTTGCGCGAGGCGATCGAGAACATGATCGCGTTCTGGCGGCGACGGTGTCCCGAGATCTGCTATCAACTCGACGTCTCCGCCGGATGCGAAGGTCTCGGCGAACTCATGGACAAAACGATCTGCCGTATCGTGCAGGAAGCACTTGGCAACGCCGTGCGCCATGGCGGCCCTGCCCAGATCACGGTGACGATCGAACGTCAAGGCGACGAGGTCTGCATCGAAATTGCCGATGACGGGCACGGGATCAGCGAACCGAGAAAACCTGGCTACGGGCTGGTCGGGATCAGTGAGCGCGCAAAGGCGATGGGCGGCCGGCTGAGCTTCTCGAACAAGCCAGGCGCAGGCTTCGCCGTGGCGGCGATGCTCCCGTGCGTCTCTCGGCAAGAGGGCGCCCGCGTCCCCTTGCAAACGGTCGACCCGTGAAAATCCTGATCGTCGACGATCACCCGATCGTCCGGGCCGGGCTCAGGCGGCTGCTGACCGCAGCCTCGCAGATCGACATTTGCGAGGCGGCCAGCGGCCGCGAGGCGCTAAAGGTCTTGCGGGAGCATCAGCCCGCGCTCGTCATTTTGGATCTGAACCTGCCCGACATCGGCGGTCTGGAGGTATTGGCACGTTTCAAAGCCTTCTCCCCCGACGCGCGGATTCTGGTGCTGAGCATGCACGACGACGAGACTCACGTTACGCGCGCACTGCGAGCGGGCGCGGCGGGGTATGTGACCAAGAATGCTCCGCCCGAAGAGCTTCTCGAAGCGATCGGGAGGGTCGCCGAAGGTCACACCTACATCGAACGCGAAATCGCCGAGGGGCTGGTTTTCGCGAGCATCCGAGGGGCACCAGATCCGCTGAAAGATCTGTCCTCCCGCGATCTCGAAATTTTGCGTCGACTGGCCGAAGGCCGCACGCTGTCACAAATCGCCGATACCCTGGGCATCGGCTACAAGACTGCGGCCAACAATTGCAGCCGGCTCAAGGCGAGGCTCGGAGCGACGAGCACCGTCGATCTGATCCGCATCGCCATCCGCACTGGCCTTATCGAACGCGACGCGCCGTCGTTTGAGGAACCTTCTGGTGTTACTGAGCCGGCAGGTTGAGGTTCTGCGCCGCCCTCGAGTTGACAGGGCTTTGTGCCCGACTTAGGGTGGCGCTCGCAAAAGAACCCGAGCGAGGGAAATGCAATGAAATGGAAGACACCGGTCATCATCGAGATCGCCGTCGGGCTCGAGATCAACGCGTACGCCTGCGCGGAGATTAAATAATCCCTCTTTTCTGCTGACGCCGGCAGATCCGGCGAGGCAGCCCGATGGTTCTCGCGGTTGTCCTCGGCTCTGCCGCAGGCGGCGGGTTCCCGCAATGGAATTCGAACGCGCCTGCCTGTCGGCGGGCGCGGCGAGGTGAAGCCGCAGCGCGTGCTCGTTCGCAGGCGTCGCTCGCGGTTTGCGCGAACGGTAGAGACTGGGTCCTACTAAACGCCTCGCCCGATCTGCGTCTGCAGATCGAGGCGACGGCGCAGCTGCACCCCCGCGAAGGACTGCGCTCGTCGCCGATTTCTGGGGTGGTGCTGACCGGTGGTGATGTGGACGCGATCGCCGGTCTTCTGCATTTGCGCGAGCGACATCGGTTCGACATCTACGCTCCCTCTCAGATCCTCGCGATCATCGCGGCCAACCCGATTTTCGACGTGCTGGCGCCGTACTGCGTACAGCGGATCGAATTGCCGCTCGACGAGAGGACGGAGCTGGCAGCCGCGTCGGGCACCTCGGGCCTCGCCGTCGTCGCTTTCGCGGTACCAGGCAAAGTGCCCCTCTACATGGAGACAGCTGGACAGGATCCGGGTCTGAGCGATGAGGGCGACGCCGTCGGCCTTGAGGTGATCGAGACGGCAACCGAAAAATCCTTTTTCTTCATCCCCGGATGCGCCGCGGTGACCGAACAGCTCCGCCGTCGACTTACCGGCAGCGCACTGGTGTTTTTCGACGGGACCCTGTGGCGCGACGACGAGATGATCCGGCTCGGGGTCGGCAGCAAGACCGGTCTGCGCATGGGGCATATGAGCATGAGCGGCGAGGACGGCACGATTGCCACCCTTCGCGATCTCGGCATCGGCCGCCGCATCTTCATCCACATCAACAATTCGAACCCGGCCTTGCTTGCCGACTCGCCGGAGTGGCAGATCGCCAATAACGCGGGCTGGGAAATTGCCTACGATGGCATGGAGGTGATGCTGTGATCCGATCGCTGCTATCTCCCGAGGAGCTCGAACACGAGCTGCGCGCGATCGGCGCCGAGCGTTACCACGATCGGCATCCCTTTCACCACCTGATGCGCGACGGCAGGCTCGACCGCTGCCAGATCCAAGCCTGGGCACTCAACCGGTACTATTATCAGGCGCGCATTCCCGCGAAAGATGCTTACCTGGTCGCCCGGCTGCCTACTCCCGCGTTGCGACGTGAGTGGCGCCGCCGCATCCTCGATCACGACGGCGACGATGACAACACCGGAGGGATCGCCCGCTGGCTTAGGCTGACCGACGGTCTCGGCCTCGATCGCGCCTACGTGATCTCGACCGCCGGGTTATTGCCGGCCACGCGTTTTGCCGTGGACGCCTACGTCAACTTTGTGCGCGACCGGTCTCTGTTGGAAGCGGTGGCTTCCTGCCTGACCGAGATGTTCTCGCCGCAGATCATCGCCGAGCGGGTCGAGGGCATGCTGCGCAATTACGACTTTATTAGCGGCGACACGCTCGCCTATTTTACGCCGCGGCTGACCCAGGCGCCGACCGATGTCGCCTTTGCCCTCGGCTATGTCAAAGAGCACGCTGACACACCCGAGAAGCAGGCGCTCGTCCTCGATACGCTGCGCTTCAAATGTGACGTCCTGTGGACCCAGCTCGACGCGCTCTACTTCGCCTATGTCGCACCCCGCCTAGTCCCGCCGGATGCTTTCGTTCCGCAACCAGCCGCCCCATGACGGCTTCGCCCTCTTCGCTCGACGGCAGCGCCGTCCTCAATTTTGCACCGCATGTGAGGTTCCGCTTTGACGAGCGGCGCAAGGCGTGGATCGTGCTGGCGCCCGAGCGGCTGTTGCTGCCCGACGAGCAAGCGGTCGCGATCCTGCGGCTGATCGACGGCAAACGCGATGTCGATGCGATCATCGACGAGCTCGCCGGCCAGTTCGACGCGCCGCGTGAGACCATAGCCGACGATACTCTGCCGATGCTGCAGGATCTCGTCGACAAAAAGGTGTTGCGCCGGTGACGGCCACCGAGCCTCCGCTGGCGCTGCTGGCCGAACTGACGCATCGCTGCCCGCTGCGCTGCCCCTACTGCTCGAACCCGTTGGAGCTCGTGCGCGCCGGCACCGAGCTCGACACGGCGAGTTGGAGGCGAGTCTTCGGGGAGGCGGCCGCACTGGGTGTCCTGCAGGTGCATTTCTCAGGTGGCGAGCCGCTGGTGCGCCGTGATCTCGTCGAGCTCGTCGCCGAGGCCACCAAGGCTGGGCTCTATGTCAACCTGATCACCTCCGGAATCCGGCTCGATGGCGAGCGTCTGGCCCGTCTGGTCGAAGCCGGGCTAGAGCACATCCAGGTGAGCCTGCAGGACTCCGACCCCTCCTCAGGCGACCGGATCGCCGGGCTCGCCGGAGCTCAGCAGAGAAAGCGTCGGGTTGCACGCCTGGTCCAAGACGCAGGGCTGCCGCTGACCGTCAACGCGGTCGTTCACCGGCAAAATCTCCACCACCTGGAGGACATCGTCGATCTCGCCGTAATGCTGGGGGCCGACCGGCTTGAGGTCGCCCATGTTCAGTATTATGGCTGGGCGTTGGCGAACCGAGCCGCGCTGCTGCCGAGCCGAGAACAGCTGGACAAGGCTACCGCCACGGTCGAGGCCGCACGCGCCAGGCTCGCGGGCCGTCTGGTCATCGATTATGTCCCGCCGGACTATCATGCGCATCGCCCGAAGGCTTGCATGGGCGGCTGGGGCCGGCGTTTTTTGAACATCACCCCGTCGGGCAAAGTGCTCCCATGTCACGCGGCGGAAACCCTCCCCGGACTGCGCTTTCCGAACGTCCGCGAAGCAAGCCTCGCCGAAATCTGGTACCACTCGGATGCTTTCGCGCAGTTCCGGGGCACAGCGTGGATGGCCGAGCCTTGCCGCTCCTGCGAACGGCGCGAGATCGACTGGGGCGGCTGTCGCTGCCAGGCCTTCGCACTGACTGGCGATCCGGTACGCGCCGACCCGGTCTGCGCGCTGTCACCCGATCATGCCCTTGTCGAGGCCGCCTGGCTCGAGGCGGGAGAAGCGGCACCCGATTTCGTCTACCGCCAATTTTCCACCGCTGCGGCTGCCGCGAGCTTATCCCAATAGTGTTCTGCGTCCGCGCTCTACCCGCCTGGTCGGACCTGCCGAAGCAGCGCCTCAGTCCACCGAGAACACCCAGACCGAACCGCCTTGCGGCACATCGGGGAACTGCCATGGTCTGGCAACGTTGAGGCGCGCCTGCATACGCCATGCGTCGACCCCCCAGCCCGACTGCACCGCGATATACTGTTTGCCATCCAACTGGAACGAGGACGGCACACCTGTCACGCCCGAACCCGTGCGGAATTCCCATAGAACTTTGCCGCTGGCGGCGTCGAAGGCGCGGAAATACCGGTCGTTGGTGCCGCCCATGAATACCAAGCCGCCGCCGGTCGCTAGCACCGGTCCCCACAGAGCCGAGTCGGCAAAGGGGTGGGTCCAGACCTTCTGGCCGGTGTCGAGGTTCCAGGCCTGCAGTTCGCCGATGTGGTCGGCGCCGGGAGCCACCGAGAACGCCCGTGTCTCCGCCACGATACCTGTATAAAGCTGACCCGGCGTATATGTGACTGACGCTCCCGTAAACCCATCACAAAGATTCTCGTTGGCTGGAACATAGAGGAGGCGCGTCTTCGGGCTGTAGGCCACGGGCGGCCAATCCTTACCGCCCCAGAGCGATGGGCAGAACTCGGTGTGCTTCCCGGTGCCCGGCTTGCGTGCCGGATCTATCTCCGGCCGCCCGGTCTTGGGGTCGAGACTCTTGAACACGTTCTGCTTCACGAACGGCTTGCCGTCAATGAAGTTGATCTTGTCGGCGGTCCGCTCGAGCATCCACAGATAGCCGTCACGCGCGACGTAGACGAGACCCTTAACGGTCCGGCCGCCGCGCTGATAATCGACGAGGATCGGCGGGTTGACCTCGTCCCAGTCCCACGAATCGTTGGGATGGTACTGGAAATGGCCCTTGATCTTGCCGGTGGTGGCGTCGATCGCCATGGTCGAGGAGGTATACAAATTGTCGCCCGGCCGCTGGTCGCCCATCCACGGGCCGCCATTGCCAGTGCCCCAAAAGGTGAGATTGGTCGCCGGATCATAAGAGCCGGTGATCCATACTGATCCGCCGCCGGTCTTCCACTGGTCGCCCTGGGGCCAGGTCTCGGAGCCCGGCTCGCCGGGCGCCGGCACCGCATAGGCCTTCCATGCCGGCTTCCCGGTTTCGGCGTCGAACGCCGCGACAAAGCCGCGCACGCCCAGCTCGCCGCCCGACACGCCAACCATGACCTTGCCGTCGGCGACCAGCGGTGCCAGCGACATATAGTAGCCGTTGGTGTAGTCCTCGACCTTGGTGTTCCACACCTCGTTGCCGGTCTTGGCATCGATCGCCACAAGCACCGCGTCGGCGGCGGCGAAGTACACCTTGTCGCCGAGCAGCCCGACCCCGCGGCTCGTCGGATGGAGCAGCAGGATGTCTTCGGGCATCGGCCGCTTGAAACGCCACAGCAAATTGCCGGTCTTGGCGTCGATCGCCAGCAGCTGGTTTCCCGGCGTCGCCACGAACATCACCCCGTTATTAACCATCGGCGGCGCTTGATGGCCTTCGACCTGGCCGGTCTGCAAGGTCCACACCGGCTTGAGGCGAGCGGCATTCTCGGGGGTGATTTGCGCCAGCGGGCTGTAGCCCCAGCTGTCGTAGGTACGGCGATACATCAGCCAGTCGCTGTCCTCCGGCTGCTTAAGCCGCTCGGCGGTAACTGGCTTGTAATTCTGCAGGACCGGCGGAACCGGAGGAGGGGTATCGGGCTTCGGCGCCGGCGCCAGCGGCCGCTGCGCCAAGACCGTCCCGGCGCACAGCACGAGTGCAAACCCGCCGACCGCAATGACCAAACTAAAACGACGCCTCCTTTTCATGACGTTTCCTCTCGATGTGCTGGTTGTCACATTTGCTGGAACCCGGCGCGCCCTGTGAACGGCTTGGCAACGACGAGCCGCCCGTCTGCGATCTTCAACGGCAGCGCCGGCAGCCGACGCGGCGCCGGTCCGCTGACCACCTTTGCCGCTTCCTTCGGATCATAGAACGAGTAATGGCACGGGCATTCGAGAAGCAGGCGGTCAGGGTGCCAGTTGGTCACGTCGCAACCGGTGTGCGTGCATACCGCCGAATAAGCAATGACGCCTTCCGCGGCACGCTCCTTAGTCTCGGGATCAAAGTTTTCGGGATCGAGATGAAGCAGAAGCACCTTGTTGAGGCGCGAACCGTTGCGAACTGTGCTGGTAGCCGGATCCATCGGCCAAGCAAAGGTCTGGTTGCCGCCGACGGCCAAATCCTCCGGCTTCAGCGCCTGGGCAGCGCTGGCCCCTACCACCACTAATAGATCGCCTTCGCGCGGTCGTTCTCGCGTCGGCTCGGTTTGCGCAAGAGAGAGGCGCGGCGCCAGGGCGAAGCAAGGGGCAAGAACCAAACCAAGCCCTAATCCAATGGCCTTGCGCCGCCCAACCTCCGGCGGATAGCGCACCTTTTCCCCCACTTTGGCCTTCTCCTACCGCAGAGGCGGCCGCGAGCGAGCAGATACCCGAGGCCGCGTGTCTATGCGGCTAACTGGTCACCAATAGGCAACCGCCGGATGCGCTTGCCGGTGGCCACAAAGATGGCGTTGCACAGGGCAGGCGCGAAGGGCGGCAGCCCCGGCTCGCCGACGCCGCTCGACGGCACATCGATCCCGTTGGGGACGATCCAGACGTGCGTGATCGGCGGTGACTCCTCGATGCGCAGGACCTGGAAGCTGTCGAAATTGTTCTGTTCGACGCGCCCGTTCTTGAAGCTGATCTCGCCGTATTTGGCGAGGCTCAGCCCCATTACCGCGGCGCCTTCCACCTGCGAGTAGATGCGTTCCGGGTTGGCGGCGAAACCACAATCGATCGCAGTATCAACGCGGGGCACCGAGAGGCGCCCCTTGTCGTCCACAGCGACCTCAATGACGGTCGCGACATAGCTGACGAAACTGCGGTGTACGGCGATGCCTTGGCCGTGCCTCGGCGGCAGTTTCTTGCCCCACTCGGCTTTGTCCGCGACGAGCTCGACGACGCGCCGCAGACGCGCCGTGTCGATCGGGAAAGTCTCCAGCGGGTCGCCGTAATTCGTGTAATCGGCGGGCGGTTTCACGAGCCGCGGCGGCCCCAATAGCTCGAGCAACATATCCTTGGGGTCGCGCCCCGCCGCGTGTGCGAGCTCGGCAACAAAGGACTGAATCGCAAAAGCATGCGGGATGTTCGATACCGACCGGAACCAGCCGATGCGCGTATGCGCTTCGGCTTCGCCGACCTCGCATCGCAGGTTGGCAATATTGAACGGCAGGTCGAGGACCCCCTGACTGAGCTCACCCGCCTGCTCGAGTTTCGGGTCCGGGACAAAGGTTGCCCGGATGGTCGGCGCGACGGTGCGGTGCCGCCAAGCTACAACTTTGCCCTGTGCATCGAGCCCTGCGTCGATTCGCTCGGCAGAGACCGTGTGGAGATAGTCGTGATGGAGGTCGTCTTCGCGCGTCCAGGTGACCTTGACCGGAGCACCGCTCATCTCGCGCGATAATAGCGCCGCTTCGAGCACAAAGTCGGGCTTAGACTTGCGACCGAAACCACCGCCAAGCAAGGTGACGTTGACGGTCACATCTTCCGGTTTGAGACCGAGCTTATCGACCAACTCGTTGCGCGTCCCGCCGGGGCTTTGTACTGCCGCCCAGACCTCGCATTTGCCGTCGGCGACGCGCGCCGTTGCGCAAGTCGGCTCCATTGGGGCATGCGCGAGGTGCGGCGCGTAGTATTCCGCAAAAACCGTCTTCGCAGCGGACGTGAGCGCCTTTTCGGCGTCGCCTTCGTCGCGCACGACCTTGCCCGGTTTGCGGGCGGTTTCTTCGAGCTGGGCTTTGTATGCGGCCGAGTCGTAGCTGGAGTGCGCCCCGTCATCCCACTTGATGACCAGCGCGTCTCGCCCCTTGATCGCGGCCCAGGTGTTCCGAGCGATAACCGCGACGCCGCCGATCGGCTGGAATTTCGACGGCGGCGGGGTGCCCTCAATGACGACGATCTTCTCGACACCGGGCACCTTCATCGCCGCTGAGCCGTCATAGGAGGCGAGCGTGCCGCCCATAACCGGCGGCCGCGCGATGACAGCGTATTTCAGACCAGCGAGCTTCGTGTCGATACCGTAAACGGCGCGTCCAGTCGTGATATCGAACAGATCGACAATCTGGACGTTGCCCTTGCCGAGATAGCGGAAGGCAGCCTGGTCCTTAAGCTTGATCTGGTCGGATGGCGGGGTCGGCAGCGCGCTCGCCGCAGCGGCCAGTTCGCCATAGCCCAGCTTTTTGCCCGACGGCTTTTGGAAGACTTCGTGGTTTTGCGCCTGCACTTCGCCAACCGGAACGCCCAAGCGCTGCGCCGCGGCGGTTTCGAGCATCTGCCGCATCGCCG
>Ga0182039_10001632_pt1 | contig 12045 bp, 10 predicted proteins | sample sta12Can44000111_FD_125975 | JGI IMG/M metagenome (GOLD analysis project Ga0182039, IMG submission 125975) | Lab enrichment of tropical soil microbial communities from Luquillo Experimental Forest, Puerto Rico - statanox.12C.anox.44.000.111 | ecosystem: Environmental > Terrestrial > Soil >...
CTCGGTCGCGCATGGCGTTCGATGAACTTTTCGACGACCTGCGCGTAGGTGATCCTGGCTGCGGCCGCTTTGACTGCGGCCTCGGCCGCTTGTTGTTTGACGGCGCGTGGGTCAATGCCCTGCTCTGCATCGCCGCGATACTTACGCGTCAGTGCGCGTGCCATCGTCAGCGTCATCTCTTCGATGTTACCGAGCCGATAGGTGATCGGTATCCGTTTCAATTTACCCGTTGTGGTCTTCTCACCTTTCGGGTCGGGCAAATAGAACGTGGCGCGATAGGTCTTCGTGCCACCGGCCGACGCCAGCACTGACAAACCCGACACGCCGCCCCGGCGTGGCGCTGGCACATCCCAGTAAACGAGTTGCCCGACCTTCGGCACACGCAGCTTCCGGACGCTGAGATCGGTGAAGGGCTTCTCGTTCCGCGGGTCGGCGCGTCGCCGGTACGGCTGCGTCGGCTCGTTCTCGTCATCTTGGTCCATGTTCGATCCCGAATTTAATGAATGCATATGCAAGGCAAACGGGCTGTCATAGATGCCAATCAATGCCAATCAATGCCAATCCATGCCCATGCAAGTACTTGATATTGCTATCATAATTGGCATGGCAGTGCTATGCAAGTCGTTGATCTACAAACGTTCCTTTTGTCACCGTGCATCACGTCGGCGGCCACTCGAAGGGCCTGCAGTCGGTGCGGGTCAAGACCCAGATCGGCCACGTGGTGCTCGCCGCCGACGCGAGCCACCTCTACACCCACATCGACGGCGGCCGCGTGTTTCCGCTTGTGCACAATGTCGAGGACGTGGTCGAGGGCTACGAGACGCTAAAGCGGCTCGCGGGCGCGCCGCGCCGTGTGGTGCCTGGCCACGACCCGGCGGTACTGACGCGTTATCCCACCGCCAAGCCTGGCCTCGAAGGCTGGGTAGTGCGGCTCGACGCCGAGCCGAAGCTGTAGCCTCAAGCCCCATCCGCCGGAATCGCGGGATTTAGCGCTGGAAACTAGCGATCCGGATTGACCACGATGTTGACGAGGCCGCCCGGCCTCGTCTTCACTTCGGCGAGCGCGTCGTTGACGCCGTCGAGCGGATAGGCGTGGGTCTGCAAGACCGAGAGATCGAGCGCGCCGACGCCGGCGAGATCGGCCATTAGCTGGCCTTCGCCGGTGGTGAACCAGTTGGAGCCGCGGAATTGCAGCGACTTCACCATGTAAGCAATCGGCTCGATCTCGAGCTTTTCCGTGAGCGCACCGATATTGACGGCGATGCCGCCACGCTTGAGCGCGCGTAGCGCCGCTGCCGTCACAGAGGCTGACGCAGCGCGGCCGGAGCAATCGATCAGCACGTCGACGCCGATGCCGTCCGTGCGTGACAGGAGCCAGTCCGCGACCGGCGTATCGCCCAGTGTCAGCGTATCGATGCGCCGCGGTGCCAGCGCCTTGATTGCCGCCAACACCTCGCGATTGCGGCCGATGCCGAGGATTTTCGTCGCGCCCATAGTGAGCGCGTGCAAGGTGGCGCCAACGCCGAGCGTGCCGGTGACACCGTTGATGGCGATCCAAGTGCCGGCGCCGACGCCGCCGCGGCGCAGCGCCGCAAACGACGTGCCGAGATAGCCGAAGCGCGCCGCCTGGTCGAAGCTCACTGTGTCAGGAAGTGTGACCAGCCGCTCCGCCGCCGCCGGCATGTATTCGGCAAAGCCACCGTAAGGGTAGGCGCGAAGCTGCGGCGCCGATTGGTCGGTGAAGCCGAAGTAGCCCTGGAACGCGGCGGCACTGCATTGCAGCGGCGTTCCGGCACGGCAATAGACGCAGGTGCCGCAGTTAAGCCACGGATTGACATAGACCCGTCCGCCGACGGCGACGCCGGTCACTGCCCTGCCGATCTTTGTTACGACACCAGCGGCATCGAGACCGACGATGGCCGGCAGCGGCGGCAGGCGGTTCCACAGCACGCCGCTGAAGATCGCGTTCATGTTGGGAATGACGCCGCAGGCTTTCACCGCGACCAGCACGTCGCGGGGGCCTAGCTCCGGCACGGCGACGCGATCGACGGCGAGCAGTTCGCCCGGTTTGCGCAAACGCGCAGCGCGCATGTCGGCGATCATGAATGGGTCCAAAGATGCGGAAAAGTCATTCAGCCCTGATGCCGGCGAAACGGATAACCTTACGCCACTTCTCGGTCGTCGGCGAGCAGCTTGCCGAAATCGGCTGGAGTGCCGGGAAGAAGCGATGCGCCAAGCTCGGCGAGCCGAGTTTTCACTGCGGGCTCGGCCAGGATGGCGTTGGCCTCGCGGTTGAGCTTGTCTACGATGTCGGCGGGGGCGCCTTTCGGCGCAACAATGCCGTACCAGGCGCTCGCCTCGTAGCCCGGCACGTAGTCGGCGACGAGCGGCAGATCGGGCAGCACATCGACACGCGCCGCCGACGTCACCGCCAGTGGCCTGATCTTGCCCTCCCTGATGTGCGGTAACGCGGTCGGCACATTGTCGAACATCACCTGCGCACGCCCCGCGATGAGGTCGAGCATGGCCGGCGCGCCGTCGCGATACGGCACGTGCACGATGTTGACGCCGGTCATCATCTTGAACAGCTCGCCGGCCACGTGCAGCGTCGAGCCGACGCCGGACGAGGCGAAGTTGAGCACGCCCGGATTGGCCTTGGCATAGGCGATCAGCTCGGGGATGGTTTTGACCGCCAGCGACGGATTGACGATCACCACGTCGGCGAAGCGGATGAGGCCCGCGACCGGCTCGACCTCGCGCAGAAATTCGAAATTGAGCTTTTCGTAGAGGCTGGCATTGGTGGCGTTGGCCGGCGACGCCAGCAACAGCGTGTAGCCGTCGGGCGCTGCGCGAATGAGCCCCTCGGTCGCGATATTGGTGCTGCCGCCCGAGCGGCTCTCAACGACGAATTCCTGGTTGAGCCGCTCCGACAGCCACTGCCCGAACAATCGCGCCGTCATGTCGGCCGAGCCGCCCGGCAGATAGCCGATGATTAAATGCACGGGCCGCGACGGATAAGTGTCGGCGCACGCCGGGCGCAGCACGACCGGCGCGGCGACGGCGCCAGCGGCAAGATGCAGAAGTTTTCGGCGAGGAAGATTCATGACGGCGTCCTGTTCGTCCACGAAGAAGGGGCTACTCGACCCTGATATTGGCTTCCTTGATGATCGGCCCCCACAGCGCGGCGTCGGCTGCATTCTTGGCCGCGAGCACCTCCGGCGTGGAACCCTGCGCCAGCACGCCGAGCGGCGCGAACTTTTCCTTGATCGCGGGCTTAGCCAGCAACGCGATCATGTCGGAATTGATCTTCTTGACGACGTCGGGCGGCGTCTTGGTGGGTGCATAGAGGCCGTACCAAGACGACACGTCATAGCCTTGCACGCCACACTCCACGACGGTCGGCAGCTCCGGCTCGTCGGGGAAGCGCTGCGCCGTCGTCACCGCAAGGCCGCGCAGCTGCTTCGAGCGCACCGGCTGCAGCAGCGAGCCCGTGGTGTTGAACATGATGTCGACGCGGCCGGTCATCAGGTCGGTCATGAGGCCGTCGGTCATGCCGCGATACGGCACGTGGGTCATTTGCAAGCTGGTCATGTGTTTGAACAATTCGCCGGCGAGATGCGGCACTGTGCCGACGCCGGGCGACGCCCAGCTCACCTTGCCGGGATCGGACTTGGCATGCGCGATGAAGTCCTGCAGCGTGTTGAATGCCGAATTGTTAGCGACAGCAATAATGTCGGGATAGGTGCCGATCAGCGATATCGGCGCGAAGTCGACCGCCGGGTCGAAGGTCAGCGACGCGAACAGGAGCGCCTGGACTTGCGGCGATCCCGGCGCGAGCAGCAGCGTGTAGCCGTCGGGCGGCGCATGAGCGACGGCATCAAGCGCGAGCCGCGCGCCGGCGCCCGGCTTGTTCTCGACAATGACCTGCTGGCCCCAAAGATCCGACAGGCCGCTCACCACGATGCGCGCTGCCAAATCCGCGCCGCCGCCGGGCGGGAAGCCGACCAGGAGTCTGACTACGCGCGACGGATAGATGTCGGCGCGTGCGACGCCCGGGGCGGCGGCCGTAATTGCGGCACCCGTCAGTCGCAAAAAGAGGCGGCGTGCAATGGGCATTTCTCTTTCTCCTTTGCGGTGAAACGATCCCCGAAACGGGCCCGGCAGCGGAGCCTGGCGAGGGCGCCGGGCGTCGGTCAGGCTACAGGAAGCTACAGGAACCGGCAGGCCCGGCGTAAGGGGCGCTCACGCGGCACCGTGCCGCGAGCGGCGGCGCGAGGATGCGGCACCATCGCTGTTTTTCAGCGCCGGGTTCGCCGGTAGATTATTGTCTGGATAGCCCGCCGTTTTCGGGCGCTGGAGGAGAGTCATGGCCAACCACGCCGCTCGCAAATACCGCGCGCTTGTGCTCGGGACATCGCTTGCTGCGCTGGGCGCTCTCTTGTCGGTTGCTGCGGCGCAAGCGCCGGCGACCTTCTTCGCCGGCAAGACCGTGATCATGTATATCGGCTTCGGTCCGGGCGGCGGCTATGACCTTTGGGCGCGCGTGGTGGCGCACCATATCGGCGCCCACCTGCCCGGCAATCCCACGGTGGCAGCGGAGAACATGCAGGGTGCCGGCAGCTACCGCGCCGCCAATTTCATCTACAACGTCGCGCCGAAGGACGGCACCGCGATAGCGTTGATCGCGCGCGACGCCGTGCTCGGGCCGTTGACCGGCGCGCCCGGCGCGCAATTCGACGCCACCAAATTCTCCTGGCTCGGCACGCCGGCGATCGAGACCAATGTCTGCATCGCCGACCACACCGCGGCGGTGAAGACGTTTCGCGATCTCACCGAAAAGCAACTTATCGTCGGCGACAACGGTCCCGGCACCGGCACGCATTCCTATCCGCTGGCGCTCAACGTCATCCTCGGCACCAAATTCAAGATCGTCGGCGGCTATCCGTCGTCGGCCGACGTGTTTCTCGCCATGGAACGTGGCGAGGTGCAGGGCATTTGCGAAAGCCTCGACAGCGTCAAGAATCGCCGGCCCGACTGGATTCCGAAGGGCACGATAGCACTGCTATTCCAGGGCGGCATCAAGCCCAATGCGGAGTTGAAAGACGTGCCGTTCGTGCTCGACTTGGCTCAGAAGCCCGAAGACAGGCGGGCGATCGAGTTCCTCTACGCCGGGCAAGGCATCGGCCGTCCCTTCATCGCGCCGCCCGGCTTACCTCCGGACCGGCTGAAAATGCTGCAGGACGCGTTTGCAGCAACGCTGAAGGATCCCGACTTCATCGCCGAGACCAAGCACTATCATCTCACCCTCGATCCGTCGGACGGCGTGCAGCTCGAGGCCTTGGTCAAGAAAACCTACGCGACGCCGAAACCGATCATCGATCGGATCGCGAAGTTGATCCAGTAAGCGGTGGCGGAGGCGACGGCGGCGGCCGCCGCTGCAGGCGGGCTTCTCTGAGAAAGAGGAAGAGGCCGGTCAGCACCACGATCGCCGAACCAATCAGAAGGCTCACGGACGGGACATCGCCCCAGACCAGGAATCCGATGACAAGCGACCACACCAGCATCAGATAATAGAACGGCGTCACCGCCGCGGCCGGCGCGAGATGCAACGAACGAGTCCACAGCCATTGCCCGATGGCGTTGGTGAAGCCGGTGCCGAACAGCATCACCGCGTCGAGCGGCGTCGGCCAGCGCCAGCCAAAGAACAGCAGAAAAGCGTGCAGCACGGCGAGCACGCTCAATTGCCAGATCACGAGGGTGTTGGCCGATTCCGAACGCGTCATGCCGCGCACCGCGACCGTGACGCTGCCGTACATGATGGCGTTGATCAGCGCGAACAGCGCGCCGAGCGTCAGGGAATTCGCGCCGGGATCGGTGACGATCAGCACGCCGACGAAACCAGTCAGGAGCGCCGCCCAGCGCGCGAGGCCGGCGCGTTCCTTGAGCCAGACGATCGAAACCAGCGCCGCAAACAGCGGCGAGGAGAAATTGATGGCGACCACGCCAGCGAGCGGCATCAGGCTGAAGGCGAGCAGCAGCGAGAGTTGCGAGATGGCCTGCGACAGGCTGCGCAGGAAGTGGTCGCGTGGTCGCTTGGTGGCGAACGCCGAGAGCCCCGACACCGGCAAGATCATGACGGCGCCGGCGATCAGCGACGACAGCGAGCGCAGGAACAGCACCTCGCCGACCGGGTAAAGGCCGACCAGCCACTTGCTCGCCGCCGACGCGCCGGCGAACAGGATCGTGGTGAGCACCATCAGCACGATGGCGCGCGGCACGTCCTCGCGGCGCCCGATTGCCGGCGCGGGTTTTTCGCGTGCGATAGGCGCGCCGGCGGCTGTCGGTTTGTTGGCGGTGATCTCGTCCATGCCCGGGCCGCGGCTCGGAAGCGTCGGCGGCGTCGCCCCTGCCCCACTGCGACGGTCTAGGACGGTGACGGCGGTTTGGCAATTGCGCACAGCGCGTCAGCCGCGCTGGAACATTTTCTCGACAGCGGGTTTGATCGAGTAAAGCCGCGGCATCGGCTGTTTCGAGAGGAGACTAGCCATGTGCGATTACAGCCTTCACCTTCTCGCCTCGCGGCCGGCCCGGGTCGGCGATAAACTGGTCGCGACCGAATTTACCCAATCGATCACGCGCGGTTTCTCGGCGATCGGCGCGCCCGATGTCGCCGTATGCCTGCTTCCGGGTACGGAACTCGCGTTTGAGACTGAGGTGCAATACGACCGCGCCATGAGCCTGTTCGGCAAGGCGCGCGTGCCTCACACGGTTGCCCGGTTTCGGCAGATCAACATGGACGATCAGCACGTGCATCACGACGCGCTGGAGTTTCCCGATGGGCAGCTGGTCCTGCTCACGCGACTGGTCCCGGGACAGCGCGCCAGCGTACTGCAGCTGCCGGCCGGCATCGCCGCGCCGACGCGGCACGCCGACACGCAGAGCCGGGAGGCGGAGCCGGTCGCGAATTAGCGGCGCGGCTTGATCAACGCCTTCAGGATGCGCTCCAGCACGACTCCTCGACCACCGCGTCGGGATTGCCGGAGACCGGATCGATGATGACCATCGGCGTCAAGCCCGACGGCGACCGGATGGCGATCTCATAGCGGCTGCCGGCGCCGAGCGCGGATAGTTCTTCAGGCAACGCGTCGGCCTTAAGCAACAAAGCCAGATCGTCGTGCAGCAGTTGCCGAAGCTTGGCATTCTTCGGCATCGCCTTGAAAGTCTCGCAGGAACGGCCACACCGTCGGCTCGTCATCGGCAACGAACATTATGACATAGGCTTTCGCTCCTCTGCATTGGTGTGGATTGCCCAACGCCAGGGCGGAAGCTGAGCGCAGATTCGTGATATTTGCAGAATTCGGTCATGGACGGCCATCCACCCTGTTGGCTGTCGGTGGCAAGTCCCGGCGTCGTGTTAGCGCACGGGCGTCAGGGCGCTATCATCATGCGCCGCGCCGCGATTCGCCGTCAACTGGAGATCGGGCCTAAATCACACGTTTAGACGGCTGAGAGATTTTCACCAATGAATGAGCCCAATAGCCCTGTTGTAACGAACCTGGAAGTGCAAATTACGATACGAAGGATCGCCGATTTTTTTGAGGCGTTGAGCAAATTGGATGAACCAGACAGGGGGATTTTATTACAGGAAATTTCAAGGCAAATGCATAACCACATGCCTGACGCTCCTGTTAATGCAGTCGTCGCGCCCAGGAAATCCTCCCCGCAAAGCTTTGCCGATCGCTGCAGCGACCTGGCAGAATCAGCGCCCAATGACAGAGTGCGAAGCATCTTGCGCAAAATAGCGCTTGTTTTTGAAGTTGAAGCCGCAGTCGAAGCTGCCGGCAGCACGACTTTTCCGGACGCCGCCTAGTGACCTCAGATTACAAGTTCAAGATCGGTCAGGCGGTACGTTTTCACCCCATAGCCAGCCGCGAGATTAATGCGCCCATGAACCAACAATATCGGATTACGCAGCGATTGCATGCTGCATCTGGTGAACCGCGATACTAAATCAGATGCGCGGACAACCGAACATAACTTTGCGGCGATTGAGAACCAGCTGCAGTCAGGTGGGCGCTACTAACCGGTATTGGCACCGGCCGCGCTCTGCGCAAAATGACAACCACGCCCTATTCCGCCGATCATAAATCCCTGCTGTAATCCCGCTGGTTTAGGGTCAGGGAGGAGTTTTATGCGTACCCTCATCGCACCACTGACGACGATCACCATTTTATGGGGCTGCTGTGTGGCGCAAGCGCAGAGCGTTCCGAAGCTATGCGATGCTGAATGCATACAACGTCTTCAACAGAGCATCAGCGACCTTCAACAAAGGGTTCGTGTGCTAGAGCAAGAAAGTGATAATCGGTTGACCACAGGAAATGTAGCTGCTCCGGCTGCTACCGGGCCCGATATTTCGACTTTCACGTTCATACCAGACCCGGCAACGCTGACGCCGTACATATGGGCGCTCAGTTGTCAGCATCACGAGCAGACCGGGACGGTGCCGTCAGAAGGTGGCGGGGCCCAGCAGATTACTGTCAGGCGGTGCTAGACAAATACCGCGACCGCACGCGCTTAGACACGGGAGCTTCTCATGGCGAATAAGGTCGTATGTTTTCGCGGTTGCGTCGGCAGCAGCTCTCCTAACAATAAACGAACAGCTCTCTGCGCAGGACGCCTTCACTCTTAAGAAAAGGGCATCGGTAGAGAGGGTTCTTATCGATATGGAGATGTCCCGCCGGGCGCGGTGATCCGCACTGACGTCCCTCCGAAATCTCTAATGCCGCGTCGCTTACGTCATCGGCGAAAACATCGCTCTCGGTGTCCTCCATGCGCAGAGTGCCCACGATGTGACCCTTTATCTTTAGGCCCCGACAGCTTAGCAATATTAACGGCAATCCGTCGCGTCTCATCGCAGCTCAGCAGTCTGGCCGCAAATCCGCCGTCCGGACTTATGCAACGTTCTGTCCCGCCTCCTTTTTGCTGCACCGCACTTTGGTCGCTAATGGCACTTGTCGGTCAGACAAGTGGCATCGCAGTTGGCGGTACCGTTCCGTGCCGATGGGTGGGCAGGGAGACCAATTTCATTCACTGGAAAGGATCGCCCTGACCCAAACACCTGGCGGCTAGTCATTTGGAAGCAATCGTTCGGCCTTCCGCTTCTTGCGCCAGCCGAGCGGACCTAAGCCGCCGAGGCCGGTTGCGAAGAGTGGAAAGGCAGTGGCGAGAAGTGGAAGAGTGCTTGGCTGGGGTGTTGTAGTTACTTCGTGTAAGTGGATGGGTTGGACCCAGCATTTACTACGTTGCTTCCCGTAGAGCTGATTCCACCTAGAGATGACGCGGAAAAGAAAATGGATGAGGAGTTGAAAACCAAATCAATGATATTGCCTCCCTGGACACCACCACCCTGAAATGCTGAATCAGCAATAACCCCGACTTCTGAAGACATTGTCTGACGGCTCGGCGTCGATGCAAACGCTACGCGGTTGATCGTAACGTGCCCGGTCTGATTCAGCTTGATCGCGCGTGCCGCGGCCGGCGACAAATCTATTTGCCTACCCCGTACAAAAGGACCGCGATCGTTGATCCGCACAGTAACGCATCCGTTGTGACAGACCTCGACAAGAGTCCCGAATGGCAACGTCCGGTGCGCCGCCGTCATAGCCGCGCAATTTAGACGCTCGCCATTTGCTGTGCGCGATCCGCAAAGGCCGTCTGGGCCGCCATAGATACTCGCAACTTCGGCACGCACCGTGCCGGTGACGGCCAGACATAGCGCTGCCGAAATAAGCGGGACCCCTAAATAGCGCTTCGAGTGATCCCGCTGGACCATCAAAATCCCCCTTAGATACCGCGAAATGGCAAGTGTCCCCGGCCGATCATGATAGGAAGAGCTTTCAGAACTGTTAGCGTTGCTAGGCAGGTTGTGCCGAGCGCAGCTCGGTTCACTTGCGACGCAATCGCCGGCCCGCCGCGCGTCCTACCCGAATGGCAACCAAATCAGCAGCTCGGACTAACGTTGGCGCGGTGCCGCCCAATCGAAGCCATTAGGATTAGCTCCAGGCACTTTGCGTCAGGCGGCCCTGCAAGGTGTGTGATACATTGAGTTTCAATATCCGGGATCCAAATGCACAAGGGGGAAACCACCATGTACAAAATCACCACAGTGCTTTGCCTCGGCATCTTCCTCACAATCAATGCCGGTAAGGCGCAACCCTCTTCAATCCCCCAGCTTCATGGACAGTGGACGTGTGTGCGGGGTTGCGGTTGCGAGCCCGTATCTCGTCGGTTTAATTCGGTTGCTCAAGATGGGCGCCACTTGCACGTTACAGACGTGTGCTCCAATCAATATGACGGCTACATCAAAGAGGACAACGAAACGGTCATTTTTTTCTCATCCACCGGAACTTGCAGCATTAAACATCGCATAACTGTTCTAAAATGTCAGCCCTCGAAGTGGATCAAAGTGCGCGAGCGCCATAAGTCTCCGCGAAACCAATAGATAAATTGACGAGAATTCGAGATGGCGCGGGGCATGCCGGCCCGAAATCGACTAGGCGGCTTCAGCCGTCGCCCTTCGCTTCCTGCGCCACCAAGCGAGAAGGCCACCGCTCGCGAAAATCAGACCGGGCAAGCCGGTGCCCACGACGGGGCCGGGGACGCCAACTGTCGTGTCAGTAAATGACGCGGTGATAGGACCGCCGGGGGGCTGCGTGTAGGTCGTAGTGTAGAAAACCGGCGTTAAGGCAAAACCGGTGTCCCCGGTTTCCTCACCTGTAAAAGATATCGTGCCGGTAATCAATCACGAGTGAATTTGGCGTACTAGTGAGCTTGTTCCCGTCGGGGCCGCTGGAAAAGTAGCCGCGGAAAAGTAGCCGTAGTAACCATCAGAGTCTCAGTGAAGGGACCCGAACGACTTCGTGAAAGCAGAACCGGGAGTAACCGGCGTGGGGCTGGTAAGAACAATCGTTGTAAAGTTTCACGCGAACGCCACAACTACGGCAACTTAGCGACGTTGGTCACTATCTACGGCGTCTCATTGAGCGCGATTGACTAGATTGAGTAGAATCGCTCAGAACCTTGGCGCTCTTCGGACTGATGTAGTGGAACCGTCCGCACGCCGCGCACTTCACTGGTTGGAAACTTTCACCGTCTTCGATATCCGGTGAATCGGCAATCCATCCTTGAACATCCCTGCCAGTCGAAGGACAGCGGAAGTAAATGATGGGCATAAGATCCCCTCATAGAAAATGGCTCCTTCGAGTTCAACTCTGGAGCCTCAACATGAGTTTCTGGAACTCAGTCGGAGTTCCCGACGGCCTCCTTTCGGGCAACGCAGAGCCGGCGCGAATGCTGGCCCACGGCCCCATTTATTGAGGTGCAGAGTGGCTGTTCCTCATCGCAATTTCGTAAGTGTATTGAGCCAACACCACGTCCAATACGTTTTACACTTACGGAAACAACGCGATCGATTTTAATGGAACTAACGTCGCTACGGATCTTTGCCACCGCGATTTCCGGCAGCACGGTGAAATTGGCGAACGTCGAGCAACCCATGTAGTGATGCAGCTTCTTGCCGTCGAGCGAGAAGCGCGACGTGCCGTCGGGCATCACGCCTTGCCCCTGCGTGGCGCGGATCGCAGTGCACAGATTGAAGGCGGACACGTTCGACGAGATACGCTTGGCCTACGGAATCTACTTTTCCGATCCACGAATTTTTGAGGAACTTGGGGGCAACGGCTGCGCATGAGATGGTGGCCTTATGTGTATCGTTGAGTCGTCTTACCAAGCGCTCTACGGCACATAAGCTCGCGGCCCAAAATCCGTATCGAAGTGGCTGGCAGGTAGTTGGTAGCGAGATCAACGCATAAAGCAACGTGGCTCTTTATAAGTATTTGATTTCACTGGCGCGCTCGGAGAGATTCGAACTCCCGACCCTCAGATTCGAAGTCTGATGCTCTATCCAGCTGAGCTACGAGCGCATTAGGATTATTGATCTTTGGCCATGTCGCTGACAGCGGCAGAAACGGACCAGGACAGGAAAAG
>Ga0182039_10001639_pt1 | contig 12034 bp, 7 predicted proteins | sample sta12Can44000111_FD_125975 | JGI IMG/M metagenome (GOLD analysis project Ga0182039, IMG submission 125975) | Lab enrichment of tropical soil microbial communities from Luquillo Experimental Forest, Puerto Rico - statanox.12C.anox.44.000.111 | ecosystem: Environmental > Terrestrial > Soil >...
GTGAAGGGTCGGCCTTATCGCGGAAAGAATGAATTGGTGGACAGGAAGGTCCTTCCGCAGGCCACTTACAATAAAATCAAGACCCTGGTCATTGCAAGGCAGCATTAGAGCAATAACGCGGAAGGTCCACGGGGCGGAAATCCAGCTGCATGGGGCTCAACCTGCATCGGGCGGTAGAGTGCGCCGCGGGGCGCCTTCCGTGCGCTCGAACTGTTGATCCAGATTTACATGGTGCGGGGTTCAACAGCTGCCAAGATTAAACCCTCCACGGTTCTCGGTGAATATTTGGTTGAAACGGTGGGACGTGATGGGGCGCCGTGCTCTCGGGCGCTAACATAGCCTTGTGCGAGGTCAGCAAGGCAGAGGCGGCTCACAATGTCATCTTCGAGCGCCAAAGATCGATGTGATCTTCGACACGGGCTCTGGACTGGGAATGTGATAAACAGGCTTTCGGAAGGTTACCCGATGGGTCGCATACATCCTGATAAACACTCATGGCCCTTCGGAGATCCCGGCCCGGGAAATCCGGATCGAATCCATCTGAGAGAATGGAAAGGATCGTTCGCACCTGTTTGGAAGCAGCAAGGAGGCGTTGAAAATGAAAGCGATTTTGCTTGTGGCTGCAGCGGTCCTTCCGCTCGCCGCGCAGTGGCTGCATTACCCCACGCCCGGAATTCCTCGCATGCAGGACGGAAAACCGAACCTATCAGCCCCGGCGCCAAGGACTGTGGACGGCAGGCCGGATTTATCCGGAGTCTGGGAGAGCCCCGGCACCAAATACTTCTTTGACCTCACTGCGGACGGTGTCGAGGCTCCCATGCTGCCAAGCGCGGCGGCGCTCTATAAGGACCGGTTAGCGCAGCTACAGAAGGGTCATCCATCCGAGCGGTGCCTCGGTCACGGCGTGACCGATTATGACACGGTGCCGGCGCCTCGCAGGTTCCTTCAGACTCCTGGAATCATTGCCATTCTGTTCGAGTCCTATAACCACTACCGCCAAATCTTCCTGGATGGCCGCCCTCTCCCCAAGCTCACACAGCCTGCCTACATGGGCTACTCAATCGGCAAATGGGAGGGTGACACGCTTGTGGTTGACACCACCGGCTTCAATGATAGGGGCTGGCTGGACATGAACGGTCACCCCCAAACCGAAACGACACACATTACCGAACGCTACCGACGCCGCGATTTCGGGCACATGGATCTCCAGCTCATCATCGAGGATCCGAATATGTATGCCAAGGCCTGGGGCATAAGCACAGTCCTCACTTATTTCGCGGACGAGGATATGATCGAGAACATGTGCGAGAACGAGAAGGACTATTCGCACATGGTTGGCAAGTAGCAGATTTACACTTTGCGATAATCGGCGAACCGAAACGAGCGCCGGCCGGGGATCCACGAATACGTAGTGCGAGCGTGGTGTTCGAATTACCGTGCGCGAACTGCTCGTCTCGGAGTCGCCCTTGCCAGGAGGACGAGGAGTACGTTTCCATCAGAGCACGACGGCCCGCTGAGGAACACCTTGCGTGACTGGATGGCACACTTGGCGAGTAATAGGGGGCCCATTTCGTCGAATTTGATTCCGGGCTCGCTCAGATACCCGCGCAGCCGCACATAACCCTTGGCCAGGCGAGCTCGTTATCTGGCGTCGCACTGGAGTCGAGCGGAACCATAGGCCGGTCGTGGTGAACTGCGACGAAATGTTAGTCTGTCTGGCCGGGAAGCATTAGTCTTGCTTTCAGTTTAAGACAGGCGCCCGCCATCGGGCGGGTGATATGCGTTGTTATACGTGCTGAACCTGGCGTGGGCGCCCTATCGAGAGCCATGTCAACAGGCAGTCGGCGGCTGACCCAGCTTGCCAGCGGGGCGTTGCGGCCACGAAATCGCTCGAGGCCGTTCTGGGGGATCACTTCGTGCTGGTTCCGCCAGCCGCCCTCTTCCTTTCTTCTTCGCGAGCCCCCTTAAGAATGTCTGCCAAACCGTAATTGCCCTCATGACATGCATACTCATAGAGCGTGTATTTCTCGTCGAGCTTAAAGGGAACGTGCATGGTCCACGGTCTGGTCCAGGTGCCTGGGTCCTCAACTGTGGCATCATAGCTCAATTCATCTGGGGCAGTGCGCGCGAAGCGTTCGACAGTCCGCAGTTGATCCGTCAAGAGCGCAAAGTTCAATCCGTTCATACCGATGTCGTTTACAAAATTGGTCGTTTCCACAACGAGAGTATTCCCCTCCCAATGGCCCCGTCCGTCACCCATGTAGGCACGAAGATTCGGTCCCACATGAGGACGCCCATCCAAAGGGATTATTCGCGCCTCGTGCACCATTTCGTTGCGAATGACAATGTAGCCCGGTGCTTGGAGGATTTGGTTCCCTTTGTTGTAGGGATTCCCGGGGATCATCGAGCCGATCAGCCCTCTGGTTATGCAGCGGCCCCACAAATCGAAGTCCTTCCACGAATCGGCCCGTTTCTTGACGCCTGCCAGGCTAGGCGGGCCGAGTCCATTCCGCATCTCGCGATTTCGTTTGGCCGCCTCGGGCGTCATGGGAGGCAGTCTCCCGTTCTTGGGATCAACTATTAATGACGCCTGACGGACGGCGGGGTAGTACTCGATCCAACGGTTATTTTCGACTCTTTGGGCTTCGGCTTTGTTTCTTGCGGCCAGTTCCTCGTCAGTGAGGATATTTCGTTCTCCGAAGCTTTCGGGCCGTTGCAAAGGAATGTTCAAACTGCCCGGCCACAATCCCTCAAGGTCCGGATCGCCCCATGGAGTTTTGGGAGGAGCGTAGGGTTTCGAGGTTGACAGCACATTCTTATCCGGGGCCGCGCTCGATGCGCCCAGCTTGGACTGAGCAACCAGGGGAACCACTCCGAGCGCCGTCAATGTCATCAAAATTGAAGCTCGATATAGGCGGCTCACTGTGTGCCCACCTTCCTGGCTCGGCTTGACCTCACACTACCGAGGTGTGTTCGCTCTACAGATTGCTCTATCGGCATTTCCGCCTAGACCCAACGCGAGCCCCAACGTCTCCTTCAATCAGGATTCCCTCAGTGGAGATAGGATTTATCTTGTTTTTTGCTTCATCGATCTAGTCATCTATAGAGGACAGCCCGGATGCTCTTCGATCGGTCTGGCTTTAGGACCTCCTCGCCGAGCCGAGCTGCGCCGCCCTCTCTAGTGACCCGCCGGCACCCTCAAGCGGGGCCCGGATCTGGTATATAGGTTCCATGGCTCGGGCCGGCAGGATGGCCTGCATGCTTGCGCTGATGGCTGTCGTGCCATTCGCAATCGCCAGTGAGAGCTTCTCGCTAACGCCGTCGTACGAAATCCACTTCGATCGGGAGCTCGGTCTTTCACGTGGGCTTCGGATGCGCTACACACACGATTCGCACTCCGTAGATTTCCGTTGTGAGTCCGGATCGCAACCTCTCCTCGGGAGCGCGCTCCATCTGTTCCTGGAGCATTCTTCTCTGTTGAACCCCGACCGTTCTTTTCTTTCGATCAGTCTGAACTACGGTGTACTCCGCAGCTTGCGCCTCGATGAGACCGATCAGCAGGCCACCGAGATCGTCATTCCGCTGCCGCCAAATCTTCTCCATCGGAACAATCGACTGATGTTCTCGGTGGAACAACACAATCCGGTCGATACGAATCCGCCTTCGGTCTGGACCTTGATCCTGGGCCGCTCTTACCTAACCATCCACTCCAACCCGTTCGAGGCCTCGCGCGACCTGAAGGAGCTGCCCCTTCCTCTGCTCGATCCGAACAGCTACCGGCCTAAGGCCTTCGATGTGCTTTTGCCCGAATGGATCGCGCCGCCAGTTCTGGAGGCGACGGCGCTTCTCGTCGCGAACACGGTGCATCGCGTGGCCCCCGAACCCGTCGCAGTCAACGTGGTTGCTAGCATTGACGACGCCAAGCATCCCCTGCTGATTATTGGCACATCTCACGAGCAGCCCGAATTGCGGTCGGTGGCCGCTGGACTACCGGTGACCGGGGATGAGGGTTTGGCCGGGATCTCCCGCGGGCTCGCTGGACTGTCTCCTGTCTTATTTGTCACGGGTGGGTCGCCGGAGGGCGTTCTGCGGGCTGCACGCAGGCTGGCCTTGACGCCCGTCTCTGGCAACCGGTTCCTGGTTGCTGCGGAAACCCGCTATAAGGCAGCTGATCGGCGCGCTTGGAAGGGCTTCATTCCTCCCAGCGGACACTTCTCGGTGAGTGATCTAAGGATCGAAGAACGGACCCTAGGGCCCGAAAACGATTACACACTGGTTGTGCCCCTCCGGGCGCCGCCCGACTTCCGCTTTTTTTCAGATGGCGCGCAGATGACCTTGCAATTCCGGATGGCCCCGGGATTCTCCTCGGTTCCTCGCCGCCTGGTAGTTCAACTCAATGGTATGCGGCTACAGGACCTCGACGTGAACGCCATGGTGAAGGACTCGGTTCTGTCCGTGCCTACCAATGTTCCCGGCAATCTCTTGCGGTCGCTAAACTTGCTGACCATTTCCTTGCTGACGCCGGGACCGACGGAAGTAGCCCCGCCGTCAGCAGTGCTACTGCCGAACAGCCAGTTCTTGTTTCCCTGCGATTATGCGGCGGAGTTGCCGGACCTAGGCCTGTTGCGGTTCCATTTGTACCCCTTTAGCCGCAGTCCGGATCTTTCCGATCTGGTGATCGCGATCCCACGCGTTATAGACCGCGGGATCTTCGAGGGCGTGGTCGAACTCGCCAGCAGCTTGGGACGGCTGGCCCCCGCCGACCGGGTTGGTTTTCGCGTGAGGCAGATGGGGACGTTGCCCGAGCGCGAACGAAATGCCTCGCAGACCATCTACTTAAGCCAATCATCCGGCAAAGGACAACTGGCATCTGCCATCCTGCGCGAAGCTCCCTCGGAATGGGACCGACGGAAGTTTGTTTTGACTATCAGCGCAGCCTCGACTGCCAGGCTCAAACCGGCGATCGAACAGTTCTTCGCGGAGCCCGGATTGAACCGGCTTTCGGGTGACACCGCGTTGCTGACGACGCGGGGTTTGACCTGCCTCGCAACGACGCCAAAAAGCAACGTTGGCGAGACACTCATTCTCCTACATCTCGAGATGTGGCTGAGGACCGATTGGCTGGCGCTGCCAGGGATTCTGATTGCAGTTAGTGCCGTCCTGTTCCTGGCATGGCGCCTGGCGCTGGAACGGTACCGGAGACGCCAGAGCGCACGCTGGCAGGAGGGCGAGTAAAAAGCGCCTACAAGTTTCGTAAAGGACCAAGGTATCCATGATAGAGGGCCGTGCCGAACCAAGCCCAGTTCTGTAAATAATAGCTGTCCTTTTCGCCCCAGATTCCTCGATCATAGATCGATGCAAGCTTTCGTTCAATCCCCGCCGCGGCAGTGGCATCCACCAGCCGCATCGCCGGCATGACTGCGGCGAGCATCTCGTAAGACTGGTATTCCACTTCGGGTTTGCCGTTGCTTGAGACCACAGCGGCCATCGAACCATGCTGGTTCCACTCGGAGGCGAACCAGGAGAGCGAGAACTTCAGGTAGTCCCCGGCCCGCGGGTCTCGGTTCAAATCGCGATCCAGGTCGACACGCCAACAGGTTCGAAACGCATCGTAGGAGAAGACGCTGTCGGCGGGGCTCAGTAGCGTGATGGCACCCGTTTGCGTATTGAGCTGCGCCCAGTCCGGCGGAAGATGTGTCGAGGTCAGGCGCGAAACTGAATTCAGAACCAGATACGAACTATCGACTAGCTCTCCCCAGTTGTGCGACGAATCAAACTTCTGAAAAATTCGGTAGGCGTAGGGCGCATAGTAGGAGGGGTTCATGCGGCAGAGGGACCCCTGGCATAGCGAATCCCCAGCCAGCAGGAAGCGTCTGCCATTGAGGGGGATCGTAGCCAAGCTCCAGAGGTCGGCCAGTGCCGCCCGGGCCTGGGCAAGGTAGCGAGGCTCCTTCCAAACCACCGAAGCCAGCACCAACGCGAGCGCCGCATCCTGGTCGGCATCGGTGGCGAATGCGCGGTCGAGCACATGCCATTGGCCGTTCGTATCCTGGCCCCATTTCCACGCCCAGAGATGGTCGGTGCGACTGCCGGCGTTGAGGTTATTCACCGCCCAGGTGTACGTCTTGTCGAAGGTTGGTCGATCCTTCATCCACACCGCGCGCAGCATGGCGTAAGCCTGCCCTTCCGACGTCGAAAGGCTGTGCGCGCGGTAGTCGATCACACGACCATCGTGCTGAATGAAACGGTCCGAGTACGCCCGCCAGCTCTCCCGGAGGGCGCCGGGCGGTCGTACGCTCTCCGCGCGGGTTCCTTGAGTTGGGCCACAAGCGAACAGGCTAAGGCCAAGCAGCGCAGCGGCACTCACTCCGCGGCCCGCCGGCCGCCTCCGCGAGAGAGTCATCTGGTGTGGCTTCGACTTGCACGGCCGAGTGACCCTCGCGAACGTGGTCAGCAGATACCAGAGGGAACGAGCCGCGTTGTCGCGCGGATATTGCTGTTCCACCCAGCTTTGTTCGCCGCTGAACATAAGTTGAACGAGGCTCACACGCGCTAAGTCGTCAACCTGCTGAAACGCATAGGCCGCTTCCAGTTCGCCGGAAGCATCCCGTTCACTCCACACGAGCCGCGCGAGAAGTCGGGCCTGCACGCCGAAATCGCTTGAGATCCGAAGCCATGCCTCGGACGGCGCCGGCTTCTCACCGCCGAAGTGCAGGCGTGCTCCACTTTCACTGAGATCGACTGTTCGGCAGCAGAGAGGCTCCTCGTCGGTCTCAAGTGCGCACAGAAACCGGCGCTTCACGCGAGGCGCCAGCCGCAGCTGCGGCTGCTCGAGTCCTACGCATGAGGCGGCGACTAGAATAATCAGGTTGAACACTACCCAGACGCTGTTGAGCAGAATTGAGTTCAGCTCCGATGGCGGGCCTGCGTGCTGCAGGAGCCACAACAGGCGGGCCGGAAAGGCTACCATGAGGGCCACCATCGACAGCCCCAACAGCAGGACGGTGGCCCAACTGGTCCGCAGGTCGAAATAAGCCTCGCTCAGATGGGCTCCCTTGTCTGTTACGTTGAATCTGCCCAGACGCGGGTTGAGAAGAGCCAGCAACGTTACGCCGGCGGTGTAGGGTGCGATGGAAACTTCATAGACCGCCGCCCAGAAGGAATGCCGGAAACGCCGGCTGATGATCGAGTTCGCGATGGTGGAGAGCCCGACGTGCGGTACGATGTAGGCGATCACGGCTAGCGCATCGGCGCGAATCGGATGGAGTCCCAGATAAGCGAAAGTCAATGGCGCCAGGATTAGGATTAGCCGCGGAATGCCGAAAAAGAAGTGCAGCATGGCATTGAAATAGTTCAGCCGCTGGGGGAAGCTGAGTCCGCTTTTGAAGATTGGGCAGTCGCGGCGCAGGATTTGCGCCATCCCGCGCGCCCACCGCATACGCTGCTTGACGTGGGCCGCGAACGTCTCCGCGGCAAGCCCCGCCGCCAGCGGGGTTCGCAGATAAACCGAATCGAACCCGTGCGCGTGCAATTCCATCGCGGTGTGAGCATCTTCGGTGACGGTTTCGGTCTTGATGCCGCCGATCGACTCGACCGACGTGCGTCGCAGCACGGCGCAGGAGCCGCAGAAGAAAGCCGAGTTCCAAAAGTCGTTTCCGCATTGGATCACGTGATAAAAGAAATGCTGCTCCGGCGGAATCCGGCCCGTCAACTTGAGGTTGCGTTCGTAAGGGTCGGGGTTGAAAAAGTGCTGGGCAGTCTGCACCAGCCCCACCTTTGCGTCAGCGAAGAAGCCAACGGTTTGCCGCAGAAAACTGCGCACCGGGACGTGATCGGCATCGAACACGGCTATGAGCTCCCCCCTGGTTAACCCGAGGGCATTGTTCAGATTGCCGGCCTTCGCATGAAGATTCTCCCGACGAGTGATGTAAGCGGCGCCCAGACCCTCTGTCATGGCTCGGATTTCCGGCCGCCGGCCGTCGTCGAGCACATGGACCAGCTTGTGCGGATAGTCGATCGCCAGCGCGCCGATCACGGTCCGGCGGACGATATCCACTGGTTCGTTGTAAGTGGGGATATACACGTCCACGCTGGGAAAGTGTTTCAGGCGTGCCGGAGTGCGCTCGACGACTTCAATAGTCTGGAAATAGCCGAGAAACAGGACCAGCAGGCCGTAGATCTCCGCCGCCAGAAGAAGCAAAGAGACCACGCAGTCCGCGGTGGAATCCAGATTAATGGTGAAGCGGATTCGCCAATAGAAGTACCGCATCGAAGCGAAACAGCTCAAAAAAATGATTGCCGGACGCAGAGGCGGGGTCCAGCTGGCAATAATAGCCAACCCGATCATCGCCGTCGCCGCCAGGGCCTGCTCGAACGGAGCCAGCGGAACCACGATGGCGGAGTAAACCAGCGGCAGCGTGAAGACCAGCAGCACGGCCAGGCCGATCATCAACTCGAGGAATCGGGTTCTGGGCGTCCGTGTCAACACCGGAGCATCCTAACACAAGCCGACAGCCACCTTCAGAGCATGACGGCCAGCCGTGCGAACAGCGAATGCTGCGTGTAGGGTCCGAAGTTGTCGTACACGTAGGTAACTGGAACGGAAAAGCGATCGCTCAGACGCAGGGTCAGTGAGCCAAAAAACCCGTTGGCCAACCGCGAGGGCGAGCCAGTGTAGTCCTGTGCCCCGACGAACCCGGAAACATCGAACTGCACGTTTGGATGCGGCCTCCCGCGGAATTCAAGCCGGCCCAGATTGCTCACGAAGGCCTGCGGGCTGAAATAGCCTCCGACACCGGGGTTCCCCTGTAATGCAAGCGGCGAAATACGGTCGCCTCCGAGAAGAGAGATGGGAACCGGCCGCCCGCGCGGATCGGTGAGCGAGGCGCCTCCATAACCGAGCAAGTCGTGGGCGAAGCCGTAATAGTCCAGGCCATAGCTGGCGCGCACCAGGCTCAACGAGGATTCTTCGGAATCGGCGATGAGGTTAAAGCCGGCACCGGCACTACACGTCCGGAGACTGTTCGTATCGACGTTGTGTCCAGTGCGTGCCCCGCCACCGCCTTCCGCGAAGACGTCCAACCGCTGGGTCAACTTAAGCAACCCGCCACCCACTGCGCGGTTATCCATCACTTGGCCAACGAGCTTGCCGGCGAATGGGCCGAGAGTCGGCCGTATGCCGGTCGCTGAGAGTAGAGACTCCTCCACGTTGGTGCGGCTGCCGGTCACATAGAGTGAGGAGCCGCCAGAGGCTTTGAAGCGAAGCGTGCCGGCCGCATTGACCGTGGTGCTGTCGGTGCTAAAGTGGGTTCCGCCGGCTTCCAACTGGAGATCGACGGTTTCGGAAAACGACGTCCGGATACCGCCTGTCCCATTGAAGCCCCGTTCATCGAGGACACCTCCGATCGTCGTGTATGATGTGCCGGTGGCCCGGAGGTAGACCGTGGTGCTGGGCTTCCAGAGATAATTGAGCTGTCCGCCGTAGCGCCAGAAGTCGAGCCGGTTATTGAGGTCGCCGTTTTCGGCGTGGTACTCGAAGATTCCCTGTATGTTCGAGGAGCTGGAGTCTGAGATTTCTTGTTTGAGCTGGTTGATCTCCTGCGAAGTGACCGGCCGGTTCATTCCCGACTCCTGGTCGCTCGTATCCGAAGCGGTGAGCCGCCACGTGCAGCAGGCAAGGGCGAGCAGGGCTATCAGCCTGTGTTTGAACATCGACTTGCGTCCTCCGATCGCATGGCTGAGTGGCTAAAATCCATGCGAGTTGGCCAGTTGAGGTGACGGGGGTTCCAATTGGCTAAGCAGTTCCTTCGCCCGGTCATTGTGCCCGAGCCGATGCAGTAGCTTAGCCAACTCCAGAGTGACCCGCGGCGTGGGGCTCCGCTGGTAGAGTTTTTCCAGGTAAGGCAGCGCTTGTTGATATTTCCCCGCGCCGCTGAGCGAACCTGCATAGCCTGCCAGCAGACGGTCATCTTGCAAACCCATGCTGTAGGCGACCCCATAGTATCGGGCGGACTTCTTGTAATCCTTCTTCTCCAAAAGCACGTCCGCATATTCTCGGACGACGGAAGCATCCCCCTCGAATTGAGGCAGGATCTTTTCGTACTCCTTGACCGCTTTTTTGAGATCCCCGGTTCCCTTCATCGCACGCGCATAGGCGATCCCGGCCTGCCCGCTGTTCGCGGACCTCGCTTTTGCGAGCGGCTCCAAAGCGGCCTGGTAACGTCCTATAGCAAGCAAACCGAGGCCGTAACTGAGATTCAGGGACGGGTCGCCGGGGCGCTTTGCCAAAAGATCCCGATAGATGGGCAACGCCGCACTCCAGTTCCGGTGAGCTGCGTAGATGTCTGCAAGCTGCAGGCCCAACTCCCCGTCGTCGGGCCGCTTCGCCAGCAAGGCTTGCAGCACAGCCACGGCCTGGGCGTCTCGCCGCATTTTGATTAGCACAAACGCATAGTCGCGCCTGTCGGCGTATGTCATCACCGGCACAACATCGGAGCGCTCGTACAATCTGGCCGCATCTGCCGCCCTTCCCTGCCAGGCCAAAACACGCGCCAACTCCAAACGGGCCTGAGCATCGCCGGGGTTCTGCGTCAAAAAGCTCCGGTAGTCCGAAGCCGCCTCCGTCAACGTTTGCGTGTGATGCGAGTGGATGCGAGCCAAGGCCAGCACGGCAGGTCCGTATTGTTGGTCCAGTTGGAGCGCCCGCTCGAATTCTCTAGCGGCGAGGGCCTCGCGCCCGGCGGCGTATTCCCCTTCCGCCAAACCTACTCGGGCTGCTAGGGACAGCGGATTCAACGACAAAGCCTCACGGAAATTGACTAGGGCCTGCTCGACTTGCCCGCGGTTTAGTTCTTTTTGTGCGGCGGCGGTCAAGGCTTGGGCTGACGGGCCAGCGGGGCGCATCGGCTGGGCTTTCAGGCCATCTGCCGGCTGCGGTCGGCTGGCAATGAGGTACGCGACGACCGCGTAACTGAGAACTACGATCAACCCGCAACTGATCAGAAGTAACCCGAGCCCGTTACGAAAGACCCTGTTCTGCATCCTTGTCAAGGCTCTCCATAGGCCAATACCGCCAGGTCACGGCATTACGATGTCGAACCAGAACGTAAAAGGTCGAACAACTCCATGAAATGGTACATTGTTCCCCTCATCCGACCTGCAACTCGCCTTAAGATGACGGGGTCCGGCGCTAAGATCTTTTTTATTCTCTCTGGCAGCCCCATGGAAATGGAAATCCGGAAAAGAAGTCGTTTGAGGACGCGGCGTACTCGAGTGTTCGGAGTACTTCGTCCTCCGCCCTGTAAACGCCTGATCCAAACAGGACTCCTTGAAGCGTGGGATTTCGTACGTCGGCTGCGATGACCAAAGCACCCCTCACCAATGGCAAGGTCTATATCGGTAAGGACGTAGATCAGGCAAGCGTCTCCATTGCGGTCGGGGACACTACCGGAAGACTTGGAGCAGGTCATCGTCCGAACAGGGATCCAGGATTCGTAGCGGCCGCATCGCCGTCCCGCGTGCCGCTAACAGCTTGACAGGGCTCCACTTTCCCGTACCGCTCGAAGACGGATGGAGGATTCAGTCGCCCCGAAATCCAGATTCCTCCCGCTAGGGCTTCAAAATCTCAAAGAGCCCCGCCCGACTGGACGCCGCCCGCAAAAGCTTTCTGGCCGCCGATGGGAAGATGAAGGATTCTTACATGGTTACCAGTCGCTATGACATGATCGCCATCTGTGAAGCGCCTGAGGAGGGATCCCTGGCCCGAGCACTGCCGTAGGTAACGTCGAAAGGGAGCAGCACATTGGAGACCTGTCGCGCTTTCACGGAGCAGGAGTACCGACAGAGCATCGGTGGACTCACCTAAGCATCGCGAGAGACGCACTGGTTCACCGGATGGGACGGGCGCAAGGTTCAAAAGCGTTGGGTTTCGACGCCAGGCTCTCCCCGTCTCCACAGCGGCTATGCTCCGTACCCACCAGCAGTCGCAGCGCATGGCATCTTTCAGGCTCAGCCACTTGATTTCGCCACTATTAAA
>Ga0182039_10001641_pt1 | contig 12029 bp, 12 predicted proteins | sample sta12Can44000111_FD_125975 | JGI IMG/M metagenome (GOLD analysis project Ga0182039, IMG submission 125975) | Lab enrichment of tropical soil microbial communities from Luquillo Experimental Forest, Puerto Rico - statanox.12C.anox.44.000.111 | ecosystem: Environmental > Terrestrial > Soil >...
AGGTGGTCGTCGCACGATGTCAGAAGGCCGCGCGTGGTCTGTTGATGGCGTTGGGGATTGGGATTTTTGCCATCGCCTTCACACTGGTCACCTTGAATGTGTCATACACTATCTCCGCCTTGCGTCGCCGCATAAGGTGCCGCGTGGAACTTCGTTAAACGGTCGTGGTTGTGGTGCTGGTCTCGGCGGGCACTGCATACTTCAAGAACTCTAAACAACCCAAGCCGAAACCCGACACGGAAGCCTTGCCTCTCAATAAACCTGCAGGCCAGTTGCGAACCAACTCCAGCGAGCCCTTGAATGTAGCCCTGGCGCGAATCGAGTCGCAAACGCATGACGCCAAGACCTTGCGATTCCTCCTGCCACGAGACCGGCACCTTGGGGCACGTCCGGGACAATTCCTGACGTTTGAGTGGATGATCGATGGAAGACCGGTTACGCGCTCGTATTCGATCTGCTCCTCCCCCGTCCAGACGGGCTACATCGACATCACACCCAAGCGGGTCGAAAACGGCTGTGTGTCTCAGTTTCTAAATGACCGCGCAAACGTGGGATTAACAGTCAAAGCTCGGGGCCCGTACGGCAGATTTTACTTTGACGAGAGCAGGCATGAGCGGATCGTGCTGATCGCTGGTGGAAGCGGAATTACTCCCATGATCGCCATGCTCCGATATATCGATGACCTATGTATTCCGGTGGACGCCACGCTCATCTACTGTGTTCGAACCCAACAAGATGTGTTCTTCAAGAACGACCTTGCAGCGCTCCAGGGCCGACTCAGCAAGTTTCGCTACGTTTTGGTGTTGTCCCGGCCGAGTTCCGGCTGGACGGGCTGGAAAGGCCGTTTGCGGCATGAGGTTTTGGAGCGCGAAATCGAGAAACCCTTTGAATCGACATTCTTCTTGTGCGGGCCGCCGGCGTTCATGGAGCTTGGCCGCGCCTTGCTGAAAGACCTGGCGGTCGAACCTTCCAGAATCCTGCAAGAGAGTTTCGGAGGTGCTGTGGCGGGAGGAGGTCCCACCACAGCGACTCTCGGTTCGCTCGAAATCAAGTTTTCTCGTTCCGTGGTCGCATATAAGGTGTCGCCAGACCAAACTCTATTGGAGAGCTCAGAAAGAAACGGTGTGTTGATCCCGTCGGGTTGTCGACAAGGGAGTTGCGGTACGTGCGCCACTAAGCTGCTCAGCGGCAGGGTACAGATGGAAAGTGAAGAGGCGCTGAATGAAGAGCTGCGAGCCCAAGGGTTAATCCTGCCGTGCGTTAGTCGGCCTCTCAGCGATATCACGCTGGATGCGTAAAACAGGCCCCGCCTGTATTTGGACTATAACCTGCCAGCATGGCAACTGGGATTTGGCATGACGCAAGAAGAAATCAGACTCGCGGAATCGGCGGCTCGCGAGAAACATTGCAAGCGCTGGGCACCTTATCCGAGTGAACGCGCCTGGGGGACAGTCCGCGAGGATTACAGTCCCTGCGGGTCCTTGGGAATATTTCCCCAAGATCATGCACGCTCGCGGGTTTATCGTTGGAACGAAGATGGACTTGCGGGAATCTGCGACCGGCACCAACTCATCTGCTTTGCGCTGGCACTGTGGAACGGGTGTGACTAAGGCGGCAGCTCATTACGCGCTTACGATCCAACCCGGGGAGACGGAGGTCATCCGTCTGCGCTTGGCGGCCTCCGAGTTCAGGGGCGAAAACGCGTTCGCCAATTTCGCCAAGACCTTCGCGCTCCGACAGCGCGAAGCGGACGAATTCTACACCACGCTCATTCCTCAAGGTCTCTCGGACGACGACCAGAACCTTATGCGCCAGGTTTCGCTGGCATGTTGTGGTCCAAGCAGTTCTACCACTATGTGGTCAAAGACTGGCCGGTCGGTGACCCCGGAGACCCACCTGCGCCTCAGGAACGCCGGAAGGGACGTAATCGCGAGTGGACGCACCTCGATAACGCCGATGTCGTCTCGATGCCCGACAAATGGGAATATCCATGGTACATGGATGGCGATGTACACGCTTTAACGCAAGAAGCGTTCCTACAGGTAACGATGCGGAATTCATCGTCAAAGTACCGCAGGGGTTGCAGCAGGTAGGCGTGCTGCTTCCGCGTCCGCCTCGGAGTACCGATTCTTGTCACGTCTGGCCACGTTGAGAGTACCGATGCTCTTTCCCCGAACAATCAGCGGGACTACGCAGTGAGAGCGCGGTCGGCGGCGAGGCAGCGCTCATTGTCGTACTGCTGACCTGTTTCAAGATCGCCGCGACTAATAGGCTGCTGGTGATGGAACACCCCCTGGAGCGCATGTTCAGGCGGAGCGCAGGGGCTCGTTCCTCCAGGTTCGCGGCTTCTTCGTCTGGCTAAGGCCGCGAGGGACCGCAAGGGCCAATCTGTTAAGTATTCCATGACAAATTCTTTACAACATTTCGGGAATATGAACCGCACCCAAAGAGTCTTCTCCCTCGAACGGCGGAAGTCTTCGTTCTCGAACAGTGAAGTGCGAATGAAGACTTGCCCCGACAAACTCAAAAAAGGAGAACACTGTGAAAGACCTGTTGAATGACTTGAAAGGACCGGCAAGCCGGCGTTCTTTCATGAAGAAAGGACTGGCGGCGGCCGGCACGGCAAGCGCTGGCGCCGGGCTGCTGGCCAAGGGCTTATCCGTCTTCGGCCAAGAACGGGACGAAGACGGCGATGGTCTTACCAAGGGAGACATCGCAATTCTGAGGTTTCTGAATGCCTTAGAGCAGGTGGAGGCCGATCTGTGGCTGCAATACTCCGAACTCGGAGGAGTCCAAGATAACGAAGTCTCAGGAGTCAGTGGGGGGAATCCGCTCTACACGGCTGCCCTTCAAATTCTCGATGGCGACATGCCGCGATATATCCACGACAACACCGATGATGAGATCAGCCACGCCGCCTTCCTGAAAGCGTACCTGGAATCGAAGGGCGCGGAGGCAGTCGACCTCAGTCGGTTTGCCACATTGCCCAGCAGTCGTGCGACAGGAGCCCGGCAAATCGGGCGGCTCACCAACCTCACGCGTCTTACGGTTGACACCAGTTTTTGGTCTCGGTACCGCAGCATTACCAACCCCGATTTCGACCCGGCCGCGCCATTCGTTCAAGCAGTCCCGAGTCTGAACGCGGGTCAGCACACGGCGATCCCGAGAACCGATGACGACACCGCCGGCAGTAATCTCAGTAACCCTCCCACAAGCATCACCACCCACCTTCAAGCGATCGCCTTCACGGCGGGATTCCACTTCGCGTTTATCGAGCAAGGTGGAACCAGCCTCTATCCAACGCTGGCTCAGAAGGTGACCAATCTGGAAGTTTTGCGAGTCTTGGTGAGTATTGGCCCAAGTGAGACCATGCACTTTCAGACTTGGCAGGATAAGGCCGGCAACGCCCTTCCGATATCCGATACGGACACCGGATTCCCAGGATCAACGGGAGCAACGGTGACGTTTACGAACCTCGCTCAGGCCCAGGGAGAGACCGACCCGGAATCCCTTAACGGGGATACTTTGCAGGCCAACCTGATTATGCCCGAGCCGACCCACTTCCTCACCAACAAGAACCCAAAGTTCCCCCCTGTTGCGATCATTCGCCCGACCTCCACAGAAAACGGGGGCGCAGTGGCCGCTGTTCAGAGCTTCGTGGACGATGGGCTTTTTGTCGGACATACAGTGCACGGTAGATCCGATGGTTTCGTTGAACTCCTGTTCAAACTGGCACGCGAAGCAGATGCAGCCAGACGCGAGCGGTAGGCGACACGCGGGGGAGCGGGCCGAATATACGGACCCGTTCGTCGCTCGGTTGAAAAGAGTCGTTGACTTAACTGAGCTGTAAAACCACGGACGAGAAACTGCGAACTCGCTCCGTGCGAAGGTAGACGGAAGGACAGGGTTGCAGGAACACCCCAGTGCATTTCAATCTGGAGCCGCTCTCTGGTAATCCTGTCCCTTCCGCCTTAGCCATTCTCAATTTTGCGATGAAAGGATTTAAAATGATCGAAGGTTTGTTTCAACCAACACACTTGATCTTCCTTCTGCTGATCGCTCTTCTCATTTTCGGCCCCAGAAAGCTGCCTGAGCTGGGGCAGGGACTAGGAAAGGGAATTCGTGGATTCAAAGATGCGCTCAAAGGGCTCGGAGAAGACTCCGAGAGTCCGAGCCCGCCAAACCGTCCGAGGCTGTGATGGGATCCCACGTGAGTCGGTATCGCACCGTGCCCGTAGTCAGTGGTTGCAGCATGGGGTGGCTCAACAGAGTTCTCACCGCGCGCAACACTTTCTGCAAGGTTTGTTCTTAGCGGCGTGTCGGGCTCCCTTTTTTGAATTTGTCATCCACTTGGAAAACAAACTCCAAGTGTACTATGCCCGAGACTTCAGGCCCCGTTACGTTGAGGTAGAGGAAGTCCGGGGTCAGGCATGACATTCCACAAGGGGATCAGGGCCTTCAGCCGCACCGACCAGGGATAACCCGCCGCCCGCCAGATGGCCTTCAGCACCGAGACCAACTCCCGACCATAGGTGGGCCGTCGTCGCGGCGGGTGATCCGGGCGGGGTCGCGCCCGACCGGGCGGCGGTCCGTTCAGCAGCCAGTACGGCATGACCCCACTGGCCGCGCTGCAAGCTGGCCTTCTCAACGGCGCAAAGCTACTCGGCTGGCAGGATCAGATTGGAGCGCTGAAGCCAGGCTATTGGGCGGACATCGTTGCCGTTCCAGGCGATCCGCTCACCGATATCAGCGTCCTCGAGCGAGTCAGCTTTGTGATGAAGGGTGGGGTGATCCACCGGAAGTAGCAAAACTGGCGGGATGGGGTATGGGACTGCTTCGGACCTAAGATCGTTGCCACCATAACTCCCCCCACTACTCCGACTCCCGAGCCTGCCACCATGCTCCTCGTCGTAAGCGGCTTGGCGGGACCGATCGGCTTCCGTCGACCCCGAAAATTCCACCTCTGAGGGATGGTCCAGCCCTCTTTGGAGCCCGCAGGGTGATCTAAACAAACAGGGCCCTGTTTCGTTCTCCACTTTCCACAGTCCTCTTTCAGCCGGGGAGATAGCTGAAGCTTCGCCCACCCCGCAGGGTATGTTGCTGGCCGTGGGTCAGCAACCAATGCGGCGAACTGGCCCAACTGGCCCGAGCCTGCTTGACAATATGGCGTCCAAACTCCAGAATTTAGAGTCCGTTCGATGCATCTCAGCCTCAGTAGCCCCTCGGGGCAGATTCTCGTAACGTTGCTCATCAAGCTGGGCGTTATCGCCTCGCTGGCGAGCATCATTGCGCGTTTCGGACACTTCCGCCGCCTCATCTTTTTGGAGCAACGCACACCGCGCCAGAAGCTGCTCTTCTCCGTCTTTCTGGGCGTACCTTTCATGTTGGGCGTCCTCACCCGCCTGCTCGCCAAGTACCAGGGCATTGACTTGAGCCTGGAAATTACGGTGGTCGCGGGCCTGCTAGGAGGCTCGATCACGGGCTTGGTGGTCGGCATGATGGTGAGCCTTCCGGCGTGGCTCAAAGGGCATGAGATCCTGGCCGTGCCGATGGCGGTGCTCTACGCCGTAGTGGCCGGTTCGGCGCGCTGGATTTGCCCGGACAAGGAAGCGATCTGGAAGTTCTCGCCGTTTATCGACCTCAGTTTGTACCGCTCCATTCGGCAGCGGTTCAAGGCGCCCGCCCTGGACTGGCAGGTCCTGTTCGCTCTGATCTGTGTGATCCTGGAAATGGCTCGAATGCTGGTCGGTAATCTGGCCGCGAAACAGAAGTGGTTGTTCTACCTTGACTCACCACATCCCTGGACAAAGGTCTTGATCATTGTCGGAACGTTGATCGGCGTGGGGCTACCGATTCGCATCTGGAACACTACCCGCATTGAGCGCAAGCTTGAAGACCAGGAAAGGCTCCTGCTGCAGGCGCGGATGGACGCGCTCATCAGCCAGATCAATCCGCACTTCCTGTTTAACACCCTAAACACCATCTCCTCCCTCATTCGCTTTGACCCCGACACGGCGCGGAGCGTGCTGCTGAAACTGTCGAACATCCTTCGCCGGCGGCTGAAGAGCCTAATCCACTTTCTGCCGCTGAAGGAGGAGATCGATTTCATCGACGATTACCTGGACATTGAAGTAGTTCGTTTTGGGCGCGATAAACTCCAGATCCACAAGGAGGTCGAGCCGGACACCCTGGAAATGGTCGTCCCCAGCATGATTCTCCAGCCGCTGGTCGAGAACGCGATCCGCCACGGGATCGGACCGAAGGTGGGAGGTGGCACCATTACTTTGCGGGCTTGGCGAAACGGCGGAAAGCTATGTATCGAGGTTATCGACGACGGTGTCGGCATGCCCCAGAACCGGCGGCACGAGATCTATGAGTCCGGGATCGGTATCCGCAATGTCCAGGAGAGGTTGCGGGTACTTTATGGCCAGGACTATACTTTCAAGATCGACAGCCAGCCCGGCTTCGGCGCCGCGATTCACGTCGAAATCCCGGAGCTGATCATTCCTCGCCGCGAAACCCCGGTTGAGACCGCCACTGTGGCAGAGTCTTGAGACCCGTCGTGCCGCCATTGATTCTCAGGCCGACTTTCTCTTCAAGGCTCCCACTCTCCGACACCACTTTCACCCTTCGCGCGCGCCAAGCTATGCTACTATGCTGCCGCGGGGCGATAGATCCCAATGGTTAAGTGCCGGTTGGCGCGAGACTTCCTGGCACTACCGAAGTTGGCGTCGATCGCGTCTAACTCCAGGAGGTGAAGACGAGTATGGCAGAGGATGACTTTAAGGCCGCGAAGAAGACTCCGCCTTCGATGAGCATGATCGAGCCCCGTCTTCGCAACATCTACCTGCAGTTCTACAAAGAGAGTTATTTCACTCCGAGCGCGCTCGACTTGAAGACGAAGGAGCTGATCGCCATCGGCTGCTCGGTTATCGCCAAATGTGAGGGCTGCCTGGAAGGCCATCTGAAGAAAGCCCGTCAGATGGGCATAACAAAGGAAGAGATCAGCGATGCTCTTGCCATCGCCATCGGCATCGCCGCGGCCGGGGCGCTCGACTTTTCGGATAAGGCAGCTATCAAGCTCGACTTGCACCACTTTGAGGACTGATTGACTCATTGAGTCATCGGGTCACTGAGTCATTGATTAAGTGAATGGGTCACTGAGTCATTGGGTCATTGGCTCGATTACTCAATGAGTCAATGGCTCAATTCTTCTAATGGGCTATCTCGTCATCGCCAACCTTTTCTTATTGTTGTTCCTCGGTGTGGCCGACAATCAGATGATCGCCGCGTTGCTCCCGGCGCTGGTGGTTTCGTTCAGAGTAAGCGTGAAGGTTGCCGGACTGCTGGTCGTTACCTACTCGATTGCGGCCGCCGTCGCCTCGTTTGTTTCCGGTTCTCTCTCGGACCACTACGGCCGCCGTCGGTTCCTGCTGATTGGAGTGCTACTCTTTGCGCTCGCCTCTGGGTTGGCTTCGGAAACAAGGAACTTTGGACAACTCCTGTTGGCTCGCGCCTTGACAGGCCTGGCCGCCGGGACCATCTCCACCTGTTCCATCGCCTTCGCCGGGGATTGGTTCGACTACGCGGTTCGCGGCAAGGCCATCGGGTTAATCTCTTCCGCTTATTTTGTTGCGCCTATCCTTGGCGTCCCTTTGGCCGGCCAGATCGCCGACCACTGGGGCTGGCGGCGGGTGTTCGTTTTCTTCGCGGTACTAGCTCTGGCCGTGGCGTGCGCCTCGCTCGCCTTGCCGAAGAGCGGGGTGCCCAAGCCGGCGCCGGCCCGACTCCAAACCTCGCTGCTGTCTGTACGCACGTTCCTGGCGAAGCGCGACCTCGTCGCGGCCCTTGGCATTGCCTTTCTGGTTTCGGGGGGTCTCGTCGGCTTTATCACTTACATCGGCCAGTGGCTGCACGATCGTTTCGGGATTGCCACTGGCGGAATCACAATGATCTTCATGGTGGGAGGGCTGGCTTCGCTCATCGGCGCGCCCCTAGGCGGGATTCTCTCTGACCGATGGGGCAAGCGCGTAGTCTCGATTGCCAGCAATGCTCTTCTGGCGCTGGCCGTGGCCATAGTGCCCTTGCTTCCCTGGGGCGCGACGCTGGTGCTGGCCTTCGGTATTACGGGCCTCGGCGCGGCCTTTCGCCAGGGGCCGTTGACAGCTTTAATGACTGAGATGGTACCCGGGGTCCAGCGCGGCTCCTTCATCGCTTTGCGCAATATCTCATCGCAGTTGGGTATTGGCACAGTCGCGTTGACCGGTGGTATCCTCTACGAGCATTATGGGTACGCGGCGGTCACAACGCTTTGCGCTCTTATGACCGCCTTAGTTGCGGTCCTGCTCAGTACCCACATTGTCGAGCCGCAGCCGACGGCAGAGATAGCGCATTTATAAAGGCGGCGAGAAACGCTATTCAGGGTCTCGAAAGGGCGGGCTTCAGCCCCGCCAAGCCGACGCGCTGACTATAATTGTTGTAGATGGTGGGTGCGTTTTGCGGCAGGGCTGAAGAGTTTATGTGAAAACTGGCGGCTAGGCCGCTCTGACTTGCGGAAAGGCTCAGCCTTTCCGGACGACGAGAAAAAGAGATTCTTAAAACAAAGGGTTTGCCGCTCGCCGGAAAGCCGCAGGCTTTCCGCAAGTCGGGCGGCAAAGCCGCTTCGAACTGAACCAACCAGTTTTCACACAGACTCTGAAGCCCCGTCCGTCCAGGTCGGAGACGAGCTTTGGCTGCAAAATCGCGACTTTGGAAAATCACGCGTGTCATGTTCTACGTGGTAGCTTCGTTGCTGGTGATATTTCTCTTCGGGGTGGTGCCGTGGTTCCTCACCACCATCATCACGACGGGCCAGTTCCATTTTCGCGATCCCGACGACGGCAAAACTCCACAGTCGTATGGCATGGAGTTTCATCCCATCGAGTTCTCCTCGAGCGATGGAATCCTCCTCAAGGGCTGGTACGTTCCCGCGAGCGACGAGGCCCGCGGGACCATCATCTACTGCCACGGCCTCAACCGCACCCGGATTGAGATGCTTCCCATGGCCGCCTTCGCCCACGGTCTCGGTTACAACGGTCTGCTCTTTGACCTGCGCCACCAGGGGGAGAGCGGAGGAGCGACGAAATCCCTCGGATACTTGGAGCGGTTGGACGCCGAGGCCGCCGTCCATCATGCGTTGACGGAAGAGAAGGCGGCGAGGCCCGTGATTGTCTGGGGTATCTCGATGGGCGCCGCCGCAGCGTTGCTGGCCGCAGCAGATTCGCCCGACGTCACGGCGGTGATTTCGGATAGCACTTTTCTGAACTACACCGACGTGATAAGGCACCACTATTATCTTTTTCGCGGCTTTGTCTGGTGGTTTCCTCCTTTGCCCAGCTTCCCGATTGCCGACGAGGTGATTCACTGGACGGCTTGGCGCGCCAACTTCGATCCCGTTGCCTTCGACCTGGAGAAAGCGGTGAAGCGCATCGGAGACCGGCCGGTTTTGTTTGTCGCGGTAGAGGGTGATAGGCGAATGCCACCTTCCATCGCGCAAAAACTCTATTCCGATGCCGAGAGCCCTCTCAAGAAGCTGGTTGTAGTGCCGGGTACGCGCCACGGTGAAGGCTTTAAAAGTGGGAACCAGCAGTACGAAGAGGCAGTGACTCACTTCCTGGCGAGCCTGCCGACCGCGAGCAGCAGGGAACAGGTTACGGGTTACAGGGAACAGTAGGTAGCGCAGACTTTCGCCTCTCAGAAAGTCTGCGGTTCGTCCCGATGAAGCAGGGAACAGGTTACAGGTCGCTGGTTACGGTTTACAGGGAACAGAAGCAGGACATTGGAGATTCCTTGTAACCTGATCCCTAGAAACAGCCATGAAGCACTGCACTCTTCTCTTTGCCGTTCTCGCCACAGGAGTTGCAATGAGTCTCACGAACGATCTCTCCCTTCGGGACCGGGTTTACGGCGGTGCACCCCAGGGTTCTGCCTCAAGTGGGCAAGAGAAGTCCGGGTGGCAGTACATCAGTAAGGACTCGCTGCTCGAGAACATCAAGGTGCTGGCCTCGGACGAATTCGAAGGTCGCGCTCCCGCCTCCAAAGGCGAGACGCTCACGGTGGGATTCCTTGAAGAACAGTTTAAGAAGCTCGGACTCAAACCCGGAAATCCGGACGGGACCTACTTTCAAAAGGTGCCGATGGTAGGCATCACCGCGGACCCCTCGGAACTGGTCTTCACAAAGCGCGGGCCGGCCGGCGCCGCGCCGCAAACGTTGGCGTTGCACTATGGTAGCGACTTTGTCGCCTGGACCAAGCGCGTCGAACCCGAAGTTCGTCTGGATTCGGATCTTGTCTTTGTGGGCTACGGCGTGGTCGCGCCCGAATATCAATGGGACGATTACAAGGGTGTGGACGTAAAGGGAAAGGTGCTGGTGATGCTTATCAATGATCCGCCGGTGCCTGACCCCAACGACCCGTCCAAGCTCGACCCACACATGTTCAAAGGTAAGGCTATGACCTACTACGGGCGGTGGACCTACAAATATGAAATCGCCGCCCAGAAAGGTGCTGTCGGGGCGCTGATCGTCCACGAGACCGGGCCTGCAGGCTACCCGTGGGGCGTGGTCCAAGGTAGCAACACGGGGGAACAGTTCAGCCTGGTCGCGGCGGATAAGGGCGCCTCGCGATGCGCGGTTGAAGGATGGATGACTCTGGAGAAAGCCAAGGCCCTCTTGGCCATGAGCGGGAAGGATTTTGACCAGCTCAAGAAGGCCGCCGTCAGCCCTGACTTCATGCCGGTTCCCCTTCCGGCCAAGGCCTCGCTCACGATCCGGAACAAAATCCGCACAATCGAGTCGCACAACGTCATTGCCAAGCTGGAGGGCCAGGATGTCAAGCTGCGCAGCCAGTACGTGGTCTACACCGCGCACTGGGATCATCTGGGTATCGGACCGGAGGTGAACGGCGACAAGATCTATCATGGAGCGGTGGATAATGCCTCGGGAACCGCGGGATTGTTGGAAATCGCCAAGGCTTTCGCCAACGTGAAGCCACTTCCGCGTCGATCCATTCTTTTCCTTTCTGTCACCGCTGAAGAAAAGGGTCTGCTGGGCTCGCAGTACTACGCCGAACATCCTCTCTACCCGCTGAGGCAAACGGTGGGGGAGATCAACATGGACGGGCTCAACGTCTGGGGTCGGACCAAGGACATTGTTGTTGTCGGCCTGGGTAATTCCACCCTCGACGATTATGTCAAAGCAGTTGCGGCTGAGCAGGCCCGCACTGCAGAGCCGGACGCGGAACCGGAGAAAGGTTACTACTTCCGCTCGGACCACTTTAACTTCGCCAAGCAGGGCGTTCCTGCACTCGACGTTAACGAGGGCGTGGACTACATCGGCCGGCCTGACGGTTGGGGTATGCAGATGCGTGAGAAGTTCACGGCGGAGACCTATCACAAACCCTCTGACAAAGTGAAGCCGGATTGGAACCTCGAGGGCGCCGTCGACGACCTGAGGCTGCTGTTCTCGGTTGGATACCGGGTGGCCAATGCGGACGCCTACCCCACCTGGAGTGCCGGCAGCGAGTTCAAGGCCAAGCGGGAGGCGATGCTGAACCATTGAGTGAGTGAGCCATTGGGTGATCGGGTGATTGCCTCACCCGGCGGCCAAACTGAGTGTTCGAAGATCATGAAGGGTTACGGCGCGGGAGGCTTACCATGGGTTCTCTGGCCGAAACACTCCCACCTGTTCAACCTCACTACCAGGCATGGCTGCGTGGCTCCCTCACCTTCCTTGGCCTGCTGGTAGTCGGGAGGTTCGTTCTCGAGATGGCCGGCGTTCCTCCCGCCGTTACCCGGTTTCTATCGAGTTCGGCGCTGATCTATCTGGTGGCCATTTATCTAGGTGCAACCGCTCCCCTGCACAACGTCAAAAAGCTGGTTCAACTGATCATTCCTTCTCTCGCCGTAGCCACGTGGACTGTGGGCTGGGTGATTCTATTCACGCTGGTTTCCGGAATCTTTCAGCTCCAGCGCAGCCACTTCGCGGAGAAGA
>Ga0182039_10001652_pt1 | contig 11983 bp, 10 predicted proteins | sample sta12Can44000111_FD_125975 | JGI IMG/M metagenome (GOLD analysis project Ga0182039, IMG submission 125975) | Lab enrichment of tropical soil microbial communities from Luquillo Experimental Forest, Puerto Rico - statanox.12C.anox.44.000.111 | ecosystem: Environmental > Terrestrial > Soil >...
CCCGTTTACGGCCAGTTGCGCGGTCACGGTGGACCAGTGCGTGCGCTCGCCATCACCTCGGACGGCGCGCAGGTAATCTCAGGCAGCTTCGACACATCGGCGATTCGCTGGTCGCTGTCGCGCAACGTCGCACAGCAGGTCATGCGCTTCCACGATGGTCCGGTAAACGCGGTCGCAGTGCTTCCGGATGGCCGGTTCGTAACCGCCGGCGGCGATGCGCATATTGCTCTTTGGACGCCGAGGCGACAGTCTCCGGACCACGTGTTCGACGGCCATACCGCCCCAGTCGTCGCTCTCGCCGTTTCGCCCGACGGCAAGACGCTTGCCTCGGCCTCATGGGATCGTACCGTGCGGGTCTGGCCGCTCGCCGGCGGCCGGCCACGGGTGCTGGAAGGCCATACGCAAAATGTCAATGGCGTAGCGTTTTCGCCGGACGGCACTCGGATTATCACCGCCGGTTACGACGCAACGATCCGCATCTGGCAACTCGCCGACGATGGCGTGTCGGTGCATAATTTGCCGAGCCCTCTGAACAGCGTCGTTGTCGCGCCCGACGGAGAATTACTGGCGGCCGGCGCCGACGGCAGAGTCTTCTTCCTGTCCTCGACGGGCGAAGAGCTAGGTGAGCTGCAAGCTGGAGCGACACCAATCATTCAACTTGCGCTCTCAAAGGACGGCATTCTCGCCGCCGCTGCCAGCACGCGGGGATCGGTCGCAGTCATTCATCGCAAGGAGCGCAAGCTCTTACACACGCTGGTTGGGCCCGGCCTTCCCGTATGGTCGATCGCCTTTCTGCCGGACAACGGCACATTATTAACCGGCGGCACGGATGCGATGATCCGGCGGTGGGACGCGACCAAAGGCGAGCCGATCGACTCCATGCTTGTGGGTGCGCCGGAGGACCCGCTCAAACGCTATGCCGGCGATCATGGCGCCGAAATATTCCGCGCTTGCGTCGCTTGCCACACACTTAGACCTGACGAGGGCCAGAAAGCGGGGCCTTCCCTCTGGCATGTTTTCGGCCGTCGCATCGCGACCTTGCCGGGTTACAATTTTTCGCCAGCCCTGAAAAAACTCGATATCGTTTGGTCGAAAGAAACGATCGCCAAGCTGTTCGAGATTGGACCAGCGCACTACACTCCGGGCACCAAAATGCCAGAACAGACTATTGGCGCTGTCGAGGATCGCGAGGCGTTGGTCGATTTTCTGGCGCGCGCGACCACTAATTAGCGGTCAGTTCTCCCCTTCGTCCTGGCGCGCCTGCAGATAATCTTCAGTCATTCGCAAGCGCGGCCGCTGCGGCGCGCCGAACGGATCGAAGTTCTCTTCAGCCATCACCTTGACACGGCAGTCCGCACACATTTTCACGACATCCAAACGCGTCTTGGAATCTTTGTACATCCAGTGCTTGCCTTCGAGCTTAGCCACCACCCGCTCGACCGAGCTTTTGACGCCAAACGGCGTTCCACAGCGGATGCAGAGGAATGGATCTTCTTGCTTGATGACGCGGCTTGAGGCGGTTGCAGCGCGAAAGTCGATCTGCGATTTAAGGCCGATTACTTTTTCCGGACAGGTCGCTTTGCACAGCCCGCACTGCACACAGGCGTCTTCGGTGAAACGCAACATTGGCCGCTCGGGATCGTCGGCCAGCGCCCCGGTCGGACAAGCCGAAACGCAAGACAGACAGAGCGTACAGCCGTCAACATTCACCTCGATTTTGCCGAAAGGGGCGCCGTCGGGCAGGTTGATCACGTCCGTTGAGGCAGGGGCCACGGCGTGCAGTTCGCGCAATGCCAGTCGCAGAACCTCACGCTTTTTGCCGATGGCATTGAACGTAGCGGGTTTGACGGCACCGTCGTGTGCCTCGATCGTTCGCAGGTTTTCGCCAAGTTGGTCGGGATCGTCAGTCTCGATGGTGGCGATGCGCGCGCCGGCGAAACCGAGCCCGGCCACGACTGCATCGGCAAGCTCAATCGTTCTCGTCAGACCGGTCACGTCGTGCTTTGGCTTCGAGCGCAATAGAAAACGGATCGCCGTCGCGCCATAGGCCAGCGCACCGGCGAGAGCCTCGAGTCCGATCTGGGTGATTTCATTGATTTCGACCGGCAAGACATTGGCCGGCAGCCCGTCACCGTGACGAGCCAAGGCCTCGATCACGGGACGGCCATGCTCTCCATCGTGAAATAACAAGACCGGTCGCACACCGCCCGCTTCGCGATAAGTGGAAAGCAGAACACGCAATTTGCGTAACAAGGCGTCCGCCGGGGGCACCGCATAGGCCGCAGCACCCGTCGGGCATGCGGCAGCGCATTGCCCGCAACCGGCGCAAATGTGCGCGTCGATCGCGACATGATCGCCATTGGGCGTAATCGCGCCGGTGGGGCACAGATCGAGGCAGCGATGACAACCGACAATGTTCGAACGCGAATGCGCGCACAGATGCTCGGTGAATGTAATGTAGCGCGGTTTTTCGAACACTCCGGTCAGGTCACGCGCTTTTAGAACGGCACGCAGTACCGCCGCCGCATCGTTCGCATCGGCTCGCAGATAGCCGTCGCGCAAATCCACCGCGGAAAATAGCGGCGCGCCGCCCGACAGGTCGACCAGCACGTCACACTGCAATTCGACACCGTTGCGCGGACTGGCGAATTGAAGGCGGTCGCGCGAGGACGGCACCGCGGCGGCATAGTTGTCGACCGTCAGCTTAAAAGCGCCAAGGTAACCGGTCGCTCCCTTGATGGTGCCCTTTAGTACCGGAAATTCCGTCACGCTATTCGGCGTGACCGCGCCGGCGGGAGTAAGGAGCACCGTGACGTCCAGATGGTCTTTAAGCAGAGTGGCCGCCTCGATGACGCGCTCATCCGTGCCATAGAGCAGGACGGCACCTTCGCTGGTCAGATTGACGACTGCGGTATCGGGCGTGCTTTCGCATGCTGCCGCGAGCAGCGCCGCTATTTTCGGCGCCGCAGCATCGGCGTCTTTAGACCATCCCGCAGTTTCGCGAATGTTCATAAACGTGATGGGAGTTTCGCCGCCAATCTCTTTGAAGAGCGGCGCCTCCTGGGTACAGGCAATCGCCATCGCCTGGCCGTCGGCTGCCGCAGCACGCACACGATCGAGTTCGGCCCGGCAAAGCTCGCGTCCGCGAAGCACCTCGGCCCCGCGGCAAGCTCGCTCCACGGCCGAGCCGTCGAGCGGCATCGTGTCCTCGCAGGAACAGACCAGAATTTTCCGGGGCCGGTCGGCCATTTACTACCCGTATCGTTTTTCCCGTTGGTGCCCGGCTGAGGAATTAAAACATTCCCCAAAACGCCGCGCGGCACGCGGGACCTTTATGGGCCATGCGGTTATATGTAAAAAGAGGAGAAAATAACAGCGAGGTTCAATGCCGCTGGTGACGCGGGCAGCTGGTGCGAGCGAATTGAAGCTGCCGCCGCCCTATGAGCCGCTGCGATTGCGCGAATACGGCGATGCCTTTGCGCATGCCATTGCCGTGGCACCCAGGCGTGGCGCCGGAACGCTGGTCCATGTCGGCCGATTCGACCTCGCAGAATTCGCGGTTGTGCTCGAGCCGAAAGACCCGCTGGCAAAGGCTCGCCGCGCTTTTTACGCCGGGATGGCCGCGCTCGCCGACACGATTGCGGCCGCCGCGCCGCCGGAAACCGCGATCCATATTGATTGGCCGGACGCACTCTACGTCAATTGGGGCTTGGTCGGCGGCGGTAGACTGGCCTGGCCGGCAAAAATGGAAGCAAACAAAATCCCCGATTGGCTGGTGTTTGGCAGCATGATCCGCACTGCGAACAAAACAACGGTCGATCCGGGACTCACTCCCAACCTCACTGCCCTCGACGAAGAGGGCTTTGCCGAAATCACCTCCAATCACGTCATCGAGAGTTTCGCCCGCAATCTGATGCTGCTGCTCAACGATTGGCAGGAAAGCGGCTTCGCAGCCGTCAGCAAAGCGTATTGCGAGCGGCTGTCGCACGAGAACGGCAAAAATTGGCACATTGACGACAATGGCGACCTCATAAGTCTCAACGCCAACCGACAGACGGAGCGGAAAGCGTTGCTACCTCGACTCGCAAAACCGGCTTGGCTTGATGTGCTCGGCGGGGACATGTGAAGCTGTTGCGCACCATCCGCCTCGACACGTCGGACACATTCGTGTTCGATCGATCTTCCCAACCCGGCGAATGGGCGGTCTCGGGGACGTTCGCCTTCTGGAGCAAAGATCCCGCAAACCTCGAAGGAAAGGCCCGCGTGGCGTTTCGCAGCGGCTTTCTCGGCGTGGAATCGCTGGGATGGTCGACCTTGGTACAGGTCGTCGAAGCGAGCGAAAACGATCGCTCCGCTCTGGTCGATACGCTCGCCAAACAATTGTTGCAGCATTTCGGCGCGCCGACGATTGCCGCGGCAAGAGCAGCGGCCGAAGACGAGGTCACATTCGCCCAGTCCCTCTGCAACGTGCCGCGCGACGGCGTCATCGCGGTGCATCGCACCTTCGAGAACGGCGCCGTGCGTGAAACTTTCCGAACGCTACGCGCCAAGGAAGGCGGAAAGCTCGCGCGCGCCTTTTCCTTCATTGAATCCGAAGGGGACGACGGGCCTGGCGAGCACATCGATTTGATAGATCTTGCCGAGCGAGAACAGAAATGAACGACTTCTGGCTTTCCTGCGGCCATCATTTTCTCGACCGCGATTCCGCCGGCGGTTACATCGTGACGGATGATTTCCTCAAAGTGTATCTGGCAAGGCCGGAATTGCTGCCCCCGCCCGAAGCCTGTCCCGCCGAGCGCAATTTACATAGCGCGTTACTCCTCGATCCTCGACGCCCAGTCACACCTTCCGAAATTCTCGCGATCGCGGACGCCGATGCGCGGGAAAACTGGCACGTTTTGGCGTCTTTCCGCGACTATCTGCTGGCGCATAAGACGCTGGAAGCAGGTTATGTGGACCTGATCCGCCACGGGGTCGGCAGGATACCGCCTCTATTCCTCAATCAGCTTGTCCACGCGATTCTTCGGAACGCACTTAACGATGTCACAGACCCATGGATTTTGCGCGCGGGAGAACTATTCTTCCGCACGCAGCGCGTCACGCTGCACGAAAACTCACTGATTGCAGCCGATGAGGAAACAATAGTGGGTACCAGCCAGCGGCCGGTCTCGCCGCTGGTCTCGATGCTTGGACTGCCAGCCGAGGCCGCGATCGAAGTGCTTAACAACGAGAATGCCGAAACCTATTGGCAGCGCAGTGATCGTTTCGACATGGCACTCGACTTGACGTCTGGGCGCCAAGGTCTTTCGGCCGTTGCCAAAGTGATAGAACTGTGGACCGAGCATCTCTTAGGCTTTGGTGTGACAATCGAGGCAATTCCGGAGCTCCGTGACGCTCCGGTGACCTGGTATGTCGGTCTCGATTCGGAAGCGACGGGGATTGGTGATGCGCTGTGGAAGGGTCATGAGTTGGACGAGGATGCGATGAGACGCGTCGTCGGCCTGTTCCGTCTGACCTTCCGTGACACCGGGCTGATGATAGATGATCTCAAAGGGGACCCGGTCTATCTGGTCCTGGCTATGACTCGCGACCACTTGATACGGATGAAGCCGCAGAATTTAGTGACCGGGCTGCCCATCAAGCACAGCGAAGCAGTGGGCTGAGCTATGGTTGAGCCGCTCAAGCGTGTAGCAGTTGGGATTGTTGTCGAACGCAGCAAGGGTGCCGGACCGTGGACCGACTTTCTATGGCGACCCGTCACTGCTTTGAGTGGCGTTCCCGAAACGGCGCCTTGGACCAAATTGTCGGATGACGGCGAGCGCGCCGCATTTTTTGTTGGGACCGCAGAAATCGAGCTTTATCGCTCCGAAGCCGGCAATTACCGGGAAAATCTCCTCGTGGAGAATCCACTGTTGTGGGTCGCGCTGCGCCGGACCGAGGCCAATCCGCCCTATGCGCTGGTGGCTGTGACCGTTGATCCAGCCGAAGGCGAGGCGTGGGCCGCTCTGGGCAACGATCTCGTTGATACCGTGCCGATGCCATCAGCGGTCGAAGCTATCGTCGCCGAATTCGTATCGGAACATTATGTCGATCAGCCGTTCCGCAAACGCACGCGCGATCGCGCCCATCCGGAGGCCCTGGCGCGGCGCTCGCCGGCAACAGATATTCGCAAGCCATGAGTGCGCGAATATGAGCAAACAAAACGTGACCGAGCCTGAAAATTTTCTCGAGCGATGGTCGAAGCGCAAAATCGCTGAGCGCGATCGATTGGCCGCCGATGAAACGACCGCCGATCAAACGACCGCCGATAAAAAGACAGCCGATGATCGCGCGAGTGGTGACGATCAGGCCTCAGCGATTGTCCCGCCGCGAAGCGACGCGACCGCTCCGCCGAGCAGCGATGAGATGTTCGATCTCACACAGCTTCCGTCGATCGATTCGATTGGAGCGAACACCGACGTCACTGCGTTCCTGCGCCCGGGCGTGCCTTCAGAGCTAACTCGTGCGGCACTTCGACGCGCTTGGAGCAGCGATCCAGCGATCAGGGACTTTGTCGGGCTGGTCGAAAATGGGTGGGACTTCAACGATCCGTCCGCAATGGCCGGTTTCGGACCGATCAGCCCTGAAGAAGTCGCACGCCTCACAGCGCAGATCATCAGCGCATTGCCGGAAGCACCCCGCGAACCAGCGACGCAGAACAAGGTGGCCGAACAAGAACAATCTCAGCTTGAGCAACCCCAAACGCCTATTGAGGTCGAGAGCACCACGGCATCTGAACCCGAGCACGACGAAGATCACGCGGCGCAGCAAAGCCAAACCGGTCAGAGCAGCGACGGCAATTGAAGCCCACGTCCGCCATCCGCTCTGCGATGGTGCTTTCGCACCCCAACTTAGACCGCATTTTCATGTTGCCGATCACGGTCTGGTGATCAGCCCCCGCGTTGCGAATCCCCACGCATTAATCGGCCGATATAGCCTCAAGCTATTGACCCCGCCTGCAGCGCGGCGATAGCCTCTGCGCCTCAAAATTCCTGTTCGCAGCAAGGCATAACGACGACGTGAACAGGAACACAACAACAACCATGTCGAGCATGGCTGACAGGGGACTCCAGGAGGCAATCCGCGCCGTCGGCGGCGTGACCGAGCTCGCGCGCCGGATCGGCATATCGCAGCCGTCCGTCTCGAACTGGACGAAGGTGCCTGCCGAGCGCGTTCTGCAAGTGGAAAACGCAAGCGGTGTCGCACGAACGATTTTGCGACCGGATCTTTATGCCGAACACGACGTCGATGATGTCAATCGGGGGCGCGCGCTGGAATATGCGCTGCTCGCACGATTGCTCAGGCAGCCACCGAGTTCGGCGCTGTTGAAGCAGATTGCGCAACTGCGTGGGGACGAAACCCAGCTCGGCGCTGCGCATGCAGCATTGGCCGAAGCCGCAAACGTCGCCGAGACGAGCGTAGTCGAGCGCGAATACTTCGACCTGTTCATCGGAATCGGTCGTGGCGAGCTTCTGCCCTATGCCTCCTATTATCTCACCGGCTTTCTGCACGAGCGGCCGCTCGCGCGCCTGCGCCGGGACCTTGATCGGTTCGGCATTGCCCGCGCCGAACACGTCTCCGATCCGGAGGATCATGCCGGTATCCTGTGCGAGGTTATGGCCGGGCTCGCCATCGGCGAACTGCCGGGCTCCGAGGAGACCGGCCGCACAATATTCGAAAACCATATGGCGCCCTGGATCGGGCGCTTTTTCGCCGATCTCGAAAATGCCGAGGCCGCGGAGTTCTACGGGCGCGTTGGAACCGTCGGCCGAGTATTCGTGGAAATCGAAAACGAGGCTTTCGCGCTGCCGTTGTGAGCGGCGCCAGGCAGAATGTGCGTCCTTAAGGAGGACAAGCGATGAAACAGGACAGCAAATCCAAAATTGATCGCCGGGATGTTCTCCGTGCGCTCGGTGTGGGCGCTGGCGCGGCGGCAGCTCCTGTCGCGCTGGTCACGGAAGCGCACGCCCAATCGGAAAAGAGCGATGACAAGCGCAAGACACGCTACAACGCCAATTCCGAGGACGTGAAATCGTTTTATCGCGTCAACCACTATCCGAAGTGAGGGAGGCACACGTGCTCGTCAAGAAATCAGAACGTCAAGCGCGCCGCGGCTCTCTCGCGAGCCTCGCCGCACACAGTAACGCGCTCGACCGCCGCGCCTTTTTGCGGCGCTCGGGCATTGGCGCCGGAAGCCTCGCAGTTCTCGGCACGATGCCGCTTGGGACCATCCGCAAGGCGGAAGCGGCGGCCGCGGGACCGCTCAGCGCGGGCGCTGTTATCCGCAAGAGCATCTGCACGCACTGCTCAGTCGGCTGCACGGTCACCGCGGAAGTCCTCAACGACGTCTGGATCGGACAGGAGCCGAGCTGGGATTCGCCGATCAATCGCGGCTCGCATTGCGCCAAAGGAGCCTCGGTTCGTGAACTGGTCAGCGGCGAACGCCGCCTGAAATATCCGATGAAGCTCGTCAACGGCCAATGGACTCGCATCAATTGGGATCAGGCCGTCAACGAGATCGGCGACAAACTGTTGGGCATCCGGGGCAAATCCGGTGCGGACTCAGTCTATTGGCTCGGTTCGGCCAAAATGACCAATGAAGGCTCTTATCTATTCCGCAAGTTCGGCGCCTTCTGGGGCACTAACAACACCGATCACCAAGCCCGTATCTGCCATTCGACGACGGTCACCGGCGTAGCCAATACCTGGGGCTACGGCGCGATGACGAATAGCTATACGGACATCCGCAACGCAAAGACCCAGATCATCATGGGCGGCAATCCGGCCGAAGCCCATCCGGTCTCGCTGCAACATCTGATCGAAGGCGCCGAGATGCAGAAGGCGAACGTGGTCGTGATCGATCCGCGCCTCACCCGCACCGCGGCGCATGCAACCGAGTATGTCCGGCTACGGCCGGGCACCGACATCCCGGTGCTCTACGGGATCATGTGGCACATCATCAAGAATGGCTGGGAGGACAAGGAGTTCATCCGCCAGCGCGTTTACGGTTACGAAGAGGCGCGCAAGGAGATGGAGAAATGGACGCCGGAGGAAGTCGAACGCGTTTCCGGCGTTCCCGGCGAACAGCTCAAGCATGTCGCCCAGATGTTCGCGACACAGAAGCCGTCAACGCTGATCTGGTGCATGGGCCAAACCCAGCACACCGTTGGCACTGCCAACGTGCGCGCGAGCTGCATGCTGCTGTTGCTCACCGGCAATGTCGGCGGTCCCGGCATGGGCGCCAACATCTTCCGCGGCCACGACAACGTGCAGGGCGCGACCGATGTCGGCCTCGATATCGTGACGCTGCCCTTCTACTACGGCCTGACCGAAGCGGCCTGGAAGCATTGGTCGCGCGTTTGGGAGGTCGACTACAACTATCTGCTCGGGCGGTTCGACGAAAAGAAAATCATGGAGGCGCCCGGTATCCCGCTGACGCGCTGGTTCGATGCCGTGCTTTTGCCAAAGGACCAAGTCGCTCAGAAAGACAATCTCAAAGCGATGTTCGTGCAGGGTCATGCCAGCAACAGCATCACCCGCATCCCGGAATCCTTAAAAGGCCTGAAGGAAGTCGAGCTCCTGGTCATCGCCGATCCGCATCCGACGACTTGGGCGTCGCTTGCGGTGCAAAGCGGTCGCAAGGACAACATGTATCTCTTGCCGGTCGCGACTCAGTTCGAATGCCGCGGGTCGCGCGTGGCGTCCAATCGCGCACTGCAATGGGGCGAGCAGATCGTCAAACCGTTCTTCGAATCCAAAGACGACCTGGAAGTCATGTATCTGATGGCCAAGAAACTCGGCTTCGCCGATCAGATGTTCAAGAACATCAAGGTCGAGAACAATCTGCCGGTCGCCGAAGATATCTTACGCGAGATGAACCGGGGCAGCTTCTCGACCGGTTATTGCGGACAATCGCCGGAGCGCCTGAAGTCGCACATGGCCCATCAGGCCGACTTCGACATGCTCACGCAGCGCGCTACCACGGGTCCAAACAAAGGCGACTATTACGGATTGCCGTGGCCGTGCTGGGGCACGCCTGAGGTGAAGCATCCGGGCACTCCCCTACTCTACAACACCAATCTTGCGGTGATGGACGGCGGCGGCTGTTTCCGTGCGCGGTTTGGCGTTGAGCGTGAGGAGAAGCAACCTGACGGCACAACCATCAAAGTCAGTCTGCTTGCCGACGGCTCCTACTCCAAGGACTCGGAGATCAGGGACGGCTATCCGGAGTTCACGCTCGGCGTGCTCAAGAAGCTCGGCTGGGACAAGGACCTCACCGAAGCCGAGATGGCGGTGATCAATAAAGTCAATCCGACGACGCCAGACGCGGTGTCATGGTCGACCGATCTGTCGGGCGGCGTTCAGCGTGTTGCGATGATGCACGGCTGCGTGCCTTACGGCAATGCCAAGGCGCGAATGAACGCCTTCGGCCTTCCAGACCCGATCCCGGTTCACCGCGAACCGATCTACACGCCGCGGGTCGAGCTTGTCTCCAAGTATCCGACCTTGCCGGATGCGAAGCAGTTCCGGTTGCCGAATATCGGGTTCACCGTGCAAAAAGCGACAGTCGACAAAGGCCTTGCCAAGCAGTTCCCGCTCATTCTCTCGTCCGGCCGATTGGTCGAATACGAAGGTGGCGGCGAAGAAACCAGATCCAATAAGTGGCTCGCCGAACTGCAGCAGACGATGTTCGTCGAGATCAATCCGGCCGACGCCGCCGAACGCGGCATCAAGGATGGGGCGCTCGTCTGGGTCACCGGCGCTGAGAATGGTTCGAAGGCGAAGGTGGCTGCGCTTGTGACCGAACGCGTCGGCAAGGGCGTTGCCTGGATGCCCTTCCATTTTGGCGGCTGGTTCGCAGGTCAGGATCTACGGGCCAATTATCCCGCTGGCACCGACCCTGTCGTTCTCGGCGAGAGCGCCAACACGATAACGACCTACGGCTACGATCCCGCCACCGGGATGCAGGAGCCGAAGGTCACCCTGTGTCAGATCACAGCGGCTTAAGGAGGCGGTTATGGCCCGAATGAAATTCCTCTGCGACGCCGATCGTTGCATCGAGTGCAACGCCTGCGTCACCGCGTGTAAAAACGAACACGAGGTGCCCTGGGGCATAAATCGCCGCCGCGTGGTCACGCTCAGTGACGGTAAGCCGGGCGAACGCTCGATCTCTATGGCCTGCATGCACTGCACCGACGCGCCATGTGCAGCGGTTTGCCCGGCCAATTGCTTCTACACGACGGCAGATGCGGTCGTGCTCCACAGCAAGGACCTGTGCATCGGCTGCGGCTACTGCTTCTACGCCTGCCCGTTCGGCGCACCGCAATACCCGAAAGTCGGCAATTTCGGCTCGCGCGGCAAAATGGACAAGTGCACCTATTGCGCTGGCGGACCGGAGCCGGACGGCAGCAAGGCGCAATATGAAAAGTATGGCGCGAACCGGCTCGCTGAGGGCAAACTGCCGCTCTGTGCCGAGATGTGCTCGACCAAGTCCCTGCTCGCCGGAGACGGCGAAGTCATCGCGCAAATCTACAAGGAACGCGTATCGAGACGCGGCTACGGCTCCGGTGCCTGGGGCTGGCAGACCGCTTACGGCGAGACGATCGCGACCTGACAGCTATGCCGGCGCCGCGCTCGTGCGCCGCTGGCCGACAACAAACCGTGATTTCATAGGGAGAAGTGGGATGGCGAGGTTTTTCGCGCGGATCCGCATGATCGCCGCAGCGTTCGGACTTCTGATCGTGATCATCGGGCCGGCAAGTTCACCGGTTTTTGCGCAGGTCGACCCGAATGCAAGTGCCGTGCAGGAAAAGCAGCTCCTCGATAAGCTCAAGACGATCCAGGGTCTCGGCACGATTCCTGACACGAAGTCCTACGTCCTTGAGCATCCGGCCGGCCGTGACTGGCAGTACTTTCACAATGTCACGCTGCGCTGGATCGCCGC
>Ga0182039_10001654_pt1 | contig 11974 bp, 9 predicted proteins | sample sta12Can44000111_FD_125975 | JGI IMG/M metagenome (GOLD analysis project Ga0182039, IMG submission 125975) | Lab enrichment of tropical soil microbial communities from Luquillo Experimental Forest, Puerto Rico - statanox.12C.anox.44.000.111 | ecosystem: Environmental > Terrestrial > Soil >...
GGCGAGACCGCCGGCCAGGCCGGGGCGGAGGGCGTCACGGTCCACGGATCACCTCCACCAGCTGCCCGTCGCGGAGCGCTCCGGGGTCGTCGATGACAGCCTCACCGGGCTTCAGCCCTGCCCGCACCGGGTACCGATCGCCGGCGGACTCGCCGAGCGAGATCCAGCGCAGGAGCGCGCGTCCCCGATCGGCCACGAAGACGCCGGTGAGATCCCCGCGCTCGACCACCGCGGTCCTCGGCACCCAGGCCTGCGCCGGCGCCGCCGGCGCGCCCGGCACCTCGAGGCGCGCGAAGGTCCCGCTGCGGACCCCCTCGCCTCCCGCCACGACGCGCGCCCGGAGGAAGCGGCGGTGCGAGAGCGGATCGCCGCCCGGGGTGAGGGCGGTCACCTCGGCCTGGCCCCGGCGGTCGCCGGCCACGAACCGCAGCCGCTGGCCGAGCCGTAGCCCGCGCGCCTCGTCCTCGGACACGCTCGCCTGCACCTCGAGGCCCGCGCCCTGCACCTCGAGCAGCGGCTGGCCGGGGCCGACGAGGTCGCCCGCGCTCACGCGCTTCGCCTGGATGGTCCCGTCGAACGGGGCGCGCAGCTCGGTGTAGGCGAGGCTCGCCCTGGCGCCCGCCACCGCCGCCTGCGCCTGCGCCCGCTGCGCCTCGGCCACCTCGAGCTCGCTCGGCGTGGACGCGTCCTGCGCGAGGAGCACGCGGATGCGGCGCTCGTGCGCGGCGGCGCTGGCGAGCCCGGTCTCGGCGGCGGCGAGCTGGGCGCGCACGTCGTCGCCGGAGAGCCGGATGAGGAGGTCGCCCTTCTTCACGTGCGCGCCTTCCTCCACCGCCACCGCCCGGACGGTGGCGGAGAGGCGGGTGGACAGCGCCGCGCTCTGGGAGGAGGCGAGGCTCGCCGCGACCCAGCCCGCCGCCTCGCCCGGCGCGACGTCGACGAGCTTTACCTTGGCCGGGGGCGGAGACGCCGCGCCCGCGGGCCCCTCGGCGGCGGCGACGGCGAGGCCGCCGCCGAGCATCGCCGCTAGGGCGGCCGTCGCGAGGATGAGATGAAGGAAAGCGTTTCGGATCATGACTTCACTCCTTCGATGGGCTGGCCCAACGCGAGCTGGAGCTGCGCGCGAGCGAGCCGGGCCTGGTGCTGGCTCCCGAGGAGCAGCGAGCGCGCGCCGGCGAGCCCTGCCTCCGCGTCGAGCACGTCGGTGAGAGGGAGCAAGCCCTGGCGGTGACGCGCCTCGCGCAGCCTGCGGGCGGCCTCGGAGGCGGCCACCGCCTCGCGCGCCGACCCGACGCGGACGTCGGCCGTCTCGACCGCGCGCCGCGCCTCGTCCACCTCGCGCCGCGCCTGGCGCTCCTGCCAGGCGGCGGCGGAGTGGGCTGCCGCCGCGCGCGCTTCCGCGGCGCGCGTACCGTCGAGCGCGCCGAGCGAGAGCTGCCAGCGCGCCACGAGGAGGCCCTGGAACCAGGTCGCGCCCTGGTCGATGGACGAGCGCAGGGTCTCGACGCCGGCCTGGGCGAAGACCTCGGGGAGCAAGGATCCGCGGGCCGCCGTGCGCGCCTCGTCCGCGGCGGTGGCGCGCAGGCGCGCCGCGACGAGGTCGGACCGCTCCGAGGCATCGAACCTCTCCCCCGGGGGCGGGGGCGTGGGGGCGGAGCCCCCACTCTGAAGTCGGCGAAGCCGGCGGTCGCTCGCGTCAGCGAGCGAAAGCGCCGAAGGCGCCGCCGCCGGGGCCGCACCGCTGCGCGGCGCGCCGGTCGGCGCGTGCTCCACCGGCGTCGAGAGCTCGGCATCCGCCACCTCGTCGCCGGCGAGGAGCACCAGCGCCGAGCGGGCCGAGGCTACCCGCTGCCGCGCCGTCGCGCGGTCGGCCTCCGCCTGCGCCCGGAAGGCGGTGGCGCGCGCCAGGTCGGCCTCGAGCGCGAGGCCCTGCTGGTTGCGGGAACGGACGAAGCGCTCGGTCTCGATCGCGTGCTGGAGCGCGTCTTCGGCGAAGCGCAGCCCCTGATCCGCCACCTGCGCCCCGAAGTAGGCGTCGACGACCCTCAGCGCGATCTCGTCGCGGCGCCGCTCCTGGGAGCGCGCTTCCGCGCCGGCTTGCGCCTCGGCGGCGCGCCGCCCGGCGGTGATCCGGCCGCCCACGTAGATGGGCTGCACGACCGACGCGCCGAGCCCGACCCCGCCCACCGGGTCGGGCGCGTTGAGGCGGGCGGGCGTGAAGTCGGCCTCGGTGATCTTCTGCTCGTTGAGCTTGATGCCGAACGCCATCATCGGCTCGTCGGTGACGATGCCCTTGGCGGAGAAGGAGAGGGTCGGAAGCCGCGCGTCGCGCGCCGCCGCCGCGTCCTCACGCGCCGCGCGGACCAGGTCCTCGCCTGCCGCGAGACCCGGGTTGCGGGCCCACGCCCCGCGGATGGCGTCCTCGAGGCTCAGCGGCGCCGCGTGTGCGCCCACCGGGGTGAGGGCGAACCCGAGCGCGGCGACCGTGCCGATCACGTCCCATCTCATCCGCATCTTCCGTGGTTCAGAATGCACGTCCATCGGAGCCAAGCTGGGCTGCCACGATTCGTCGCAAGTCGCGGTCCACGCCGCGCGAATCCATCCGCGTCGGCCTGGCTCTCACTCTGGTGTCGCGTCGTCGCCTCGCGGACCGAAGGGCTCGGAGCTCGCGTCGGACTTGCAGTCCGACCCACAACGAGAGCGGATCGGCTTGGTGCGCGCTCCCCGAAAGCGGCAAGACGTGAGGTGGCCCGCCTGCGACGTGTTGTCGCAAGGTGATGCGCGCCGTTTCAGGAAAGGAGCCGCGAGCGCACGCCGAAATCCAGTCGTGCCAGGGGTTTCCGTCCCGGCACATCACCCGCAATGAGCCCTCGGTCGGCCGATCTCTGACGGGGGGCTCCGTCTTGCTGACTCCGGAGCATTTCGGAAACATGGAGCGGAATGCAGAAGGTCGTCGTGAGCGAGCCTGTCCGTGACGTCGCGTTCGCGGCGGTGAGCGCCGCGTTCGGCTCGCTCGGACGCGTCTGCATGGCGCTCGACGCCGAGTTCCGGGTTCGCCACGTCTCGAGCGAGCTGGACGTGCTGCTCGGGGCGGGCGCCGCCCAGCGGATCAGCGGCGAGCCCATCGAGACGGTGCTCGGGCCGGAGCTGTTCGCGCCAGGCAGCTCGCTGCGGCAGGCGCTGGCCGCCGGCGAGAAGCGCGAGGGCTGGCGGGCCCTCCTGCACGCCGGGAACGGCTCGACGAGGCTACTCTCCATCACCGCGGCGCCGCTACGGCACGATCTGCACGGAGTGTGCGATCCGCGCGCGGTCTATCTGCTCGTGCTGAGGCCGGCCGAGGACGACCCGGCCTGCGCCGGCAGCCGCGAGCCCATCGCCGGGCCCGGCCTCGTCTGCCGATCGCAGGCGATGGCGCGCATCTTCCGCTTCGTCGAGACGCTGCAGCACAGCGAGTCGACCATCCTCATCACCGGCGAGAGCGGGACAGGCAAGGAAGTGATGGCGCGGACCCTCCACGCCCACTCTCCGCGCAAGAGCGGCCCTTTCGTGGCCCTGAACGCGGCGGCGCTGCCGGCGGACCTGCTCGAGAGCGAGCTGTTCGGGCACGTGCGGGGTGCCTTCACCGGCGCGGTCCGGGACCGATCCGGCCGCTTCGAGCTGGCGAACGAGGGGACGCTGTTCCTGGACGAGGTGGGGGACGTGCCGCTGCACCTGCAGGTGAAGCTGCTGCGGGTGTTGCAGGAGCGCACCTACGAACGGGTCGGCGATGGGGCGACGCGCCAGACGAACGCGCGGATCATCGCGGCCACCAACCGCGACCTGCGCCGGGCAGTGGCGGAGGGGCGCTTCCGCGAGGATCTCTATTACCGCCTGAGGGTCTTCCCGATCGAGCTGCCGCCCCTGCGCGCTCGGCGCGAGGACATCGAGCCGATCGCGACCTACCTGCTCGGGCGGGTCGGGGCCCGCACCGGGCGCGCGCTCCGTTTCTCGCCCGAGACGCTGCGCGCGCTCATGTCCTACGACTGGCCTGGCAACGTCCGGGAACTCGAGAACGCCCTCGAGTTCGCCGCCACCGTGTGCCTCGGCCAGACGCTCCAGCCCGAGGACCTGCCGCCCGAGGTTGTCGCGCCGCCGGAGCGGGGGGCGCCGGCGCCGGAGCCGGCAGCCGCGCCGTCGAGGCTCGACGCCGGGCCCGCCGCGTTAGACGACGATCGCGTCTCCTTGCAGCGGGCGCTCGAGGCGCACCGCTGGAACCGGCTCGAGACCGCCCGCGCGCTCGGGGTGAGCCGGAGCACGCTCTGGCGGCGCATGCGGACCGCCGGGCTGGAGTGAAATGCCCGAGGGAACCGGAGCGCGGGCTTCTCCTCGATGCCGGAGGAAAGCCATGCGCTCGGTCGCCGCGCTCGCGGCTGCAATCGCCGTGCTGGCCTCCGCCGCGCCCGCGGCGGCGCTCGCGGCCGGCGGCGGCTGCGTCGCCTGTCACGGCGATCCCCGCAAGATGAAGGAGATGGGGTTCCCTCACTTCGCGGTCACGCCGCAGGAGGTGGAGGCCCAGACGAGAATGGCGGCCGATTGCGCCCAGTGCCACCTGGGCGATCCCGGGGCGGCCACGAAGGAGGAGGCACACCGCGGGCTGGCGCGACTCCAGATCGTGAAGAAGAAGGCGCTCGCCGCCGACGTGACCACGCCGCGGAAATACCCTCTCCAGTATGGGACGAACCCGGCGAACAAGCTCTTCGTCGCGGCGGAGCGGGGCGGCAAGATGACCCGCGACGACTCGGCGGTCGCGATCCAGTGGCACGACAAGCGGGCCGACACGCTCACCCAGAACTTCGACACGCTCCGCAGGACATGCGGCGCCTGCCACCCGCGGGAGCTCGAGGAGTTCGAGAAGAGCGCGATGGGCACGAACGCGAAGCAGAGTCAGTACAAGGGCTTCACCGAGCGCCGGCGAGGCCCGCACAACTGCGGCCCGTGGTTCGAGGGCAACTACGAGGCGATCCAGGCGAACACGGCGGTGCCGATCTCGGCCGAGAGCCACCGGATCAACCAGCGGGCCTGCAACACCTGCCACGTCGGGTGTCTCGACTGCCACTTCGACCCGCGCCCCAGCGATCCGCGCGACCGGACTGCCGGCCCCCACACCTTCGCGAGGACGCCGCCGTCGCTGGCCTGCTACGGCAACGGCCGCGGCAGCGTCTGCCACGCGGGACCAGAGGACCGGCGGCGCGGCGCCGGCTACTACGGAGGCCCGTTCTCGTTTCCGGAGGGCAACGCGCCGGACGTGCACGTCGCGGCCAACGTGGGATGCCTCGACTGCCACGAGAGCACGAGGACGAACCCGAAGCTGGGTCACGGCACCGTGGTGCGACAGGCCGAGGGCTCCTGCGTCCAGTGCCACGCGCCGGCCGTCGCCCGGCACGCCGCCTCGCTCCACCGGAGCGTGACCTGCGAGGCGTGTCACATCCAGCGGGTGGCCGGATACCAGGGGACGTACTGGGGCCCCGGCGACATCGCCGGCGCCGCGACGCCCTTCTTCAAGTTCAAGGCCTATTACGGCGTCATGCCGGAGCCGATCCTGCTGAAGGATCAGCGGGGGCGCTGGATCCCGGTGAAGCCGTATCCCATGGCGGCAATGAACCAGAAGGCGGCGCCGTTCGAGCGCGGCCTGCACTGGAGGTACCCGGCGGCGCTGCCGGACAGCCAGCGCACCGACGACGCCTGGGCGTATACCGGACTGCACGAGGGCCTGCCGAGCAACGTCAAAGCCCTCACCTGGATCCAGCTCGACAAGCTGTCGCACAAGCTCGGCAAGGCGCGCGACTGCGACTCCTGCCACTGCGATCGCGCGACCGGCGCGCAGATCCAGAAGGTGACGTGGGACTACGAAGATCCCGGCGCCGAGCCCTTCTCCGGCGAGCACACGGTCGTTGCGTCGCGCACGGGCCTCCGGATCGAAGGCATCAAGGCCCGCGAACCCATCGTCGCGGAGAAGGGTTACCAGGTCTCGGCGTTCGCGCCGTGGGTGTACCTCGACGTCTGGGAAGTCCCCGGCGACTTCTCTGTCCCCGTGCCGAGGGACGCGAAGGCGTACGACGAGGCGAAGCTCGACCTCCGCCGCGCGCGCGCGATGAACGTCGTCCACTGATCCGCGTTTCCCGCTCGTCTTAACCCGTCGAAGGGCGAACGCGACGGTACGTCGCGTTTCGGGGAACATCGTGTAACGGCCGCGAAACAGAACGTCTCGGGCCGCATCCCGACGAAGAGTCGAACCACCTGATCTCGCTCGCAAAGCGACGGGCACGCCGCCTGCACCTTTGTGTGACGCGGGCCGCAGGCCCCCATCACCGAACGACGAGAGGACACCGGATGCGTAAAGCCCTTCGAGCACTGATGGCAGGCGTGGCGGCGGTTAGCTTGGCGCTCCCCTTCTACGCGCCGGCCGAGGAACAGAACGCCCAGAACAAGGACCAGGACGTCCAGAAGAAGGTGGACGAGCTCGCCAAGCAGGTCGAGGCGCTGAAGAAGCAGGTCAAGAGGACCGAGGACAAGTCCCTCGGCCGCTGGCTGAGCATCGGCGGCGACTACCGGTTCCGTCTCGACTCGCTGAAGGGCGGGGTGCCGGATTACTACCAGTTCATGGGCCCGGCGACCGCGCCGGTGCTCACGCCTCACTACTACCCACAGCAGGACACGCTCATGACGAATCGCTTCGGCCTCAACATCAAGGCCAAGGCGACCGAAGACGTGACCTTCACCGCGCGGCTGCTCATGTACAAGACGTTCGGGATGCAGACCGCCCAGGCGACCAACGCCGGGTTCTTCGCCGACCGGACGTTCGTGCTCGACGGCAACATCGGTCACATCCCGCTCGACAACACGCTGCGCGTCGACCAGGTGTACGCCACCTGGAACAACATCGCCGGCCAGCCGATCTGGTTCTCCGTCGGGCGCCGTCCATCCACCGGCGGTTCGCCCACCCACGTCCGCCAGAACGGTGAGCGCCCCGGCGTCGGCGGCGTCCCCGGGCTCCTCGTCGACTACGCGTTCGACGGGATGACCCTGGGCGTCGCGCCCGAGATCAGCGCGCTGCCGGGCATGTTCGCGAAGCTCTGCTACGGCCGCGGCTTCGACTCCGGGTACAACATCTCGCCCGCCTTCGGCAACCGCAACAACCTCACCAACACCGATATGGTCGGCGTGAACGTGGTGTGGATCGACACCGATCCGTTCCGTTTCGATACGCAGTGGAACCGCGGGTTCAACATCTTCGACAACCCCAACAACGTCGGCAACCAGCTCGGCAACATGGACTGGTATGGCGCCGACATCCTCAGCACGATCAAGGACTTCGGCCCTGGCAACCTCACCTGGTTCGCCAGCGGTGGCGTGAGCATCACCCACCCGAACGGCAACCATGCGCTGCTCGCCGGCCCCGGCTCGCCCGACTCCGGCGCCGGCCTCCTCGTCAACGGGACCGACACGAGCAGTCACACCGGATGGGCGGCCTACGCCGGCCTGCGCTACGACCTGCCGTTCGGGACGAAGATCGGCGGCGAGTACAACCACGGGTCCCAGTACTGGACGCCCTTCAGTCCCGCCGCCGACGACATGTGGACGAGCAAGCTCGGCACGCGCGGCGACGTGTACGAGGCCTACCTCATCCAGGAGCTCCCGCTCGCTCCGATCGCGTCCTTCGTGAGCAAGACGTTCTTCCGAGTCGGCTACCAGTACTACGACTTCACCTACACCGGCAGCAACAACTGGATCGGCGCCCCGGTCAAGATGACCGATCTGACGGCGAGCCCGATGAACGCCCAGATGTTCGCGCCGGTCCGGTGGGCGCACGACATCTACGCGACCTTCGAGGTCAGGCTGTAGCAGCGCGGCTGGGGCCCGTGGCGCGAGCCACGGGCCACCCCGGCCAGGCATTCGTCCGAAGGTGTCCAGCCGAGCAGTGCAAAGCAGTAGGGCCCGCGGGCCGAGGAGTCCGACATGAAGAGAGCCGCTGCCACGTTGCTCGTCGTGCTGCGCCTGGCGCTGGGGATCCTGGCGCTCGGAGGCGGCGTCGCCCTGGCCGACGAGCTGAAAATGGTGGGCGTCATCACCCACCTCGACATCTCGGGCCCCGACGCCAAGACCGCCACCGCCACCCTCAAGGACAACAAGTCCGAGAAGGAGGTGGACATCACGGTCAACGACAAGCTCACCCTCGACAAGTTCAAGGACCACCGCATCGTCGAGGGCGACGAGATCAAGTGCAGGTACGAGTTTAAGGCCGGGAAGAACCTCAGCACCTACTTCCGGAAGACCGCGGGCTGCTGACCGCGGCGACGCTCCGCGAGCGGCGCCGGGGCCCCGACCGTCCCTCCTCTCCAGGCGGTCGGGGCCTTTTGGCGCCGTACCTGCCCCGCGGGCGCGAGAGGTCCGGCGGGCAGGGGAGCGGGCCGGCCGTCGACGGGCGCCGGCTTTGACCGGCGCGAACCGGAGGCGGCAGAATCGGCTCACCGACATGGCGCGCGGCGAACAGTGCGACGCGAAGCAGGTCGCGTTCGAGGCGGTATCGGCGGCCTTCGGCTCGCTCGGGCGCGTCTGCCTCGCGCTCGACGGTGAGTACCGCATCCGGCACGTCTCGCCGCGCCTCGACGCGCTGCTCGGCCCCGGCGCGGTGCAGCGCTACAGCGGCCGGCCCGTGACGGAGCTCCTCGGCGAGGAGCTGTTCGGGGCGGCCGGCCCCATGCGGCAGGCGCTCGCGGGGGGGGAGCGCCGCGAGGGGTGGCGCGCGTTCCTCCCGGCCGAGCCCGCCGGCTCGCGGCTCGTCTCCGTCTCCGCCGCACCGCTCGAGCACGTGGTCGACGCGTGCGACGAGGAGGCGCGCTTCCTCGTGGTGCTGCGGCCCGCGGAGGAGGACGAGGCGACGCGCAGCGGGGCGCCGACCGCCTTCGCCGGCGTGATCGCCAGGTCCCGGCCCATGCTCCGCGTCATGAAGCTCGCGGAGAGCCTGCAGCACTCCGAGGTGACGGTGCTCATCACCGGGGAGAGCGGCGTCGGGAAGGGCGTCATCGCGCAGGCCGTCCACGCCAGCTCCGCCCGGCGCCCGGGTCCGTTCGTGGCCCTCAACTGCGCCGCGCTCCCCGAGGCGCTGCTCGAGTCCGAGCTGTTCGGCCACGTACGCGGGGCGTTCACCGGCGCGATGCGGGACCGGGTGGGGCGGTTCGAGCTCGCCACCGGGGGGACCATCTTCCTCGACGAGATCGGCGATCTCCCGCCGCACCTCCAGGCGAAGCTCCTGCGCGTCATCCAGGAGCGGGCGTTCGAGCGGGTCGGCGACAGCCGCTCGGTGTCGGCCGACGTGCGCGTGATCGCGGCGACGCACCGCGACCTGCGCCGCGGCGTGGCCGAGGGGCGCTTCCGCGAGGACCTCTACTACCGGCTCCGCGTCTTCCCCATCCACATCCCGCCGCTCCGCGAGCGCCGCGAGGACATCGAGCCCCTGGCGCGGTACCTGATCGCGCAGATCGGCCACCGGAGCGGGCGCGCGCTGCGCTTCGCGCCGGACGCGCTGCGCGTCCTCCTCTCCTACCGTTGGCCCGGCAACGTGCGCGAGCTCGAGAACGCGCTCGAGTACGCGAGCACCGTGGCGCAGGGGCAGACGCTCCAGCCGGAGGACCTCCCGCCCGAGGTGCGCGGCGAGGCGGAGGCGCCGGCGGCGAGCGCCGCCGCCGAGCCCGCCCCGGCGCCGCCCGCAACGCGGGATGCGGCGGCGGCGCGCGGCCAGCGCGGCCCCGATCGCGCCGCGATCGTGGCGGCGCTGAACGCGCACCGCTGGCGGATGGCCGAGGCGTCGCGCGCGCTCGGCGTCTCGCGCACGACGCTCTGGCGCTGGATGCGCGAGCTCGACCTGGCGCCGCGCCGCCCCTCGCAGGACTGATCGCGACCTCAGCCGCGGCGGGCCCCGATCGTGAGGCTCAGCACGAGCCGGCCGTGCTCCTCGTAAGGCGCGGTCCGCTGGAGGAGCGTCGTGCGTTCGAACCCGGCGCCGTGGACGAGCTCCAGGTACTCTGCCTCCGACAGCGCGTCGGCGGCGCGCGCTCGGCGGTAGGCGCCGTGGCGCGCCGGGTGCAGGGCGACGAGCTCGGAGGCGACGAGGCGCCCGCCGGGCCTCAGCACGCGGTGCAGCTCGCGGAGCATGGCCGGCCGGTCCGCGCGGGTGGTGGTGGAGCAGTTCGAGATCACCACGTCGGCGATGGCGGAGCGCAGCCCGGTCGCGGCGACGTCGCCGCGCACGACCAACGGCCGGGTCGGTCCTGCGGGGACCGCGCCGAAGTCGAGCTCCTCGTCGCGCGTCAGCACGATGACGACACGCCCCCCCGGCGCTACCCGCGCCGCCACCGCGGCGGCCTCGCGGCACCCGCCGCAGCCGAGGCCTACCACCACCTCGCCCGGCCCGGGCGCGGCGACGTCGACGAGCGCGCTTCGCGAGAGCGGCGAGCAGCCGCCCGCCGGCGCAAGCCCCTGGATGCGGTGACCCCAGCCTTCCATGGCCCTTCCCGGGGCCGAGTGAAGCACGAGTCGGGCCGGCAGCCGCGGCCGCCCCAGTTGGTGTGCATGGAATGTCACGGTGGTGCGTCTGGAACGTCACGTCGCAACATTTCGCGACGTCCGGTTGCGATGTCGCGAAACGCTGCGTTCCGCCCGGAGCCCCACGTCGCACTTCGAATCGCTGCGCGCGAGGCGTCCCACAGGGCCGCGGTCGACGGTGGCGCGCCTGCGGCGGCTCGGTATCGATGTTGCAAACTAGCGACATAGAAATGCCGCTATGTCGAGCGCCAGAGTGCGTCGCTCGAGATCGGCGCAAGGGAGAAAGCACATGCAGGGAATGAAGAAGCTCGTCGGTGCGCTCGCTCTGCTGGCGGCGCTGGTGATCACGGGTCCGGCCCGCGCCGAGGAGAAGATGCTCGGTACCGTGACCGACATCGAGATGTCGAACCCGAAGCTCGCCGTCGCCACGCTCGCCGACCGCGCCAGCGGGCAGCCCGTCCAGATCACCGTCGTCGACGAGTTGACGCTCGACAAGTTCAAGGACAAGCGGATCAGCGTCGGCGACGAGATCAAGTGCAAGTACGAGAAGAAGGACGGCAAGAACGTCGCCACGTTCTTCAAGAAGGCGGGCGGCTGCTAGCCGCTGGCTCCCCCCCTCACGCTCAGGTGAACTGATGACCCTCTCCCCGATCGTGCCGCTGCTTGCGGCGCTCGCCGCCGCCGCGCCCGCCGCCTCGGCGCCAGCCGCCGCGGAGGCGCCCGCCGCAGCGGCCACCTCCGCCAAGCCGGCGAAGAAGCCGGCCCACCCCGACAACGACTACATCAAAGAGCATGGCTACGAGGGTCCGAAGACGTGCGAGGTCTGCCACCCGGGCACGGCCAAGGCGTTCCTCCAGACAGTGCACTGGAAGCACTCCTCGAAGGTCACCAACGTGAAGGGCATCGACCCCAAGCAGGAATGGGGGATGAAGGACCGCATCTACACGTTCTGCAACGGCAACGACATCGTCAACAACCTGAAGGAGATCCCGGTGAACGCGGCCGGGAAGACCAAGATCACCGGCTGCAACTCCTGCCACCCCGGGAACCACCTCTCCGACGTCGGCTCGACCGGCGCCGAGGCCGAGCAGGCCGTCGACTGCCTCATCTGCCACTCGTCGAAGTACGACTACTCGAAGCGCAAGCCCTCGAAGACGCCCGAGGGCAAGATCGTGATGGGCCAGGACCGCAGCGTCGAGGCGGCGCTGGCAGTGGGGAAGCCGCGCATCAAGAGCTGCATGACCTGCCACGAGTCGGCGGGCGGCGGGCAGCTCATCAAGCGCGGCTTCGCCTTCGACGCAGACCACGACGTCCACGCGAAGAAGGGCATGGTGTGCGTCGATTGCCACACGGCGAAGGATCACAAGATCCCGACCGGCTTCGACCCGAACAA
>Ga0182039_10001662_pt1 | contig 11956 bp, 14 predicted proteins | sample sta12Can44000111_FD_125975 | JGI IMG/M metagenome (GOLD analysis project Ga0182039, IMG submission 125975) | Lab enrichment of tropical soil microbial communities from Luquillo Experimental Forest, Puerto Rico - statanox.12C.anox.44.000.111 | ecosystem: Environmental > Terrestrial > Soil >...
CGATCACGACACACCGCAGATTGTCCCTGCCGCGGGCCTGGAAGCGGTTGCGCGCGGTTACGCGAAGATCATCGATCAAGTGAACACGATGGATCGGGCGCAGTTGATGCCGGCTCCGCCGTCCACGACATCCGCGGCCCGGCGATGACCGTGCCATCATCGCGGCCGATTTCTTCGTGGTCTCGATCGCGACCTACCGCCTGCTGTAATACGCGCAATAGCGTGTGATCAGCCCGCTGGAGACGGCTGACGCAGCAAGTACCCGATTCTCAGTAACCACAGGCATCTGTCGAGTCCTGCGCGCAATGCTATAGTGCCGCCCGATGCAAGGGCAGCAGCTGGGCAACTACAAAATCCTCGATAAGTTGGGCGAAGGCGGCATGGGCGAGGTGTGGCGGGCACGCGATGAGCGGCTCAATCGCACGGTCGCCGTGAAAATCTTGCCATCGGATGTAGCCGATGACCCGCTCCGGCGTGCGCGATTCGAGCAGGAAGCAAGAACGCTTGGCGCATTAAGCCATCCCAACATCGTGGCTGTCTTCGACGTAGGCCAGACTAGCGGTCGCGCATTCATCGTTTCGGAACTGGTGAACGGCGAGTCACTGCGTGCCATCGTCGATCGCGGCGCCTTGCCCGCGCGAAAGCTGATCGATTATGCCGTGCAGATTGCTGAGGCTTTGGCCGCAGCGCACCAAGAAGGGATCATTCATCGTGATCTTAAGCCGGAGAACGTGATGGTGACGGGCTCCGGACTCGTTAAAGTGCTGGATTTCGGGTTGGCGAAGCAGCACGCGGCGCCCACAGCCGACAGAAGCGCCACCATTGCCATTTCACAGCCCGGAATGGTCATGGGCACCGCTGGATACATGTCGCCCGAACAAGTTCGTGGCGAGGCGGCGGATGCCCGATCTGACATCTTCAGCCTGGGGTGCGTGCTCTACGAGATGATCACCGGCAAGCGCGCTTTCCAGGCGCGATCTTCAGTGGAGACCATGAATGCCATCCTCAATGAAGATCCCCCTCAGTTCGATCCGGACGCCGCTCCGACTCCAGCGCTAGCAGCCATCGTCCACCGTTGTCTGGAGAGGCGTCCGGAGCAGCGTTTCCAGTCTGCCGCCGACCTCGGTTTTGCATTACGGGCCCTCACCTCCACTAGTTCGTCCAGCCTTCTGAGGCCGGTCGTCAACGAGAGACGCCAATGGGGGCCTTGGATTGTTGGGATCGTTGCGGCAGCGGTGCTCTTCACAACCGGGTTCCTGGCGCGTGACTGGACAAGCTCCCGTGTGTCTCCGCAGTTCCAACGTGTCACGTTCCGCAAGGGCTTCATCAACAACGCCCGATTCACACCCGACGGCCGCAACGTCATTTACGAGGCCAGTTGGGAGGGCAGTCCGTCTCGTGTCTATCTCGCGGTTCCGGGCAGTCCAGAGTCGCGCGATCTCGGCCTGCCGCCGGCAAGCCGTCTCCTCGCCTTGTCATCCAAGGAGGATCTCGCGTACACCGACACGTCGGGAAATCTGATGCGCGGCTCGATCTCCGGTGGTCAGATGCGTCCCCTGCTCGGCAACGTGTTAGCAGCCGACTGGTCGCCGGATGGGTCGGCACTCGCCGTCCTGCGCGTGGTCAATGGCAAGAACCGAATTGAATATCCGATCGGAACGGTGATAGCCGACGATCTGCGCTTTCTCCTGGACACAATTCGCGTTTCACCTGACGGCAATCGAGTCGCGTATGTCAGGCTGTTTCGCGGGCGTGCCGTGGAGCTCAACGTGGTTGATCGGAACGGGAAACGGCAATCCTTGGGCGCGGTTTCGGGCCAGACTTCTTCCAATAACCCAAATCCGCTTAACTGGAACCCAAGAGGCGATGAAGTCTGGTTTCGCTCCTTCGATACGAACGACCAGCGGACAATTTACGCCGTCGATCTGAAGGGCCGCAGGCGCGTGGTGGCGAGTTTCCCAACCAACGTCGAACTCTACGATGTCTCTCGGAATGGCTCGGCAATAGTGAGTTCAGGTTCGACGCGTTGGGGCATCCTGGGCGCCGCGCCCGGTGAAACGCAAGAGAGTGACCTATCATGCCTGGACGGCGGCGTGCTCATGGGGATCTCGAATGATGGCGCGATCATCGCGGCGACCGTTACCGGCGAGAGCGGTGGCCCCAGGGGCAGCATTTATGTGCGCAAAACAGACGGATCGCCGCCCGTTCGTGTGGATGATGGAACCGCGTATACCATTTCACCAGACGGAAAATGGGTTTCCGGGTATGTCGTCGATGATTCAGGTTTGCGGCGCTTCGTGCTCTTTCCCACTGGACCGCGGGAACAGGTCACTGTGGATGTTCCAGGCGTCAAGCCGGCCGCTGTTTTTGGCTGGCTCGCTGACGACAACCGCTACCTCGTCGCGGGCCGATTGCCTAACAAAGAGTATCAGTGCTTCGCCTGGGACGCCCGCCGCGGGACTGTTCAACCCGTTTGCCCCGAAGGCACGCCAGACCGCGTCGAAATTGCTGCGTCACCAGATGGAACAAAAGTGCTAAACGCCGCGAGCGATGGCAACGGTTGGATGGTGTATGCGGTCGACGGCGCTCCGGCGCAACAAGTCAAAGGAATTGCTCAAGACGAGATGCCAACTGGTTGGGGCGCGGACAGTCGATCGCTGTACGTGAGACCGCGCCGTGCGGGCGAGGTGTCAACACAAGTCTGGATCGTCGACATCGCGTCGGGTAGGAGGTCGCTGTGGAAGGAGATTCGTCCATCGCAGCCCATCGATTTTCGGTACGACCTGCACCTGCATATCACGCCCGATGGTCGCGCGTACGCCTACAACTTCAGCCTCCGGCTTTCAGACCTGTTTTTGGCACAAGGACTGCGCTAGCTCAAAACCGTACTACCTGACTCGCCCGAACGGCGTAAACGCCCTCCTTCTGGGGTTCGGGTCGGTGCCTCCCGACGCGCTCCGCGCGGGCATGAAGCATCTCGCGGCCGCGATCAACGCGGCCAGGCGCTCCCGCGCCCGGGCCGTAGCCGGACAATCGTCCGCCGCTTCGTAATCGGCGGTGGTCTTAGGCGGATCGAGCGAACTGGTTATTGCGGCCGTGGCTGTCACGTGTTGAGATCCGAACGAGTGCCAAGCAGGGTGACATGGCGTATGCGGCCGGCGGCTCCATGATGCGGCTGGCCGCCCGGCCCGGTCAGGGGAGCGCCGTTCAGGAAGCTCTGATCAGCGTCGTTGCGTGCTCATCTGTGCCCACGGGGATCACGTGTTTCGCACTTATTCTGTGGGGCCTTGGCATCGAGCCGGTGAAGCCGGAGGTCCCTCGCGCGTGACGGCCAACCGCTTCGTACTCGTCCTTCTCTTCGGCTTCGTGCTCCTCTATCTACCGGCCCGCCTTTTCTCGATCGTTGTTCGACCCGCGCGGATTGGGATATCCCAGATTGGAGGGATCGGGATCTGCGCAACCGGTGGCGCGATCGCCCTATGGTCCGTGATGAATTTCGCGCTCATTGGCCGCGGCACACCGGCACCGTTTGCCGCACCCCGCCGGCTGGTGACACGCGGTCCGTACCGGTTCGTACGAAATCCCATGTACATCGGCGTAGGATTGTTCTTTGCCGGCACGGCAGTTTTTTATCAATCGAGCGTGCTTCTCGCCTACGTCGGTCTGTTCGTCACCGCCAGTCACCTCTTCGTGGTTTTGTACGAAGAGCCGACTCTGCGCCGCATGTTCGGGAGCGAATACGCAACATATTCCAGCCGGGTCAGGCGGTGGTGGCCTCGCCGGTGGCGCTCACCCGTTTGAGCCGCCGATTTTACTCTCGCGATGCTCGCGCCTTCGGGGGTACCGACGTGGTCATAAACTCAGCCTTACGGCAACGCCATCGCCTCGACCGCGGACCCATGCGGCTCGCGGGCTGCCGCCCGACTCCGCCGGCTGCGATAGATGTCCAGGCGCGTGCGCGCCGGTGCTTCACGCGCACGCGGCACTCCACACTCTATGTGAGGTGCCTCAGGTTACTTCTTGCCACGATCAGAATGGGAAGGCTGTCGTCTATGATTACTCGTCAGATCGCTCAGGCACTGCGTCGATGAGTTACAGCTAGCAAATCCACAAATCGTGGTGGCAATCAGCACGCTGTTGACACCGAAACCTCGATCGTGCTCGACCGTGGAGGGTTAAGGTGCGCCGATTCGTCGAGGCTCGGTGACTCGGCAAGGAGGATGTCCGCGGTGCACTGGCTGCGATTTACCGTACGGCGTCTCGCGTGGTCGCCCGCGTTCACCAGTACAGCGTTCCTGACGCTGGCGGTGGGCTTCGGCGCCGCCACGACAATCTTCAGCATTGCCTACACCGTCCTGTTGCGGCCGCTGCCGTATCCTCAGTCGGAACGGCTGGTTTCGATTTCTCACACGCTGCAAGTGCGGGGACCCCTCGAGGTCGATCAGACCGACGCCAGCATCCTCCTCTATCAACGTCACAATCGCGCGTTCGCACAATTCGGCGGCTACCAAGTGGGCGCTGCGGCTATCAGCACACGCGGCGCCGATGAAGCCGAACGCGTGGCGGCGGGAAGGGTAACAAGGGGCGTCCTGGATGCGTTTCGTGTGACCCCGCTTCGCGGGCGTCTGTTCACGTCGCCTGACGATGAGCCTGGAGCGCCACCGGTGGTCATCGTCGCCGAGCGCCTCTGGACGAGGCGGTTCGGCAGAGATGCTGATCTCCTGCATCGCCGCATCATCATCGACGGACAGGCGCGGGAGGTGGTCGGCATCCTCCCCGACGTCGTCCGTTTTCCGGCGACGGATACGGAGGTGTGGCTCCCGCTCGTCCTGGATCCGGCAAAGACCGATTCCGCGTCATTCGATTACAAGGCCGTGGCCCGCCTACGCGATGGCGCCTCGATCGAGCAGGCGGAGACCGATCTCCAGGCGCTCCTGCTGCGGCTGCCGACGGAGTTTCCGGGGCGCCTGACGCGTGCGGCGATCGATCAGACACACATGCGCGTGTCTGTGCAGCCACTAGCGTCGGTCCTGGTCGGCGGTGTCGCGAGACTGCTCTGGGTGATCCTCGGAGCGGCCGTCTTTGTGCTGGCCGCCGCATGCGTGAACGTGGCCTGTCTATTGCTCGTGCGTGCGGAAGCGCGTCGACGAACGTTTGCCATTCAACGCTTTCTGGGTGCACCCGCCCGTCTCGTGCTCCTGGAATTCCTGAGTGAAATTGGTGTGGTGACAGGGCTCGGAGGGCTGTCCGGCATCGCCATCGCCGCGACGGCGGCGCGAGCAATCCGATCGCGGGCGCCCAGCATCGACATTCCCAGGCTCACAGAAGTACGCATTGACACCGTCCCGCTGGCCGCGACCGGCCTCGCCGTTGTCGGCATTGCGGCCACGATCGCCGCATTCACTGCTTGGCGCCTGCGCCCGTCGACCGCAGAAGCGCTGCCGTCGCTCGGCCCTGGATCCACGGCGAGTCGCGCGCAGCACCGGACTCGATACGCCCTCGTCGCGGTGCAGGTTGCCCTGGCGATGGTGCTCGTGGCCGGGTCTGGATTGATGGCGCGCAGTCTGTGGGCGCTGCGCCGAGTCGAGCCGGGGTTCAATCGGACGGGCGCGCTGACCTTCCGGCTCGCGTTTCCGCCCTCCATCTACCCGAGTGCCAGTGACGTCGTCCGTTTCGTCGGACGTCTGTTGGACGCCGCCGAGCACATGCCAGGAGCCCAGGCGGTCGCTGCGGCGTCGCGGCTGCCTCTGGAAGAGCGGCCACAGACTGAAACCGCCGTCTTTGCCGCGGACAAGATGCTTGCGCCGGGCGAGCTGCCCCGGCTTCATCCAGTGGCCTATGTCACGCCTGGGTACTTTCAGGCCATGGGCATACCAATCGCCGCGGGTAATAACTTCAGTACGTTCGACCCGTCCAAGGTGCAGCTCGAAGCGGTCGTAAGTCGCGCATTCGCAAGAAGGTACTGGAGTGAAGAATCCACGATCGGGAAGCACATCCGCATTCTCGTGGGCGGTCCCCTGTACAGGATCGTCGGCGTGGCGGCCGATGTGAGGCATGCGGGACTGGATCGACCCGCGGACGAAATCGTTTACTGCCCGCTGCTGCCACCGCCCACCGACGCGCGATGGCTGCCGCGCGATTTGGCATTCGTTGTGCGCACCTCTGACGATCCAACCGCAACCGTTGAAGCCACTCGAGCGGCCGTGCACCGGCTCGATCCAACCCTTCCTTTGTATCGCGCGGCAGCGCTGTCCGATGTGATGGCCGGGAGTACCGCGCGGCGCGAGCTGGTCCTGTTGCTTCTGACGATGGCGTCGGTCGTCGCCGTGATTCTGGGCGCCTTTGGCCTCTACGGCGTCCTGGCCTACGTCGTATCGCTCCGCACGCGGGAGATTGGGATCCGGATGGCCCTCGGCGAACGACCGGTCCATGTCGGCCTGGCCGTGGCGCGACAAGGCGTGGGCGTGGCCGCGCTCGGTGTCATCACGGGCATTGTCGCCGCGATCGGTCTGGCTCGGGCGCTCGGAACGATGCTGTTCGACGTGACGCCGTCCGATCCGCTGGTGCTGACATTCTCGGCCGCCTTCGTCCTCGCGCTCGCTGGCGCAGCCAGTTGGGTACCGGGCAGACGCGCCGCGTCGGTCGACCCGGCGTTCGCGTTGAGAACCGAATAGGTCAACGATCGTTGGCGTCGTCAAAGACGTACGGGAGAACGGTCATCAGTCGGCCGTCAGGCCCGGCTTCTACTACACTGGGGCACAGTCTCCCTCAGGGCAGCGTCTCGATTACCTGATCGTCCGCACACTCGGACGGCCAAACGATCTGGTGGAACCGATCCATCGGATCATCCGGCGCGTCGATCCGGATCAGCCAATTTCCGCCGTACGAACATTTGACGAGATCGTCGACCAGGATGTCGCCGATCGGCAGCAGCACATGGTGCTCCTCGCTTCTTTTGCGGCGCTCGCGCTGCTGTTGCGTCGATTGGGATTTACGGCGTGTTGTCGTTCGCGGTCAGCCAGCAAAGCCGCGAGCTCGGATTGCGCATCGCGCTCGGCGCCACCGGCGCGTCGATGATGAACGTCTCGTCCTCGGTCGGGGACTGCTGCTGACCGGGGCCGGCGTTGTGTTGGGAACGGCGCTCGCGTGGGCGTCCACGCGCACGTTGCAGAATCTCCTGTACGGCGTCAGCACTCTCGATCCGCGCACGTTCGCTGCCGTCGTTGTCTGCCTCACGGTCACGACGCTCGTCGCATGCTACATGCCGGCGCGTCGTGCGGCACACCTGGATCCGATCGTCGCGTTACGCGACGAATAAGGGGCGTTCCTCTTGACGCGTGCTAGGTGTCGCCCGAAATCGTCTGTTGCGGCGACTAAAGCAGCCATCTGCGGCGCGATCGTTATCTGATGCTGCGCGCGCTTGCGCACGGTGGCGGCGGCACGCACATTGCGACGCTGTCGATCGGACGCAGTAATGGAGCGCCGAACGGAACGACGAACAGGCAAGAATCGTCGCGGGGCCAGGCGTGGCGGCCGGCGCCAGGAGGACGCGACCGCCAAAGAACGCGAGCGGCGAATCGAGCAACAACGCGAGTATCTGAAGCAACAAAAGAAGCGGAGCTGTGTCGACGGACATTCTGCGCTTTCGCGCGGGTTCTTGCCGTAGTGTCCAGAAATTTGACCGATTCCTCAGCTTGGCGGGATCTGAACGGCAATGGAGCTCACCGCTTGTAATCAACAAGAATTCGTAATGAATTGAGTCGCTGGCCTTGGACACTACCGGCCGCGAAGGTTCACTTCACCGGGCGAAGCTTCACCACGCGTTTAGTGCGCGTTTCGGCGACATAGATGGTCCCATCGCGCGCGACCGCAATGTCATGAACCGCATTGAATATCGGATCGCCGGGGTTTCCGAAGCCTACAGACGCGACAATTTTCCAATCACGGTCGAGCTTCACGACGCCTGTGTGTTCGGTATCGTAGTCCTCTCGGCGGATGCCGAGGTACAGCGCGCCCGTCGCATCGGCGGCAACAGAAAAAATACGGCCTGTGGTGGTCGCGTTCTTCACACCGAACCACTGACGTTTGAACTTGCCGTCGCGATCGAACAGCTGAAGGCGCGAGTTCTCGCGATCGGCAACGAGCACATCGGTACTGCCGGGCGCAAACGACAGACCGTGCGGATTACTGAACTCGCCCTCTCCTGATCCCTTTCTGCCCCACTCACGTATTTCCTTCCCGCTGGCATCGAAGTAGGCGACACGACTGTTCACATAGCCGTCTGATACATAGAAGGAACCGTCCGGGCGTATGGCAACATCGGTGGGCTGATTGAAATGCTGTGCATCCCATCCTCCGACCCGCGCTTGTCCAAGCGTCAGAAGAGGTCGGCCGTCGTGCGAGAACTTGAATACCTGTTGCAACCCTACATCAGTGAGCCAGATGTTGTTCGACCCGTCGATGGTTATGCCGTGCGGCACGAGAAACTTGCTGGCGCCCCACGATGAAATCACTCGCCCAGTGTTTGGGTCGAGTTCAACGACCGCTGGGTCTTTGAGCAGCTCGGTGGCTCCCGGTTCAAATCCTCTTCCCGGACGATGAAACACCAGCACGTGGCCGCTCAGATCGAGATCGACGCCCGCAACTTCGCCGAACTCTACGCCCGGAGGTAGCTTGGGCCAGTCCTTGACCTCTTCGTATCGACCCGGTGTCGCCGCGTTGAGATTCAGGTGCTTGGCGCCACTCAAAGCGCAAAGGCAGGTGACGACCGCGGTGAGAACCGCTCGATGTGTCTGTGCCATGCTTCTCTCCGATTGGCGAGACGCTATCACGAATCTGACCCAGTGCCACGTTTATACGATGGTTCTGTGAATAAGACTCATCGTCGTCTCTTTCTCGTTGGCGACGGTTTCGATTCTGTGGTTTATCGCGGCAACTCAGTCGGCTGATCCGTGGCTCGGTACTTGGGAGGTTGAACTCGCGCACTCGACGTACAGCCGAGCCATCTCCACCAACATTCTGCACTTTCCCGCGCGAGTTTCCGTCGTTCAGGTGGCAAGGGACCGCGACGGCGTCCTGTTGACGATCGGCACCGTGAAGTGATTTGAGTCGAGAATTGAGTCCCGCACGGAGAATCGACCTCTTCCGGCGGGCGGAGGGACGACGGCCCGCCGTACCGGCGCATCCTTCTCCAACGCCAGATGCTTCCGGGACTGTTGGTGTGTTTTGCGGACTCCAGTCTCGAGGGTGGTGCTCGCGTTCGTGGGTGTCACGCCATTGATGACCGGGCAACCGCAGTTCAAGTGGTACGAGCTACCCCAACGGCAGGAGCGCGCCGACTTCTTCCCGGTACTGCTGGTAACCCGCGCCGAAGCGACTGACCAGCATCGCGTCTTCTACGCTGATGCGGTAGGCGTACGCGGCAGATGTCACCGCCATCGATGCAATGAGCGTCAGCAGATCGCCGGAGGCGAGCGCGATGCCATTGAGCGTCAGGAGCGATCCGAGTAACCCGCTGCCATCGTGCGGGCCTTCGCACCAAAGCGGATTTCGGATTGGATGGCGTACAGCAACAACACGATCAGCGCGCAAATACCATAACCGGGCAATGCAATGAATGGCCGAAGAACCTCAGGCATGCGGACGACCAATTGTACTTACACAGACCCGGGGAATCACTCGACGGCGCCTTGACATGGAACCCAGAGGTTACGTATTATGAATACGGAACCCAATGGTTCCCTATTGATGATGAAGGATGACATCGTCTTCCGGGCATTGGCTGATGCGAGTCGTCGGAAGTTGCTCGACCGCCTACACGCGAGGAATGGGCAGACGCTCGGAGCGCTGTGCCGTGGTCTCAAGATGACACGTCAAGCAGTGGCCAAGCACCTGGCCGTACTCACCAAGGCGAACCTCGTCTCGTGGCGTCGCGAAGGACGGGAGAAGCTGCACTTCATCAATCCGATGCCCATCAACGAGATTGCTGAACGGTGGATCAACAAGTTCGAACAAAGCCGCTTGAGCGCGTTGTCGGCGCTGAAAACGCACCTCGAAGGAGAAGACGACCGTGACGCCAAAACCCGCAAGTCGATTCGTGTACGTCAGCTACATTCGGACCACTCCTAAACGACTGTGGTCTGCGCTGACAAGCCCGGAGTTCACCCGTCAGTATTGGCTCGGCGTCACCGTCGACGCCGATTGGAAGGTGGGTGGGTCGTGGAAGCTCACGTACCCAGACGGCAGGACGACCGACACTGGCGAAATTACGGAGTTCGAGCCTTTGAAGCACCTGGCAATTCGCTGGCGGCATGAGTTGAGGCCAGAGCTGAAGGCCGAGGGCTGGTCGCTCTGCACGATGGACCTCGAGCCGAGCGGCGACGCCGTCAAGCTCACGGTCACACACACGATCGAGCGCGAAGACTCGAAGTTCATCGTCGCCGTGTCCGGCGGCTGGCCGCAGATCCTATCGAACCTGAAGTCGTTCTTGGAGACTGGAGCGGCGGTGCTCCAGCCACGCACTGCCTGATCGGAGGTTTTTCCAATGTGTCCTGTTTGCCTTGTAACCAGCGCGGCAATCGTAACGGCTAGTGCCAAGACGGCAGGCGGTCTGACAGCTCTTGTGTTGAGGCTGACCCGTCAGCGCGAGACCTCGACCGCGAAGAGAACATCCAAGGAGTAGTGCCATGGGCGAGATTACCAATCACCGGATCGTTTCGCACGAGCAGTGGATCACCGAGCGCAAGGCATTATTGGCGAAAGAGAAGGAGTTCAATCGGTTACGCGACCAGCTCAGCGCGCAGCGTCGCGACCTGCCGTGGGAGCGCGTGACGAAGCAGTACGTCTTTAGCACCCCTCACGGCGCAGAGACCCTCGAGCAGTTGTTCGACGGACGTTCGCAGCTGGTCGTCTACCACGCGATGTTCGACCCGAAGACCGTGACAGACAAGACGCCGTACACGAAGGACGCAGCGTGCCCGACTTGCTCGTTCTGGATGGACAACATCGAGCGCATCGTCGTGCACCTCGCGCATCGAGACGTGACGCTCATCGCGGCATCGCGCGCTCCGGTCGAGAAGCTCGAAGCGTACAGGAAGCGAATGGGCTGGACGTTCAAATGGGTCTCAGTGGGCGACGGCGACTTCAATCGCGACTACGGCGTCACGCTCACCGCCGAGGAGATCGCGAACGGAACGGGAGAGTACAACTACGCGCGTACCGCATTCCCGATCGCGGAGCTCCCCGGCATCGGCGTCTTCTACAAGGATGTTTCGCCCCAGATCCTTCACACCTACTCGACCTACGCGCGGGGTATCGACATGCTCAACGTCGGCTACCACTACCTCGACATCGTCCCGAAGGGGCGCGACGAAGAACCCAAGCGTGGTGGACGGTGGCTCCGACGACGCGACGAGTATGCCGACGTCCAAGCGACGGCGTGCCATTGAGCAACTTACAAACCATTGAACTAGTCAAGAGGGAGTCAACGATGGTGTGAAGGCATTTTCGTGTTCCTCGTCATTGGGATCGCATGGGCGGGATACATATCCGAACCTGCCGGGCGGACTGTTATCCTTGACGCACAAAGACCGCTCACTCCAGCGTGGTGTCATTCCACTCTCGGATTACGTATGAGCGAATCAGACCTTCGAGAACGAACGGGTCCTCTTTGACGAACGTTTCTGCCGCCTCGCGTGTTCGAAAGATGGCCATATTCCCCCGGTCCGCGAAGGGGCCGATCCCGATTACGACACCTTGGGCTTTCAGTCGATCCACAAGAGTTTTGTGTCGTGGAAACACGGCCATGATGGCCTCCATCGACGCGCCGGACGGCTCACCGATCACCACAGCCTTCATGGTCCCTCCAAGCTCATTCAGAATCGGCGCGGCGCGTCCCTGTCGCGTCAGACGTCGGCAGCGGTCACGAGCGCCGGCTCAAAACTTTCTCGCCCGCGCC
>Ga0182039_10001665_pt1 | contig 11951 bp, 8 predicted proteins | sample sta12Can44000111_FD_125975 | JGI IMG/M metagenome (GOLD analysis project Ga0182039, IMG submission 125975) | Lab enrichment of tropical soil microbial communities from Luquillo Experimental Forest, Puerto Rico - statanox.12C.anox.44.000.111 | ecosystem: Environmental > Terrestrial > Soil >...
GGGGCGAGAGACCTCAGACAGGTGCTCTCGCCCCCGTCGGAAACCCATCGGCGGTCCTCGGCGTTCCCTGCAGTTTGGGATTCCTCTGCCCCCAAATGGAACTTTGGGGCGCTCTCAGCCTCGACCCTTTTGGCGGCATGGAGTATGGCCCTGGGCCTTGGGAGCTCTTCAGGTGTGCCGTATCCCGCCACCTCTTCGCGGAAAGTCCGATGGGCTTCCACCGTACTCTAGCCTTCAAATCAGCCTCCTTTCCGCGCGCTTTAGTTAGCATCCTCTCTCTAGAGCCAAAATAGCACCATTTACACGGATGTCAAGTAAAATGGTCACATGAGCGAATTTTTTTACATCTATGTTAACGTAGTGACCGAAAGAGAATCGAGGTGGAGGGGCCGTGAGCATCGGTACGCGAATAATCCAAATCCGCAACCACAAGGGCATAAGCCAAAGGCAACTGAGCGAGCGTTCCGGCATTGCCAGCTCTTACCTTTCCCGGGTTGAGAACCGGCGAGTGGAACCTCAACCGAAGACACTGCGCAAGATCGCCGAAGCGCTGGGAGTGCCTGTCAGCGAAATATTCGATGAACGGCCCGGGGCCGCCGCCGTTCCCCAATGCTCGATCAGCGTCTCCGGCAGGTGCATATCGGAACTACTCACCAGCGGACGGCGCAAGCTTGCTCCCCCCGGGCCCGAAAGCTATTCTCCGCGGCAACTCCAGTTGCTCCGGATGTCAGCTTATCTTATCCAGACCGCCGACAGTCGCCTGCTCGACACCCTCGAGATGTTACTGGGGGCGCTGCTGGGCGCACGCGGTCGGAAGGTGAGAGGACTTGCTGACCCGAATGCACCGAAGCAGAAAGCCTCGGAAGCCGGTCCTGGGGTATAGGTTGCCAATTCGGAGGAAAACGCAGTTCGGCAGGGCGCTCGTTGAACGGCCGGTGTAGTCATGATAAGAACTTTAAGAGGGAGGCGAATGGAAAACGTTTGATTACGCTCGTTGCTGTAATCCTGCTGGGTTTCTTTCTGGGCATGCGTCACGCTACTGATCCAGACCATGTCATCGCCGTGAGCACCATCGTGAGCCGCCACCGGGCCCCCAGACAGGCGGCCCTGATTGGAATGCTCTGGGGATTAGGACACACCTTCACCGTTTTTCTGGTCGGCGTGGTCATCATTTTGTTCAGTGTCGTCATTCCGCCTCGGGTGGGATTGACCATGGAATTTTCTGTGGCCGTCATGCTGATTGTCCTGGGCGTTTTGAATCTCACGGGAATTTTGCGATGGGTTACTGACACCTTCGCGCCTGTCCAGAATGGCGCAACTCACACGCACCCCCACGTCCACGGGGACTACGTGCACAGCCATACTCACGGACATGCTCCGGGAGCGCATGGTCACCCGGAGGATGCTACTCCGCAAGGGTGGTTGGACAAGACGTTCGGACAGCTCGGTTTTTACCACTCCCTTCGGCCTGTGGTTGTGGGGGTGGTTCACGGTCTGGCAGGCTCAGCCGCGGTGGCTCTATTGGTTCTCACAACCATCCGTAACCCGCGGTGGGCGATTGCGTACCTCTTGGTTTTCGGCGTGGGGACTATTCTGGGCATGATGCTCATCACCATCGCCCTCGCCCTTCCCTTCGCTCTCAACAGTAATCGATTCCAGGCGTTCAGCCGTCATCTGGCGTGGGCCTCGGGTTTATTAAGCCTCGGCTTCGGTCTGGTGCTCGCTTACCGGATTGGATTCGTCGACGGTCTTTTCACCCGTCATCCGCATTGGCTCCCACACTAAGCCGACCGAGTCCGTCCCGCGAAAGCCCTACGCTTGCTTCTTTGTTGGCGAGTGAGATATCGGATGGGTTTGATGTAGAGGTGGCTTTAAGCCATCACGTGGCGAGCTAAACTCTCCGCTACCGGGGCAAATTGACCCACCACGCCGGATTACGCCGAGTTCGCCGGGTTTTTTACGGTTGACTTGCCAGAGCCAACATCCTAAGATGGGCACGCCGATCAGCTATCAACCGGTTGAGGCAAAGCTGGTCGAGGGGGCTCCCGGTGTCAGAGTGGAAGTTTGCTCAGGTCGACCGTTCCGAAGAACTGGCCGAGCTTCACTTCTTTTCGATCAAGAAGCGCCAAACGGGAGGTGACGTTAACTTCCGGATTACTGTAAAAGAATTTGCCGCTCCGCCCCCGGGCCAGCACCTGCGTTATTTCGCCGAGGCAGACAAGAAGGTGAATCAGACGACCGCCCCGATCCGTCCTTGTGGCTGGGGCGATTCGGTGGCTGAAGCCTTGAGCGGCTGTGCGCGACTAATCCGCCAGTTTCCCTACGAAGGAGAGGACTTGGACTGAAACGTCCCCGTTTCCTGGCGGGAATCCCAAGGCCGAGTGATCCGATGAATCTCAAAAAGAAACAGATCGAACCCGGTATTATGGTGCTGGAGATGACCGATAGGATCGCGAGCGGCCGAGACTGCCAGCGAATCCACGAGGAGGTCGAACTGCTGATTCGTGAGGGCCAGACGCGCGTCATCTTCGACCTTTCCCGGGTCCATTACATTGATAGCGCCGCCGTGGGGAGTATCATCCGGTGCCTTAGCAGCTTGAAGAATTCCGGCGGGACTTTGCGACTGGCCGGCGTAAAAGGCATGGTGCATGGAGTTTTGAAGCTGACTCATGTCGACAGAGTGATCGAGATATATCCTACCGCGGGTGAGGCCTCGCAAGACCCTCCGTCCTCCCCGAGCCCGTGATTGCATCAGGCAGCTCAAATCTACCCACTAAGAGCCGAGAAAAGCTTCACGTCTAGATCGCGGCCAAGTACAATTCGAGGTTTCGATTACCTTCTTCGGAGGCGTCTGGATGGGTCACTCAAGGAAGCGGCTGGGTAAGACGACGGTTGCGGTTGCCGTGTTGTTGCTGCTCGGAAAGGGCGGCACTCTTCGGGGTCAACACTTGGACGAAAACTTGTTTAAGGGTATGAAGTGGAGGCTGATCGGACCTTTCCGGGGCGGGCGTGCGCTCGCAGTCGCCGGGGTGCCACGTGAGCCGAACATTTACTATTTCGGGGCGGTGAGCGGCGGCGTCTGGAAGACCACCAATGGTGGTCTAACTTGGACGCCGTTGTTCGATCACGAGGCGGTGTCTTCGATTGGCGCGATTGCCGTGGCGCCCTCCGACCCGAATGTCCTCTACGTCGGCACTGGCGAAGCGTGCATCCGAGGCAACATTTCCCACGGCGACGGGGTTTACAAATCGACCGATGGCGGCAAGACATGGAAGCACGTCGGTCTGAAAGATACGCAAACCATTGCGAAGGTGATTGTGAACCCCCACAGTCCGGACATGGTGTTTGTGGCGGCGTTCGGCCACGCTTTCGGCCCCAACCCTGAGCGAGGCATCTTCCGCTCCACCGACGGCGGCCAGACGTGGGAAAAGGTCCTCTACAAGGACGAGAACACGGGAGCGATTGATCTCAGCGTCGACCCGAGTAACCCTCACGTGCTCTTCGCGGCTCTCTGGCAGGCACGCCGCACCCCTTACAATCTGTCAAGTGGCGGCCCGGGGAGCGGGCTCTATAAATCCATCGACGATGGGAAGACCTGGAATCGGCTGGAAGGCGACGGGCTGCCCAAGGGAATCCTAGGACGCATCGGCGTGTCGGTGTCGGGGGCCGATTCCAATCGAATCTATGCCCTTGTCGAAGCCGAGAAAGGCGGCCTGTACCGCTCCGACGACGGTGGCGAAAAGTGGACCAGGATAAACGATGATGATCGCTTCCGCCAGCGCGCCTGGTACTTCACACACGTCTTCGCTGACCCGAAGAGCGTCGACACGCTCTACATCCTCAACACCGGGATGTACCGTTCCGTAGATGGCGGAAAAACCTTCTCGCTGGTTATGGCCCCGCATGGCGACCATCACGGGCTATGGATTGATCCTGACAATCCCCAGCGCATGATCAACGGTAACGATGGGGGAGCAACCATAACCCCCGACGGCGGCAAAACGTGGTCTTCGCTGTACAACCAACCGACAGCGCAGTTCTACCACGTTATTACCGACAACCGCTTCCCCTACTACGTTTATGGCTCGCAGCAGGACAACACCAGCGTAGCCATTGCCAGCGCCAGTAACGAAGGCGTAATCGATCGGCCGGACTGGTATGCGGTGGGCGGCGGTGAGGCGGGCTACATTGCGCCTTACCTACCTGATCCGAACATCGTCTATGCCGGGGACTATCAGGGCACGATCACGCGATTCGACAAGCGCACCGGATTGGCGCAGCAGATCTCCGTCTGGCCGGAGCCCAACGACGGGGCAGGCGCTGCCGGTCTGAAATACCGTTTCCAGTGGACAGCGCCCATTGTGATCTCACCCCACGATCCCAAGGTGATCTACCACGGCGCCCAGGTACTGCTGAAGTCGACGAACGGCGGGATGAGTTGGACCGCCATCAGTCCGGACCTGACCCGCAATGACAAAAGCAAGCAACAGATTTCTGGCGGCCCTATTACCAAGGACGATACCGGCACCGAGTACTACGACACGATCTTCAGCGTGGCAGAGTCGCCAGCCCAGAAAGATCTGATTTGGGTCGGCAGTGACGACGGGCTGGTCCACATCACTCGTGACGGCGGCACTAACTGGACAGACGTTACGCCCAAGGAGATGCCCGAGTGGAGCCTGGTGAGCCTAGTTGAAGCTTCGCCCCACGACGCCGGCACGGCCTATTTGGCCATCGACCGGCATCGGCTGGACGATCTGCGACCGTACATTTACAAGACCGCCGATTATGGAAATACCTGGACGAAGATCACCGCTGGCATTCCCGAGAATACCTTCGTCCATGCCGTGCGCGAGGACCCAAAGAGAAAGGGACTGTTGTATGCCGGCACAGAGACCGGAGTGATGGTGTCCTTCGACGACGGTGCTCACTGGCAGCCTTTGCAGCTCAACCTGCCGACGACGCCCATTCATGACTTAGTGGTAAAGAACGACGATCTGATAGTGGCAACACACGGCCGCTCGTTCTGGATTCTAGACGACGTCGCGCCTTTGCGCCAGTTCAACGCCCAGGTGTTGAGTGAGCGGGTTTATCTCTTCACGCCCGGCGTGGCCTACCGCACTCACATGACGGAAAGAGTTCCGATGGGCCGGCCGGTGGGAGAAAACCCTCCTCCCGGAGCGATCATCTACTACTACCTGAAATCCGCTCCCAAAGAGAACGAGGAACTGAAGCTCGAGATCCTCGATCACCAAGGCAAAGTGATACGCGCGTACTCCAGCAAGAAGCCTCCTGAAGAGGAGCCACAGAGCGAATTCGAGGAGGAAGCGAAACCCAAGGAGCAACTGCCCACCGAAGTCGGATTGAACAGGTTTGCCTGGGACGCCCGCTATGAGAAGGCGAGCAGAATCCCCGGGTATCGCCTGTGGGAATACGAGGAGGGGACGCGGGGACCGCTGGCTCTGCCTGGCTCCTACCAAGTACGCCTGACGGCTGAGGGAAAGACACTGACGGCTCCTCTCGAGTTGAAGATGGACCCGCGCCCTACCCCTTCCGCCGCCGATCTGCAGAAGCAGTTCGATCTGGCGCTGCAACTGCGCGACCGGCTGACGGAGGCCAACAACACCGTTAACCAGGTCCGTGACCTGAACACCCAGCTCAAGGATTTGAAAAAGAAGCTGGGCCAGAACCCTAAAACCAAGGCCTTCGTTGCCGCTGCTGAGGAGTTGGAGAAGAAACTGCCGGAGGTGGAACAGGCTCTCATTAATCCCAATATTAAAAGCTCGGAAGACTCGCTGAATTACCCGATCCGGCTCGACGGCAAACTGGCTGTGCTCGCTAGCGCCGTCGAAAGCAGCGACTCCGCCCCCACCCAGAACGCTTATGAGGTGTTCAAGTTGCTGAGCGGGCGCCTGGATTCGGTGCTCGCCCAGTGGAAGGACATTCGTGATAAGGACTTGGCCTCTCTTAACGAGCTGGCGCGCAAGGAAAACATTCCTCTGCTGAGCCTGAAGCCAGCGGCCGCCGAAGTATCACAGGATTAAGGCGTGTGGGCGCAGACTCGCTTTCCGAGCCCATTATGATTCTCCGTGTCCTCGGTGTCTCTCAGGCCTTAAAAAAAGGGAGGTTAATTTGGTCGAAGTTCGTCGTTACACCCTTGAGATCTTGGTTGGACTCACCGCTTGTCTCTTGACCATCGGCACGAGTGTGCCGGCAAAGGCATCATCAGGCAATAGATCAGGTGATGCTGCTGTGACCGAGGATCAGACGGCGCCATCCCAATTTCCAGTTCAGAGCGCAACGAGCGGACTTGGGAGTATGACCAGCACAGCCTCCGGTGGCCCTGATTTACCTCCGCCCAGTACTGCCGATGCAGACTCTTCGAAGTCGAAGGATTCGGCTCCCCAACCGCAAACACCCGGCCCCAGTGTCAGCGAGCCCGTCCATGTTGCCTGGGGGCCGTTACTGGGGGAAGCCCTCCTTTTCGCTACGAGTGAGAACGTAGTGCGTGCCTGTTGCCAAGTAGACACCGCTCCGGAGTTTAAAGGGGTTTTGCTGAGTGACTATTTCAAGTCCATTGCCAATATCCATGGATGGGATGATTGGGATCCGATACGGGTTCAGTACGTGGGGCATTCTTGGGAAGGGGCGGTTTCAGAGCGGCTTGAGATCCAGAATGATCCGCTGGGGAAATATCGGGAGATCGGCACCCCAGGCTACGGGAAAAGTGTGCTGAGAGCCTTTCTGTTTGCTGTGGCTTATGGCACCGCATTGAAGATCGGGCCGTACGGTGAGGCGATGATTGGTAACGTGGGGTTGCCCAACGAATACCGGAAACGGCCGCTCCCTAAGGGCGCTGATTACGGCAAAATGGCGTGGAGTGAGTTTTTTATTAATCCGATTGGAGGGACCCTTTGGGTCACAACCGAAGATCTAATCGATCGTTATGTCATTAGAAAGGAGGAGCAAGCTGAGACTAACCTTAGATTGCTCCGCCTCAGCCAAACCTTCCTCCTTCCATCGCGGAGTTTCGCGAATATTCTACGCTTCAAGAAACCCTGGTACGGGGAAGATCGGCCGATGGCCACCGCCTATGCCACTCAAACGGACAGAACCGATGATCCCGTGGAGCCAGCGTCTCCCGCGTGGCGGGACGTTGGCCGTCTGGAAATCTTTACTGGCTATTCGTACCTGCATGCGAGCGTCGGTAGCGAAGGTTATAGCTTATACGGCTGGCAAGCTTCAGCGACTCGGAATCTCACACCTTGGTTCGGACTCGAAGCAAATTTCAACGGCTTGTACGGAAGCGGCCCTGCCAGCATACCAAACTACCTTCCTCGGTACACATTTCTCTTCGGACCACATGTCTCATTCAGGAAAATCACAAGAGTCACTCCATTCGTTCACTGGCTGTGGGGAGGAGCCCGAGGCCCCGCGCGCACTTATACTTCGACCTGTGTCGACGGGTCGTCGTGTACCGTGACAACCTCCGGCGACACGTTTTTTGCGGGTGATGTCGGAGGCGGTTTAGATATCCATGTTAGCCCCGTGTTTTCGGTACGGGCCATGCAGGCCGACTATGTCTACGACAACTTTCGATCAGGGCAGGGCCATGCGCAACTCTCCACAGGCATTGTGTTCAACTTGCGGCGGCACGAGCGATAACTACGCGTGCCGTGCCAGACGCGAGATCTGACCGAGCTCGCTTGCTACAGCTCCCAGCGACAAGGCGACGCTGCGACGGAAAACCAGCTGCACCGCCTCTCCTAGACGTCCTTGGGCTGCTGCTGCGGCGGCATCCGAAACGGCCACGGCAGCATGCATCAGGGTGCTCGTGTCGCGATAGCAAGCCATCATGCAGGCGGTACAGCGGTCGCGGCAGTCTGGGATGCGTTCGAGATCGAAGACCGAGCCGAGAGGTTTCGACCAAGCCTCGCATCGCCAGATATTCAGGTTCCAGTCGAGGTAGAAGTACTTGTACCCGCCCACGCACGCGAACATCTGCTCTTCACCACGCACATACCGCTGGATATCGTCGATAGAGGGCGACGGGTTCATGACCGGAAACCGCCCTTTGAGTGACTTGATCGCCTCCAGGGCGCGGACCAGTTCCGCTGAATCGAAATCGATCAGGCGGGATTCCCCACTGTAAACCAGAGAAGACGACCCGAACGGCTGGCGGCGCGGATAGGAGAAGATCACGGAATCGAAGCCGAGGTCGGCGAGTGTTTCCGGCAAGGCTTCGTACCGCACCAGACGATTCACCGTCACCGACGCTAGGGTCGGCACGCCGTGCTTACGCGCGACAGTCAGACCTTGACGAATGCGCTCGCCGACACCGGGCAATCCCCGATTGCGCTCGTGCTCCCCTATGGAGTGGCTATCGATCGAGACCAACAGGGTTGCCAGGCCGGCTGCAACCAGCCGCCCGATCAACTGTGGGAGCAGCCATCCATTTGTAACCAACCCGGGCCGCATGCCAGCACTGCGGGCGTCGCTAATGAGCCCGTCGATGGCGCGATGCATCAGGGGCTCGCCGCCTTGGAAGTTGACGTAACGGATGCCGCGCCGATGAAGAATCGGCAGTGCCTGCGCCAGACGACCCCTATCGATCCACGCCGGTCGTGAACCACGTCCTTGTCCCGCGCAAAGGAGCAGAAATCGCAGGTTGCGTTGCAAATATCGGTGACCGAGATGTCGCAAACGGCCGGCACCAAGCGACGCGCGATTTCGCTCACTCGACCCATGGAGGTTCCTCAGTCGACGCTAACGATAAACCCGGTTACGGATCTACACTAATCCAGACTACTTACTGGTTCCTGCGTAGACCACGTGTTCGCATCTGATGGCGAGGGCTCCGCATTGGCTCCGTCTGCGCTATTTCCCGCGTGTCATATAAAAGTGCATGGCGGGCGTGATGATCAGGGACAGTACCATCGAGACCAGAATCCCCCCGATCACCGCGATTGCCAGGGGTTGCAGCATCTGTGATCCTGAGCCGATGCCGAGCGCGAGAGGCGCCATTCCGGCCACCGCAGCCATGGCCGTCATCACGATGGGGCGCAACCGGCGACGGCCGGCCTGAACCATTGCATCTTCGGCGGCGAACCCTGCGATCCGGAACTTGTCATCTGCGTCCAGTAACAGAATCCCGTTCTTGGCAACGATACCGATCACCATGATCAGCCCCATGAACGACGAGATATTGAACGTGATGCCCGTGACCAACAGCGCGAGAAAGACGCCGGAGGTGGAGAGCACGGCTGAGGAAAGAATAGCGACCGGAGCTGAGAAGCGCCTGAATTCGAAGAGAAGGACCAGGAAGACGAGCACCAGAGCCAGCAGAAGGACGATGACGAGATCGTGAAACGATTTCTGCTGCTCCTGGTAAAGGCCGCCGTAGACCACGCGGATGGAGGAGGGCAGCTTGAGATCCTTCACTGTTTTCTGGACAGCGGCAATACCGGTACCCAGATCCACGTCTTCGAGGCGCGCTGCAACCTCCACTTCGCGCTGCAGGTTCTCGCGCAGGATCTCAGTCTGGCCGGGCAACTCAGTGATCGTGGCTAGCGACCCGAGCGTTGCGGTTTGGCCGCTCGAGCTCGCCAGCACCGTGTTGCCCATGGCCTCGAGGGTTGCCCGGTTGGCCTCAGGGAAGCGAACGCGCAGGGTGTAGGGACGGTCGTTGGCGACGACGGGGGTAGGAGCGGGTTCGCCTTCGAGGATCGCCGTGGCGTCGACGGTGACCTCGTCGGTGGTAAATCCTGCCCGCGCTGCCGTTTGAGGGTTCACCTGGAACACAACCGCTGGACCGCTGATGGTGTTGTCGATGCCATTTTTGATATCCACCACCGGTTTCTTGTTGCCGATCTGGATCTTGCCGATGGCATCCGCTACCTGCGGCGCCCACTGATTGAGCATGTCGGCATCCTCAGAGAAGAGCTTAATCACAATGGGATCAGGAGAGCTACTGAGATCGCCGATCATATCCTGGAGCACCTGGATGAAGTCCGTATCGACCGCTGGCTCCTGCTTCGTAACCTGGGCTCGTACCTCACTGATGATTTCGTCGATGTTGCGGCTCCGCTTTGGCTTGAGCTTCACGGCGATGTCACCGGTGTTGGCTTCGGTAACGGCTGCGAGGCCCAGTTGCATTCCGGTGCGCCGGGAGGTGCTTTCGACTTCGGGGACGGCACGGATGATCTTTTCAATGTGCGTTACCATACGGTCAGTTTCCTGCAAGGAACTGCCGGGCGGAGTGATGTAGTCCAGTATGAATCCACCCTCGTCCATCGCCGGCAGGAGGTCCGACCCCAGGAACTTATAGCAGAAGTAGGACGCCACAATCAGAAGTACGATGAGCGTTCCCAGCCACACCGGGTGCTCGAGTGCCCGGCGGAGCCAGCGCTCGTAGGTCTTGAGAATCCGCCCGAACAGCCCTCCTGACAGGGATGCTTCCTCCGCTGCCATGAGGTGTCTTATCTCTTCCGCTCGTGCAGACTCGGCGGATCCAGCCCCCAGCGTAGGCGGCGGACCTTGGAGATTCCCCAATGAGTTTCTGTTGTCTTCGCGCACGGAATCTGCACTACTATTTGGGCGATTCTTCGCGCCTTGCGAAGATTCTGATACCCTCATTCCGAGCGCAGCATGAGCCTCCGACCCACCAATCGTCATGAAAGTCCGCCTACCTGTCATTCCGAGCGCAGCGAGGAATCTGCTTCTTCTTAACCACAAAAGCAGATTCCTCGTCGCTGCTCTCCTCGGAATGACGGGGAGCGGCGACCTTCGGTTGCGGCTCGGCCACGTTGTGTCTATATCCTGCGTCTTCGGTCCGCGACGGACTAGATAGGTGCTCAGATTGGTGGTCCAGACCAAAGCGAGCACGAGCGAAGTCAATAACGCCACACTCATCGCGACCGCGAGGGCGCGGAAGAAGGTCCCGGTAACACCAGTGATCGAGATCAGGGGCAGGAACACGACGATCGGAGTCAAGGTGGAACCAATGAGCGGGATCGTGAGCTCCTTGAGGGCGCTCGCGGTTGCCTGCAGCGGCCCTTCGCCCCCGTCGCGGTGCAGGACGATGTTCTCAACCACCACAATTTTGTCGTCGATCACCAGTCCAACCGCCGCCGCGAGCCCGCCCAACGTCATCAGGTTGAAGCTTTCCCCCAATACCTTCAGGGCAATGAAGGTCACGACAATCGTCACCGGAACCACGAGACCCGTCATGACCGCAGTGCCCCAGTCCCGCAGAAAGAGCCAGATGATGAAGGCGGCGATGAAGAGCCCCAGGATGATTGCGTCGCGTACGCTCTTGATCGACTCCTGGACGATAGTCGACTGATCGTAGAAAGAGCGCAGGTCAACCGAGCGTGGGATCGATTGACGGATTTGTTCAATTTCCCGGTGAACCTCGTCGGCTACGACCACCGTGTTACTGTCCGGCTGGCGATTAATGCTGAGCAGGACGGCAGGCTTGGCGTTCGCGGTCACGATGGTATACACCGGTTTCACTGAAGGGCTTACAGTGGCCACGTCCTCGACGCTAACCGGCACCCCATCCTTCGTCGTTTTGATGACGACATTCGAGATCTCATCCGGCGTATGCGCCTGGGCAGAGACTAGCCCCAGAAACAACTGGTGTTTCATTGCCAAGAGCCCAGGTGAATCAATCAAGTTGCTGCGGCGAACCGCATCGAGAATATCCGGAACGGTGATGCGAGTCGCAACCAGATTGGCCGGATCAGGGGTGATCTGGAACTCCGGCTCCTGCCCTCCCTGCACGACCACGGTGGCGACTCCGTTCAGACGATTGAGGCGCGGCTTGATGTCATAGGTGGCCCTCTGCCACAGTTCTGTTTGCTGCACGATGTCAGAAGTGAGGCTGTATCCCATGATGGGAAAGCTGGCAAAAGTGAGACGATGAGTGTCAATTACCGCCGTAGGAGGAA
>Ga0182039_10001666_pt1 | contig 11930 bp, 8 predicted proteins | sample sta12Can44000111_FD_125975 | JGI IMG/M metagenome (GOLD analysis project Ga0182039, IMG submission 125975) | Lab enrichment of tropical soil microbial communities from Luquillo Experimental Forest, Puerto Rico - statanox.12C.anox.44.000.111 | ecosystem: Environmental > Terrestrial > Soil >...
GCCGGGGTCGCGCGTCCTCGAAATCGACCCAGTGAAGAACCTCGTCGTTTGGGAATATTCCGGTACGGACAATGATCGCCCGCAATGGAGCTTTTACAGTTCCTTTATCAGCAGCGCCCGTCGGTTGCCCAACGGGAATACTCTCATCGACGAAGGCATGAACGGCCGCCTATTCCAGGTTACCCAAGATGGCGAGATCGTCTGGAGTATGTGAGCCCCTATTTCGGACCAGTGCCGCTAGGCCCAGCCGGCAAGAGGCTGGTGACGAATTGGATCTACCGGGCGCAGCCGGTACCTTATGACTGGGTGCCACCCGGCACGCCTCATGGCGAGCGCGCTGTCGTTGCCCCCGACCTCACTACCTTCCGCGTGCCTGCCGAACGTTGAGAGGCAGGCGTCAACCCGCGCCGACGTGGCAGACGTGGGCCCGGCTGAGGCACGTGTTCCCGCCTTACCCTTGGAGCAATACCTACAGCAGGCGTAGGGGCGCGGCCGCTGCGGCTCGTTCCGGTGTCGCCTTCGCGAAAGTAATGCGGCTGAACGCGACGCCCCCGCACAGCAACCCAATGGCAGCTATCCAGACCTTCTGGCTGCCGCTTCGAGAATGCCTGCTGAGCGCCGAGAGCCGACATTCACCGGGCTTTCCTCAAAATGATCGCAGTGAACTCTAAGCGGTCATTCCGGCGCGCTGGCGAAGGCCATACGCCGACACCTCGATCACGGCCCGCCATGAGATAATCCGACACGTTCGCGAACGGGCGCGATCATATCGGCGTAGGGGCCGACTTCTGACCCGACTTCGACGATGGTGTCGGCTGGGACCCCGAGGCGGCGTGCTGCGGCAAGGATCGCCTCGGCGTTCGGCGCCTCGTAGAGGCAATAGGTCTTTCTCTTATCCGCGCTCAGAAACGAGAACAGCCATTGGATGCCGATCTCGTCGTTGACCGCCTTGACCGTCGCCATCGTTTTAGGATCGGTCTTCACGATCTCGGCAAAATTCCGCTCGATCAAGAACAGGGGCACCGCGGCCTCCTTTGGTCCAGCTCCGTGTTGAACCGAGAATCTGACGAAAGGCTCCCGGAGGCAAGGCCGCAGGCTCATTTCGACATCATTCGTGGTATCCTGCTGACAACCTGCTCGCAGAAGACGGGTGCACCGGCACAATGACCGCCACGCGCCGCCTCGTCGCGATCTTGGCCGCCGACATCGCCGGGTATTCGCGGCTGATGGGTGCGGACGAGGAAGGCACGCTTGCCGCGCTGAAAGCGATCCGGCGCGAGCGGTGGGACGCCAAGGTCGAAGACCATAGAGGCCGCATCGTCAAGACCACCGGCGACGGGCTGCTCGTCGAATTCGCCAGCGTCGTCGATGCGGTGCGCTGCGCCGTCGAGGTACAGCGAGGGATGGCCGAGCGCAACGCGCATGTGCCGGCGGAGAAGCGGATCGAGTTCCGCATCGGCATCAATCTGGGCGACGTGATCCTCGATGAGGGCGATATCTACGGCGACGGCGTCAACATCGCCGCCCGCCTCGAAGCTTTCGCCGAGCCAGGAGAAATCTGTGTCAGCCGGGTGGTGCGCGACCAGGTTCGCGATAGGCTCGAGGTTTCCTTCGAAGACGCAGGCGAGCAGCGGGTCAAGAACATCGCCCGGCCGGTGCATGTCTACCGCATCTCGATCGCCGGGCATGTCTCGACGTCGGCGCAGCAGAAAGGCGACGCTGGTTTCAGGATACGCCGACCGGAGGCTTTTATAGCCGCCACGGCCGACACTTTTGTCGGACGGCAGCGCGAGCTTGAGGTGCTGCGAGGCGCGTTCGAGCAGGCCTGCGCGGGGCATGGGCGCATCGTCATGCTTGCCGGCGAGCCCGGCATCGGCAAGACCCGCACCGCGCTAGAGCTGGCGGGTCATGCCGCGCAGCGGGAGGCGGCAGTGCTGTGGGGCCGCTGCCACGAAGAATCGGGAGCGCCGCCCTATTGGCCCTGGGTGCAGGTCATCCGCGCGTCCTTGCGCGACGCCGATCCCGATCTTCTCGCCGGTTTAGGCGCACAACCTGATCCGCGGTGCAGCGCGCCGATCTGGGTCCGTGCCTGCCCGAGCTGGCGCGCCATTTCCAAGCTGCCGGCAATGATGCCGACAGCGACCGAGCAATCGAATATGCGGTGCGCGCCGGCCGACGGGCGGATGCGCTGCTCGCCTTCGAGGAAGGCGGTACAGTTTTTTCAGACGGCCCTCGACGCTATCGAGCAGCAGACCGAGCCTGACGAGGCGGCGCGCTGCCGTGTGCTGCTTCTGCTCGGGGAAGCACAACGCAAATCCGGCGACTTCTCAAACGCGCTGGCGACCCTTGGCGAGGCTGCCAGATCCGCGGGCGGGCTGGGGTTGCCCGATGTTCTAGCGAACGCCGCACTGGCATATGAACAGGCCGCGTGGCGCTCGGGCCTTTCGCCTGATCTGCCTTCCCGCCGACTGCTGGAGGAGGCGCTGCGCGAGGTTCCCGAGGCAAAACTGGCGCTCCGCGCTCGATTGTCGGGCGCGCTCGGCAGGGCACTGCTCTATGCCAATGCCGAGACCGAGGGGAGGGCACAGGTTACAGAGGCGGTCGTGATGTCACGGCAAGTCGGCGATCCCGCCGTGCTGGCGACCAATCTTTCCTACCTTTTCGGTTTTTATTGGGGACCGGAGAGCACCGAAGACCTCCTGCATCCCGCGACCGAGATGGTTGCCGCGGCCGAGGAGGCCGGCGATCCGGAGTTGATGCTCAATGCACACGGCTACCGGCTGCCTTTGTCCCTACAGCTAGGCGATATGCAGGCGGTCGCGACCGATCTCGACGCGCTGATGAAGATGGATGCGCGGATCCGGCAGCGAACCTATTCGATTACCCTACGCGGCTATAACATCATGGTGGCGCTGATGCGGGGCGAATTTGCCGAGGCGGAGCGCCTGATCTTGGAGGTGACGGCCCTGGCACGGAACCTCGTCGTCCACGACGACCAAGTCAGCATGCAGATCTTCACGTTGCGCCGGGAGCAAGGCCGACTAGCGGGATTGCGGCCGGTTGTGTCCGCTTTTCTGCAGCAGAGTGCCGCTGCCAGTGTTTGGCGACCGGGATTGATGCTGCTCTACTTCGAGATCGGCCAACCGGAGCAGGCACGGAAAGAATACGAGCAGCTGGTGGGCGATTTCCCTGTCATGCCGCGGGATGGGCGCTGGCATTACTCGCTGGTGTATCTGAGCGAAGTTTGCGCCGCGCTTGGAGACGCCGCGCGCGCGCCGATGCTGTACAGCATGATGCTGCCTTATACCGGGCGCAATATCGTGCTAGGCCTCGCCATTGCCTGTTGCGGATCGGCGGATCGCTATCTCGGCCTGCTCTGCACTGCAATGGCGCGCTGGCCCGAGGCGAAGCAGCATTTCGAAAGGCGCTGGCGATGAACGAGCGGATCGGTGCACGCGTGCCGCTGGCGCACACCCAGCACGACTTTGCCACGATGCTGCTGGCGCGCGGCGAGGCCGGTGGGCGGGAGCGCGCTCTTTCCCTGCTGCAGGCGAGCCTGGACAGCGCGCGCAAGATCGGCATGCGGGCATTGGAGGAGCGCGCCGCCCGGCGCCTTGACGAACTGTCCGTTGCCGGTGCACACGATGATCTAACGGCGCGCGAGACCGAAGTGCTGGGTCTGATCGCCATTGGCCGCAGCAATGCCGACATCGCGACGGCGCTTTCGATCAGCCTCAACACGGTGGCAACGCATGTCCGGAACATTCTCGCCAAGACCGGCTGCGCCAACCGCACCGAGGCCGCCGCCTACCCGATACGGCAGGGCTTGGCGCCTCGCGCGTAGCCGGCTCCCGGACGGATCTCATCATTTCTGGTGAGACCACGGCACCGGCTCCTGTGAGCATGGGATCGTCGGTTCTGACGATTTATTTAATTTCGCCGCTCTGTAGGATCTGCATCCGGCAAGGCAGGAGCCGAGCCGATGCTCTCAGGGAGGCGATAATGCGTGACCAAAAGTATGTCCTATCGGATGAGTTGCTGCGCCAATTCGCGAAGCGATGTGGCGGTTACGACCGCAAAAACCGGTTCTTCCACAAGGATTTCGAGGATTTGCGGGATGCCGGCTATCTGACGATGGCCGTGCCGAAAGAACTGGGCGGGGCCGGACTCGATCTCGCCGAAGTTTGTCGCGAGCAGCGCCGGCTCGGCTATCATGCTCCGGCGACGGCGCTCGGCATCAACATGCATCTCTATTGGGTCGGGCTGGTCGCCGATCTGTGGCGCCGGGGCGACCGTTCGCTTGAATGGCTGCTGGAGGAGGCGATGGCGGGCGAGGTCTTCGCCGCCGGGCATTCCGAGCGCGGCAATGACCTGCCGGTTCTGCTTTCCACCAGCAAGGCCGAGAGGGTGGATGGCGGGTTCCGGATTTCCGGACACAAAATGTTCGGCACCTTGGCACCGGTGTGGACGCGCTATGGCTTGCACGCAACCTGGGCCGATGCCGAAGGCGGCCCAAAAATCGTGCACGCCTTCCTACCGAGGAGCCATGACGGCTGGCGCATCGTCGAGACTTGGGACACGATGGGGATGCGCGCCACCCGCAGCGACGATGTGGTGCTGGAAGGCGCCTTCGTGCCCGACAAATATGTTGCGCGGATCTTGCCGGAAGGTTTCGCCGGCGCCGATGCGTTCGTCTTGGGTATGTTCGCCTGGGCGCTGCTAGGCTATTGCAACATTTACTGTGGCATCGCTCAGCGTGCGATCGACCTCGCGCTGCCGGGGATCAAGAACAAAACCTCGCTGGGGCTGAGCCGCTCGATGGCCTACCACCCCGATATCCAGCACGCAGTGGCCGAAATGATGCTGGATTTCGACCCGATCGGCCCGCATATCGACCGGATCGCACAAGACTGGTCGAACGGGGTCGACCACGGCGGCGTCTGGCCGGCCAAGATCATCTCGGCCAAATACCATGCGGTCGAGGCCTGCTGGCGGATCGTCGACCGGGCCATGGAAGTCTCCGGCGGCGCCGGCATGTTCCGCGCCAACGAGTTGGAACGGCTGTTTCGCGACGCGAGATGCGGCCGCTTTCACCCGGCCAACACCTTCCTGGTGCACGAGCTCGTCGCCAAAACGGCGCTCGGCATCGACCTCGGCGAACAGCCGCGCTGGGGCTAATGAAAGCGCTAGATCAAAATTGGGTGACCCAGCCGTTCACGCGCAGATGACCGCTTTCCATCGGCGGCGCCGGAATCCTGGCCGTGTCAATGAATGACCAAAATGGGGCAAGAAGAGTAGTCCCCGCCCCCGAGGTCGAGCGTCGGCAGCGGGTTCAGTAAGCGGACCTTGGTCGGGACACTCGGCAAGGAGCGAGATGCGCCGATGATCGGGATAGGGGGGCACCTCGCGGTGCCACCCTATCCCGATCATCGACCCTTTCCGGTCTTTTGGCGGTCAGCGTCTTAGCTACAACTAGGTGCCCTTGTGCTAGGATTGCGGCGTTCATGGCCAGGGAGGAAGGCCGTGGGTCATCAGCAGAATGCGGGCCAGCGCAGTCTGATGCTACGGCGGCGCGACTTCATCGCCCTCCTCGGTGGCACCATTAGCTGGCCGCTTACGTCCCGCGCGCAGACGCCAAAACGCCGTCGCATCGCCTTTCTTGTCACTGGGACGCCGCTTATCGGCCAGCCCTACATTGAGACTTTCAGACAAGATCTTCGCACGCTCGGCTACAGCTGATGATCTTGCGATCGAGGCCCGTTTTACGGAAGGACACACGGAGCGCCTTCCCGACCTTGCGGCAGAATTGGTGAGAACCGCCCCAGAAGTCATTGTCACTGGGACGAACGCGGCGGTGCAGGCGGCAAAACAGGCGACGCCGACGATCCCGATCGTCATGTCGGGTTCCGGCGATCCGGTTAGTGCTGGGATCGTCGCCAGCCTCGCGCACCCGGGCGGCAACATCACCGGGCTAACCGCCTCTGACTCTTACGAGATGACGGGGAAATGGCTGGAACTGCTGAAGGAGCGCTTCCGGCTGTCGCGCGTTTTGCGATCCTGCTCAACCCCGGCAACCCTACGCACGGCCCCGTACTAAAGGTCGCGCGGCAAGCGGCCCGAACCCTGGCAGTTGAACTCCTCCCGGTCGAAGCCGGCACTGCCTCTGCGATCGACGGCGGCTTCACCACCATGATTGGTGAGCACTCGAACGCTCTGATCGTTCCGGCCGATGCTCTCTTCCTTTCGGAAAGGACCCGGATCGTCGAACTCGCGGCCAGACATCAGCTACCGACAATCTATCAGTTTCGCGAGGACGTGGCGATCGGCGGTTTGATGAGCTATGGAGCTAATCAAAGGGACATTAATCGGCGGGCGGCGGCTTATGTCGATAAGATCCTCAAAGGCGCCAAGCCGGCCGATCTCCCGATCGAGCAGCCAACAAAGTTCGAGCTCGTGATCAACCTAAAGACAGCCCGGGCCCTCGGCTTCACGGTAACCCAATTGCTGCTGGCCCGCGCTGACGAGGTGATCGAGTAGCGCATTTTAGAAGGCGTCCCTCTGCGCAGGTCGAACTTCCGGTTTTCCACCCAACGGGTGTTGCGAACGGCAGGTGTGGGGCATGAAGGCCAGTTCTCGGGGCCGAGCCCGAGCGGCCGTTGTCGGTTTCGAAAGCGGTCGTTCCGCTGCCGACGAACAGGCCATCTAGACTTTTGCGTCAGGTTCTGAGCCTCGTTGAGCTCGATCGCTCCTCGAAGAATGTCGGGAGGCCCAGCCTGCGCATCGACCGTCTGCACCGGCTGGAGGCACTGTCCGGATCGCCGAGGCAATCACTGTGAAGCCGCGCCAGGAGTCCGAATGCCGGATGATCGGCCTGATGCTCTAGGCAGCGGTGAACCACCGACGCCGTGATCGCCGGTGCGTCGGGGTCAGCGTGGTTTGCCGCGGGAAAGGAGCTCGCGGATCGAGCGGCCTTTAGGACGCGAGCGCTCCGCAACAGCAATCACCAAGACATGTCTACCTTGACCGACGAGATTGCCTGCTGGTGCACCTTTGCGATCATCTCGCACCCGGACACCGGCAAGACCACCTTTGCCGAGAAATTGCTGCTGTCCGGCGGGGCGATCCAGCCGGGGGGCGAGGTCAGGACGCGCGGCGAGCGGCGGCGGACCCGCCCCGCCTGGATGGCGATCGCGCGCAGCGCGGCATCTCCTCTCTTCGACGACGAGGCCTTGAGCATTAGCACCCGGCTTTCAACTGGCTCGAGAGGAAAGTCAGGAGGACATCAAGTCGTTACGAGGGTCACGATCTAGCGATCAGCGGCAAGTGCGATCGCAGCTGCGGTGGGGTCGCGATCCCGGCCGGCTGCCACAGGTGGTAAAACGCCCATTTCGCGCTTTGGGCGAGCAGCAGGTAACTCACGGTCAGCCCTGCAATTGCCAAGAGGAAGTTGGTAGAGGGTGGAGCAAAGCCGAACCACGCGCCTAATGGCGTAAACGGCAGCGCGACCGCAATCACGACGACTGCGATTGAGGTCGCGGCGAGGAGAGGATGCGGGCGGCTCTTGAGCGGGTTGCGCCGTGTGCGAAGCACGAAGATGACCAGCACCTGGGTAGCAAGCGACTCGATGAACCAGCCGGTCTGGAACAGCGCCTGGCCGGCATCGAACACAAGCAGCAATAGGCCGAAGGTCAGAAAGTCGAACACCGAACTCACGGGCCCCAACACCACCGTGAAGTTGCGGATGAATCGCATGTCCCAATGCTCGGGCTTCTCGGTGATCTCGCTGTCGACTTCGTCCAATGGGATCGGCATCTCCGACACGGCGTAGAGCAGGTTATTGAGCAATATCTGCACCGGCAGCATCGGCAGGAACGGCAGTATCAGTGTCGCTCCGGCCATCGAGAACATGTTCCCGAAATTCGAGCTCATTGCCATCATGATGAATTTCATGATATTGCCAAAGGCGCGGCGACCTTCTGTGATCCCGCGCTCGAGCACGCCTAAATCGCGCTGGAGCAAAATGATGTCGGCTGCATCTTTGGCGACGTCGACAGCGGTATCGACAGAGATCCCCACATCGGCAGAGTGCAGCGACGGCGCATCGTTGATCCCGTCGCCGAGAAAACCGACGACATGGCCGCGGTGCCTCAACCCAAGAATGATGCGGTTCTTCTGAGCGGGTGTGACCCGGCAGAACAGGTTTGTCTGTTCCAGGTGCGCGGCGAGCGCTTCGTCGCCAAGCGCTTCGATCTCAGTGCCGGTCAGCACCCCGATGATCGGAATACCCAGCTCGGTGCAAACATGTTGGGTTACGCGCTCGTTGTCACCGCTGAGGATCTTGACGCCGACACTCTTGGCCCCAAGCGCGGCGATGGCTGCCCCCGCGCTCTCCTTTGGCGGATCGAAAAAGACAACAAAGCCGGCAAAAACCAAATCCCGTTCGTCGGCCACCGTTGCGCCCGCACCGTCCAGCTCAAGCTCGCGCCAGGCGACCCCGAGTGCGCGAAATCCGTCCGTGCTAAGCCTCTCGAAGACTTTCGCGGCGCCGGCTCGCGCGGTTTCGTCGAGCGGCTGAGGCTCGGGCTTACCGGGCTCTTCATACCGGCTGGCGAGTTTGATGATATCTTCCGGCGCGCCTTTGGTAACCAGCAGGCGGTGGCCCTCGTGTACGACGACCACCGAAACACGGCGGCGTTGAAAGTCGAACGGTACCTCGTCGCTCTTCGACCAGCCCTCGGCACGCGGTGGACCGGCTTCGAGGATCGCGGTATCGAGCGGGTTCCTCAAACCGTCCTGGAAATGGCTGTTGAGCCAAGCCAGTTCGGCCACGCGCTCGCTGTCGGCGCCCGAGAGCGCAACCTGCCGCGCGAGCCTAATCTTGGCTTCGGTGAGCGTCCCCGTCTTGTCCGTGCAAAGCAGGGTCATGCTGCCCAGATCGTGGATCGCGCCAAGCCGCTTTACGATCACCTGCGCTTTCGCCATGCGAATGGCGCCGCGTGCGAGTGTTACTGAGACGATCATAGGCAAGAGCTCGGGCGTGAGCCCCACAGCGAGAGCCACGGCGAACAGAAAGCTTTCCAGCCAGGGCCGATGGAACAGCAAATTGATCAGCAAGACGAACAATACGAGGACCTCAGTAAAGCGGACGATCAGCATGCCAAATCTGTAGGTGCCTCGATCCAAGGCGGAAGGCGGCGGCGGTCGCCGCAGCGTACTGCTGATCTGGCCGAGCTGGGTTGTCGGGCCGGTGCTGCAGACCATTAGCCGGGCGGTGCCGTTCATCACCGAGCTGCCCATAAAGGCGGCGTTGCTTGCGTCGTCGACTTCCGGGCTGTCGATGCCTTCGTCGTGCGCGTGTTTCTCCGCCGGATATGACTCGCCTGTCAGCAATGCCTCGTTGACGAAGAAATCTTTGGTTTCGAGAAGGCGCCCATCTGCCGGAACCAGATCTCCGGCGGCGAGCAGCACGACATCACCAGGGACGAGGTCCTGCCCGAGCACCGTCACTTCCTGACCGTCGCGCAGCACCTGCTCTTTGAGTGCCACCGAGAGTTTCAGATGCTCGGCCGCCTCCTCGGCGCGATATTCCTGCACGGTATCAAGTCCGGCGCTTATCAGGACAATTGTCGAAATGATGATCAGGCTCGTTAGATCCCCCGTGAGCGCAGAAATCACCGCCGCCGCCAGCAGGACGATCACGAGCGGGTTGCGGAACCGGCTGAGGAATTTGAGCGGCAATGACAGGCGCCGATGCCCCTCCAAAGTGTTGGGGCCGAATCGAAGCCTGCGCTTCGCAGCCTCTGCGGAGCTCAGACCGCTTGGACCAGCCCCAAGCTGCCGCTCGAGATCGGCGAGCGCTATCTGCCAGAACTTATGCCCGGGCTCGCTATCCGATCTCATCGGTAATCCCTCTGCTAGATCACTCAGGGCGACATCCGTTTCGGTTGCACCCGGGGTGCTCAAAACCACGATCGCGGCACTCGCTCAGCCGCCGTTCCCGTTCCAAAGTGAAAATTCAAATCAAACATCGGCGCTAAATCTCCATAGCCCGACACCACCGACGGTGCGAACTCCCTTCGCGGTTTCCTCCCTCGATGCTTTTCCGACGCCTGTCTCCGTGCATCCCATCGCACCTGCGCCTGGCAGGCATCCGAAAACCCTTAACGTTTGCGGACATTAACCGACGCAGTGTCCTCAGCTACTTAGCACCAGCGGGTAATCGGGTAAGCCGCTGGCGCCTGCCGGAGCCGCGCAGTGAGCAATAGCTGGATGCGCTTTTTGGCAAACTCGAGCAGCAAGAGAGCAATCAGGCCGCTGACCAGTGCCACGAGGATATCGTCGCCGTGCAGCGGACCGAAGTGGAACAATTTGCGCGCCGGGGGAAAGAGAATTATCCCGGTAAGGATGGCGGCGCTCGCCGCGACGACCCACCACAGGACCACATTGGGTCGCGCGAACGCGGCAAAAATAGAGGCGCCAAGCGACCGATTGACGAGGACAAGGCCGAGATTGGTCGCGACCAGCGCTGCAAAGGCTAGCGAGCGCGCATCGGATTCCGGGAGGTTCTGGCGCAGGGCCATGACGAAGAGACCGGCGACCAGGGCTAGGACAAGAAATCCCTGCAACAAGCTCCAGATTACAAAGCCGACGGTCAAGAGAGGTGTGGATGGATGGCGTGGCGGGCGACGCATTATGTCGACTTCCTCGCCCTCGGCTTCGAACACGATCGAGCACACAGGATCGATCACCATTTCGAGAAAGGCGATGTGAAGGGGCCAGAACAGCAATGGCAGCCCAGACAAAAGCGGTAGCAGTGCCAGGCCGGCGATGGGCACATGGATAGCGAGGATATAGGCCATAGCCTTGCGCAGATTGTCGTAGATCCGACGCCCAAGGCGGACAGCGGCAACGATCGAGGTAAAATCGTCATCGAGCAGGATCAGCGAAGCGGCCTCGCGCGCGACATCGGTGCCGCGGCCACCCATAGCAATACCGATATGCGCCGCTTTCAGCGAAGGCGCGTCATTGACGCCGTCTCCGGTCATGGCAACGACCTCGCCATTGGCCTTCAGCGCATTGACGATCCGCAATTTCTGCTCGGGCATCGTGCGGGCAAAGATCGTGGCCGAGCGCACGCGCTCTTTAAGATCGCCATCGCTCATGGTTTCGAGCTCGGCGCCGGTGACAATATCGCTGGACTCGAGATTGGCCTGCGCGGCGATGGCGCGTGCCGTTTGCGGATAATCACCGGTGATCATGATGACCCGGATGCCGGCGCTGCGGCACTCCTGGACTGCCGCCGGCACGGTCGGGCGCAAGGGATCTGCAAGACCGACAAGACCCAGGAACTCCAACGGAAATTCGTGCGGCCTCTCTGGACGCACAACAATGGCGGGTACGGGGGCGCACCCGACGGCGAGCATGCGCATGCCTTCTTGCGCCATTTCGTCAACAGTGCGGCGTAGCTCCGCCCGATCGCCTTCCGGCAGCTGACAAAGCTCCGCAATGGCTTCTGGCGCGCCTTTGGCGGCGACAATCAGCTCCGGGGATCCAGCCTGTTCATACACATGAGTAACGGCGAGAAGATCTGGGCACAGCCCGTATTCCCATTTGAGGGTGAGGCCGCCGTGCGGCGGGTCATCCCTCGACAGGTGTTCGGCGCCGAGAGCTTGAAACGCCTTCTCCATGGGATCGAAGGGTTCGCGCGCGCTGGCGAGAATTCCATATTCGAGGAGCGTCGCAAACCTCCCGTCGAGCGGACCTTTGTCTGCTTGGTGCCAATAATCGTTCCCGGCGCGCAGGGCGAGGATCGTCATGCGGTTCTGAGTCAGGGTGCCGGTCTTGTCGGTGCACAGCACCGTCGCCGAGCCGAGGGCTTCGATGCTTTCCGCACGCCGCGTCAGCACCCGCGAGCGCGCGATGCGCCAGGC
>Ga0182039_10001675_pt1 | contig 11907 bp, 10 predicted proteins | sample sta12Can44000111_FD_125975 | JGI IMG/M metagenome (GOLD analysis project Ga0182039, IMG submission 125975) | Lab enrichment of tropical soil microbial communities from Luquillo Experimental Forest, Puerto Rico - statanox.12C.anox.44.000.111 | ecosystem: Environmental > Terrestrial > Soil >...
CGAAGACGCCGGCGGGCGACCGCTGCCCGTCTATTGCGCCTCGCTGCGCACCGCCGAACCCGAACTGCTGCAACGGCTTAGCGGCGCCGACACCATGGTCGTCACCGTGCTGGCCGCCGGGGGCCTGAAACCCGCGACCGCGGTGGCCGGGGGCGATGATGACAGCTGGAACGTCGAGCACCTGGCGGCCCTGGACATCCCGATCTTGCAGGGCTTGTGCCTGACCACCCCCCGAGACCAATGGCGCGACAACGACGACGGACTCAGCCCGCTCGACGTGGCCAGCCAGGTTGCGGTGCCCGAGTTCGACGGGCGCATCATCACGGTTCCGTTCTCGTTCAAAGAGATTGATGACGACGGGCTGATCTCCTACGTCGCCGACCCGGAGCGCTGCGCGCGGGTCGCCGGGCTGGCGATGCGGCACGCGCGGCTGCGGCACGTCGCCCCGGCCGATAAGCGTGTGGCCCTGGTGTTTTCGGCTTATCCCACCAAGCACGCACGCATCGGCAACGCGGTCGGGCTGGACACCCCGGCCAGCGCGGTGGCGCTGCTGCGGGCGATGCGCGAGCGCGGCTATCAGGTGAGCGACCTGCCCGGTGTGGACAACTCAGACGGCGACGCCTTGATACACGCGCTGATCGAACGGGGCGGGCAAGACCCCGACTGGCTCACCGACGGGCAATTGGCCGGCAACCCGATCCGTGTCTCCGCAAAGGAATACCGCGACTGGTTCGCGACCCTGCCCGCCGAACTCACCGACGCTGTGCGGGCGCATTGGGGCCCTCCGCCCGGCGATCTGTTCGTCGATCGCACCAATGACCCCGACGGTGAAATCGTTATCGCCGCAATGCGAGCGGGCAATCTTGTTCTGATGGTCCAGCCCCCCCGCGGTTTCGGGGAGAATCCGGTTGCCATCTATCACGACCCGGACCTGCCGCCCAGCCACCACTACCTCGCCGCCTACCGCTGGCTGGACACCGGATTCGGGTGTCACGCGATTGTCCACCTGGGCAAGCACGGCAACCTGGAATGGTTGCCGGGCAAGACGCTGGGCATGTCGGCGGCCTGCGGCTCCGACGCCGCGCTGGGCAACCTGCCGATGATCTACCCGTTTCTGGTCAACGACCCGGGCGAGGGCACCCAGGCCAAGCGGCGCGCACATGCGGTACTAGTCGACCATCTCATCCCGCCGATGGCGCGCGCTGAAACCTACGGTGACATAGCGCGTTTGGAGCAACTGCTCGACGAGCACGCCAACGTGGCCACTCTCGATCCGAGCAAACTGCCCGCCATCCGGCAGCAGATCTGGACGCTGATCCGCGCCGCCAGGATGGACCACGACCTGGGGCTGGCCGAACGGCCCGACGAGGACGCGTTCGACGACATGATCCTGCACGTCGACGGGTGGCTGTGCGAGATCAAGGACGTCCAAATCCGCGACGGGCTACACATCCTCGGGCAAAAGCCAACGGGGGAGGCCGAACTCGACCTCGTGATCGCCATCCTGCGGGCCCGCCAGTTGTTCGCCGGCGAGCACGTCCTCCCCGGCCTGCGGCAGGCCTTGGGCCTCGCCGAGGACGGCAGCGACGAACGGCTGGCCGTCGACCGGGCCGAGGCCGCGGCCCGGGAACTCGTCGGGGCGCTGCAGGCCACCGGGTGGGATCCTGAAGCGGCCAAAGGGCTCACCGACAACGCCGACGTCGCTGCGGTGCTGCGGTTCGCGGCCACCGAAGTGGTACCGCGGCTGGCCGGCACCTCGTCCGAGATTGACCAGGTATTGCGGGCTCTGGACGGCCGGTTCATTCCCGCCGGCCCGTCGGGGTCACCACTGCGCGGCCTGATCAACGTGCTGCCCACCGGGCGCAACTTCTACTCCGTCGACCCCAAAGCCGTGCCGTCCCGGCTGGCCTGGGAAGCCGGCGTGGCGCTGGCGGATTCGCTGCTCACCCGGTATCGGAACGACAACGGGCGATGGCCGCGATCGGTTGGGCTCTCCGTTTGGGGCACCTCGGCGATGCGAACGTCCGGTGACGACATCGCCGAAGTCCTTGCGCTGCTCGGCGTTCGGCCCGTGTGGGATGACGCGTCGCGGCGAGTCGTCGGCCTTACGCCGATACCGCTTTTCGAGCTCGGCCGCCCGCGTATCGACGTCACCGTGCGGATCTCCGGATTCTTCCGGGACGCCTTCCCGCACGTCGTGACCATGCTCGACGACGCGGTGCGGTTGGTCGCCGACCTCGACGAGCCCGACGACGACAACTACGTGCGCGCGCACGCCCAGACTGACCTGGCCCAGCACGGCGATCAACGCCGTTCCACTACAAGGATTTTCGGATCGAAACCCGGAACCTACGGCGCCGGGCTGCTGCAGCTGATCGACAGCCGCAACTGGCGCGAGGATGCCGACCTCGCGCAGGTGTATACGTCCTGGGGGGGATTCGCCTACGGGCGCGACCTCGACGGTCGCGAGGCGATCGACGACATGAACCGCCAGTACCGGCGTATCGCGGTGGCCGCCAAGAACACCGACACCCGTGAACACGACATCGCCGACTCCGACGACTACTTCCAGTACCACGGCGGCATGGTGGCCACGGTGCGGGCACTGACCGGCCAGGCGCCGGCCGCCTATATCGGTGACAACACCAGACCCGACGCCATCCGCACCCGCACCCTATCGGAGGAGACCACCCGGGTGTTCCGCGCCCGCGTGGTCAACCCCCGCTGGATGGCGGCGATGCGCCGGCACGGCTACAAGGGTGCATTCGAGATGGCCGCCACGGTCGACTACCTGTTCGGCTATGACGCCACCGCCGGCGTGATGGCCGACTGGATGTACGAACAACTCACCGAGCGCTACGTGCTGGACCCCGAGAACCGGAAGTTCATGGCGGAATCCAACCCGTGGGCGCTGCACGGCATGGCCGAACGCCTGCTGGAGGCGGCTGGCCGCGGCATGTGGGCCGACCCGCAACCGGAAACGCTCGACCGGCTGCGGCAGGCGCTGCTGGAAACTGAGGGTGATCTCGAGGGCTGAGCCGGCTTCGTTCGGAGATTGCCGCCCCACGCGAGTGTGCGGCCGGCCGCACACTCGGCACCGAACGTGCGGCCGGCCGCACACTCGGCACAGCCCAGCAGCGCATCAGACGAAGTCCGATCCGCCGTCCACGTTGATGGTGGCGCCGGTGACGTAACCGTTTCGGCGGGACGCCAGGTAGGCGGTAATCGACGCGACCTCTTCGGGAAGCCCGGCGCGGCCGAGGTCGCAGGGCTGGTGAAAGTTGTTGTCGATCCAGGTCATAACATCGACCGGGTTGGTTCCGTCGAGGCCATCGGCGGCGAGGATGTCTTTGAGTACTTCGGTGAAGCTGGCAGTGACGATGGTTCCGGGGCACACGCAATTGACTAGAATGCCATCCTTGGCAAGGCTTTTCGACAAGTTCTTGGTGACGCTGGCCAATGCCGCCTTGGATGCCGTGTAGGCGACGATGCGCGGGTTCTGCCGCTGAATCGAGTGCGCGGACAGCGTCACGATGCGGGCCCAAACGGCGGCGCGTAGCAACGGCAACGAGGCACGGATCGATCGCACAGCCGACATCGTGCCGAGTGTGAACGCTTCCTCCCATTGTGTGTCGTCCATCTGCTCGAAATAACCGTCGCCCGGTCCGATCGTGTGAACGAGGCTATTGATTTGCCCCCAACGCTCCGAGACTGCGGCGAAGCCCCCGGCGATCGACTCAGCATCGGCCATGTCCACGCTGATCCCCACGGCATCCGGAGCGCCTGCCGCGCGTAGGGATGTCACGGCGGCGTCGAGCGCTCCTTGGCTTCTGGCCATCACCGCCACGCTGGCTCCCTCGGCCGCAAGGGTTTCGGCGATAGCCAGCCCCATACCCTTGCTGCCGCCCGTGACCACGGCCGTCGATCCGGCGAAACCCAGGTCCATCCGTGTCTCCTTCTGGTTGGTATGCGGTTGGTTAAGGCTGCTCGATCGCTTCCGAAGTCACGCCCAGCCCTCGCAAGCAGAAACGGAGCGCGCGTTCGCGGACATGGTCGCGGTCACAATCGCCGGTCGTCCAGTGCCGCTCGATGCCCGCCCACACCACTGCGTGGATAGCTTGCGCGTCGGCCTCCGGATCGATGTGCTGGAACACTCCCTGCTGCAGACCGCGCTGCAAAGCCGCACGGAGCGGCTTGAGCAACTGCTCGTACGCCGGCTGGACCAGATTGGGGGACCCGAACATCTGCGACTGAGCCTCCACGGACACGCGGCGTAAATCGGACTTGATGTTGTCGTCGAACGCCAAGTCGAGCCGTCCATCGATCCATGCCGCCACCGCGCCGATTTCCGTGGTGGCAGACGCCATTCGGCGTCGTAGTCGACGTTCCTCCACCCGCGCCATTTCCAGGAAGAGCGCGGCCACCAGTTCGTCCTTGGAGCCGAAATGCCGATAGAACGCGCGGGTACCCACCGCGGCCCCGTCCAGAACCGCGGCGATGCTGAGACCTCGAACACCCTTCTCGCGCAGCGTTTTCGATGCAGCGGCCAGGATCTCGTGGCGCACCTTGGGGTCCGGGCCGAGTTTGTCGCGTCGCCGCGTCCGAGGAGCGCTCACGTGGTCAGCCGGTCGCATCGTAGGCAGCGAGGTAGTCCGCGAACCGCTCGCGAACGCCTTCGGGTGTCAGGCCGTAGTTTGCCAGGTCATAGTCGTGGGCACCACGGGAGCCCGGTCTATGCTCATGGGCCCACTGCGTGACGGAGTCCCGAGTGGCATCGGTGAAAGTGAGCCCCAGGGACTCGTAGCTGGCTTGCAGGGTGCCCACCGGATCAGTCTGCAAATCGGCGAATGAGACGTCGGCGAATCGGTCGTCGCCCACCCGGTTACGGAAGTCCATCGCCCGCCGGACAGCTTCAACCCAACTGTCGACTTGCTCGGCGCCGAGTTCCTTGGCGTCGTCGCGGTCGCTGCTCCAGCTGCGCACGTACTGGATAAGGCTGCATGCCGAGGCCATCACCTTAGCCGGATCGCGATGGCTCCACAGGAATTTGGCGTTTGGATATGCCTCGACGAGCGCGTCGAGTGCGAACATGTGCACGGGGGTCTTGAGGTGCCACAAAACCGGTGGGCAGTGCCATTGCAAGAGCTTGAGCACTCGCCGGTGATACGTGTACGTCTCGCGCATGTCGCAAGCCATCACCCACGCCAGATACCCGGGGGCGCGAACGGCGCCGTCGAAGTGGAAGGTACGAAAACTCATTCCCATCAGGTCCTGGCATTCGGTCGGGGCCGTTGGCTCGGAGTTGTACAGCGCTTTCATCAACGGGAACATGTCGTCGAGCATCTTCAGGCCCGCCTCGGCCTGCGCGATCCGCGGATCGGTGTGTTGGGTAGCGGCCTCCGGCGGTGGTGTGGGCGCTTGGGATTCCCACATTCGCAGTGAGCGGAACTGAGGATCGGCAGCCACCAGTTGGCTCAGGGCCGTGGTCCCCGTACGCGGTAATCCGATCACGAAGACGGGTCCACCAACCACCTCGTCGTCGATCTCGGGATTGCGGCGGTAGGTGTCCTCGATCTTGAGGCGTTGGATCAGGGCGTTGCTGATGGTCGCGTGCTGGATGACCCGGCCGATATCGTTAAGATCCGCCTCGGTGTTCAAGGCTTCGACGATCCGTTCGAGACCCTCGCGATAGTAGGGCGAGCCGAACTCCTCGAGACCCGTTGCGGCACGGGCCCCGCCCTCTAGCTCGTCAGCGTCGAACGTCATCGTCCGAACCTTTCGTGTACGGCGCACCGGCGTGCCGCGAGGATCGACGCCCGCTCATCGGCGGTGACTGTCGTTGTCTCCGAGGGCAACTCCGCTCGGATGTCGTCGAAGGGCACGACTCGCGTCGTCGGCGTCGGTGCCGTTTTGGTGCGGACGCACCGCAGGATGATTGGACCGTTGCTGTAGCCGGCGGTGTCGAGCCAATTCGCCACCCCGGGGTCATCGGCACACAGCACCACGCGCACGAGGCCATCGGAATCGACCACGGCCTGATGGGCGTTCAGGCTCGATTGGTGGCGCCCGTAATGGATGGTCTCCCACCAGGGGTTGCCGATGGAAAAGCTCCAGTAAATGCCCTCGGGTGGTTCAACTTCGACGATGAGTGCCTCGTCCGGGCGCAGCTCCCACCGACCGATCACCGGCCTGTTCTCGGCGGCCGCGCCGATATCGGTGCGGTCGATCGGCGGCAGGAAGCCGTTCGTTGGCGGCGCGGCACCGAATTGTAGAAAGAACGCCAGGTTGTCATGGACGAAGTCGCCGAGGGCGGCCAGCTGCCGCGATACCGCCACGTCAGAGTCAACCGAACGGGCTCCGGCCTCCACCGCGTCGCCGAGCCGCTCAATGCGCAACGACGATGCCACCTCGGTGTCCCAGTCGTAGAAGAAATGCCGCACCGTCAGCGTGGGATGGTCGCCCTCAATCCGCATCCAATTGCCGGCTCGCCCCGTCCGTTTGGAGGCTGACAGCACCACCTCGAAGTTTCCGTCGGCATCCACCTCGAGTTCGTCGACCAGTTCGTTTGCCGTTGCGACGATTCCGTTCATCGTCTGCAGCCCGACGTAGCGGGCGGTGCCGCGATTGCCGAACAGTCGGTAACTCTCCCCGCCCCGCAGTGTGGCGCGGGTGTAGATGCAATCCGGACACTCCATTCCCCAGGTCACGGTGTCGTCGGTACTGGTGCGTTGGACGGACAGGATCGGATCCGGATCGAACCGCAGCGCCTCATCGACACCCGCGGCAAGCAGCACGAGGAGATGTCGCATGCCCGCGGCGAGATCGACCCGATTTTGGCACGCCGGGTCGGCTTGCACGACTTGAGCGGCTTCGCGAACCCGGTCCAAGAGGTACGACCATGCCTCCGCTAGGTCGACGCTGCCGGGCTCGCCGGATAGCGCCGCCTCGGCGATCGAGAACGGCAACCACGCCAGCGGCTTCCCCGGATCGCTCACGTTTCTCCGCTTCGGTCGGCGCTAGCAGCCCTTAAGTGAAAACAATGTTTTCGTTTAGTGCCTGATGACTATCGCAGCTGATGGCTGAGAATGTCAACGTTGCGCCGGTGAGCGTGTGCTCGCGGGTAGGCCGACACCAACGACGAGTCGCGGTGCGAAGTCAGTCCGTGAAGTCAATCCGGACGCTGATCGGGTCAGACTGCAGTGCGCGGAAGGTCGCGGCGACGACCGGTGACAGCAGCCGCGATGTTGCGAATGTGCTGGCCCGCATCGCCGGGTCGTCATCGGGCTCGAATCGGGCGATGCCCGAACGCCACCGGTTCCGTTGCCGGATAAGCACTTTAGGGTCGTCCGCGATGTTGAGGGCCCACCCGGAGCGCCGCCCGTGCTGGGAAATCACCCACGCGCCCGCATCGTCGAAGTTGGCGGAAACGGGAACACGCCGGCGTGCCCCGGATTTTCGTCCAGTCGTTTCGAGCTCCGTCGCGAAGGTCGTACGTATGCCGAGCCGGCCGAGCAAAGCCACGGTGGGATTAGCGAGGTAGCGACCGATGAGGCGCTCCCTGCGGAACTTCCGCACGGCCTCCCTGGTGGTTGTGGCGTTACCCGCATCGCGTGCCATCATCAGCCTCTCCCTCGCGGTAGATCGATCGGTCTACTATCGACCACCAAAATAGTAGACTAATCGGTATACCGCAAGTGGGTCCTGAACGGTCGGAAGGTGAGGAAGGCTGATGTCTGCACGGGAGCGCTTGATCACCAGCGCAATTGCACTCATTCGTAGCGTCGGAGTCGCCGGTGCGAGCGTCTCGGGATTGCTCAACCACTCCGGACTGGCGCGCCGAACGCTCTATCTGAACTTTCCTGGCGGCAAACCTGAACTCGTGGCGGCGGCAACCGAAGCCGCCGGCGCGGAGCTCACGGCCTCCATGGAAGACTGCATCGTAGACGCCGACCCCGCACGAGCACTCGCAGGCGTCATCCAGCTGTGGGAAGGGATGCTGGCCGAGACTGATTACATGGCGGGCTGCCCGATCGTGGCGGCGACGTTAGGCCGCTCCGAAGCGCCCGCCGCTGCCGACGCCGCAGCAGCGACATTCAGCAAATGGGAGGGTCTGTTGACCCAGCTCATCCGCGAAGCCGGTGTTGAGCGATCAGTTGCCGCCGATCTGGCTACCACCGTGGTCGCCGCTGTCGAGGGCGCGGTCATCATGTCGGTGGCGCAACGGTCGCCTGCTCCACTACGGCGAGCGAACCGTGTGCTCTCCGCACTGCTCGCCGCGAAGTGAGTTTGCCGAGCCGACCCAAAAGCACCCTAAAACCGCTGGCTCGGGGTGCTTTTGTGTTCCCCCGCAAGCGGGAGGTGCCCCCAGCTCGCGGTAGGTTGACAGCGTGACGCCCACCTTCGCCCAACTCGCCAAATCGCAATACATCCTGCTGACCACCTTCACCAAGGACGGCCGGCCCAAGCCGGTTCCAATCTGGGCCGCCGCCGACGGTGATCGGCTCTTGGTGATCACCGAGGGAAACTCGTGGAAAGTCAAGCGGATCCGCAATACCCCGCGGGTGACGCTGGCCACCTGCACCATGCGCGGTAGCCCGACGAGCGAGGCGGTCGAGGGCACCGCGGCCATCCTGGACAAGTCCCAAACCGGCGCCGTTTACGACGCGATCGGCAGGCGGTACGGCGTCGTGGGCAAGATCTTCAACTTGTTCAGCAAGCTGCGCGGTGGCATGGAAAACAACGTCGGTCTCGAGCTCAGAGTGTCCCCAGGGTAGGGCCGATGGGCACGGTGCTGATCCCGATCCCGGACCGCGACTTCGACCCGACCGAGGTCGCGGTCAGCTGGCGTGTGTTGACCCGAGACAGCCACCGGGTGGTCTTCGCCACCGAGAGCGGCGCGCCCGGGGCGGCCGACGACATCATGGTGACCGGCTGCGGATTGGACATCTGGTCTGCACTACCGGTGTTGGGCGCCATCCCGCTGCTCGGGCTGGCGCTGCGGGCGAACAAGGATGGTCGCGACGCGTATCGGGATATGTTGCGGTCGAAAGAGTTTCAGCACCCCGTCACCTGGGCTCAGGCCACCCTCGATGGCGTCGATGCGCTACTGTTGCCCGGCGGACATCGTGCCCGCGGGATGCGCGGCTACATCGACAGCGAGATACTGCAAGGGCTGGTCGTGGATGCCTTTGCCCGCGGGGTGCTCGTGGCCGCGATCTGTCACGGTGTGCTGCTCGCCGCGCGCAGCGTCGATCCCTGCACGGGTCGCTCGGTGCTCTACGGGCGCCAGACCACGGCGCTGACCTGGGCCATGGAGCGCCTGGCCTGGCGGCTCACGCGGATCACCCGATTCTGGGATCGCGATTACTACCGGACCTACACCGAGGAGCCCGGCCAGCCCGGCGGGTACATGTCCGTGCAGGCGGAAGTCACTCGCGCCCTTAAAGATCCGACGGATTTCTGTGATGTCGTTCGCGGATCGTCGCACAGCCGGCTCAAGTCCTCGGGAATGGTGCGTGACACGGCGACCGACTCGCGGCCGGCCTTCGTGGTGGACGACGGCAGCTACGTGTCGGCCCGCTGGCCGGGCGATACGCACACGTTCGCGGGCGTGTTGTCGCGGAAGCTCAAGGCGCTGCATCCCAGTTAGCCATCCTGGAAGCAGATACCATGGAATGGTCTTTCAGCTGAGATGCGCTGGTAAGCGCGGAGCGCACGAGATGGATGGTCATGACGGAATTGCTCGTTCTTTTCCATCAGCTGGTTCGGTTCGAAACGGAACTGTGGACCGCCATAGACGCTCGGCTGCGCGCTGAGTTCGACTTGCCGCTGAGCAGGCTGGAGCCCATGCAAGTCATCGCCCGGCGTCCATCGTGCCGGGTTTACGACATCGCCGAGGAACTGTCGATAACAATTGGCGGCACCAGCAAGCTTGTCGACCGCATCGAAGCCGCCGGCTACTGCGTTCGTCGAGCCAACCCCGACGACCGTCGCTCCTCGATCATCGAGCTCACTACAGCGGGTCGCCGAGTGCTGTCCAAGGCCACCAAGGTTTTTGAGGACGAATTGCAGACTCGGATTGGATCGGCGGTGCCACTGCGATCACTGCAGCAGTTCTATGCCACCCTGGTCAAGCTGCGCTCTGCCAACATCGACGCCGGGGAGCGTTCGAGCGCCTGAATCGAAGGCTGCCGCACGGCTGATATGATTCCGCGGAATGTATCTACGTCGGCGCGGCGCTCGCGGAGGTGGCTGACATGTTGGCGGCCTGGTATGACCGGCAAGGTCCTGCGGCAGATGTCTTGCACGTCGGCGAGCTGCCGAATCCCGAGCCCGGTCCGGGTGAGGTCCGGGTCCGAATCAGCCTGTCCGGCATCAACCCCGGCGACACCAAGAAGCGCTCCGGCTGGCAGGGAACTCCGATGAGCTTTCCGCGGATCATCCCGCACAGCGACGGCGCCGGCGTGATCGACGCCGTCGGCGACGGAGTGGACGGCAGCCGGATCGGGCAGCGGGTGTGGACCTACGGCGCGCAGTCCTACCGGCCGTTTGGCACCTCCGCGCAGCTGACCTGCGTGCCGCAGCGCCAGGCCGTTCCGCTCACCGACGAAGTCTCCGACGAGATAGGCGCGTGCCTTGGCATTCCAGGCATCACCGCACACCGGGCCGTGTTCAGCGACGGGCCGGTCGCAGGCCAGACGATACTGGTGCATGGGGTGCTGGGCTCGGTCAGTTCGCTGGCCGCTCAGCTCGCACATTGGGGCGGCGCCACCGTCATCGGCACCGTCGTTCGCAGCACGGACCTCGACAAAGTGGATACCTCCGTAGTTTCCCATCCCATCGCGCTCGACAGCGGGGACGCGTCAGCGGCCGTCCGCCGGCACGCCCCCGACGGGGTGAACCGAATCGTGGAGGTGGCTTTTTCCGACAACGCCGACCTCGACGCGGCGGTCGTGGCCAACGACGCGGTCATCGCCGCCTACGCGAGCCGCGCCGATCGACCGGAATTGCCCTTCTGGCCAATGTTGTTCGCCAACACGACGCTGCGGCTGCTCGGCAGCGATGACTTCTCCGCTGAAGCCAAGCAGCAGGCCGGAATTGATTTGACGGAAGCCGCGCGGGTCGGGGCGCTGAGGATCGCCATTGCGCCTCCTCACCCGCTCGCCGAGATCGCCGCGGCGCACGATCACGTCGACAAGGGGCCCCGCAACGGCCGCGTTCTGGTTGCCATCCCGGGATAAATCTGATCCGCGCTCGCACTGGCGCAACACTTTTCAGTGCGGCTACGTGGCTGATGCGTCAGGCTGCCAGGTGCTCGCCGAAGAACGCGAAGACGCGGCTCCATGCGTCCTCGGTGGCGGCCCGGTCGTACCCGAAACCCGCGATGCGGATTAGCGGTTGGGCGGGGAGGGTGTTCGCGAAGCTGTGCCCGACGCCAGGGTAGACCTTGATGTCGGTGGTTAGCCGCTTGGCCGCGGTCGCTTCGCGGAATTTGTCTGGGGCGCCCCGACCCAGCGGGTCGCGGCCGCCGAAGCTGGCGACGATCGGGCACGCCCCCTCTAGGATCTCGCTGAGATTGCGGGGCAGGGGAGTGCCGTAGAACGGCGCGGAGGCACCAAAACCTTTGGGCGACATAACGAGGGCAAACTGGCCGCCCATGCAGAAGCCGGCGATGCCGACACGCCCAGAGCACTCCGGCAATGCCTGCATGTGGTCGCGGGCCGCAAGAATGTCGTCGAGGGCGCGGCCCCGTTGCGTCAGCAGCTCCCGCATGACTCGGGTGATGCAGCGGACGCGGCCGCCCCGCGCGTACATGTTCGGTGTGAGCGCCACATAGCCGGCTTGGGCGATGCGCTCGTTGGTCGCCTTCTTGTCCGGGCCGTAGCCGAACGCATCGTGGATCACCAC
>Ga0182039_10001680_pt1 | contig 11883 bp, 19 predicted proteins | sample sta12Can44000111_FD_125975 | JGI IMG/M metagenome (GOLD analysis project Ga0182039, IMG submission 125975) | Lab enrichment of tropical soil microbial communities from Luquillo Experimental Forest, Puerto Rico - statanox.12C.anox.44.000.111 | ecosystem: Environmental > Terrestrial > Soil >...
AAGGTGGATTTTCGTTTTGGTGCATTAAGAACGAGCATCGCACCGAGCGGTCAAGCCCCAAGGCCGCGCAGCGGCGCGTCGAAGACGCGGGGCTTGACGGCGGGGCCGATGATCGACGTTGCCGTGATGCCGTTGGTCATCGCGCGGTTCCTGGAAAGCGCTCGCCGAACTGAATAGCGAATTGGCGCATCGCGCTGGTCCATTCGAATTGGAGCGCCGCTAGCGCAGGTCAGCATTCTTGATCGCTAGATAAAGCAGCTTGAGCGCCGCATCGTCATTGAGAAAGCTGCCACGCCTCTTTGATCTTGCGCAGGCTGCGGTGCAGCGCCTAGACCGCGTTTGTGGTGTAGATCATCCTGCGGGCACGACGTGATCAAGTCGGGCGAGCCCTCGTTCCCGTAGAGCTCGCCCAAGGCCCTGGATCTCACGCTGCGTAGAGGCTCAAAATCTTCTCGTCGAAGGTGATCAATTGCGGCTCGAAGCTGCCGGCGCGGTCCCGTGAAACCGCAATATCGACCTCGCCATCATCGGTCAGGATCGTCTTCGAACTTGTGCGTTGTGGTTGTTGCCAATCCCGCGGCCCGCTGGGTCGCCCCTTCTCGTAGCCTAGATGCTCGCTCAGCTCCGCCCCCAGCGCCGCTCGATCAGCGCCTTTTTCACACCCGCGAATGGCCTATTCGCGGGTGGTGGCGTGCCAAATAGGCGTGCCTAATGTTGCTGCCAGTAAGCAACAGGAAGCAATCGACGTGCCCGCCAAAACCGAATCCAAACAAACAGTTCCTCACCTCGACTCAGTTGCGCATCCGTTACGGTGGCCGTTCCGGCATGTGGCTCGTCGCCTGATGAAGCGCGATGCGGCCTTTCCACGACCTGTTCATATCGGGCGCTACCGGTATTGGCACCTGGACGCGATTGAGGCCTACGAGCGCAGCGTCGCCGCGAAGCGATGCAGCAGCGTGACCTATCCCAGCGCCGCGCTGAGGGACTGAACGATGGCAACCAAACTGATTCGCTACGAAGCGGCGCAACCCGAGGGACGCAGCAGCGTGATCGCGCAGATCACCAGATCGCAGCCGGCAGATGGAAATGACCATGCGAATCCCGTGCCGGTCGCCGCACAGGCTAAATCATTGAAAATCCACAAGTGTGCCGATGTGCCGGGCCACGTGATATGACAATCAATAAAAAGGACCTCAAACGCGTCTGCGATCTGCACGCCCGGATGGGGTCGAACAATGAAGGCGAGCGCAATGCGGCCTGGCACAAACTTGACGCGCTTCTGAAGCGGCTCGGAAAGACGTGGAACGACCTCTCCGAATTGCTGCGCGACGAAACGACCGCGGCGTCGCCGCAATCCGACCCGCGCGATGCTGCTCCGTCCGAGTACCCGTTCGATGCATACACGCCAGCCCAAACTGTCCACGGCATACTCGAGAAGTACGTTGCGCTGGAGCCTCACGAGTATGTTGCGGTCGCTTTGTGGATCATCCACACGCACGTGTTCGACAGATTCATGGTGACGCCGCGTCTGGTGCTCATTAGCCCGGTGCACAACTGCGGCAAGACCACCCTGCTTGACATAGCCAACCGTTTGGTGGCGCGCGCCGAAAAGACCGACAGCATTACTGCACCGGCGATCATGCACACTGTTGATCAGAGCAAGCGCACCCTCTTGCTCGATGAGGCCGATAATCTGGAAATGTCGGTCAAGGCTGTGCTGCGCGCGGTGCTTAATAGCGGGTATCGCAAAGGCGGTAACCGTACCCTCATGGTCAAAGGCACGTCGAAACGGTTCGACGTGTTTGCACCCGTAGCACTGGCGTCGATCGGATCGCTGACATTGCCGCTGATGAGCCGATCGATCACCATCCGCATGCGGCGCCATGATGGCGCGCAATCATTGCGCCGTTTCGATGCCGCTGATACCGCCGACCTCGACATCGTCTACAGCCATATTCGGCACTGGCTGGGCCAACACGATCTCAACCTTAATCCTGACATGCCGCCAGAGTTGCGCGGGCGGCAAGCGGATAATTGGCGCCCATTGCTATCGATCGCCGACGCCTGCGGTCCAACCTGGTCCGCTCTCGCGCGCGACGCCGCCATCGCCTTCGCTCGCACGGATCGCGACGAAGATGTCGCTATCACGTTGCTGCATCACATTCGCGAGGTGTTCTACGCGCGCCCTGTGGATCGCATCGCCAGCAAGCTCTTAATCGACCGCCTGCTTGAACACGACGAGATGTGGTCGGAATACCGTGGTGTCCATGGCAACGAGAACCCGCGCAAGCTGACGCAGGGCGCGCTTGCCGCGCTGCTGCGGCCGTTTGGCATCCGCCCGCGCAAGTTTTGGCCGCCCCGCGACGCGACGACCAAGAGTTACCGAGGTTATTTCCGCTCCGACTTCGAGGCCGCCTGGCGCGCCTACTGCGACGGCACACCGGCACAACCCTGCAATATCAGAAAGTTAGTCCGCTTGTAGGAACTCAGAGAAGGGGGACGATAATGATCGACAACGTCATGAAGCTTATGGCGGACTGACCGAACACCGGCGGTCATGGTGCAGATGCCAGTTAGAGGGAGAGATAAGGTGATGTTTAGCAATGCGCGACAACTGCGTCTGACAGAGGAGTATATCGACGCGCACTTCGACCAGCTTGTCGACTGCGTCGTGCGAGCAAGCGTGAGCGGTGAACATTTTTTAGTGGTGGTGCTCTGGTTGCACGCCGCGCGGCGGGCCTACGAGACGCGCAACCTCGAGCAGCTGGCCAAGCTGCTTCGCTCGGGCGTGCCGCATTCCCGACAGGCAGATCAGATGCTCGCCGACATGTTCGGCTTGTGCAAGCTGATGAGGAAGAAGAAAGGGGGACAGCGCAAGCTGTTCGGGATGTCGGCGGCGGCGCAATACGTCCAGGCGGAACGCACCGTGCGGCGCCTGATGAGCGGCGAGATCAAGCTGATCAACGAGCTGTCGACCAAAGAGCTGGTGTGGAAGGACCCGTCGGGTAGCCCTCTACGGGTTCGGTCACGCGCTGGGCTACTACTGATGAACAGCGAAGTGCGCCTCCTCAAGGTGGATGCTAAGTTTGCGCCAGCATGGGATGCAGACGCACGCAAGCTTAGCAAACTTCGTGATGCGAGGGGCCGCATGCCGCGCCCGCGCACGATAGAGCTGACCGCTCGCGCCCTGTCTGATCGGCGGGAAGGTTACCCACCGTTAAAAGAAGATAAGCTGGCTAGATGGGTGACCGGCAAAACCGGGGCTCGTCAACGGCACAGGACTGCCCAGAAAAAGAGACCGCCGACATAATCCGCAATTTGCTTTGCCGCCGCCTTTGAATAGGCCGCGCGGGCACCCGCGAATAGCCTATTCGCGGGTGGTATCGTGTCGCAATAGCTGTGCCTATGTTGCCTCCAATAGTAACGCAAAGGAGGCAAACCAACGTGCCGGGCAAGCCAAACCCAAACAAGCAATTCCTGACCTCGACTCAGTTGCGCGTCAGATACGGCGGCAGGTCCGATATGTGGATCGATCGCCTGATGAAGCGCGACGCCACTTTTCCACGACCTGTCTACATCGGGCGCTATCGCTACTGGGATCTCCAAGCAATCGAGTCCTACGAGCGCGACGTTGCCGCGAAGCGCGCCGCAGCAACGTGATGGCCATGCGACGAACAAACCTTTGGCTGAGCGCCCATCTCGATAAAGGCAGTTTGTTAGTTGGCATTCTGCTTGGTGATGGAGCGCAGGACCAATGAGATACGTCATCCGCTGCCTAGGCATGGCCAACGACCGCCGACAGTTGACGTCGCCGGTGCGGCCGAAAAGATCATGAAGGCACTCGTTAAAGCTAGCATACCTCGTCGATCACAAAGGCGGGTCCGTGCCGAGGCAACAACATGAGCTCCGGCGGCCGCGCATCACGTGACAAGGGCGCTCGTGCGGAGCGCGCCATCGTCCGCGTACTCCAGGAGCGCGGGCTGGCAGCCGAACGCGTGCCATTAAGTGGCAGCATGCGTGGGCGCTTCGGGGGTGACATCTCCATGCCCGCGCTCGGTTGCGATCTGCGTGGTGAAGCGAAGGTTCGCGGGCATGGATTCACCCGTCTCTACGACTGGCTCGACGGGCGCGACTTTCTCGCTCTTCGTGCCGATCGCAGACCGTTGCTGGTAGTGACCACGCTCGAACTTGCGGCCAGAATCGTGATGATAGCGGAGCGCGCCAAGGGCAATGCCAAGCGCATCGGTGAGCTCGAATTGGCGCTCGGCAATATCCAAAACAAAACCGTCCCGAATGGGCTCGAGCCCGACTCGTACGCCCGCGCTGTCCTCGCGCAAAACGAAGAGCGCCATGAAAATCATCACTGCGGATCAGCGGCTCGCTGAAAAGAGTGGCGCGAAAATTCTAATTGTGGGGCCAAGCGGGGTCGGCAAAACCAGCCTGTTGCGCACGCTGAGTCGAGAAATGCTCGCGACAACATTATTGGTCGATATCGAGGCTGGCGACATCGCTATAGCTGACCTTTCAGTCGCGAGCGTGCGGCCGCGACGGTGGAAGGAGTGTCGCGACCTGGCGTGTGCGCTCGGCGGCTTCAATCCAGCGTTGCCAGCGACTGCTTGCTACAGCGAGGCACATTTCAATCAGGTGATGCAGAACGCTGAGCTCGCACATCTCGCATCCTATCAAACCCTCTTTGTCGATAGCTTAACCGCCGCTGCGCGGCTTTGCTTCACGTGCGCGGAACAACAACCGGAGGCAATCACGGATCGCGGTCGCAAAGACCTGCGCGCGATTTACGGAACGCACGGCAGAAGCATGGTGGCCTGGTTGAATCAGCTTCAGCACGCTCGCGGACGCAACGTCGTTTTCGTGGCGGTGCTCGAAAAGAAAGTCGATGACGTCAACATCGCGACGTGGCAGCCACAGATCGAGGGTGGGAAAACTGGACGCGAGCTGCCGGCGATCGTCGATGAAATCGTTACCATGACCTGGATTGACTTCGGCGAACGCAATCCCGTGCGCGGGTTCGTTGCGACCTCTCCGAATCCCTGGGGTTATCCAGCTAAGGATCGTTCTGGGCGCCTCGATCAGCTTGAGCCGCCAAACCTTGGCGCGCTGATCGAAAAGCTTACCAGTCCGGGTCAACGCAAGCCTTTCGCAATCGTCTCACCCGAGCAGTCTGCTCGAACATAGAGGAGGCAGTCATGCCTTTTGACTACAGCGACGCTCCACCACCCCAGTTCGAGTTGATCCCTCATGGCACGATCGCCACGGTCGTCCTGCATATCCGCGCCGGCAATGCCGGCGAGGACGGCATGCTCAAGCGCAGCAAGGACGGCAGCTGTGAGATGTTGGACTGCGAATTCGCCGTCACTGATGGGCCGTTCAAAGGTCGCAAATTCTGGGAGAACTGGATTCTCGAGGGCACGACCTCCGGACATGCCAAGTCCATCGGCATCAATCGCGGCACACTCAAGGCGATCCTCGACTCCGCGCTTGGGCTCAAGCCCGATGATGTAAGTCCGCAAGCGCGCGCTGCCCGCACGGTGAGCGTCAAACAGTTTGAGGGTATGACCTTCATTGCCAGGATCGGCATCGAGAGGGGCAACGCAAGGAACGATGGAAGTGGAAACTGGCCAGACAAAAACGTCCTAGCGGGAGTGATCACGCCCGACCGGAAGGAATGGCACCCGGTCGAGCAGCCGCCCCCATTCAATGGTGGTGGCTCTCCATCAGCGGCTGCGCCCTCTAGCTCTGCGCCGCCCATCGAGCGACCGGGATGGGCATCGTGAGAAAAAAATTCCGCATCAGGCAGATCTCCCTGTCCGCGCTCGAAGACCAGTGGCAGCGGGATGCCACCGCCGCTGCCATTACTGCTGCACGTGGGGTTGTCCAGATGGACGCCCCCATTCCACCCGGCACACCAGTCGGACGACTTAGTGATGTCGAATGGGGCTGGATTCTCACCGCAATGTTGTTCGCCTGGATCAACAAGCGCGCTCAACAGGCAGCTGCAGAATAGCTCGACTCTGAACAGCTCATCCGTTTGACCATGCTCGATCCCGAGCCGTGGGACGGTGGCGCGGTGGCGGCAATCTTGCCGGACCTGGCCGATGCCTGCGCCGAGATCGTCGACTGGTCGAAGCCGCTCGCACAATGGCCACGCGATGCCGTCATCGAATTCCTGCTCAAGGCCATGCCGTTGATCCGCAAGGCGATGACTGCGCGTGATCTGAGCGACAAAGGCATCACCCGCAAATCGAGCGCCGACGTGATTGCGCGACAGGCCAATGCCGCCGCGGGCGGCCCGTTGATGACACCCGACGAATTCAACGACGAGGTCGGTCTCTGACGAGTGAGTTTCGGTCATGGGTAAACACGAGACCAGTTACGCGAGAGTTGAACGTGATTTTTATCCGACCCCATCGTGGGTAACGGAGTTGCTCAGCAAGCTCATCAACATTCGCAGCAAGGATGTATGGGAATGCGCCTGTGGCGATGGTCGGATGTCAGATGCATTAATCGATGCCGGGGCCAGAGTCTTCAGCACTGACGTTGTCGATTACGGGTATCCAGGCTTCACGGGCATCTTTGATTTTACGTCGGACCGTTTCATGGCCCGAGAGTTTGCCGACATCATCACTAATCCCCCTTTTGGGCCACGCGGAAAATGGGCGGAGCGCTTCATTGAATGTGGAATCCTCCGAATGGGGAACGGGTTCCTAGCGCTGTTACTGCCAGCCGACTTCGATTCGGCAAAGACACGCATGCATCTGTTTGGTGGGTGCGAACAGTTTGTCGCGAAGCTGGTGCTCACTCGGCGCGTCAAATGGTTCGAGCATCCGGCAAATCCCCGCATGCAGCCGAAGGAGAACAGCGCTTGGTATCTCTGGGGGAATGTCGAATTCCGTCACCTGAAAACCCTGACTCCGGTCATCCATTACGCTCCAAAGATGGCCGCGTAACATGCTTAATCTCAACCGCGCCAACTTATCGATCGAGCCAATCAATGTCGCCGTCAACGAGGCGATCGAGCGCGCTGCGGCAGCGGCCGCGGAGCTTCCGCGTCCTTATTTGGGCGCATCGATCGTCGGGCACGAATGCACCCGCCGCATTCAATATGATTGGTGGTGTAAGTCGGAGCTCGCGGCCAGGACGCGCGCGATTTTCGATCGTGGACACTACTTCGAAGAGCGCACACGCCAGCGTCTCATCGCGGCTGGTTTCAGGTTTGCGCCACCCGAACTCCTGGCTTTCTCTGCCGCCGGTGGGGCACTACGCGGACACGCCGACGGCATCATCATCCATGGCCCCGATCTGCCAGGCGCCTACCTGATCTATCCCGCGATCTGGGAGCACAAGGCTCTCAATGCCAGAGGCTGGTGCGAGGTGGAGCGCGACGGACTCGAAAAGAAATACCCACAGTATCTAGCGCAAGTGTCGCTCTACCAGGCGTATCTCGACATCACCAATCCCGCGCTATTTACCATCACGAACGCCGACACTTGTGAGTGGTTGCACTTTCTCGTGCCATTCAATGCTGAGCGCGCGCAGTTGTGGAGCGATCGCGCTGTCAACATCATCGAGGCGACTCGCGCCGGCGAATTGCTTCCACGCGCGTATGACGATCCTGAGGAGTGGCACTGCAGGATGTGCCCACACAAGGTACGGTGCTGGCGAAAAAGCGGGAAACCGAACTGCTCGACGAGGCGCTGACCATGATCCGCGCCTGTGGGTATAGGCCAAATGTCATGCACGGTCGGCACTGGAAAGTTAGCTGGGTCAATCAACAGGGCCGCACGCGCCTGCTCGTAATCGCACTTTTTCCGAGTGATTGCCGAGCGCGAACACAGTCACGCACACTGTTGCAAAGGTTGTTGGCGTCATGAGCGCTTCCCCGCTGGAATGCGATCATCCGGCTGTTGGTATCCTCTGGTATCGACATCCATGCAATCGCTGAGCACGTCAAGAAATGGCGGTGGTCTAACCGATGCCGATAAGCACAAAATTCGAAGCGAGATCGAGAACGCGCGCGCCATCGGCTACGCCGAAGGCGTCAAGGCGGCCAAAGCCAAACAGCACGGCACCGGTACGTTTCGCAACACTAATGGAAAGCTCGAATGGACCGAGATCGCCCTCTTTGTACAGCGTGAGAAGCACCGGCTTCCTGTGACACCACGCGTTTGGTGATGACATGGCCGCGCGCACTGTGTACGGGCGCGAGCCGACCGAACCAACACAAATACCGTCACAGCCTTTTCTACAAATTGGGCGGAAAGATCACATGAGCCCACAACCGTGAGCTAACAAGATGCCTACCGAGCTCGAAGCCGCGCTTGAATACTCACGCCGGGGTATCCCGGTCTTTCCGTGCAACCCGCTCGACAAGAGGCCGCTCACTCCTAGGGGCTTCAAGAACGCAACCAGAGACGAGACGCAGATTCGTGCATGGTGGCAAAAGTGGCCTGATGCCATGATCGGCGCACCGACCGGCCCTACTAGCGGGATGTGGGTCGTCGATCTCGATCTCGACCTCGCCAAGAAGATCGACGGCAAGGCCACGCTCGATCAGCTGATTGCGCAACGCGGTCCGATTCCGGATACGCTGCAAACGATCACTCCGCGCGGTGGTCAGCATCTCATTTTTAATTGGGACAATAACACCGAGATTCGCAATAGCGCTGGCAAAATCGGTCCCGGTATCGATGTACGTGCCCACGGTGGTTATGTCTGTCTACCGCCGAGCAAGAACGCCAGCGGTGGAGAGTACCGTTGGGTATCCAATGGCGTCGCACAGGCGGCAGCGGCCCCAAGCTGGTTGATCGCACTCGCGAAAGCCACAAAGGCCAAAACCTGGGCGAAGGCTGCCCTTGAACGCGAATGCAAGGCAGTTGCTTCCGCACAGCCGGGCACGCGCAACACCACGCTCAATACCGCCGCCTTCAACTTGTTTCAGATTGTTGCCGGCGGCGGCCTCGACGAGCAAGAGGTTCGCGATCGGCTATTTGAGGCGGCAGAGACTTGCAGACTGGTCGCCGATGACGGTGCGGCATCGGTAGAGGCTACCATCGATAGCGGCGCGGAAGCCGGCCGCAAACAGCCGCGCACAAGGCCACAGCCGCCCTCGCAGGGCGCTCGCCCCACCGTTCAGATCATGGACGGCCAACTGCTCCGTATCCTCAGTGAGACTGAGGACGCGCTGCTTGCATCAGGGCTGCCGATTTTTTCGCGTGCTGGAATGCTGGTTGAGCCCGTCGCCGAGAACATGTCGGCATCGGATGGGCGCAAGACCGTGGCGGCGCGCTTGCGTCCGCTTTCTCCCGAATCATTCTTAGGCCCGGCTGCGGAGTCCGCAGCGTTTCAAAAATACGATCGCAAGCGCAATGCATGGGTCGATACCGACCCGCCACTGCGGTACATGCGTGTCATTCTTGCAAGCGAACGCGCTGGCGGTTTCCGCACGTCACTGGCGTCATTACGACCCCGACACTGCGCCCCGATGGTTCGCTGCTCGCCGTCCCAGGCCATGACCCCGAGGCAGAGCTCTATCTGTTGCCCGGATTCCAGCTCTCCCCGATACCAGAGCACCCCACCAAGGATCAGGCGCTCGCGGCACTCAAGCTGCTGATCGATCTACACTCCGAGTTTTCCTTTAAGCAAATCGGTGGGGAACACGAGAAGAGACTCAACCGCTCCGTTGCGCTCTCCGGAGTATTGACGGCATTAGTCCGCGGCTCACTCCCCACCGCTCCTATGCTCCTCGTTCGTGCCCACATGCCGGGAACGGGTAAGAGCTATCTCGTCGACACCGCTGCCACGACGCCACTGGTCGGCTTTGTCCTGTCATCACCGCGCTGAAAAGCGTGGAAGAGACCGAGAAGCGCCTCGGGTCTGTGGTGCTGAGCGGCATTCCAATGATCTCGCTCGACAACTGCACCCACGATCTTGGTGGTGAGTTGCTGTGCCAGATTGCCGAGCGACCGACGGTCAAGATCAGAATCCTTGGCCGCAGCGAGATGCCGGACTGCGAGGTCCATACCGCCGTGTACGCCACCGGCAACAACATCACGTTCAAGGGCGACATGGTCCGCCGCGGTCTTGTGTGCAACCTCGAAACGCTGGAAGAGCGGCCCGAGCTACGAATGTTCAACCGCAACACGCTTCAGCAAGCTGCGGCCAACCGGGGCACCTATGTCGCGGCCGGGCTCACGATCATGCGCGCCTATCTCGTGGCAGGGGCGCCGCCGGTTTGCGGACCATTTGGCAGCTATGCGGAATGGTCAACCATGGTGCGCAGCCCATTGGTCTGGCTGGGTGAACCGGACCCGGTCGCGAGCTTGGATACCACTCAGGCCGAAGACCCTGAACTCGCCGATCTTCGGGAGTTGTGCGATTTGTGGCGCGACGATCTTAAGCTTGACGAGCTCTACACCAGTGCGAGTATCCTTGAGGCTTGGTCCGTCGCCTCAGCTGGCTTCAATTCCAATCCTCACAAGCAGTTTCTCCTGCGAGTAGCGGGAGATAAGGACGGCAACATCTCAGCCAAGAAACTGGGCGAGTGGCTGCACCGGAATTGCGGGCGGGTGGTGAGGGCTGCTGACTACCGCAGATATTGGCTGGTCAAAGGACAAGCTCGGGCAGGCCGCGCCGCTTTTCGCCTTTCGGAGGTCAAATAATTGGTGGGACCGGTTGGACCTTTTGGAGCTCTGTCTGCACCTCCAGCTTTTTTCCTGCAATCCTTCCGGAACTGCGTACAGATGTCCAAAAGGTCCCACCAGTCCCACCAAACTTGTTAGGAGGTCGATATGACTGGTCGTTGCTCGATTGCTCCCTACAGCTCCTTACCCCCCGAAAAAATCTCTGATCTCTGCGCCCTATTGCAGGGTAACGATTCCCGCCCTGATTTTCCCCCGCCAAGCGGGGCAACCAGCGATCTCTCAAACCGTTGGTCCAAATGTCACCGTAACGTATAAAGGCTCATGTTCATTGTAGAAGTTACTGCTTGCCGCCGCCCCGTAGATGGGATTAAGCTTATAGGGCGCACAGCAGGCGCACACATAAGCAGTTCTGACTCGTTTCCGTGAGGCCCTATAAGATGCCCGCCGCCAACACCACGGCAGCGGACCGCAGGCCCAGCCCGCGCACCCCTTACGCGGTGCGCACGCCGACTGCCCGCGCCAATAACGGCACGCGCGGAATGGTACTGCCCGGCATCGACCAGCGCAGCGCGATTGCGCGTCGTTACCGCGACGTCATCTGCGCGATCATCGCCGACCTCGGTGGCGAAAGTCGCTTGTCGGAAGCGCGCCTGCAGTTGATCCGTCGCTTCAGCGCGCTCGTCGTGCAGGCGGAAACGATGGAGGCGGAGCTGGTCGATGGCAAACCGTTCGACAGCACCGTGCACGCGCACATTTCATCCACCCTTGTCCGCCTCGCGGTACGTGTCGGCCTCAACCGTGTGCCCAAGAACGTCACGCCATCCCTACACGACTATCTCGAGAGCAAGGTCGCTGAGACGGAGGCCGCCGAGTGAGCGCGCGCGGCGGCGATCATGAAAGCATGGCAGGAGTGGGCGCCGCAGGGCCCCCCGAACGATCGACGGTCGCCATTTTATCGTTGATTGGCGGATCAATGGCGTCCGTCTCGGTCTCGAGCGTCGAGCGCAATGTGACGCCATCGTTGGGCCAGTACTTGGCCGCCAGAACAGCACCAGCCACCGGCGATACCCCTAGCATGGACACGGAGGGGGACCGAATGATCCCCCACGCGCGCCCAGCTGTATTCAAGGGTGATTCCGGTCCAGCATCAGTGGATTAGTGCTCAAACTGACAATAAACTAGGGACTGACTTAAGGATAATTCGCCATGCCATTCGAACGAGGGA
>Ga0182039_10001689_pt1 | contig 11856 bp, 9 predicted proteins | sample sta12Can44000111_FD_125975 | JGI IMG/M metagenome (GOLD analysis project Ga0182039, IMG submission 125975) | Lab enrichment of tropical soil microbial communities from Luquillo Experimental Forest, Puerto Rico - statanox.12C.anox.44.000.111 | ecosystem: Environmental > Terrestrial > Soil >...
CTGACCAACCAACACGAGCGCAGGCGATTGAGGCAAAATAGAATTACACAATATTTTAATGCTATTGCCTCCCAAATCTTATGCCCTTTCAGGGCTGTCCACTCCAACGGGACATGTTCCGCGGGGTTAAAACCCCGGGCTGAGGGCTCCTGTCCCTTCGGGACAGCTGCCGCGGCGACCAGTTCCTTTCCTGGCCTTTTGCCAAAAAGTTAAGCTCTGAACCTACCGTGCCTAAGTTAACGCTAGCCCAACTTCCTCATAACGCGGAAGTCAGGCTAATGGGGCCAAGCCCTTGGTTAGTTAGCTTCCAGCCCGGTGCCTGGAGGAGATCACAACCGTTGTGGAAGCTGGTGATTGCGGTAGGCATCGATCAATCGTTCGAGCAACTCAATCGCAAAGCGTACATGACGTCCACGCTGGCTGTCAGCAACGTGGCGGGGTTCATCCCACTCGCGCACAATCGTTCTACTGGGCACAATATCAGCTCCCTGCTCAATGGCGGCTTGCACAGACTCAAAGTGATGATGCGTTGCGATGTACGTCCGCAAGGGCTCCAGAACCAATGTGAATCCATGATCCCCGTAGGCCTGTGAGAAGGCGCCATCTATGGTGACGGCTTTTCCGCTCCTTTTTACCGGAGACTCGCCTGCCTCAACCTTCACCGGCACATGCCCATTGACGATCATCCCGTCACTCGGATCGACGTCAAATTCAGACAAGACCTTATCGCAGAACCAGGCTTCGTGGATGAGCCGGAAGTACGGATTTTTCGTTTCGCGATGGGTTTGTGCATCAGCGATAAGGTCGCGCTCCAATGTAGTGACGCGGTCCTTACCAAATAACGGCGACTCAGGACCGCTCCATAGATACCATAGAAGGTCTGTCTCTTCAGTCCACTGTGCTCCCGCTTCCATCAGTCGGTAAATTTCGCGTTCAATCGCGTCGAATAGAGCCTTCCCTTTGTACATGGTTCCCGCAACGGCCATCGGCAGGAATTCGCCGGATTCGTCGACAGGCACACATCCATGGAAAATAAGATGCCCCTCTCGCACGAGATGCATCCGGCCGCGGGATACGAGCCAGCGTATCTGTGTCCAAAGCTTCTGGCTGGCGAGAAAGGACTCCCGGAGTTGCGCGATGCAGGCCGCCTCCTCTCGGCTCAACTCATCAGGGTTGCTCGGATTAAGTGTCGGAAAATACTGATCGAGGAGCGGGTAAAGTTCTCCATCTACCTCGACGGTGCCTTTCAAAGGATCGATATGATGCAGAAGCCGGCGATGCGCTAATCGCCACTCGGGATGACGGCCAATCGCCTGTCCTTCAAGTTTAAACTGCATGATAGCCGCGGCTTTTTGCATGCGCGCCATCATCTCAGCCTCGTAGGATGCTGCGCCCTTCACCGCAAAGGCCTCAGCCACGTCCTCCCGGTAGACGGTACGCGCCAAATGCTCCAAAGGGGCAAGAGGTATACCATAGCCTTCCTCCAATTGAAGCAGCCGTTGGTAGCGAATCGAAATGCGGAGTACCTGGCAAATCAGCGCTTCATGTCCCAGGCAAGCACCAATCCAGGCAGCATCATGATTCCCCCACGTCAACGACACTTTGGGTTGCTGCATGAGATAATCAACGACACGGTCGCCGCGAGGCCCGCGATCCCAGCAGTCGCCCGCTATGACCAACTCATCGATAGCCAGATTCCGGATGACGCGGCCTGTCAGGTGGATCAAATGGAGGAGCCGACCCTTGCGCGCCAGCGCATTGATAATCGCCTCCACATAATTGCCATGCCGATCCGTGGAAGGTGCATGGAGTATCTCGGTAAAAAGCTCCCGGTATTCATTCGGAAATACGCGTGCGGCGTGGCGCAAACTGCGTCTCGCAGCCAGGACTCGCACCACCGCGAATAGATCATGCAGCGTCTCTTGAGCATAGGCCTTTTGCGCCTCGACGGTTTGCAGCGTCTTTTCAAGGCGCTGGACCACTTCGGCGGGGTAGAAAATCAGCGTGAGAATCTCCTGAAAACGCGCCGGAGTCACATACTCCCTGAAGAGTCGTTCGACCAGGGGGCGTAACGTGCCCGACGCGTTATTAATCACATGCCGAAGCTTCTGGTCTTCTCCGTGGATGTCGCTGATGACGTGTATAGTGCCTTGAGGGAGAGTCAACTCGGCCGAATAGCGCGCAATCTCCGCCACAGCCGCGTCGGTATTGGGTACCTCACGGGCGAGCGCGTGCAACGCGACTAGCTCGCGTTCATGGGATTCTGTACTCACGGTCGGGTTTTCGTTCACCGTTCGCGTTCGGGGTTCGGAGTTCGGGGTTCGGGGTTCGGGGTTTGGTGGCGGAACCAATCGTCTCGTCCTCGTCGTCGTGCTCGTCCTCGAAGTCGCCGTTCACCGTTCGCCCTTCACCGTTCGCCGTTGATCGTTCGGGCGTCGGGTTCGGAGTTTGGAATTCTGTATTCTGTATTCTGTATTCTGTATTCTGACTTCTGACTTCTGTATTCTGACTTCTGAATGTATTCTCTCTTTACTGGACAAGGATTACCGTAAGCATCCGCGGTCCGTGTGCTCCGAACACCAGGATTCGTTCGATGTCTCCGGTCCGGCTTGGACCCGTAATAAAGGTAGCGAAACTCGGGTAGTTGCCATCATACCTGGCGGCAAGAAGCTCGAACGCCGCAGGCAGATCCGCGACGAGCTGATTGATTTGTGCAACGACCAGATGATGCGGCGGCAGGACCGAGAGCGCTCTTCCACCGGCGCTTCGCGCTGTAAGCAAAATCGAGCCCGTCTGCGCTACAAGTGCATCGCAAGCGGTAATGCCGACCGAGCACTTTTCGAGCTCGGTTTGCGCCGGATGGTCTTCCATGTACAGAGTTTCAATGCCGAGCGCCCGCACCACAGCATCCAATTCAACCTGATGATGGGAAGCGGCAAGGCTCCAGCCATACTTTTCACGAAGGCCTTTTGCAACCCTTCCGGCTTCGTCTATTCCACGCGCTGGACAAAATTCTGTTCTGAGCTGCTCACAATTCCTTTCAAACATGGCCAACTGGCCTGCTTGATCCGGAGGCACCGGGGGTAACCAAGCCCGAGGCTGGGGCAACGACGAGGCAGTCTGCCGATGGGCCACATGCGCAATTGGCGCCGGAATTTTGAGCGCCTCGCGAATTCTACCTAATATGTCTTTCTGCTTTTCGCTCTTCATCGCGACTTCCAATAGTTCCGAAAACTCTGCGGGGCCACCGGAGGCAACTCGCGGGACCCCAGCCAAGCTTTGATTGGAGGAGGCATGATGTGGCGAGCAGCACGAACCAATGGCAGAAACGGGCGACTGAGCCGGACCAATTTGTCCAGAAGCCCGGGATGGGCGGTCAAACGCGCAAAAGCGCGAAAGGCAAATCGCTCCCATCGGTCCGGGTTTTGCGTCACAGAATTGCGCCGGTTGTGAAGAAGGTGATGATGCAAATCAATCTTAACCGGGCAAGCCTCGGTACATGCGCCGCACAGCGAGGATGCATAGGAGAGATGTTTCCAATCCATCAGGCCGCGCAGGTGAGGCGTGATAACCGAACCGATGGGTCCCTGATAGGTGGTCCCGTAGGTGTGGCCACCGACGTTCCGAAAGATCGGGCAGGCGTTTAAGCATGCCCCGCAACGGATACAATGAAGCGCGTCACGCTGCTCGGCATCCGCTAAGAGTTGGGTGCGACCATTATCCAGGAGAACGAGATGAAATTCGGCCGGGCCATCCGCTTCGTCTGGCTGTCGAGGCCCGCCGATGAGCGAGTTGTAGCAGGTGATCTGCTGGCCCGTGCCGGCGGTAGCCAGCATGGGAAGAAACAACGCCAGATCTGACAATTTGGGAATGACCTTCTCGATACCCATAAGCGCCACATGCACCCTCGGGATCGCCGCGGTAAGCCGGGCGTTTCCCTCGTTCTCCGTAATCGATATCATCCCGGTCTCGGCGATCCCGAAGTTCGCGCCGCTGATTCCGATATCCGCCCGCAGATATTTCAACCGGAGTTCCCGTCTGGCGATCATCGTTAATTCTTCGGGGTTATCGGTAGGCGTCGAATGCAGCTTCTTGTGAAAGAGATCGCTGATCTCAGTCCGGGTGAGGTGCATTGCGGGAAAAACAATGTGATAAGGATCTTCCTCCCTGAGCTGGACAATGAACTCGCCCAGGTCCGATTCGACCACCTCGCAGCCCGCTTGCCGCAACGATTCATTCAGATGGATCTCTTCGGAAGTCATGCTCTTCGATTTGATGATCGAACGGGCCCCTTTCTCTTTGGCGAGCGCAACGATATAATCCCGGGCTTCCTCGGCATTGCCCGCCCAAAAGACCTTCGCACCGCGCGACTCCAGTTTTTCCACAAAACGCACAAGGTAGGCATCAAGGTGGTTGACTGCCTCCCATTTGATAGCCGCTGCACCCTCGCGAGCCGCCTCCCAATCCTGAAAGAGCGCCTTCCTCTCGTCGCGCGCCTTTTCGTAGCTCTTTAACGCGCTGCGAATCTTTACCCGGTGTTCGAGATCCGCTGTCAGCCGGGTTGCGCGTGCTTTGAATCTGGCGGCAAACGAAGAGAGCATAGGATTCTACGAACTGGCGAGGACTTCGGCGAGGTGGATGGTTTTTAACTTTTGCTTCTGCCGGCTCAAGAGCCCTTGAAGATGCATCAGACAACTGGAATCGTTCGAAACCAGGTATTCTGCTCCGGTGTCCAGCGCCGATCTGGACTTGGTTTCGCCCATGGCCGTTGAAATCATCGGGAATTTCACTGCAAACGTCCCTCCGAACCCGCAGCAGCTCGTTTGATCCTCCATCTCGATCAGCGTCAGATCCTTCACGTGTTCGAGCAGCTGGCGGGGCTGATGTTTAACGTGCAACTCACGTAAGCCGTGGCAGCCATCATGGAAGGTGACCTTGGCCGGAAAGCGACTTCCCAGGTCCGTGACGCCAAGCTGGTCGACCAGGAACGAGGAAAACTCAAACGTCCGCCGGGCCAGTTGGACGGCAGCTTCCGCTTCGGACCTATTCTTAAAGAGTTCCGGGTAGAAGTTTCTGATCATGGCGCCACACGATCCGGAGGGAACCACTACCGGGTCCTGGCCGCTGAGGGCTTTCAGTACGCGCCTGGCGATGCCCCGGGCTTCGTCCCAGTAGCCCGCATTGAATGCCGGTTGGCCGCAACAAATGATCGATTCTTTAAAATCGACCGTGTGCCCGAGCTTTTCGAAAATGCGCACCGCGCTGATGCCCACTGAGGGAAACAACTGGTCCACAAAACATGGGACGAAGAGCGTAATCTTCACCTCAAGAACGCCTCGTGCAGCCCGCCGTCAACCGTAATCACTTGCCCGGTTGTCTTACTCAAGCACCTGGTCAGCAGAAGATAAAATGCTTCAGCTTGATCCGCCGGCGTGATCGGCGAACGGGTAAGCGTCCGATCAGCGTAAAATTGCGCCAACTTCTGCGTTAGCGATTCGGTAGGCTCATCCTCGGTATAAGGTATTTTATACTTGGACAGCGACGCTATGACGCGTTCGCGCGGAAACATCGCGCTGCCTTGAACAACCGTCGCAGGCGCAACCGCATTCACGCGGATTAACGGCGCCAGCTCAATCGCCAACTCCCGTGTCAGGTGGTTCGCGGCGGCCTTAGACGTGTCGTAAGCAACGCTCCCTTTTTTAGCTACAACCGCGTTGGCGCTTGTTGTGAGGACCAGGTTACCCGGGAGACCTTGCTCCTGCCATGTCCTGGCCGCTTCGTCTGCCACGAGATAGGAACCCGTCACGTTAATCGCAAACGTAAGAGCCCATTTTTCATCGGGAATGTGACCGGTTGTGTCGGGTGCGACAAAGATTCCGGCCGTGATGGCAATTGAATCGAAGCCGCCATACGCCAGTATCGCATCGTTTAACATTGCCCGCACACTGGCCCGGTCCGTAATGTTTGCGGCCAGGCCGATGGCCGGCCCGCAGTTCGAAAGGCCTGTACCAGCCACTCCGATTCCCATCCCGTATTTGTCGGTGATTTCTTTCGCGGTCGCTGCAGCGGCCACTTTGTTCAGGTCCACGCAAACAACGTGCGCGCCCTCCTTCACGATTCGGTGGGCGACCTCCTTGCCGATCCCGGATCCGGCTCCGATAACGGCGATGACCTGGCGCGCCAACTCCTTTTCCGCGGGCATGCGTTGGAGCTTCGCCTCTTCCAGAAGCCAATACTCAATGTCAAAGGCTTCCTGTTGCGGCAAAGCAATATACTCATCGATCGCTTCCGATCCACGCATAACTTCGACCGCGCAATTGTAAAACTCGGCAGTCACGCGAGATTCCGATTTGTCTTTACCCCATGCGACCATTCCCAGACCTGGAATCAGGATTACCGTCGGGTTGGCGTCGCGCATCGCCGGTGAATTGGGCCGTTTACAACGATTGTAATAGTCGGCGTAATCCCTCCGATATTTTTCGAGGCCGCTTTGCAGCTTGGCTTTGAGCGCCTCGATATCTTCGGCCTGCGGGTTCCAATCAACGTAAAGCGGCTTGATCTTGGTGCGCAAGAAATGGTCCGGGCAGCTGGTGCCAAGCTCCGCCAGGCGAGCAGCATCGCGCGAGTTGACAAAACGCAGGATTCTTTCGTCATCCTGAATGGTGCCGATAAAGCGCCTTTGCTGACTGATCCGTCCACGTAACCACGGCAGGATCGCCGCGAAAACTTCACGCCGCCGCGAATCATCCAGTGTTTGATACTTCGGCCCGCCGAACGCCTTGGCATCCCCGCCCTTTTGTTCGTATCTGCCTCGATGTAGAGAGCCGCCTTTTCAATGAGCGCGAGCGTTAACTCATAACATTCCTTGTCGTCGTTTGCCCAATTGATGAGGCCATGCTGCCCAAGGATTACCCCCTTAGCGTTCGGATGCTCGGCACAGATGCGCTCAAGCGCCAAGCCAAGTTCAAAGCCGGGCCGCAACCAAGGCGTCCAGAGCACTTCCTCCCCGTAAACCTCCTTCGTCAGCCTCTCGGAATTTTTCGCCGCCGCGATCGAGATAGCCGCGTTCGGGTGCATATGATCGACATGTTTGAACGGAACGAACGAATGCAACGGCGTGTCAATCGAACTTGGCCGGGGGTTCAGGTTAAACGTCGCATGCAGGTACATGCCTACCATCTTGTCCTCCGGCGCTGTCTTGGGCCCTTTCTCCGGCTCCGCCGCGTAAAGCCTTTGCAGCCCTGTCAGCTTTTGCTGGTACAAGGATGAGAAATTGTCACGTTTGCTCGTTCGCAGGTCGCCACCGGAACCCTTTACCCAAAGCACTTCAACTTTCTCGCCCGTTAGCGGGTCAACTTCGAGAGTCTTTGAAGAGGTGTTCCCGCCCCCGGTGTTAGTAATGCGCTGGTCGCTTCCGAGCAAATTTGAGCGGTACACGAGCCGATCAACCGGGCCGAGCTTCGACGCCGCTGTGTCGTCCCACAGATAGTTTACGTATCGATAGTTCATGTCGGAAGGTTAAGTTCACCGAATCGTTGGTAAGCGTCCTGCCAACCTTGAGCCTCGAGCGGCTCGAATGATCGCAGGGCAAAAGAATTGCGCACGCAGCTGCGCAACGCGGGCAGCGAGGTGAGATCGCCAAGCGCCATGGCTTGGATCAGCACATTGCCAATTGCGGTCGCCTCTGCCGGTCCTGCGACCACTTGGCGCTGCAGCGCGTTACTTGCAAATTGGTTCAAGAGAGCGTTCTGACTGCCGCCACCAACAATATGCAGGCGCACGACGGCGCGCCCGGTGAGCTGTTCCATTTCCTCCAGCGTGACGCGATAGAGCAAGGCGAGGCTTTCCAAAATGCAGCGCACAAATTGTCCCGGCGTTTCGGGCGCAAGCTGGCCGCTCTCAGAACAATAGGCGACAATTTTTTGCGGCATGTCGCCCGGCTTCAAAAAGCGTGCCGCGCGTGGGTCGATCAGCGAACGGAACGCTTCAGCCTGTTCGGCTTCACGCGTCAGCGTTGTATAATCGAGCTCGAGGCCTTGGCGAGCCCACTCGCGCCGGGATTCCTGGAGGATCCACAGCCCGACAATGTTTTTCAAAAACCGCGTCGTGCCGCCATAGCCGGCTTCATTGGTAAAGTTGCGCTTGCGGACTTTTTCACTGATGAGAGGCTGCGGTAGCTCGAGGCCGAGCAATGACCAGGTACCCGAAGAGAGGTAAGCCCAACCATCCCGATCCTCTGCGGGCACCGCCGCTACGGCGGCCCCCGTGTCGTGCGAACAGGTGGCGACCACCTGCACTTCATTCGCCTTCAGCCCCGTGTCGGTTGCCACCTCCTCCAGAAGCGGCCCCAGGATGGTTCCGGGAGCGACAATTTGGGGGAAGATTCTGCGCGGAATTCCACAACGCTTGATCACCGTGTCAGACCACGCCCGGGTGCGGGGATTATAAAGCTGGGTGGTGCTGGCGTTACTCTCGTCCACCCGGGGTACGCCCGAAAAAAGATAGTTAAAATAGTCGCCAATTGTTAGAAAACAGTCCGCCACTTCGAGTAAGGCCGCACTTTTTTCCACGTCTGAAGCGAGATGGTAGATCGTGTTGATAGTCATGAATTGAATGCCCGTCTCCGAAAAAATGAGCTCCGAACCCAAGTCCGCGAGCACTCGATCATAGGTACTTTCGGTGCGGGCGTCGCGATAATGAAACGGTGGCGATAACATCGGGTGTACCGCGTTAATCAACACATAGTCCACGCCCCATGAGTCGACGCTGACGCTGGTAACAGGGACGCGGCGTTGGGCGACTTTGCGCAGGCCAGCTTTCAGCTCCTCGAAAATGCGCAACACGTCCCAGCGGAAAGAGCCCAGCACGCGGACGGCCGCACTGGGAAAACGGTGCATTTCCTCCAGCGTCAAGCGACCCTCTTCGAGCCGGCCCAGCATGACCCTGCCGCTTTCCGCGCCCAGGTCGCAAGCGATATAGTACTTCGGATTCATTCAATCGTCTTCCGCTCCGCGGTTCAACTGCATAACGAAGGCTTTGCGAAGAATCCCTGTGCACCTAGCGAAGCATAAAATGGTTGAGACATGGATAAGATAGGAGCATTGCCGTTACATTTGTATTCTTTTACTTACTCTTAAATCTGACGCCCCTTCAGGGCGACTTGCATCTCGGAAAATGTTCTACCCGGGGTTAAAACGCCCGGGCTGAGTCCTCTTGCCCCTTCGGGGCGTTGGGGTGCTCAGCATTCAGTACCCGAAAAAGTTGGACAAATGGTGCGGGTTCTTCTCAGGCGACTTTATGCCCCGCAGGGATAAGCTCGACGGGTCGAAGACTCGCCAAATACAACTTTAAATACATACTTCGACCGGTGCCGGCTTTGCGTCGTTACCTGTTAAAAGTTGAATTTATCGATGTTATCGGCGTTAAACACTGTGGGCGGGCCCAACAGCACCACTCCGTCTTTGCCGACCGTACGAGTACCCAGCTTGCCGGCTGCGAACGTCTCACCCTCCTTGCCCTGGATGTTGCCGGAAGCGAGTTGGGCAGCGGCATACGCAGCCAGGTAACCAACATCTGCAGGATTCCACAGTTCAAATTCCTTGATGGTGCCATCCTTGACAAACTGGCGAAGTTGGTTCGGCGTCCCCAACCCGGTTAACGCAACCTTGCCCTTGTAAGGGCTGGTAGAGATATAGCGCGCAGCCGCCGCGATCCCGACGCTTGTCGGGCTGATAATCCCTTTGAGGTTCGGGTAAGCCTGCAACAATCCCTGAGTCTCGGTGAAGGACTTCTGATCTTCGTCGTTTCCGTAAGCGATCTTGACCAATTTCATCTCCTTGTACTCCGGCTTCTTGAGTTCTTGCTGCATGTATTTGATCCAGGTATTCTGGTTTGTGGCGTTCGGTGTCGCCGACAGGATTGCAAAGTCGCCGCTGCTGCCGATTTGTTTGGCCAGGGTTTGGACGAGACTTTGGCCGATCCCTTCGGCTGAAGCCTGGTTAATAAAAATCTCGCGGCCTTCCGGAGCCGTATCCGAATCCAGCGTCACGACCGAGATCTTTTGGCTCATCGCCTTTTTCAGGTAGGGAACCAGTGCGTTAGGATCATTGGCGGCAATTAGAATCGCGTTCTGGCGCTGCGTTATCGCCGTGTTAATGTAGGGGACTTGAGCCGAGGCCCCAGTCTCGGAAGGACCCACTACCTTACCTTCGATGCCCAACTCCTTGCAAGCGTCCGTTGCTCCACCGCTTTGAATCACCATGTAGGGGTTGTTAATGTTCTTGGGAATGACGGTAAATTTGAGATCTTTTTTCAATGGCTTGTCCTGGGCGAACCCGATCGTTCCAAGAAACGACAGGGAACACACGACAGCGATATTTCTCATCAGGGGGATTCTGGTCATAGATGGTCGGTGCTGTGATTTAGGGTTTTAGATCTGGATAGGAAAAGTCATTGACTCAAGATGCGGAACCAAGCCTTGCAATCTCCCTTTGGCGTCGCATCAGTCTCCAGCTTTCGCGCGTTTTGGCGATCAAATTGGGCAGAAGCACGCTGACTATTAGCAGCGAACCGGTCACAATTCTCAAGATTTCGCTCGCGACATCTGCCAGGGTTAACATGTTGTTGATAATCCCGATCAACAACAGGGAAAGGACAACTCCGGTCACCGTGCCTTTACCGCCTTGAACCGTGACGCCACCCAAAAACACAGCGGCGATGGCGCTCAACTCGAAACCCGTTCCATTATCGGCTCGCGAACTGGAAAACCGAAAGGTGTAAACGATTCCTGCCAGCGCGCTAATCAGGCCCGAAGCAACATAGAGAAGAAGCTTTAATCGGTTCAGATTGATCCCGGAGAAACGCGCGGCTGTCGGGTTGCCTCCAATGGCATAAATCCTCCGGCCAATGGTGGTGTGATGAAGCAGGATCCAGAAAATCAGCGCCAGGACGATGAATAGTACGAACGGTGTCGGAATAAATGTGTTTGGAACCACCCCGATTCCAAACTCCGCATACTCCGATGGAAAATCGGCGATAGCTTTATCTCCCAGGATGATGTACGCAAACCCCCGGAAGAGTGCAAGCGTGCCGATGGTTACGGCCAGGGAGGGCAGGCGGAATCTCACGATCAAGAAGCCGTTCAGCCATCCGCAGAGTGCACCTGCTACCAGACAAGTAACGAGCACCAGCGGCATGGCCAGTTTGTACTGCCAAAGCGCTCCGAGCAAGGAACTGGAAAGCCCTAAAATCGACGCAACCGAAAGGTCTATTTCGTTGGTGATCACGATCAGGCTTAGTGGCAGCGCCATGAGGGCAATCTCCGTAAAATTGGCCAGCAGATTGGCCCAATTCTCTGCGGTCAGAAAATCTTTGTTGAGAACGGCTCCACCGACAAGGGCGAGTACAAGAAGAAGAGCAAGGATTGTCTCCCAACTAACTCGGCGGACAAGACGTCGTGTACTTGATTGGCCTTCGCTCATACGTGGCTCCATTTAACTCGCGAGCGCAATGCATGGCGGTATGCCAGATACGCATCCGCCGCTATGGCCACGAGAAGCATCGCACCCTGGAACGCCTGTTGCCAAAAGGAAGGGACCCGTAGAAAAACCAAGGTACTGCTAAAGACACTTAGCAGCAGCGCCCCGAGAACTGCGCCAACGACCGTACCGACGCCACCGGTGATCGCTACACCTCCCACTACGGTTGAGGTAATCACTGTCAGTTCAATTCCCTCGGCCGCCGTCGCATCCACCGTCCCGAAACGCGCGAGCCACAGCGCCCCGGCAAGGCCGGCAATGGCGCCGGAAATAATAAAACCGATGGCAATCCGGCGACTGACATTGATCCCGGCAAGCA
>Ga0182039_10001695_pt1 | contig 11839 bp, 10 predicted proteins | sample sta12Can44000111_FD_125975 | JGI IMG/M metagenome (GOLD analysis project Ga0182039, IMG submission 125975) | Lab enrichment of tropical soil microbial communities from Luquillo Experimental Forest, Puerto Rico - statanox.12C.anox.44.000.111 | ecosystem: Environmental > Terrestrial > Soil >...
CGACGCGGTCCGCTCGCGCCTTATTCGAGCGAGCGCGGCGCTGGCCGATCGGCTTAGCGCAAAGCGTACGGGCGAAGGCGACCGCCGACGGCGCGGCGCGCTGCTCCAAAAGACCGCCGATAAGAACCATGAGTGAGCTCAGCGACGAATTGCTCGTGGCCTATGTCGATGGCCAGCTGGTGCGCCAGCAGACCCGCGCCGTCGAGAAAGTGCTCGAACATGATGAAGTGATTGCTTGCCGCGTCGATGCTCTAAAAGAAGCGCATGGCCGCCTCGAAGCCGCCTTCGAGACTATCCTCGCCGGCGAGGTTGTCGAAATCCTGGCAACGCCCTTGCTGCCACCGCGGCTTAAACCGCAGCGCGAGAATGGCCTCGCCAGGATCGGGCTTGCCATCGTCGGGATCGGAATTGCGCTCGCCACACTCGTTGGCGGCTATGGCTGGCCGCTTGCGATGCCGAAACTCACCGCGTTGCCGCAGACGGCGCCGGAGATCGGTTCAATCCCCACTCAACAGCCGCATTAGCGCGCAAGCTTTGACGTCGGGGAATAGTCTCCAGCGAGATAGCGCCGGAGGTCGACGCGGATCGCGTCGGTGCGCTCCCTGTTGCAATATTTGGGATCGTCCTTGATCGTGTTGGTCACCGACTGGAGCGTATAGTCGTAGGCCTGCGAAATGCGCTGCAACTGATTAGGGCCGTTTCCTCTGCGGCTTTCATCCCTCATATAGTCGTCCTTGAGCTTAACGGGATCGAACATGAACCCGCAATAGCTCGCCCGCGCCGAGACCCAGGCCACCTGTGTGGACCGCGCCATGGGATCCTCGGGCTGCACGTAGCGCGCCTGGACATCAGTGGTCGCGCCTTCCTTATTTGTGCTGGTGATGCGTCCGACCGCGGAGCACCCCTGTAGCAGCGGCAGGCTCGCGGCCACCACCATGATGAAGAGCGGCGCCAGGCGGCGTCTCATCGTCATGCTACTCCCCGGTTTCTGCCAATTTGAGCATGGTAGTCCGCATTTTAGCGGACCGGGATGGTCTCGCTAAGGGGATGAACGCGGCGGGAAGGCGAAGCACAAAAAGGAAAGGCGGAGCCGAAGCCCCGCCTCCCTGTGCGATGTCGAGCCTCACGCCCGTTCGGGACGATCATCTCGGCGCCGCGAGACCTTTCGGTCTCTGGATCACGCACCCGTCCCCATGGTCGCCCATGAAGAGGCAGCGCGATCCCGGCCTAGGCCCGTTATTTTACGTCGCGTGGCTGCGACGCGATCCCAATCTTGGCCAGATTGGAACCGGGATTCGGCGGTTGAGCTTGCAGCGCAAAGAGCCCCATCGACTCCACCTCACGGCATTGCGGCAAAGCCGACAGGCCGTGGCACCCTGCGCTCGCTGACCCCCTCCGCCTTTAGCCACCCGTGGCAACGGGCAACCTTGGGCTTGCCTAGCCCGAATGAGGTTCCGAATTATCTCCGGCGCCTTCGGAGTCCTCCTCAGGCACCCTTTGGATTGCTCCTCAGGTACCTTCGGGTGATTCCTCAGCACCTTCGACAATCCGTCCGCTCACGTGGCCATCCTACATGACGCCCCATGGAGCGCGAGGGGGCGCAATGGCTTATCCCCAATATCCACTGGCGCTGTGTCCGGAGCGCCACGCTCGATTGAACGTTAGCGAAAGCCGGCAACCTCAGCCACTAGCTCGCGGAAGCGCGGCCGTTGCACCTCGATATAGGGAAGCGGACGACAGACATCGATCGCGGCAAGCCCGATTCGCGTGGTAAGCGCGCCGTTGAAGAGGCCTTCGCCAAGACGCGCCGAGAGCTTCGCCGTAAGCCCGTGGCCCACAAGCTGCTGAATCACGTCGTCGCCGAGTGCGATGCCTCCGGTCAGCACGATATGGGTCACTACCATGCGTGCGAGTTTGATCAGAGAGAGCGCGCCGGGGCGCGCTCCGTAGAGCGTGGCGAGCCGGCGCAGCATGCGCAAATTCTCCGCGGCGACGAACAGCATGTCGATCAGCGCGCCGGGGCTCACTGCGGTGACCACTGACACGCGTTTGGCGGAGGCCGCTACGGTGGCGCGCGCGAGCGGATCGAGAGGAGCGACGAGCGTGCGCTCGGAGAGCCGCAGCAACTCGGCCGCGCTCATGATGTCGGCCTCATGCTCGGCGAGGCGGGCGAGCCCCAAGGCAAGATCCTTTCGCCCGTGATAGAGGCGTTTCAGCCGGCTCACCACGTCGAACGCGAGAACCTTGTCGCCTTCAAGTGCGGCGGCGTCGGCCTCGTGGCGAAGCCTGCCGAGCCGTCCAAGTCTGGCAAGGCCCGCGCCCTCGCGCAGAATTATGATCAAGAGCGCGAGGATGGCGATGCCAAGCAGCCCGATCGTAGTCCAGCCGATCCAATCCTGCCTCGCCATCATGTCGCGCACGAGATCGTGCAGCCACACTGCCGTTGCGAGTCCGATGAGGCCGCCGATGGCGGCGACCAGGATGCTGCCCCAGCGCCAGCCGCGTTCGAGTACGGGCGAGGTGCGCACTGTCGCTGGAAGCTGCACGTCGTCGGTGGCGATCGCCGGCGGCGGCAGCGGCGTCTCGACGACCTCGATCTCCTCGAGACGGAAGGATGCAGGCTTGCGGGCCTTGGTCATGCGAGGCGGTCTCCGATCAGCGCCTGTAGCGCGCGGTCGAGGCGAATGTTGGGAAAGGGGGCAAAGCCTCCCGCGGGCAGCTTGATTGGGTCTGGCGGCAGGAAACGCACGAAGCGCACATCGTCAGGCTGCGCATGCGGATGGCGAAGCGCGATCTCCGGGTTCGCGGGCAAGTCGCCAGGGAATATAGCGAAGGGTTCGCTACCGTCGAAATGCCGCCGCCCGATCATCTCGCCCAGCAGCGGATAGCCGACGATGCAGGGAAGCGACTCGCCGTTCTTCTTAGCGATGCCCTCCCGCGTCGCACGGATGGCTGCAAGCGCGAGTGCCTTCACCTCTGCGCCGGCATAGTTCGCGCGCTCCATGGCGTCTTCGGCAAGCAAAGCGAGGATCGCTTGGAGCCGATCGTGACTAGTGTGGTGCAGATGGTCGGCTTTGGTCGCCGCGAATACAATACGGTCGATGCGTGGGGCGAATAAGCTCGACCACAGGCTGTTCGCTCCGGTCCTGAAGCGCTCGAGGATCTCAGTCATGGCGCGCTCAAGGTCGGCGACGGCGGGTTTGCCGCCGTTCAGCGCGGCGAGCACGTCGATCAAAACGATCTGCCGGCCAAGCCGGGCAAAATGATCGCGGAAGAAAGGTCGCACCACATGCGTCTTATACGCCTCGTAGCGCCGGGCCATCATTGCCCATAGCGCGCCTTTGGCGAAGCTCTCCGCTCCTTTGGCGTCGAGCGGCGTGAAGGTGAGGGCCGGCGATCCTTCAAGATCGCCAGGCATCAGGAAGCGTCCCGGCGGCAGCGTGGAGAGCCCATGACTGGCGGCGCGTGCATCGCGGAGATACGCTTTGAACAGATCGGAGAGACGCTGTGCCGTCGCTTCGTCGGCTGGGGTCGCGGGATCGACTTCGGTGAGCGCGGCGTGCCAGTCCTTTGCCGCCTCTTTTCGGTTTGCAGCGCCGCTCTGCTCGAGTGCGGCGCGCGACCACTCCGAATAGTCGAGCTGGAGCAGCGGCAGGTCGAGCAGCCATTCGCCGGGATAGTCGACTATGTCGATATTCAAACGCGTATAGCCGAGCTGTCGCTTCCAGAATTTCTGGGTCTCATATTCGATCGCGAGCCTGAGCTGGCTGATGCGGCGCGTGCTCTCCGGCCAGCGCGGCGGCGTCGCGGTGAGGTCCGCCATGTGCCGCTCATAGTCGAAGCGCGGCACCTGGTCGTCCGGTTGCGGTTCTAGATAAACGCGAAGCACGCGGCCGTGGGCGACTGCATCGAAGAACGGCATGCGCGCTTGGGCCATAAGATTGTGCACGAGCGCGGTGATGAACACCGTCTTGCCGGAGCGCGCGAGCCCGGTGACACCGAGCCTTATGGTCGGCTCGCCCAGGTCCGACGCAAAATCGCCAAGATTGCGGAACGCATCGACTGCTCCGTGGGTGAAGGAGGAGATAGGCACGTTCTTTGGACTGTCCTTCTGGCCTAGCGTGGCAAAAAATGCTCTGAAAGAGTTGGGGTGCGGGGGCGTCCACCCCAAGCCCGTGCAAAAGGTGATTCTTTCATCAAGCGCCCCGCCATGCGCGTGTCATCGCACTCTGACTCCGTGCTTTTGCCGTGAAGCCGCTGGCGCCGTTCAAGGTTCTGTCAAGGGGGTCTGCTCACTTGACTTGGTACGCCGCTTCCGTAAATACGGTGCCGACCGGCGGGGGCCGTGGACGCTCTCAACCGGCAAGGGGAGATGGAGCCTGAGGCCCGAGGAATGAGGACGATGCGTCTGGCAGAGGCTTTCATGCGGCCGAAGCGTAAAATCCCCGAAGACTATCGGCCCTCCGACGATGAGCCTTTCATGAATGAACGGCAGCGCGCCTATTTCCGGCGCAAGCTGCTCGCATGGCGCGAGGAGATCCTCCGCTCGACCAAGGAGACGCTCCAACACCTGCAGGACGACTCGGCACAGCATGCTGATATCGCCGACCGGGCAAGCACGGAGACCGAGCGGGCGCTCGAACTTCGCGCCCGCGATCGCCAACGCAAGCTTATCGCCAAGATCGACGCGGCCCTTAGCCGTCTGGACGAAGGCACCTACGGCTATTGCGAAGAGACCGGTGAGCCGATCAGCCTGAAGCGCCTCGATGCGCGTCCCATCGCGACGTTGAGCGTCGAAGCGCAAGAGCGCCACGAGCGCCGTGAGCGAGTCTATCGCGACGAGTAGGCTTCCCGCCAAATTCATTTGCTCTCAGCCCTCGGCTCGATCGGGAAATCGAACACCATATTTGGGAACGGCTCGTCGTCGAGCGTGTAGTGCCACCACTCCTTCTCGAAGTTCTTGAAGCCGTGACGAGTCATCACGTCGACCAGCATTTGCCGGTTTTGCTGCTGCTCCGGATCGAGGCCAGGCGCCACTGTATGTGCCTTGACGTCGAAGCAGTCAAAGGCGGTACCCATGTCGATGCTGGCGTCTGGAGCGCGAACGCCGACTGACCCGGTGCAAGGTTCGGCAGCGTCGGCCAGAGGGTTCGCGGACTCGCTCGCGTTGAGCGGTACGATGGTCAGGTCCATCGTTGCGCCGCGCGAATGGCTTGAGACGAGCGCGATATAGTCGGGAAACAGAGTGCTCTTCTGCAGCGCTGGGTAATAAGTGGCCTTTGCCTTCGGATCGTCTGGGAGCTTCGACCAGGCGACAAAGGCGGCAACGGCGCGGGCAGGGCGGTAGCAATCATACACCTTCAGCGTGAGCTGCTTCTGCTTGAGCTCGGTCTGCACCGCCTTCAGCGCTTCAGCGGCTTGTTTGACCAGCACGCATTCCGGCGCATCGTAGCCGGGCGCGGCATGCCCGGTGAAATTGTGCGCACCGGCATAGCGCATGTCCTGAAGGATGGTCGGATCGACGTCGTACAGATAGACAAATTCCTGCGGCATTTCCACGCCGATTGCCGATGTGGCTGCGATGGCCGCAGTGAGAAGCATGATCAGCCAGCGCATTACATGGAGTCCCTCATCGAATGCTCAGAGCCTAGAGCCGATGCCGCTCAGTGGGGATAAAAAAACTCCCCGCTTTGTCGGCGGGGAGTGGAGTGTTTGGGGGACTGACATGACTGGCCGAGGCCAGTCGGTGTCGGACCATTAGCAGGGAACTGCCGGCGCCCTTACGGCATGAGCGGCCGACTCCACCGGCGTCACGTCCTCCGCCTGCCACATGGCGGCCGTAAGTTCGGATGTCCTGTCTAGCGCAATCCGGCGGCCCGAACAAGCGAAACCACCGTTGCAAAAGCGTCACGGTCAATCACAAATTTTGCCGTGTTACAGGGCAGAAACGGCGGATTTTCGTGAGTCGGATGCTGACTCAGGTCTTGCTGTAATCCGATGCAGCCCGTGGATCACTGCGCGCAATCATTACGTCGCCGACCGGTTGTTCGAGCGGCTTCTGTCCCGCGATTCCCGTCTCGATTAACATGTCGACCGGGCCGCCTGTCATGATCAGATGTTGGACATTGTCACGGCGAATGAGGATGAGTCTTCGTTGACCATCGACAGACGCGGTCTCCACAACGCCGAGCCTTCGCTCAAGCCCCTTCACGTAGCTTGCGCCGCTTCGCCCGCTGAGCACGAAACTCTTCAACGCCCACGCCACGAGCGAGACGAGCGCGAATGCGAACAGGAACGCCGCGATCGCAAGAACGATGGTTTCGGTGTTCTCGGTAGGGGGCATGTCGCGTTCCTGAGCGCCCCTACGGGCGCCTTGTGGCCGGCGAAAAGACTGGCGAGCGGCCCCTAATAAACCGTTAACCAAGGTGTCAATATGACACCGGCAGGGCCGCACAGACGCCCGGTTCAGGTGCGTCTGGCGGGACGCAACAGCCAAAGGCTTGGACTCGAAATGAGCGGCTCTGTCATGGTTTTCCGCTGGCAGGCTACAAAGTCGCGCTACTTCAGAATGTCCGGCGCGAACTGAATTCGAATCGGGTAGTTTGCTGCCATGACCGACATCGACGCGCCTTCGCGTTACGCTGAGCCTGCCGCCGACCAGGCCGCACGCGGCAGCAATGTCGCTCTGGTGGTTGCGCTCGCGCTCGGGCTTGCCGTAGCTGCGGTCAGTCTCGCCATGACCACACGCGAAATGGCGGAGCCCTTCGTCCTTGCCATTCTTGGCGGCCTTGCCGTGGTCGGCGTGTTCTGCCTGTTCGCCGGCGCCGTCGGTATCCTGCATTTTGGACAGACGCAAGCTCGCAACGACGTCACCAAGGCCTTCGTCGACAATCTGCCGGGAGGAGCGCTGATCGCCGATCAGAGCGGCCGCGTGCTCTACGCCAACGATGCCTATCGCCATCTGTTGGGGCTTGAGCCGGACATGGTGGTGCAAGCACCTGACCGCGCGTTTGCCGGCAACAGCTATCTCGCCGAGCAGATCTTCCGTCTTGCTCGTGCGGCCCAGCAGGGCAGGGCGCTGCGCGAGGAGTTCCGCCTGCCGCCGCTGGGCGAGGACGACCAGAGCGTGTGTCCGCGCTGGTTCCGCATTTCGGTGCAGCCGATGCCCGTCGACCCAGGCTTCGGCCGCAAAGGTGGGCTCGTGGTCTGGCAGGTCGACGAGGTCACCTCGGACCGCGAGCGACAGGAGGCAAGCTTCGAGAAGGTGCAACAGGCGATCGCCTATCTCGACAACGCACCCGCGGGTTTCTTCACCGCTGACGGCGATGGGACCATCGACTATCTCAACGCCACGCTCGCCAAGTGGCTCGGGCTCGACCTTGCCGACGTGGCCAGCGGGCAGCTCAAGCTCGTCGACATCATGTCCGACGATGGGGCAGAGCTGATCGCACGTGTCGGCCGTGGCGCCACGCAAGGGGCCACACGGCGTTTCGACATCGACCTAGTGAAGGCTGACGGCACCACGCTTCCCGTGCGCATCTTGCATTGCTTTCCGCGCTACGGCGGCAATGGTGGGCTCGCGCATGCACTCGTGCTCAATCGCGCGCCCGGAGAGCCTGAGGAAGCGGCCGCCGCTGAGCTCAGATTCGCGCGGCTGTTCAACTCTGCGCCGATCGCCATCGCCACCGTGGACCGGGACGGCACTATCAGCACCACCAACGCCGCCTTCGCGCGGCTTTTTGGCCGCGCGGTCGATGGCGTGCCGGCGCGGAAAGTGGCGCTCGCGAGCCTCGCCGATACCAACGGCACCGAGGCTCTCGGTAAGGCGCTCGACGCGGCCATCGCAGGCCACGGCCTGATCCAGCCCGTCGATATCGCCTTTGAGGGCGACAAGGAGCGCAGGGGCCGCGTCTATCTCAGCCCTGTCGAGCAGGCGGAAGGCGAAAGCGAGGCAGCGATCGCCTATGCCATCGACACGACGGAGCAGCGCGCGCTCGAGATGCAAATCGCCCAGAGCCAGAAGATGCAGGCCATTGGACAGCTCGCCGGCGGCATTGCGCACGACTTCAACAATATGCTGACGGCGATCATCGGCTTCTCCGACTTTCTGCTGATGAACCACCGTCCGACCGATCCTGCCTTCCAGGACATCATGAACATCAAGCAGAACGCCAATCGCGCCGCGGGGCTCGTGCGGCAGCTGCTCGCCTTCTCGCGCCAGCAGACTCTGCGGCCCGAGCGCCTCCAGCTTGGCGACGTGCTGTCCGAGTTGTCGATTCTGCTCGGCCGACTGCTCGGCGAGAATATCGAGCTGAAACTCGAAAGCCCCGGCGACATTTGGCCAGTGAAGGCGGACCTGCATCAGTTCGAGCAGGTGATCATCAATCTCGCAGTCAACGCACGCGACGCCATGCCCAATGGCGGTAAACTTGCGATCCGCACCGCCGATGTCACCGAGAGCCAGTCAGAGGCGCTTGGCCAGCATCGCGTGCCGCGGGGCGAATATGTGCTGATCGAGGTGAGCGACACCGGCACCGGCATGGCGCCAGAGGTGATGCAGAAGATCTTCGAGCCGTTCTTCTCCACGAAGGAGGTTGGGCGCGGCACTGGCCTTGGGCTCTCCACCGTGTACGGCATCGTCAAGCAGACTGGCGGCTACATCGTTGCCGAGAGCGAGTTGGGCAAGGGCACCGTGATGCGCGTCTACCTGCCGCGCTATGTCGAGGTCGCGGGCGAAGCCGAGCCTGCGCGGGCGCCAGTCCGGCGCGAGTCGCCGAAAGACCTCACTGGCCGCGGCACTGTGCTGTTGGTCGAGGACGAGGATGCCGTGCGCAGCTTTGCCGCCCGCGCCCTCGGCCAGCGCGGCTACCGCGTGCTCGAAGCCAGCACTGGCGCGGAGGCGCTCGAGGTGTTCGCAAGCCACAACGGCGACGTCGATCTCGTGGTGAGCGACGTGGTGATGCCTGAGATGGACGGCCCGACCTTGATGAGGCATCTGCGCAGCGAGCGGCCTGACGTGAAGATCATTTTCATTTCCGGTTATGCCGAGGATGCCTTTCGCCGGAACCTGTCCGACAAGGACGACTTTATGTTCCTGCAAAAGCCCTTCGACCTAAAGGAGCTCGCAGCTGCGGTGAAGGCGGCGTTGCAGGGCTGACGCCTCTGCACGCGAGCGGGGCTCCCAGGTAGCAGGGCGCCTAAGTAAAGGCCTTCCATTCGTGATCGATCACGGTTAACACCCCTGCGAAGTCTTGTTGTTACCGCTCGGGGATTGGAAGCGCGTGCCGGATTACGAGAAACAGCCCTCCGAGGAGCATGCGGGTTTCCGCCGGAGAGCTCGGGCGAAGCCGCGGATGCCCGCGCTCACCATCTACCGTTATGGTGGCCGCCTCATCTATTTCTGGTTCGGCATGCGCTTGCGCGCGCTGTTCAAGCTGTTCAAGCGCGGGCATTACAGCTTCACGCTCAACTGCATTCCCGATGTGCTGGCCTTGTTCCTCTGGGTGCCGTGGAACTCTGTGCTCTACCGGATCAGCGAGGCGAAATACCGCCGCAGGGCCGAGGCGCTCAAGCTCGACCAGCCGCCGGTGTTCGTGATCGGTCATTGGCGTACCGGCACGACCCTTCTGCACGATCTGTTCTCTGTCGACCCGAACCTCGCTTATCCGACCACCTATGAATGCTTCTTCCCACATCATTTCCTGCTGACCGAGAACACCCTCCCCAAAGTCATGAAGGTGCTGTTGCCCAAGCGGCGCCCGCAGGACGACGTACCGGTGGGCTTCGACCGGCCGCAGGAGGAAGAGTTCGCCATGCTGATGCTCGGCCAGGGGACGCCCTACGTCACGCATGCCTGGCCGCGCTTCGGCCCCGCCGACACCGACTATCTCGACTTCAAGGGCCTCTCCGAGGCAGACCAGAAGAAGTGGGCCAAAGCCTATATGTGGCTTTACCGCCGGCTCGCGCTCCGGCATGGCAACAAGCCGCTGGTGATGAAGACCCCGGCCAACGCTGCACGGCTCAAGCTCCTAACCGAGCTCTTTCCTGATGCGCGCTTCATCTATATCTCGCGCAATCCGCTCACAGTGTTCCCCTCCACCGTCAAGCTCTGGCGCGCGCTCTATTCCACGCAAGGGCTGCACAATCCACCCTACCTCGACAATTGGCTCGACGACTATGTGCTCGACATGTTCGTGCGTCTCACCGAGGACTACGAGGCCGATCGCCACGTCGTGCCGGCGGACCACCTGATCGAGCTTCGTTATGAGGACTTTATCAAGGACCCGATCGCCACGATGCGCGATCTCTATGCGCGTCTCGACATCGGTGATTTCTCGAAGGCGGAAGCGCCGATGCGTGCCTACCTCGAGGAGCAAAAGGAGCACCGCGTCTCGGAATACGAGATGCCGCCAGAGCTCAAGCGCAAGGTCATCGAGCGCCTCCGCCCGTATATCGACCGCTACGGCTATCGCGAGGCGGTGAACCGTGAGCTTGTGAAGTCCTCACCCGCAAAACACGTGCGAGAGCCACAGACATCCTGACCGCCTAAGCTTGTCATTGCCGCCTGACCGGGCGATCCAGTCATCGCCGAAGCAGCGTCAGCGACGATGGTATGAGGTGGCGGTAAGGACGCAAGAGGCGGGTTCGGCGATGATCACAGCGAGCCGGGGGGCATGCATGAGGACCCGCGGGGCAGGGACGCCCGACGATAGCTCAAGCCAAAGCGCCGCTCCTTCCAATGGACATTTCGTGTCGCGGGACTATGTTTGTGGCGTAAGGTCGAGAAGGTGGCATCTCATTACACAGTAGGCCTTGTGGCCAAGGGCAAGGCCGACCGCGTCGCCGTCGACGCGGAGGACGCGCTGATTGCGGCACTCCGGGTGAAGGCCGAGCGCCCAGACGCCACCATTACCTATGTGCGCCGGCAGAACCGCCGCGGCGACGCCCGCCACCCGGCCCACAGCCTCGCCGCTAACCGCCGCTGACCTTACGCACATAAGGGCGCGGCGTTTCTCGCTTCCGCCATGAAAAAGCGGACGATTTCGCGCTTCCCGAGAGCCTTATTGATCCCCTTATTGATCCTATGTCTGCTTGGCCACTGATATGGACATGGCTGTTTGCTGCTGTGGCTGACCCTCTCGGATGAGGACGAGAAGGACTTTCCCTGAGTGGCGATTATCCTCAAGCCCTGTGCATAAAAAGAACAGATTGCGAATGGAGAACAAAACGTGTACAAGTGCCTCTCGTACTCAGGAGAGAGGCGCGAGGACGGGGCGGGACGCCCTGAGGATCATTCCGGCTTTGCCAGCATCACTGGGCCTATGAAATAAGGGAGAATCGGCCATGTTGAATGTTGCACTCCGTATCGTCGAAGGAGGTGAAATGGATAGGGAGAAGGCGCTCGAGGCTGCGATTTCGCAGATCGAGCGGAATTGCGGCAAGGGATCCATCATGCGGCTCGGCCAGAACGAGAAGGCGGTAGAGGTAGAGGCGATCTCCACGGGCTCACTCGGCCTCGACATTGCGCTCGGCATCGGTGGGCTGCCGCGCGGCCGCGTCATCGAGATTTACGGGCCTGAATCCTCCGGCAAGACCACGCTCGCGCTGCATGTCATCGCCGAAGCGCAGAAGCGCGGTGGTATTTGCGGCTTCATCGATGCAGAGCACGCGCTCGACACGGTCTATGCGCGGAAGCTCGGCGTCGATCTCGAGCATCTCCTGATCTCGCAGCCCGACACCGGCGAGCAGGCGCTTGAGATCACCGACACTCTGGTGCGCTCCGGCGCCATCGACGTGCTGGTCGTCGATTCCGTTGCCGCGCTGACGCCGAAAGCGGAAC